>Ga0209890_10001517_pt1 | contig 10512 bp, 10 predicted proteins | sample OrgsoiDNA2013049_FD_185799 | JGI IMG/M metagenome (GOLD analysis project Ga0209890, IMG submission 185799) | Permafrost soil microbial communities from the Arctic, to analyse light accelerated degradation of dissolved organic matter (DOM) -... | ecosystem: Environmental > Terrestrial > Soil >... | reverse complement strand
GCAGGCGTGCCATCGCGACGGGCTCAGCTGTTGTTGGGTTTTCCGTGCGACCCCGCAGCCGGGTCACTCGGTGGAGCCTCCTGCTGATGCCAGATCCCAGGTCGGAGGCACTCCTGGGCTGACAGATTTCATTCTCTTACTTAGGCAGCAAGAGCGAAATCAGCGCGGTTTGTATTCGCGTTTATCGTTTGCAGCGCGTGGTTAACGAGATCATCGCTGCCATTCTCGGCCCGCTTCCCCTGCCTCGACATCCGAAGTCGAAGCCAGTCACCCCCTATGCAGTTATGACACCAGTCTACGGGTCGAGCGTGGCGGGCACACCGGCTTAGTCGGTCATGCCCTTGGCGCGCCGACCGAGCGAACGCTGGATCTCGCGGCCGGCTTGCCGCTCCGCCAACGCCTGCCGCTTGTCGTAGGTCTTCTTGCCGTGAGCGAGGGCGATTTCGACCTTCGCTTTGCCGTCCTTGAAGTACAGCGACAGCGGCACCAACGTCACGCCGGTCTCGCGGGTCTTACCGATGAGCCGCGCGATTTCGACCCGATGGAGCAGCAGCTTGCGTGACCGTCGCGGTTCGTGGTTGGTCCACGTGCCTTCGGTGTACTCGGGGATGTGCACCCCTTGCAGCCACACCTCGCCGTCCTTGATGAGGGCGTAGCCATCGACGAGCGACGCGCGACCGGCCCGCAACGACTTCACTTCGGTGCCGGTGAGTACGAGGCCGGCCTCGTACACCGAATCGATGTGGTAGTCGTGCCGAGCTTTCTTGTTACTGGCCACCAGTTTGTGGCCGGTTTCTTTCGGCATCAGCCATGCCCGCCGGTGCCTGCGTCGGCCAACAACCCACCGAGCACTTCGACCGCGGCGGCTTCCACAGCGGCCGGCGTCGCATCGGCGGCCACATTGACGTCGGGACTGATACCGACACCGTCGAGCGACCTGCCACCGGGTGTCAGGTAGCTGCCGACGGTGAACTCGATCGCCGAGCCGTCACTGAGAACGGTGGGCTCTTGTACCGAACCCTTGCCGAACGTGCGAGAGCCGACGACGACGGCCCGATTGCGGTCTTGCAACGCGCCGGTGACCACCTCGGCTGCACTCGCGGTCGCGCCGTCGACGAGCACGGCCAGGGGCGTGCCGGTGTCACCGCCGGCGGCAGCAGTGAGCTGTAGCGGCGCCGCCCCTCGCTTAGTGAACGTCACCACCAGCCCGCCGTCGAGGAACACCGACGCCGTGCGCACGCCCTCGTCGAGGAGGCCACCCGGGTTGCCCCGCAGGTCGAGAACGATGCCGCTGAGGTGCCGCGCCCGCGCGGTGGCGGCGAACGCGGCCACCTTCGATGCCACGCCAGTGTTGAATGCGCTGACCTTGATGATCATGACCGAGCCGGTGACCTTGGCAGTCACGTCTTGAGTGCGGACGGCGGTGCGGCGCAAGGCGACGGTGTGCGCCACGGCGGCTCGGCGGTAGCTGACCGTGACGGTCGTGCCGACCTCGCCACGCAGCGCAGCAACAACGTCGGCGATCGATTTCGTGGCCACCGGCTGCCCCGCTACGGCGGTGATCACGTCACCTGTGCGCAGGATGCCGTCGGCGGGCGAACCCGTCTGCACACTGACAATGCTGACCACGCCGGCATCGTCGCGATGCACCCAGACGCCGACTCCGGTGTACTCGCCGTCGAGCACGTCTTGGAACGACGCGAAGTCGCCGGGGGTGTAGTAGCTCGTCCACTTGTCGTCGAGCGCCTGGAGCATGCCTTCGACGGCGGCCTTGTCGAGGTCGTCTTGCGAGATCGGCTTGGCCGCGTTCTGCAAGATCGTGGTCGCGGCCTGATCGAGCAGCCCAGCCGACGACGTCGCCGCGACCGGCGCCGCCGGCGCCGACGAAACAGCAGCCTTCGGCTGGTCGGGTGCCGCCGAACCCATTACTCCGGTGAGCAGCCCAGCGCTGAAGACCACGACGACAGCCGCGACCGCCGAGGCGACGCGGGTCGAGGTACGCGAGAGAAGCACCGGTCGAGTCTACGGGCCGCGGACGACGGCCAGGCGGGCGTTACGCGCGCGACTGCATGCGGAGCGTGACTGACAGGCGGGCGACCGTCAGTCGCGCAAATACATGCGGAGCGTGATGAAGGAGGCCAAGCCCGAAATCAGGACCGCGGCGCCCACGATGAACGGCAGCGTGTAGATGACGTCGTTCCATTCGACCAGCGACCCGAAGGCGCTGAAGACCGAGCGCAGGCTGTGGTCGACAAGCGCCAGTTTGAACAGGGCAAGGCCGCCGAAGCCGACCACCGCCCCAACGAACCCGCCCACGACGCCTTCGAGCAGGAACGGCAGCTGGATGTAGAGGTTCGAGGCACCGACCAGCCGCATGATGCCGGTCTCGCGCCGTCGACTCGACGCCGACACCTGCACCGCGACTCCGATCAAGATGACGGCCGCGACGATGACCGTGATCGACGTCACGATCGCGACGTTGCGAAACGTATTGAGGATCGAGAAGAGCTTTTTCAGGAAGACGTGTTGGTCTTGAACCGAATCGACGCCGGGCTTGCCGTCGAGCGCGCTGCTCACGACCGAGAACTTCGTCGGGTCGGCCAGCTTCACCGCGAACGACTCGGGCAAGGCGTCGGGCGAGGTGTTCTTCACCAGGTCGGGCGCGTCTTTGAACGTCTCTTTGAAGTACTCGTACGCCCTGGCCTGGTCGACGAAGTCGATCGTCTTCACCGTCGGCCGCAACGCGTTCAGCGAAGTCTGGACGTCGGCTATCTGGGCCTCGGTGGCAGCGGTCGGGCAGTTCGGGTTCTCACTGTGATCAGCGCACAAATACACCGACACTTGAAGCTGGTTGTACCAGTAGTGCTTCATGTGGCCGACCTGCCGCTGCACCAGCAACGCGATGCCGAGCGCCAACATCGAGAACGCCGTGATGATGACGACGGAGAACATCATCAGCACGTTCTTGCGCAGGCCGATGGCCAACTCGGAGAACACGAATCGAAGCCGCATGAGGTCCTATTGTGGAGTAGCGAACAGGGTTGGCAGTGCGGACAGGGTCAGTTCGAGTAGCCGTACACGCCGCGTGATTGATCGCGGATCAGCTCGCCACCTTCGAGCTCGACCACCCGACGGCGCATCGAGTCGACGATCTGCGAGTCGTGCGTGGCCATCACGACGGTGGTACCGGTGCGGTTGATGCGGTCGAGCAGCTTCATGATGCCGACGCTCGTGGTCGGGTCGAGGTTGCCGGTGGGTTCGTCGGCGAGCAAGATGATCGGCCGATTCGCAAAGGCCCGCGCGATCGCGACCCGCTGCTGCTCGCCACCCGACAGCTCCCCCGGCAATCGGGCGGCCTTGTCGGCCAAGCCGACCAGATCGAGCACCTCAGGGATGATCTTGTGAATCTGGGCCTGCGGACGACCGATCACTTCAAGTGCGAAAGCGACGTTTTGGGTGACGGTCTTGTTAGGCAGCAGCCGGAAGTCTTGGAACACCGTGCCGATCTGGCGGCGCAGCCCCGGCACCTTCCACGACGAGAGCCGGCCGAGGTCTTTGCCGGCGACGTGCACGCGGCCGTGGCTGGCCTTCTCTTCCTTCAGCACCAGCCGCAGGAAGGTCGACTTGCCCGAGCCGGAGGCCCCGACGAGGAACACGAACTCACCCTTGTCGACCTCGAGAGTGACGTCGTTGAGCGCCGGCCGCGACTGTTTGGGGTAGACCTTGGTCACGCCGTCGAACCTGATCACCGCATCATCACAAAGCCCAGTCTAAGCGCGATCGGGCCGGACGCCGGGCATCCAGCCCTCTCCTGGGACGCAAGACCCGCGGTGATTGTGCCGATGAACACCCCGAAATCCGCGATCACTCGCGTGATCGCGCTCGGCGAGGGACACTGGGCAATAGCCACGACCAGCCACGCGTGGCTCGAGGGCGAGCGGAGGTAGGCGCTATGTCGTGTGAGCATCTCGTCTGCGCGTCGTGCGCCGGGCCGGTTGACGAAGGCCGCTGCGCCAGCTGCCGCGCCGCGCGTTCGCACCTGCACCACTCGCCGGTCGCCGCGTTCCCGCCGGCCGTCATCGCCGTGGTGATCGCGCTCATCGCGATCATGATGCTGCTGCTCGCCGGCCGCTAGGCAGCCCGCAGGTAGATCCGACTTCACGCAGAAGGGGTCCGGCGATTTCTCGCCGGACCCCTTCTGCATGACTGCCTAGAGCCTGCGCGGACCAATCTTGGCCGTCCAGGCGGTGCCGCGGGTGACGCGGTGCCGGCGACCTGAGCCGATCAGGAGGGCTCCGGCGAGCAGCAACCCGAACCCGAGGGCGACGGTCGGCAACAGTGGCATGCCGGTGAACGGCAGCACTGCGACCGGCGGAGCCTTGACCGGCGGCTTCGCCGGCGGGCCACCAACGAAGGTCACGCCAAGCACGGTCGGGCTGACGCTGCAGGACGCCGAGGCGGTCGGGGTGAACGTCCAGCTAGTGGCCGAGCCGCTGACCAGCACGAAGCCGGCCTGGGCTGCCGCCGTCACCGTGTAGCTCGCGCCAAACGGAATCGGGTGGTCACCAGGTGCAAGCACGGTCGCGCCGTTGAGGTAGGTCACACCAGTGATGCCCGGGATCGAGATGACCGGAGGCGCCATGGTGCCGGTGGTGCAGGCACCCTGAACGAGGACCGGCGCCGACGTACCGACCGACACTGACGTCCCGGTATCCGACACCAACACGGTGGTGCCAGATCCGCCGCCACCGGTCTTGCAGGGGCCGGGGAGTTGCACGGAGCCGGAGTCGTTGCTGGTGGCGCCGTCGGACCAGGTGCCCAAAATCTGGACCGACGCCGATTGGGCGGTACCGGGGATGCCGGTCTGGGTAAACGTGTTGGTCATGAACGGCAATTGACCCGCCCCGTCCTGACCGTTGCCCGAGGCGGCGACCGTCTCCGGCAGACCGCTGACGGTGCCGCCGCCCGTGCTGCTCACCAGGGTGACCGTGTCGACCAGGTTCCAGTCGTTGTGCACGGTCCAGGTAATCGAGTACGTGCCGTTGGTGCAGACGGGCGAACTGCTGACGATGTTGGCGTGCGCGCTCGCGTCTGTGACGAGCGCAATTGTGGCGACACCGCCTAAGCCGAGGCTCATGACCACGGCGGCGATCGATCGCGGTCGCGGTATCCGCGGCTGCACACGCATATTGGGCCTACCCTCTAGTCGGACGACGACAAGGGGTCGGTCTCACCACTCGCTCCCCGCGACCATCCGCATCGCTGCGGCGGTGACCGTGATACCAGTCGCGGATCAATACGTCCCCACGTTTACGTGACCAATATGACGCCATCCCCTACGAACCGCAATCGCGAACCTCCGTTCTGGGCTTGAATTTCAGCCAACCGGCCCAGTGCGCCAGGTTCGCTATTCGGCGCCGTCCGCTCAGGAATCGACAAAGCGGGTAAATCGCGCTCAGCTCGACCTGGTCGTGCCGCCTACTGGGCCCGCCGCCGCCACCGGATGCCGGCTTCGACGAACTCGTCGATCTCGCCGTCAAGAACAGCGGTGGTGTTGCCGGTCTCGACATCGGTACGAAGATCTTTGACCAGCTGGTAGGGGTGCAACACGTAGTTGCGAATCTGGGTGCCCCAGCTGGTGGTCGAGTCGCCCCTGATCTCCGCCATTTTCGCGGCTTCGTCCTGCCTGCGCCGCTCGAGCAGCTTGGCTTGCAACACGAGGAGCGCGCTTGCCTTGTTCTGGATCTGACTGCGCTCGTTCTGGCAACTCACGACGATGCCAGTGGGTAGGTGGGTCAGCCGTACCGCCGAGTCGGTGGTGTTCACTCCTTGGCCACCAGGCCCCGATGACCGGTAAACGTCGACCCGCAGGTCGTCGTCGGGTATCTCGACGTGATCAGAAGATTCAACAACGGGGACGACGTCGACTCCCGCGAACGATGTCTGGCGGCGGCCTTGGTTGTCGAACGGACTAATGCGCACGAGTCGGTGCGTGCCGTGCTCGGCCGACAACGTGCCGTACGCATAGGGAACCTTGACCGAGAACGTTGCCGACTTGATGCCTGCTTCTTCGGCGTAGGACGTGTCGTAGATCTCGGTCGGGTAGTTATGCCGCTCGGCCCAGCGCAGGTACATGCGGAGCAACATTTGCGCCCAGTCGGCGGCGTCGACTCCCCCGGCTTGGGAGTTGATCGTGACGAGCGCCTCCCGCGAGTCGTACTCACCGGACAGCAACGTGCGCACTTCGAGTTCGCCAATCGCTTTCGTCAGCGCGACGATTTCGGCCAGCGCTTCGGCATGAACAGCTGTGTCTTCTTCGGCTTCGGCGAGATCGAGCAGCACGCTCGTGTCGTCGAGCCGGCTGCGTAGGCCCTCTACTCGGCGAATTTCGCCCTGCACGTACGACAACCTGCTGGTCACCCGCTGGGCTGCATCGGGGTCGTTCCACAGATCCGGCGCCGACGCCTGCGCTTCGAGGTCGATCGCCTGCCGCCGCAACCCGGGCACGTCGAGCACCTGCTCAATGCTCGACAAGGTGGCGTCGAGTGCCTTGAGCTCGTCGCGTGGATCAGCGGTGGACACGAAGCACGAGCCTATCCGTCAAGATGAAGTGTGAACTCACGAGGCGTTCCGTCGTCGGCGCGACGCCGGGCCGCGATCGCCTGGGCGGCCGCAGGGTGCGTGGCGGTGATCGCGGTCGTCACCGTCATCGTCGTGTCCCACCAGTCGGGAGTGCACGCTCCAGCCCAACGCGCCGCCGCGCCCGACAGCATCACTCCGACGACGGCAACGTCGGCACCGGCCGCACCGACGTCGTCCGCGCCAGTGTCGGCACCCGCGACCCTCTCGGCGATCGCGTCGCCACCGCCCGCCGTTTCGAGCACACCCGTCGCGAGCCCGACCTTCCAGATTCCGGGGCCGCGGCCCCCTGACACGAAGCTCGGCCCGGTCGTGCTGGTGCCGGGTTTCGGCGGCGACGATTCGATGCTGCTGTCACTCGCCGATCGCCTGCATCGGGCCGGACGCACCACCGTGTTGCTCGCGATCCCCAATGACGCGACCGGCGACCTTCGCGGTCAGGCCGATCTGCTCGGTGCGAAAGTGCGCGCGTTGTTGAATGCCGGTGCGCCGTCGGTCGACCTGGTCGGCTACTCCGCGGGCGGCATCGTCGTCGGGCTGTTCGTTGCTGCGCACCCGCAAGACGTGCGCCGAATCGTGACCCTCGGCTCGCCCTTGCACGGCACCCGCCTCGCCCAGTTCGCCGCAGGCCTAGCGCCGGCCACCTGCCCGACCGCGTGCCAGCAGATGGTGCCTGGCACGTCAGTACTCTTAAGCCTGGACGCCGCGGTACCGGCGCGCACCGGTGTGCCCTGGCTCTCGATGTGGACCACTCACGACGAGGTCGTGCTGCCGGCCGATTCGGCGCGCTTCGACGGCGCGGTAAACATCTCCCTCCAAAGTGTTTGCGCCGACGACACGATCGATCACATCTCGTTGCCGGCCGACCCACTTGTCGCCGCACTCACGTTGCGCGGCCTCAGCACAACAGCGGTCACGATTCCCACACCGAGCGACTGCACCGCGCTGCGCGCTGAAGGCGCATGAGCTAGCGGGCATTCACGCCCGAGATTGGCGGCGGACTGCTAAACGGGCCCAAAACCGGGACGCTCGTGGGGTCGGCTGAGCCGAAACCGACGTTTGGCTGGTCGCCGAGATAGACCGGGGACACCAACACAGTTCCGTCGGGACACGCCCCTTGATGGGCCGGCCACGGCACCGAGGTTGATGTCGCCGCACCGGGCGCTGTCACCATCCAGGACCCGGCACCGGCGCACTGTTCGCCGTACGTCGTGCCCAGCGCCCCGAACAAGTTGAGCGACGACGCGGCACTCTCGCCTGGCTGAAGCACGACGCGCGCAACTGGCACTTCAAAGCCGGCGCCCGTGGTCGTTTGATAGAGCACGTGCGTCGCAACGTTCGATGACCCGATCGTCGGCCAGCCGATCATCGAGCACGCGACCGACCCGGCGTTGCGGAACACGATGACAGCAATGGCGCCACCCATTCCGCCCGCAAGGCTCGACGGGTTCGTCAACTGCAGGCTCCCCGGTTGGCAGACACTGGCCGTCGGCCCGCTTCGTGCTGGCGACGGCGTCGCGGCCTTCGATGCAACCGACTTAGATGCAACAGCCGCGGATAATTTTGATCGCCCACCGTTGAGCCCGATCGCGACAACCACCGCAGCGATAACGACCAACCCGCCAACCACAACGGCCAGCGCCCAGCGTTTAGGCATTGCGCGATCCGCCCGTCCGATGCCTACAACGTGGAGCGGGGGTCTCCGTGGCAGCGCTTGTAGGCGCGGCCAGAGCCGCACGGACACTTCGCGTTGCGCGGCGTGCCCTCGTACATCAGCGGCGCATCGCTCGCAGCTTGCGTGACCGCCGGCTGCCCACCACCACTGGCGCTTGAGTCACCGTCGATCGAGGGCGCCGAGTACTCCAGCCGGGCGGCCCGCTTTGGAGCCTCCAAGCCGGGCGCCACCAACTGGGGCGCTGCGTGCCGACCGCCATCACTTGCTGCGGCCTGCTGCGCGATCGTTCGCGGCGCGGCTGGCGCGGACGCCGACCCGTCGTCGTCCGCCGTGGGCTCGGCAGCCACCTCGGGCGCGGCGACCTGCACTTCGAGATTGAACAGCAAGCCGACTGACTCTTCTTTGATCGCGTCCATCATCGTCGTGAACATCGTGAAGCCCTCACGCTGATATTCAACGAGCGGGTCACGCTGCCCGTAGGAGCGTAGCTGGATGCCTTCTTGCAGGTAGTCCATCTCATAAAGGTGCTCGCGCCACTTGCGGTCGAGCACGGTCAACACGACCTGCCGTTCGAGCTGACGCATCACCATTTCGCCGTCAGGCAAGGTGCCCAACCCTTGTTCACGACTGTCGTAGGCCGATTGGGCGTCGGCCGTCATCTCCTCGATGATGAAGTCAGCGCTGAGGCCTTCGCGGCCGCCACCACCGGCCTCCTCGAGTGCCTCGATCGACATCCCCACCGGATACAGCGCCTTGAGCGCCTTCCACAGTTTGTCGAGATCCCAGTCTTCGGCGTAGCCCTCGACGGTCTCGGCTTCGATGTAGCTGCGAACGACGTCGTCGATCATGTTGCGCACCTGCTCATGCAGGTCGTCGCCGTGCAACACCCGACGGCGCTCGGTGTAGATGACGGTGCGCTGCTTGTTCAGCACCTCGTCGTACTTGAGCACGTTCTTGCGGATCTCGAAGTTCTGTTGCTCGACCTGCGTCTGCGCCGACCGAATGGCGCGCGTGACCATCTTCGACTCGATGGGCACCTCGTCGGGGATGTTCAACGTGTCCATGATGCGTTCGACCGCTGCACCATTGAAGAGGCGCATCAGGTCGTCGCCCAACGACAGGTAGAAGCGTGACTCGCCCGGGTCGCCCTGGCGACCTGACCGACCACGCAGCTGGTTGTCGATGCGCCGCGAGTCGTGCCGCTCGGTGCCGAGCACGTACAGCCCACCGAGATCGACCACCTCGGTGTGCTCGGCTGCGACCGAGTCGCGCCACTTCGCCACCGCTGCCGGCCAGCCGGCCTCGTACTCTTCCGGCGTCTCGACCGGTGACAGGCCACGCTCGGAAAGTTCAAGCTGGGCAAGGAATTCGGGGTTGCCGCCGAGCATGATGTCGGTACCGCGACCAGCCATGTTGGTCGCAACCGTGACCGCACCCTTGCGGCCGGCCTGCGCGACGATCGCGGCTTCCTTTTCGTGGTACTTCGCGTTCAGCACCTCGTGCGGAACACCGCGTCGCAACAACATGCCCGACAGCAGCTCAGACTTCTCGACGCTAACCGTGCCCACCAAAACCGGCTGACCCTTTTCGTGCCGCTCGGCGACGTCGTCGACGACGGAATCGAACTTGGCCTTCTCCGACTTGAAAACAACGTCGCGCTGGTCGAGACGCACGGCATCACGGTTTGTCGGGATTGGCACGACACCGAGCTTGTAGATCTGGTCGAACTCCGCGGCCTCGGTGCTGGCCGTACCGGTCATGCCGCCGAGCTTCTTGTACAGCCGGAAGTAGTTCTGCAAGGTGATCGTGGCCAGCGTCTGGTTCTCTTGCTTGATCGGCACGCCCTCTTTGGCCTCGATGGCCTGGTGCATGCCCTCGTTGTAGCGGCGGCCGTAGAGCATGCGGCCGGTGAACTCGTCGACGATCAGAACCTCGCCGTCGATGACGACGTAATCCTTGTCGAGCTTGAACAGTTCCTTGGCCTTGAGCGCGTTGTTCAGGTAGCCGACTAGCGGCGTGTTCGCGGCTTCGTACAGGTTGTCGATGCCGAGCCAGTCTTCGACCCTCGCCACGCCCTGCTCGGAAATCGCTACCGTGCGCTTCTTCTCGTCGGCCTCGTAGTCGCCCTCGCCTTCTTCGCCGCGCTTCAGTCGCGCAACGAGTGAGGCGAAGTCGGTGTACCACTTCAGGTTGAGTTC
>Ga0209890_10001516_pt1 | contig 10515 bp, 9 predicted proteins | sample OrgsoiDNA2013049_FD_185799 | JGI IMG/M metagenome (GOLD analysis project Ga0209890, IMG submission 185799) | Permafrost soil microbial communities from the Arctic, to analyse light accelerated degradation of dissolved organic matter (DOM) -... | ecosystem: Environmental > Terrestrial > Soil >... | reverse complement strand
GCTCGAAAATTTTCATCACCTATGGCGAGCACGACTTAACCTCCAACATCATCCATTTCGTGCTGGCGCGGCTGCCCGATGCGCCGCCCGGCACCAAAGGCGTCTCGCTGTTCCTGGTGCCGAAGGTGATGCCTGACGGCAAGCGCAACGACGTGCGCGCGCATTCGGTCGAGCACAAACTCGGCATCCATGGCTCGCCCACCTGCACCATGATCTACGGCGACCAGGGCGGCGCGACCGGCTACCTCATCGGCGAAGAGCACAAGGGCATGCTCTGCATGTTCACGATGATGAACCGCACGCGGCTGGCGGTCGGCCTGCAGGGCGTGGCGATCGCGGAATTGGCAACGCAACAGGCGTTGAGTTACGCGCGCGAGCGCAAGCAGGGCGCCGGCGGCGCGATCATCGCCTATCCGGACGTGAAACGCATGCTGCTGACTATGCGCGCGCTCACCGGCGCCGCGCGCGCGATCTGCTACGCGACCGCGGTGGCGATCGACCGCTCGCAGCGAGGCAAGACCGAGGCCGCGCGCAAGGCCGGCGATCAACGTGCCTCGCTGCTCACGCCGGTCGCCAAGGCGTTCTCCACCGACATCGGCATCGAGGTCGCCTCCCTCGGCGTGCAGGTGCATGGCGGCATGGGCTATATCGAGGAGACCGGCGCCGCGCAGCATTACCGCGACGCTCGTATCGCTTCGATCTACGAAGGCACCAACGGCATCCAGGCGATCGACCTGGTGACGCGTAAAGTTCCGCTCGCGGGCGGTAACACGGTCCGGCTCTATCTCGGCGAATTGCGGGAGACTGTGAAAGCGGTGCAAGCGAGCAACGCCCCGGCCTTTGGCGAGACCGCGACGCGCCTGGGCGAAGCGATAGATAGCCTCGAGCGCGCGACGCAATGGCTGCTGGCGCAAAAAACGTCTGACACGACGCTCGCCGGCGCGACACCATACCTGCGAATGTTCGGCAATGCTGCCGGTGGCTGCATGCTGGCCGAACAGGCGCTCGCCGCATTGCGCGAAAGCGGCGATGGCGCGGCGCGCACGGCGCTGGCGCGATTCTTTGCCGAAAATATCGCGGTGCAGGCCTCCGGCCTCGAACGCAGCGTCACCGAAGGCGCCGAAAGCATCACCAACGCGCAAGCCGCCCTCGCCGAATGACCGAACTCGTCCTCATCAGCGACGACGGACCGGTCCGCACGGTGCGGATGAACCGTCCGGAGAAGAAGAACGCGCTGACCATGGCGATGTACGACGCCATGGCCGCCGCAATCGAGGGCGCGGGAACAACTTCGGCGTTGCGCTGCCTGCTGATCGCGGGGGCACCGACGGCATTCTGCGCCGGCAATGACATCAACGATTTTCTTCAAGTCGCAGGCGCAAGCGGTGCACTCGGGCAGCCGATCCTGCGCTTCCTCTACGCGCTAGCGCGCTGCGAGACGCCGCTGGTCGCCGCCGTACGGGGCAACGCGGTCGGCGTCGGCACCACCATGCTGATGCATTGCGATCATGTGGTGGCCGCCAGCGACGCGCGCTTTTCCACGCCCTTCGTCGGCCTCGGCCTGGTACCGGAAGCGGCTTCCAGCCTGATCGCACCGCGGCTGATGGGCCAGACGCGCGCGTTCTCGCTGCTGGTGATGGGCCGGCCGCTCGCTGCCGACGAGGCGAAAGCAGCAGGGCTGATCAATACCGTGGTCGCGCCGGATACGGTCGAAGCGGAGGCGATGAAAGCCGCGCGCGAAATCGCTGCACTGCCGCCGCAGGGCGTTCTGGCGTCGCGCCGGCTGCTGCGCGGCAAGCCCGATGAAATCGTCGCACGCATCGACGAGGAAGCCGAACTGTTCAAGACGCGGCTGCAATCGGCCGAAGCGCGCGCGGCCTTCCAAGCGTTCCTGACTCGCAAGCGCTGACGGCGTCAGGGCATGCGCCCGCCTTCGAGATGGAATTTCCAACCCGCGGCGTTCGCCGCCCGCTCGATCGCGTCACGCACGCGCGCGTAATCCAGCGTGCCGCCGCCACCGACCGAAATATCCTTGCGCTCGCCCGAGCGTTTCCAGCCGCTCACCGCCGTCTTTTCGACGGTCAGCGTCGGCGGCGGGATGCCCCAGCTTTGCTCGACAGTGGCTTCGCGGTAATGCAGCGTATGATCCGCGTCGGTCGGGCGGCACGACATGCGATAAGTCACTTTGCGGCCGCCCAGCCACCATTTCGCGCCGATGGATTCGGCCTCGCCGGCCAGTTGCTGATTGGCGCCATCATTGGTCTTGAGACCGAGCGCCGCGGTTTGCTTCTTCAATTCGGCAAGCAAATCTTGCGTGGAAAGCATGTCCTGCATGGGCCATCACCTCCCTAATTCTGCGATACGCCAGTCAACGCGCCGTCCGGCCACAGCGCGTTGATTCACCTCAAATGCGACATCGTGCCGCCTGACGCCGGGAAAATCGGCATCACAAGGGTTTCAGTCCGGCCTCGATCTGTTTGCGCTTGCCTTCCAGGAACGGCGGCAGCACCAGACTCTCGCCGAGTTTTTCGAGCGGCTCGTCGACCGCAAAGCCGGGCCCGTCGCTGGCGATCTCGAATAGGATGCCGTTCGGCTCGCGGAAGTAGAGCGAGCGGAACCAGTAGCGGTCGACCTTGCCGCTATTGGGAATGCGCAACTCGCGCAGGCGTTCTGCCCAGGCATCGTAGTCTTTGTCGGGCGTGCGGAACGCGACGTGATGCACGCCGCCGGCGCCGGGATGCGCGGGCGCGATGTAGGAGCGCACCGCGACGTGCAGCTCGGCGGCGGGACCGCCCTCGCCCATCTCATAGACATGCACGCGGTCGTGGTTCGATTCCGGGTGCGGATAATCGCGCACTTGCTTCATGTTCATCACATTGGTGAGCACCAGGTCGGTCGGGCGCAGCTCAGGCACCGTCATGACGATAGGGCCGAGGCCGCGGATTTGGCGTTCGGCCATCACCGGGCTCTTGTCCCACGGATGCGACGGGCCTCTGCCGCCGTCATCGACCAGCGCCAGGCGCTGGCCTTCCGGGTCCTCGAACGCAACCGTCGCCCGGCCATCGACGACCGTGATATCGCCGACCGTCACCGCGGCCTTCTGCAGCCGTGCGTGCCACCATTCCAAGGTTGCCTCGCCGTCAACGCGAAAGCCGGTGCGGGTAATCGTATTGTTGCCGCGCTGCTCGCGCCCAGTCGGAAAATCGAAAAACGTGATGTCGCTGCCGGGCGAGGCCACGCCGTCGGCATAGAACAGGTGATAGGCCGAAACATCGTCCTGGTTGACGGTCTTCTTGACCAGACGCAGACCGAGCACCTGGGTGTAGAATTTGACGTTGCCGGGCGCGTCGGCCGACACGGCGGTGAGATGGTGGATGCCGGAAAGCTGCATTGCGGGCCTCGGTAAGCTGTGAAACGCTGCATTTTGGTTGCGCATGATCTTTTCCGAAAACCGGTACCCACTTTTCGGGATCATGCGCTAGCGTCATTTAGGAAGTCGGCGGGAAATTGCGAGGGCTGAGCGATGTCGCTTAAGGGCAAGACGCTTTTCATCACCGGCGGCTCGCGCGGCATTGGGCTCGCCATCGCGCTCAAAGCCGCTGCCGACGGCGCCAATATCGCCATCGCCGCCAAGACGGTCGAGGCGCATCCCAAGCTCGAAGGCACTATTCACACCGCCGCCGCCGAGATCGAAAAGGCCGGCGGGCAGGCGCTGCCGCTCGCCGTCGACGTGCGCGAGGAAGCGGCGGTGAAGGCGGCGATCGAGCAGACCGCGGCGAAGTTCGGCGGTCTCGACATCGTGGTCAACAATGCCAGCGCCATCCAGTTGACGCAGGTCGCCGCCACCGACATGCGCCGCTACGACCTGATGCAGCAAATCAACGCGCGCGGCACCTTCATGGTGTCGAAATACGCGCTGCCTTTACTCGCCAAGGCCGAAAATCCTCACATTCTGATGCTGTCGCCGCCGCTCGACATGCAGACCAAGTGGTTCGCGCCGGCCACGGCCTATGCGATGGCGAAGTTCGGCATGAGCCTGGTGGTGCTGGGGCTCGCCGGCGAGCAGCGCGGCAAGATCGCGGTCAACGCGCTGTGGCCGCGCACCACCATCGCCACCGCCGCGATCAAAAACTTGCTCGGCGGCGACGCCATCATGCGCGCCTCGCGCAAGCCGGAAATTCTGGCCGAGGCCGCCTATCGCATCTTCCACAAGCCGAAGAGCTTCACCGGCAACTTCCTGATCGACGACAATTTCTTGGCCAGCGAAGGCGTCAGCGACTTCGACCAGTACCGCGTCGATCCGAGCCAACCGCTGCAGGTGGATTTCTTCGTGCCCGACGACAGCGCGCCGCCGCCGGGCGTCAGCCTGAAGGCAAAGGTCTAGCGGAAGGTTTGCACGCAACGACCGAGGCGCGTTAAAACAGATCAATGTCCACTTTGTTCCTCAGTCATCCCGCCTGTCTCGATCACTTGACGCCCATGGGGCATCCCGAGCGGCCGGACCGCCTGCGCGCCATCGAGCAGGCGCTCGAGGACGAGCGTTTTCACATGCTGGCGCGCGAGCAGGCGCCGCGCGCGCCGCTCGAGGTCGTCGCGCTCGCCCACCCGATGGAATACGTCGAGGCGATCCGCAACGCCTCGCCGGCGGAAGGCATGGTGCAAATCGACGCCGACACCTCGATGTCGCCGGGCAGCTTCGAGGCGGCCTTGCGCGCCGCCGGCGGCGCCATGCGCGCGGTCGACGAAGTCATGAACCAGAAGGCGTCCAATGCCTTTGTCGCCATCCGCCCGCCCGGCCATCATGCCGAGACGGCGCGGCCGATGGGCTTCTGCCTGTTCAACAACGCGGCGATCGCGGCGCGCTATGCGCAGGACCGCTACGACGTCGAGCGCGTATCGATCGTCGATTTCGACGTGCATCACGGCAACGGTTCGCAGGATATTTTTTGGTCGGACAAGACGGTCATGTATTGCTCGACCCACGAGATGCCGCTTTATCCCGGCACCGGCTCGATCAGCGAGCGCGGCGATCACAACACCATCGTCAACGCGCCGCTTTCGGCCGGCGACGGCGGCGAGGCTTTCCGCGAGGCGTTCGAAACCGTGATCTTGCCGCGCCTGCGCGAATTCAAGCCGGACATCCTGGTGATCTCGGCTGGCTTCGACGCACACACCCGCGATCCGCTTGCCAATCTCAATCTGGTGGAAGCGGACTACGCCTGGGTCACCCAGAAACTGATGGAGATCGCCGACGCCAGCGCGCAAGGACGCATCGTTTCACTGCTGGAAGGCGGTTACGATTTGCAAGGGCTAGCACGCTCGGTCGCCGCGCACGTCACCGCGTTGATGCGCGGCTAATTTCTCTTTGGTCGCGCGGACCGCAGATAAGTTTACGCAATCTGCGCAAGCTTGATTGCTTGCGCAAAACCGGTACCCACTTTTGCTGGCCGCGCTCCTATTATTTATCGCGCCGTCAGTCCGCCATCGATCGGCAGATCGGCGCCGGTGATGAAGGCCGCCTCGTCCGACAACAGATAAACGCAAAGCCCGGCGACTTCCTCGGGCTGACCGAGACGGCCGAGTGGAATGTCGAACGCGAGCTTCTGGCGCACCGCTTCCGGGTTGCGCGTGCCCTGCGCGATGTCTTCCACCATCGGACCTTCCACGAAGGCCGGGCACACCGCGTTGCAACGCACCGAGGGTTTGTAGCGCGCGCCGTGCAGGGCAACCGACTTGGTGAGCTGCGATATGCCGCCTTTCGAGGCGGTGTAGGCGGTCAAATTGGAGCTGCCGACGAGCGCCAATACCGACGACAGATTGACGATCGCACCGCCTTTTTTGCGCAACAGCGGAAATGCGTATTTGCAGCCGAGAAAAGCGCCGTCGAGGTTGATCGAGAGCACGCGCCGCCACGTGGCGAAATCGGTCTTCTCGATCGAGGCGACCACGGCGATGCCGGCGGAATTCACCAGCCCGTCGAGCCGGCCATACTTTTGCTCGACCTCGGCGGTGACGCGCTGCCAGTCGGCCTCCGCGGTGACGTCGAGCGCCGTATCGATGCCGGTGCGGCCGGCCAAGTCCGTGGCAATCGCGGTGCCGCCGGCGCGCTTGATCGCGGCGGCGACGGCCGCGCCGATGGCGCCCGCGGCGCCGGTGACCAGTACAATCTTGTCCTTGAGATCAGCCATCACCGCCCACTTTGCCTTGCTATTATCCTGCGCTATCTTTCACTTTCGAGCATCCGCCACAAGATGTCATCCATGCAGCCCATATGCCTAATCACCGGCGCTTCCGCCGGCATCGGCGCGGCACTGGCGCGCGTGTTCGCGCTGCACGGCCACGCACTGGTGCTGACCGCGCGGCGTGAGGCGCCAATGCAGGCGCTCGCCGACGCCATCGCGGATGCCGGCCAAAAACGTCCACAGGTGATTGTGGCCGATCTCGGCGCCGCCGACGGCCCAGCGCGGCTGGCCGAGGCGCTCGAACGGCAAGGCTTTGAGCCGGAGTTCGTGGTCAACAATGCTGGTTATGGCCTGCTCGGCGAGGCCGCCGAACTCGATCGCACACAACAACGCGCCATGATCGAGCTCAATTGCCGCACGCTCACCGACCTGTCGCTGCGCTGGCTGCCCAGCATCAAGCGTCATCGCGGCGGCATCCTAAACGTCGCGTCCATCGCCGCCTTCCTGCCCGGCCCCGGCATGGCGGTCTATCACGCCAGCAAGGCCTATGTGCTGTCGTTCAGCGAGGCGCTGCACCAGGAACTCAATGACGACGGCGTGCGGGTGTGCACGCTCTGCCCCGGACCGGTGCCGACCGAGTTCAACGCGCGCGCTGGCATCCCAGCGGGCTTTTTTCCCGGCTACCTTTCCCGCTCAGCGGAACAGGTGGCGCAAGAGGGCTATACGGCTTTCATGGGCGGACACCGCGTTGTGGCGCCCGGCGTAGCAAATCGCATTTTCACGTTGCTGCCGCGGTTGCTACCGCGCTCGCTCATGCTGGCGGCGACCGGCTGGCGCTGGAGCCAAGCGCATCGCCATAAGGGATAAACTTGGCTATCTTCGCCGTCCCCTGACGGCATAGGATGCCGCCACGAATCGCTGCCCGAGACGGATCAATGGCCGACACCAGCAATACCGACGTGAAGAAGATGCCCTTCGAGCGGGCGATCGAGGAATTGGAATCGATCGTCAAGCGGCTGGAGGAAGGCAAAGTGCCGCTCGAGGAATCGGTGGCGATCTACGAGCGCGGCGAGGCACTCAAGAAAAGATGCGAGGAACTGCTGCGGCAAGCGGAAGCGCGCGTGGAGAAAATCACGCTCGACTCGTCCGGCAAGCCGACCGGCAGCGAGCCCCTCGACGTGGATTGATCGCGCGTGCAAGTCCACCGCCGGCTGGTCATCCAAGTGCAGGGCTACGATCCGCGCGGCCTCACTGAGAATTTCGAACGCTTCCGCCGTGAGCACCGCCGCACCTGCGAGCTTTACCGATTGACCGGCGAAGTCGGCGCCGCCGAAGAGGCGCCGAAGACTCTTTCCGGCAGTTGGGACGTAACCACGCAGGGCGACGGCTGGCAGGTCGCGACCCGCTATCGGCTGCTGCGCTTCGACGACATGGTCCGCAACGATCTGGCGCGCCCGGCCTGGTGGAAGATCGTGCAGATCTATCGCACCGTCGGGGTCGCGCTGCTCAATGGCGCCTTCGGCCGCATGCTGCGAACGAATTGGCGCTTCGCGTTGCTCACGTTATTTCCGATATTGCTGATCACTGCATGGCTGTTGCTGGGCTCGTTCGTCGGCATCCTGTGCATGAACCTGGTGGCGGCGCTCGGCGCGCCGGCGCTCGTTTCGAAAATCGTCGGCGCCGTCACCGGCGTGGGCGGCTTTGCCTCTTTGCTCTGGCTGAGCGAACCGGTCACCGGACTGCTGCAGCGCTGCGACGAGGCCGCCTCCATCGACCAGTTCGTCAACGGCAAACGGCGGGATTGGGGCGAGCGGTTGGATCTATTCGCCGCCGACGTGGTCAAGGCGGTGCACGCGAGCAAGGCCGACGAGGTAGTGATCGTCGGCCACGGTTTCGGCGCGGTGCTTGCCATCAATGTGCTCGGCCGCGCGCTCACCCGCGATGGCGCACTCGGCGCAAGTGGGCCGCGCGTCACCCTGCTCACCCTTGGCGCCAGGCTGCCGGTGGTCGGCTTCAACCCGGAGGCCAAGGGATTCCGCAACCGGCTGCAGCAACTCGCGACCGCAGCCGACATCGGCTGGGTCGACGTGCAATCGCGCGACGATATCCTGAGTTTCGGCCCGTTCGATCCGGTCGCCGGTAACGGCATCGTGCTCGGTGCGGAGCGGCACAACCTACGCGTGATCACCATCCGCCTGCGGCCATGGCCGCTCGGCAAGGCGCACGAACAATATTTCATGGCCAACGAGCAGCCGGGCGAGGCTTTCGATTTCACCTTGATCTGCTGCGGCCCCTGCGACCTGATGACCCGGGCAACCCAGCCGGAACAGGCCCTTGCGGCCATGATGGCGACATCGCGGCCGGCCTAAATCCTGCGACCGCGCGTTGAATTGCCGGGCGGCGCAAAACTGGTGTAAGCCCTCATAGGCGCCCGACTTTGCCGTGGAGTGAGTTTTGCCAGAGAGTTCCAAGACACCGCTGCTCGACCGCATCCTGATACCGCACGACATGAAGAACCTGTCGGCGGAGCAGCTTGCCCAGTTGGCCAACGAGCTGCGGCAGGAAACCATCGACGCGGTGGCCAAGACCGGCGGCCATCTCGGCGCCGGCTTGGGCGTGGTCGAACTCACCGTGGCGCTGCATTATTTGTTCGACACGCCCACCGACCGATTGATCTGGGACGTCAGCCACCAGAGCTACCCGCACAAGATTCTCACCGGCCGGCGCGACCGCATCCGCACGCTGCGGCAAGGCGGCGGGCTGTCCGGCTTCACCAAGCGCGCCGAGAGCGAATACGACCCGTTCGGCGCCGCGCATTCCTCCACCTCGATTTCGGCCGGCCTCGGCATGGCGGTGGCGCGCGACCTCGCCGGCAAGAAGAACAACGTCATCTGCGTGATCGGCGACGGCGCCATGTCGGCCGGCATGGCCTATGAGGCGATGAACAATGCCGGCGCGCGCAACGAGCGCCTCATCGTCATTCTCAACGACAACGACATGTCGATCGCCCCGCCGGTCGGCGCCATGTCGGCCTATCTGGCGCGGCTCGGCTCCGGCCGCACTTATCTGAAGCTGCGCGACGTCGGCAAGCAGCTCACCAAGCATCTGCCCAAGAGTTGGGACCGCGCCATCACGCGCGCGGTCGAGCACGCGCGCACCTACGTCACCGGCGGCACGCTGTTCGAGGAGCTCGGCTTCTATTACGTCGGGCCGATCGACGGCCACAATCTCGACCACCTGCTGCCGGTGCTGCGCAACGTGCGCGACGCCGAAATCGGGCCGATCCTGGTGCACGTGGTGACGCAGAAGGGCAAAGGCTACGGGCCGGCGGAAATCTCGGCCGACAAATATCACGGCGTGGTCAAGTTCGACGTCGCCACCGGCACCCAGGCCAAGTCCAAGGGCGGCGCGCCACAATACACAAAGGTGTTCGCCGACAGCCTGATCAAGGAGGCGCGCAAGGACGACAAGATCGTCGCCATCACCGCGGCGATGCCGTCCGGCACCGGACTCGATCTGTTCGCCGAGGAATTTCCCACCCGCTGCTTCGACGTCGGTATCGCCGAGCAGCACGCGGTGACCTTCGCCGGCGGTTTGGCGGCGGAAGGCTTTAAGCCGTTCGCCACGATCTATTCAACCTTCCTGCAGCGCGCCTACGACCAGGTGGTGCACGATATCGCCATCCAGCGCCTGCCGGTGCGCTTCGCCATCGACCGCGCCGGATTGGTCGGCGCCGACGGTCCAACCCATGCCGGCGCTTTCGACGTCGCCTATCTCGGCTGCCTGCCCGGCTTCGTGCTGATGGCGGCGGCCGATGAGGCCGAACTGGTGCATATGGTGGCGACGCAAGTGGCCATCGACGACCGGCCATCTGCGTTGCGCTATCCGCGCGGCGAAGGGCTCGGCGTGCCGATGCCGGCGGAGGGTATGCCGCTCGAAATCGGCAAAGGCCGCATTTTGCGCGAAGGCCACAAGGTGGCGTTGCTCTCCTACGGCGGCCGGCTCGGCGAATGCCTGAAAGCCGCTGATGAGTTGGCCGCGCTTGGGCTGTCGAGCACGGTGGCCGATGCGCGTTTCGCCAAGCCGCTCGATGCCGACCTGCTGCTGCGGCTGGCGCGCGAGCACGAGGTGCTGGTGACCATCGAGGAAGGCTCGATCGGCGGTTTCGGCGCCTATGCGCTGCAGACGCTGGCCGAGCACGGCGTGCTCGATACCGGCTGCAAGGTGCGCTGCATGGTGCTGCCGGATGTCTTCATCGACCAGGACACGCCGGCCGCGATGTATGCCAAAGCCGGCCTCGACGCCCGCGCCATCGTCACCAAGGTGTTCGAGG
>Ga0209890_10001515_pt1 | contig 10515 bp, 8 predicted proteins | sample OrgsoiDNA2013049_FD_185799 | JGI IMG/M metagenome (GOLD analysis project Ga0209890, IMG submission 185799) | Permafrost soil microbial communities from the Arctic, to analyse light accelerated degradation of dissolved organic matter (DOM) -... | ecosystem: Environmental > Terrestrial > Soil >... | reverse complement strand
CGCAACAATCAGAACTTGCGGCGATGATTCGTCCGATGCCGTTTCGCACGACGACCATTTCACCGGTCCTTTCCTCGGACCTGATCACATTGCTGTACATCGGCTCTCAAGATGTCATCACAAGAGCCTTTACCGCCGCTGGATGGATTCCGTCCGACGCATTGAGCACAGAATCCCGGTATGGAGTAATGCGCTCCGTGATTGAAGACCAGGGCTATAAGGAGGGTCCGGTCTCAACGCTGCTACTGGACGGAAAGCCGGCGGTTGCAACTTACTCGAAATCCCTTGATACCTTTTTCAAGCGCGATCACCTGCGAATCTATTCGCAGCCAAATTCCTTTGATAACGCGCCTGTCTTCACCTCAACCGCAACGCGCGATTCCGGAATTGGTATCTCCTCCAAAGATAAGAAGCTAATCCACCTGATTGACGAAAACATCGATCAAGAGAGAAGCAAGGTAGTCAATGATCTGCTGCTTACAGGTTGCGTGGATGGCGTGGATTACATTGATCGGCCCTGGGTTCCGTTGGACGCCACCAATGCGACAGGGGACAAAGTGATTACCGATGGACGCGTCGCGATTGTGTTGTGACTTTGTTTCGCCGGGCTAGCATTCGGACGGGCGTAGCTCTGCAATCATCCGGCGAAGTTGGTGAACCTCATTCCGGCTGCGAAACCTAAAATATTTCAGTAATTCAAATGCTTGGAGGAGATCTTTATCGCTTTGCCCGACGATCCGAGGATTATCTTCAAGCGAGGAGTCTACCGCTCAACTTATTCGACGGGCAACATGCGACCTTGGAGCCGCATCCCGCGGGTTCCATCATGATCTGCTGCTTACAGGTTGCGTGGATGGCGTGGATTACATTGATCGGCCCTGGGTTCCGTTGGACGCCACCAACGGGTTCTGCCACAGAACGTCATCAACCGCCGGCGAGTCCTTCCGGAGTACTTCGCATTGCGGCTACCACTCGCTCAATCTGCCCGCGCGGTTGCGATGGCCGCGAAGAGGAACACCGCAATCAGGATCTCCGCAATCACCGGCCCCATGAAGAAATAGCGGAACGAGTTAACCGCGAACAACAAATAACCGATGGCAAACGCAGCCAGCACAGGTCGTACCTTCTCCCCGTGGCTTGCTGTCAGTGGCGCTAGAAACCAAAGCACCGCCGACTCCATCGTCAGAGAGATGGTCACACCAAGGCTCATCCCCATGTAGAAGTCCCAGAGGGTTCGTGGGTTGCCGAACGCGACAAACTGGTTGGCCTTCATCGCCGCCACGGCCACCGCGGCCGGACCGGCCTCAACCTTGCCGAAAACGCCACCGATGGTGTGCAGGACCGCGTGGATGAACACGAGCACCGCTGCGATGCGAACAAAGACCGAGGGTTTCATGACTCCTCCGTTCCGTTAAAGCATTGTGCGTAGAGTGCGAGAATTCCATTCCAGGCCCCCGGTCCGTCCAGTAGTGCGCGCAACTGCTCGTAACCCTCCCCGTGCCGCTCCAGCTTGCTATGCACCAGTTCGACAAGGGTGGCGTCAGAGCCCTCCGCCTTGAAGCTGATCTCGACCTGGCTTGCTCGTTCCATGTCCGGATCGAACTTCCACTCCGGCTTGTCGTGCTCCGGTCCCAAATGCCACGAGAACGCGACCCGGTGCGGCGCATCCCACGCCAGCACCGTGCCCCAGGCGCACTCCTGTCCTTCAACGTTGCGTTCGTACCACCGACCACCGACGCGCGGTTCCACAATAATGGTCTCGAAAGGCGTCGTGCCAATATGATGGCTCGCCGGCCACCACGTTTCCATCTGCTCTACGAAAACGGAAAAGGCGCGCTCGATCGGGGCCTTTACGCGCACACTCTTACGAACGACGACTTCGTCGCTTGCGTTTGGCATGATCCTCTCCTGTCAACGGTTTTTCGGCGGCTACTTGAAATGCACGCAGAGACTTGTCCCACAAATGATCGAAGTGTGCGCGCAGCCGCGCCACGCCCTCCGGATTCAGCTTGTAGTAGCGGCGGGTCCCCGACTTGCTGTCGATTACCAGGCCCGCATCCTTCAGAACCTTGAGGTGCTGTGAGACCGCCGGACGGCTCACCGGCATCATGCTCGCCAACTCGTTCACGGCAATTGGACCGCCCGAAAGCTTCTGGAAAATGGCCATGCGCGTCCGGTCGCCCAACGCTTCCAATCCGGCTTGTAGGTAAGTGTCCACGAACGGTAAGCTACTACTAACCGTAAGCTAACACGAACCGATATGTACATGTCAAGCAGAGTCTTTCGTGGCCGATTCGCTCTCCTCCTGGCTGACGCTGCCCACGCTCTTTCAGCCCATCCGCAAATTTCATCGGCAGACGGGCTCGCACCGCCGACACGGGCCTTTTCAGGGCTCGATTTGCTCGCCTTAATCTAAGCGGCGGTAGATCACAAATGTGGAGAAATCACGCATGCGCTGGAATTTCGGATTTGCATCCACCCACCCGATATCGGGCGCCGAAACTTCATCGGTCGTGCGGTAGACAATGAGTACTTCTCCAGGAGGTATATCTTCGATGTCGTCGTAGAGCGCAGGACCGACGGCTGAAAGTTCATGGATGGGATAGCTGGTGTAAAACGCGAATGCCGGGTAGTTGAAGCTCATGTAAAGGGTCGTTCCCGGCGCAAGGCTGCTCTGAAGGTACTCGGATGCAAGCATTTCCTTGGGGATGCCGCGATCAACGAAGGGGCGGCTGAAGCGCTCGCGGATCGGAGAAAACGTAAAAACAAGCAAAGCTGTCAGAAGCAGCGCTCCTACAGGGCGAAATCGTCTACTGGGCAAGGTGCAAAAGATCGCTAGACCGGAGCCGGCCAGCAGCAGAAACGGCGGAACAAGCGGCAGAATATAACGTGGTTCCTTGTGGGGCATACCGCTGAAGAAGACAAGCTCCGTCAGGAGCCACAGCCAAAGAAAGGTTCGTAGAACAAGCGGAGAGATATTGGAGGTAGACTGTAACCCGGCGCTCGATGAGAACGCACCAAGGCGGCGCCAGAGCAACGATGTGGCCGCCACTATAAGTCCAAACACAGCCAGCGCCGTGAAAATCGCGGTCGAGTTGCGAAGATAAAAAAAGATGGATTCCTGGGTCCCCTCTACGTGAGTCCAGCCGGAGCGCAAGGTAAAAAGGAAGGTTCCGAAGGCCAGCCGCGACCAGATCAGATACGGCGCCAATCCAACCAAGAGCCCAGCCCCGCAGGCCATTAGCGCCTTCCAGCGTCGATTCGCGGCGAGGGGCAGCAAAAACAGCACGCCCACGCTCGGAAGCGTGCCAAAACGCATGAGGATCGAAAGCGCCAATACAACCCCAGCCAATGCAAATCCAGGTATGTTATCGCGGTCAAGCGCTCGCAGCAGAAGCCAGAATGCGAGTAGTACCAAGGTGAGGGCAGGCGAGTCTGTCAGCAGACTATTGCCCGTATCGTCGCTTGCAAATCCATTCGGAAAAACGCCCACGAAAAAAGGTGAGAATGCCAGCAACAGGGCGGCAATTGCGGCCTCCAAGCGGCCCACCGACATACGCCCGGCGAGATAAAGGAAGACCGGGCCGAGTGCGTTGAGAAACGCCGCGACAATACAGGCTGCATAGATATGGTGCCAGAGCAGAAAAACGCCGGCGAATATCAACGAGATCAGAGGAGGACGAAATTCCAGTTCGGAGTAATTAATCTTGCCGCAGCAGATGACTTGGGCATTCTGAAGGTAAACCATCTCATCCCAGAAATGGTTCCTGGAAATCCCCCAGACGCGAACGAGGAAGGCAGCAGCGACAAGCAGAAGGAGCAGCACAAACTCCGGGCGCGTCTTCCGATTTAGAAAGAACTGCGCTACACGAGTTTGGATCGAAATAAACAAGGATCCCCCGAAACCCTTCACTAGCTTTTAGATTGCGTTTGAAAATGTTCTGGGACCGGAACGCCAGCTAATGGTACGTTGAATCAACAGTTCTAGCGGGGATGTCCTCGGAGGTGAATGCCTTTCGTGAATGTCCAGCTTGCATGGGTTCCCAGCGCAAAGCAACCCTCGCCTCATTCAGCGTTGTCCTATCGCAAGAGATCGTCGTCTCAATTTTTCACCCGGGCGCGATAGCTGGAAACAAGGCGTGCAACCACAACCGCTATATAGAAGATGCCGATCATGTTTTCCAGCGCGGCGATGAGCCGCACATATGGATTAGTGGGGACAATGCCGCCGTACGCTAAACCTGTAAGGGTGACCATACTGTAGTAAAGATATGTGCTGCTTTGCCCCAACGGAATCACCACGTTGAATGGATGGTCGAGAAAATGATCGAGTACCCAATAGAGTTGCGAGAACGCAATCGCAATAATCATGTAGCTGATGAATGCCTCGGAGATCACGCTGCTCGTGACCTTCGAGATCGAATCGAAACGGTCCAGCAGAGCCCAGAGTATTGAGCAGGAGAAGACAAGTCCTGCTACCGGAGCCAGGTGTGTGTAGGTGTGTCGGCTATCGCCAAAGGCCTCAACCAATCGCGCCAAGAACCATACAGCTGCGATGGGAAGTACAACTTTGCGGACAATCGTTCGATTCGCCATGTAGCTCGCACCTGCCAGCAACAGAAGCAGCAACGAAAGCGCCAGCAGGCCTCCAACATAAGGTGAACGATCTGCCAGCGGCGAGATCAACAATTGTGCGACGAAGGCACACATAAGCATCTCCGAGCGATGTCTGCCTACAAAGACCCTTATCGTCCGCCTCATATCCGCCTTTTTTACTACCGCCAACCGCTACATACTACATGACCCGCCAGATCCGAAAGAGCAATCGTTTTTCCACATTTCTTGCTGAATCGACCCCACCCCGAATGGAACAAGAAAATGATCGAATTTCGCAGAGTCAATCCGCTTCCGGTCAAAGATCAAAACCAACGTAGTGGCGCCCGCATGCGAAAAATGCGATATCGTGGGCCATGGAGACAGTTCCTCACGACATCTCGCACTTGTTCATTGAGCTGGGTCTTGTCTTTGTGCTGCTCGCTGTACTGGCGCGTGTCGCAAGCCGCTTCGGCATCTCCGCCATCCCCTTCTACCTGCTTTCCGGCCTCGCGCTGGGCAAAGGAGGGCTGGCCCCGCTCAATCTCACAACAGACTCCATCCACCTGGGCGCGGAGATCGGTGTGCTCCTCCTTCTTTTCATGCTCGGCCTAGAATACTCGGGCGAGCAATTGAAAGAAAACCTGCAGAGTGGTCTGCCCGCGGGCATCGTTGACCTGCTGCTCAACTTCCCGCCCGGCCTTGTCGCGGGTCTGTTGATGGGCTGGAAGCCTCTCGCTGCTGTTCTACTGGGCGGCGTGACCTATATCTCCTCCTCCGGAGTCATTGCTAAGGTGCTGGAGGAACTCAAGAGGCTGGACCATCCGGAGACACCGATCGTACTCTCCATCCTCGTCATCGAAGATCTTGCAATGGCGGTGTATCTGCCCCTTGTCGCAGTCATGCTCATCGGAGGAGGACCGCTCAAAATTGCGATATCTGTTTCCATCGCGGTAGCGACAGTCTTCATCGTGCTTCTCGTAGCAATCCGATTTGGCGGTAACCTCAGCGCCTTTTTCGCGCATAGCTCGGACGAGATAACTCTGCTGACCACGGTGGGCGCGGTCCTGCTGGTTGCCGGTATCTCGCAACAGCTCAAGGTATCTGCGGCTATCGGCGCATTTCTCGTGGGCATTGCTGTCTCAGGACAAATGGCAGAACAATCCCACAGGCTGCTGGCTCCATTTCGTGATCTGCTCGCCGCAATATTTTTCTTTTTCTTCGGACTTGAGATTGACCCGTCCTCCCTGCCCCCGGCCTTTCTCGCTGCGGGTCTGCTCGCAGCCGTCACAACTGGAACCAAGGCGCTGGGCGGATACTGGGCCGTACGACGCGCCGGCATGGACCGCGACGCGCGTTGGCGCGCCGGAATGGCGCTGGTTGCCCGTGGCGAATTCTCCATCGTGATCGCAGGTCTGGGCCTGGCACTGGAACCAAGAATTGGACCATTTTCCGCCGCCTACGTGCTCATTCTCGCCGTCGTCGGTCCTGTCCTGACGCGTTTAGCCAAGTAGTCCGGCGATCGAGTCATAGTAGGCCTGCAATTCCTGAAACTTTATCGTTAACTATGATAGAGTGCCCCTGATTCATCTTTTTGCCAGACAAGGACCGCGAACTCGTGATATCAAACACGAAAACAAAACAAATTGCCACTCCCACCACTTCCCCCTCCTCCACTTCTTTGTGGGGTCAGTCACGGCGCGAGTTTCTGCGGGGACTTGGGGGCACGATAGCGGTGCCGATGCTCTGGCAAATCTCTGCAGAGGCGGAGGGCTCGTCGGCAACCTACACGAACCCGCTAGATGTGTCGATCGCGGATCCGTACGTTCTTCGCGAGCCGGAAGGCAAATATTTCATGTTCGGTTCAGGCGGAGGAGACGGCGATACGGCCTTTCCAGCGTTCACTTCCGTCGACCTCGTGCACTGGATATCCATTGGTGAAACCCACAAGAGGAATCCCGCGGACTCATGGAGCACGGGAATGTTCTGGGCGCCAGAGGTCTACCATGTGAAGGATCGCTACTACATGGTCTACAGCGCACAGTGGCGGGATAATCCAAATAATGAAAAAGAGAACTTCCGCGTAGGCGCCGCTGTAGCAGACAAGCCCACTGGCCCCTTTCGCGACATTCGCAATGCCCCTCTGTTTGACCCAGGATATCCGGCAATCGATGCCGACGTAATGTTCGACACTGATGGCAGATGCTACGTGTTTTATTCACGCTGCTGCTACAAGCACCCGGTGGAGAGTGAACTGGCAGATTGGGCTCGCAAGCAAAAGTTATACAGCGAGATCGAGGAGAGTTGGATCTATGGTGTGGAGCTGAAGCCGGATTTCAGCGGAGTGATTGGGGAGCCCGTGGTGATTCTGCGGCCCCCGCTTAGTTTGTCGGACAAGAACGCTGCATGGGAGAATCTCTCGGTTACAACGCACGAGGTGAACAGGCGCTGGACGGAAGGTCCGACAGCATTCAAGCACGACAACTTGTACTACATAATGTACTCGGCCAATCACTACCTGGGTGAAAACTACTCGCTGGGTTACGCAACCTCGAAGCAACCGCTGGGGCGGTACCAGAAGGCGGCGAACAATCCCGTTGTGCGCAAGAACACGGATCGCGGGGGAATTGTGAGCGGCCCGGCGCACAACTGTATGACCACCTCTCCCGATGGAACCGAGATGCTCTGTTTGTATGCCGGCAGAACCACGGCAACGGGAAATCAGCGGGTACTGTTTATGGACCGCATGGAAATTCACAAGAACGGCACGCTCGAAGTACATGGCCCCACCACCTCGCCGCAACCTATTCCGTCCTCAACGAAGCAGAAAACAATTTAGCGCGACAAGCACGAGTGCCCTCGCAGATTTCTGGCATACGTATTCCCAGTGGCTTTTCGCTGATCTGAAATGTCGCGACGTTTTTGAAATGGGAGAACACATGACTCGAAAGGCCGGTTGCGCTTCACGGAGCAGACCCATTACTTTCCGAGTTTGCGCTTATAGCTCGTTTGCGCTGTGCGCTTTCCTCACCCATAGTGCATTTGCCTTGGGCGCCGAGCCACCTCAGCTACAGGGCGGCAGCAAGAAGACACTCCATATTGAAGTGCGAGATGCAAAGGGGGTCGTAATTGCGGGCCCGGATAAGGTCGCGCACGCTCATCGTGGATCTTCAGCTGCGCTGGCACTTGAACGTGAATATCAGCCGGGTGATCGGATCGTACTTAGCGGTCCGACGCGGATTATTGCTCGTCTGGATGAGAGCATGCAGGAGTGTTCGATCATCCTGGCGGATTCGCCTGCGGCAGTCTTTTCGTTTGAGATCCCTTCCGGAGAGGGCGAGCAGCAAACGCGGAGTGCCTACTCACCGAAGAGCTTTGCGGGCAAGGCTCACCATGTGACAGCAAGAGTCTTGACGAAGCATGAGCTTTCGACCTATCGCAACCTTGCACTGAACCCTTGCGATCAACAGTTGAAGCACACGACTGTCGAAGAGGCCGCTTCTCAGCAACAGGCAGTCGTCTTCCCCCACGCCACTACGAACAGCGTGTCGAGAGAGTTGCCTGACTTCCGCGCGCGGAATGCGATCGACGGAGAGACACAAAACGGCCATCACGGCGTTTGGCCATACCAGTCCTGGGGTCCCGGATTAGGTGATGATCTTTGGTGGAAGGTTGATTTTGGCAGGCTTGTCGAAGTAGACAAGATTCGCCTGATGGTTCGCGCCGACTTCCCGCACGACAGCTATTGGCAAAGCGCTGTCATCGAGTTCTCCGATGGCGAACCGGTTTCCATTGCGATCAAGCCCTCCGGTGATTTTCAGGACTTCGCCTTTCCTAAACGAAGCGTCTCCTGGATAAGACTGAACAAGCTAGTACCCGCGGATCCAACAAGATGGTGCAGCTTCATCGAAGTCGAGGCATGGGGACGACCACATCAGAAGAGCGGAAGGAAAGGAATCGCAAGCATGCAGACCACCGGTCAGCGCCACGGCCATGCGCAAAGCGCGTCGGTCCAATCCTCCGCCGCTCCTGAAAAGCTGCCGGGAATCAAGCACATGATCGCGGTGGGCAGCGGCAAGGGCGGCGTGGGAAAGTCCACCGTCAGCGTAAATCTCGCCCTTGCGCTCCGACAGACCGGCGGCCGGATCGGGCTGGTTGATGCGGACGTCCTCGGGCCGAGCATCCCGGTCATGCTGGGACTCCCCGTCGGTCAGCCGCCGGCGATGACCCCTGACGGCAGGATCATCCCGGCGGAGCGCTACGGACTGAAAGTCGTGTCGATGGGCATGCTCACCGGAGACGACAGCCCCGCCATCTTGCGCGGACCGATGGTGAGCAAGTACCTGCGCATGTTCATCGACGACGTGCAGTGGGGCCAGTTGGACTACTTAATTCTCGATCTCGCGCCCGGGACCGGCGACACGCAGCTGACGCTCGCGCAGAGCTTTCCTTTGTCGGGCGCCGTTATCGTGACAACGCCGCAGGAAGTCAGCCTCAAAATCGCCCGCCGCGGTCTGCGGATGTTCGAGACGGTGCACGTCCCCATTCTCGGCATCGTCGAGAACATGAGCACCTTCATCTGTCCTCACTGCGGAGAGGGCACGAGTGTCTTCGGCCATGGCGGCGGCGAGCGGATGAGCCGGCAGCTCGGCGTCGCGTTCTTAGGTGGAATTCCTCTCGACGCCGAGATTGTCGCCAGCGGAGACGAAGGCCGTCCGATCGTGATCGACAAGCCGAACTCGTTCGCAGCCCAGGCGTACCTCCGTATCTCAACAGCTATTGCCGACCTAGTCGAGGGGCAGGCAAGACCAGCGGCGCTGCAGCCGTTTGCATGGACTTGGGAAACCGGCGAGGGCGAGCCGGCCTGGCTGGAGAGCGCCGTTCAACCATCGGGCTCTCGTACCACGGCGGTCGGCTTCCGCCGACGAGATCCTCGGACGCTGTCCGTGCTCTGGCAAGACGGGCACCCCAGCGACTTCGACGTCCGGGGCCTTCGGCTAGCGTGCCGTTGCGCTCTCTGCGTGGAGGAGATGAGCGGGCAGCCCCTTTTGGATCCAAAGAGCGTGCGACCCGACGTGCTCCCGCGCACGATTGCCAGCGTCGGAAACTACGCCATCACGATCAATTGGAACGACGGCCACAGCACCGGGATCTATTCGTTCGATTATCTGCGCGCGCTGGGCGAGCTCAGCGCAGCTGGGATCGTCGAAGATGTCTGACGTGATGCCGGTCGATACGACGATCGCGATCCGCGCCGAGATTTTGCTCGCCGACCCCGACACGTGCAAATTCACCGTGAGCCGGGCCGTGTACCCCGGTGGCCCTTTTTTCTTCGACAACCCGGAACGAGCCGCCGGCTCGCCCCTTGCCGAGCGGTTGTTCGCACTTCCGGGCGTTGCCCATGTGCTCGTCACCGAGAACGTCGTGACCGTCGGAAAGGGCCCCGGCGCTTCGTGGTCGGGACTGAAATCGGCAGTCGGCAGCACCATCCGGACGCAGCTGCTGACGGGCGTGCCGGCCATTCTCGAGACTCCGCGCGACGCAAGCTCGCGTGGGCGGGTCGACGCCCAGGTTCGTGCGGTCGTTCAAGAACTGCTGGACCGGGAAGTCAACCGTTCCATCGCGGCTCACGGTGGACAGATTTCGATCGTCGACGTCCGGGCTGGAATCCTCACTATTACGATGAGCGGCGGATGCCAGGGATGCGGCATGGCCACCGTCACGCTCAGCCAAGGGATCGAGGTGGCCATCACCCAGACAGTGCCCGAGATCAACCGAGTCGTCGACGTCACCGACCACGCCTCCGGGACCAACCCCTACTTCGAGCCCTTTCCTTCCGAGCGACTCCAACCGAGGGACGGCAGGCTGAGGAGCATGACGAGCATCAAGCGCTACGCCGCAGCGCGCAGGCGGGGCGAACTT
>Ga0209890_10001512_pt1 | contig 10541 bp, 8 predicted proteins | sample OrgsoiDNA2013049_FD_185799 | JGI IMG/M metagenome (GOLD analysis project Ga0209890, IMG submission 185799) | Permafrost soil microbial communities from the Arctic, to analyse light accelerated degradation of dissolved organic matter (DOM) -... | ecosystem: Environmental > Terrestrial > Soil >... | reverse complement strand
CGCGTCCCATCGGACGGACTCCGAAGCGAGTGATTGACATCATATTGGCGATCTCCGGAATTTTTTTGCTCGCTCCTTTGCTGATTATCTGTTTCTTAGGAATTATCGTCACTTCGCCTGGACCGGCACTGTTTCGTCATCGGCGCGTAGGGTTCAAAGGAAAGCACTTCGATTGCTTGAAATTCCGCACGATGGTGACGGATGCGCCAGAGCGTTTGAACCAATTGCTTGAGTCGGATCCTGTGGCCGCCGCGGAGTGGGCGGCCAATCGCAAGCTGCGGCGCGATCCGCGGGTGACTGCTATCGGCGACATTCTGCGCAGGTCAAGCCTGGATGAGCTGCCTCAGTTGTTTAACGTCCTTAGGGGCGATATGAGCATCGTAGGACCGCGCCCCGTTACCGAGGAAGAGTTGTACAGGTATTCCGGGGCCATAAACGCCTACCTTGCGTGCAGGCCGGGCATCACTGGGCTCTGGCAAGTCAGCGGTCGCAGCAACGTCACCTATAGCAAGCGCGTCGCATGTGACACGTTTTATGCGTGCAAGTGGTCGATGGCTCTGGACGCGAAGATAGTGATTGTAACGATACCTACCCTTCTGTTTTCCGATAGCGCCTATTGAACGTGCGGTTGTATCGCTCTCCCTGAACCAGTCGATGAGAAATGCGGATCGGTAGTCCTTTTCTGTCCTCGTTGGCACTCCCTTATGTTGATTGAAGCCGACTGAACGAGCGCGCATAATTCTTCTTCATGCCGTCTAGGCCGCCTTGAGGAAAGACAAAGTTGCGTCAGGTTCCAAAACCTTGTCATCCCGGCGATTTGGAAACAAATAATGCCTTGCGAAGATGGGCCGAACCTACCGCGTTGGCCGCAGGATGAAACGGATGATTCAAACTCAAAACGAGACCGATGGGGCGATCTAGGTATCTCAGTCATAAAAGAGCATCTCGTCCGGCCCGCGGACCTGAAGGGATTGGAAATTCAGATTTCGGGCGCAAAGCCTCGCCGCGAGTTACCTCGGGAAAACCAGAACGACACTTCTCAGTCTGACTAAGGCTGGGGCTTAACGTTAATTCTCCAAGTGGCTCCTGAATTTAACCATGAGGAAAGGCGGCCTGCCCGCGAAGGCACTTCGATTGGTGATCGGGCTATCGCGGCCAAGAATAAGTGTTATGACGTATTTTGAAAATTGGGCCTGTTCAACGAGCCTCGTTTCCAAATCAGAGAGTAAAAGACCATGCCTATTTCAGACACGAGCAAGCTGGGAGCCAACGTCAAGATTTATCACCCGGATCAGGTGAATCTGTATGGCTGCACAATTGGAGCTGACAGCAGGATTGGATCTTTTGTAGAAATACAAAAGAATGCAAGCGTTGGAGCGCGCTGCAAAATCTCCTCACACAGCTTCATTTGCGAGGGAGTTGTTATCGAAGACGAGGTATTTGTTGGCCACGGTGTGATGTTTACCAACGACCGGCTGCCGAGAGCGACAAATCCAGATGGTTCCCCAATGGGCGAGGAGGATTGGACCGTCGAATTTACGCGGGTGAAGCGCGGAGCATCGATCGGATCGAATGTGGCTGTTGTATCAGGTGTCACCATTGGAGAATACGCTCTGGTCGGGGCAGGAGCTGTCGTCACGAAAGACGTGCCGGATTTTGCGATTGTTGCCGGAGTGCCCGCGCGGGTCGTTGGCGATACCAGGCGCAAAATGAAACTACCTGCGGCAAACGCCCCTTAGGGCAGCGCGTCTGAGACGCTATGGCCGGCATTTTGCTGCACATCATTTCGAGATGACGAATACGTTTCAAGTCAGTTCGTCTTAGTTGAAAGGTTTTGAAGTCAGTGATCAAGATTGGCGTTATTGGTTACGGATACTGGGGTCCCAACCTCGTTCGGAATTTCGCGGAGGTTGCTCGTGCAAAATTGGCTGCTGTCGCCGATTTGGACCGCGGAAAGCTCGAATTGGTCCAACGCCGATTCCCTGCGGTAAAGGCCACAACCGATTTTCAAGATCTTCTGCGTGACCCCGAAATTCATGCGATTGCCATTGCAACACCGGTCACCACCCACTTTGAGCTCGGGATGGCGGTGCTGAAGGCCGGCAAGCATCTATGGCTCGAGAAGCCAATGGCGGAAACGTCATTGCAAGCCCGCCAACTTCTGGACGAAGCGGACAAGCGAAAGCTTGTGCTCCTTGTAGATCATACATTTGTCTACACGGGCGCCGTTCGCAAGATGCAGGAAGTTGTGAACAGCGGCGAACTCGGAAAAATTCTCTACTACGACAGCGTCCGCGTGAACCTTGGCCTATTCCAACGTGACGTCAATGTCATATCGGATTTGGGTGTCCACGACTTTTCGATCCTGGATCACTTGTTGAAGGAGCATCCTATTGCCGTGTCGGCCGGGGGCATCAACCATTTTCCAGGAACGCCGGAGAATCTCGCCTATATCACGATGTTTTACGACAGCGGAACGATTGCTCATATAAACGTCAGTTGGCTTGCGCCGGTAAAGGTCCGCCAGATTCTGCTTGGCGGGAGCAACAAGATGATTACCTACGATGATCTTCAGCCCAGCGAAAAGGTCAAGGTCTACGACAAAGGCGTCAGCTTCACGGATGATCCAAAAAAAATCTACGAAATGCGCGTCGGGTATCGTACCGGCGACATGTGGGCGCCCAAGCTAGCTGACGCTGAAGCGCTTAGCGTTGAAGTCGAGCATTTCGTCGATTGCATTGAGCAGTCGAAGTCACCCGAGACCGACGGTCGCATGGGACTTCGTGTGGTCGAGTTGGTCGAGGCCGCAACCAGTTCCATGCGGGGCCGCGGCGAAACCGTGCATATCCAGCGCAAAGGAAGCTTCCTGTGATTCCGATCGTTGACCTCAAGGCGCAGTACGCCAGCATCAAGGACGAAATTGGTGTCGCCATCCAAGGCGTTCTCGACAGCTGTCAATTCACCCTCGGCAATGAGGTTGCTGCTCTCGAAAAGGAATTTGCCACCTATTGCGGCGCCAAGGACGCTATCGGCGTCAACTCCGGCACCAGCGCCTTGCACCTCGCCTTGCTTGCCGCTGGCGTCGGTCCGGGCGACGAAGTCATCACGGTCCCGTTCACGTTCGTGGCAACTGCCGCAGCTATTCATTATACTGGCGCAACGCCTGTTTACGTGGACATCGATCCCGGCACGTTCAACATGGATCCTGAGAAACTTGAGGCCGCGATTACGGCAAGAACGCGGGCCGTGGTTCCGGTGCATCTTTATGGCCAGCCGGCGGACATGGATCCTATCGTCGAAATTGCACGAAAGCACGGGCTGATCGTTATTGAGGATGCGGCGCAAGCGCACGGCGCGGAATATAACGGTCGCCGCATCGGCAGTCTGGGTGAGATGGCATGCTTTAGTTTCTACCCTGGCAAAAACCTCGGCGCCTACGGCGAGGCGGGAATGGTGACAACGGACAATCCCACGTATGCAAAAAAGATCAGAATGTTACGGGATTGGGGATCGGAACAGAAATATCATCACACGCTCAAGGGATATAATTTCCGGATGGAAGGAATGCAGGGCGCGGTTCTGCGCGTAAAGATGCGTCACATAGAAGCCTGGACCGAGGCCCGCCGCGTTGCGGCGCGCCGTTATGACGAAGCTTTTGCCGGCAGCGGAATTGAAACACCTCGACCGTTTACCAAGGGCCGTCACGTCTATCACGTGTATGCGATCCGAAGCCCGGCTCGGGCAAAATGGCAACATGAATTGACCGCCAAAGGCGTCCAGACCGGAATTCACTACCCGCTTCCGGTTCACCTTCAGCCCGCCTATGCCGATGCAAAGTGGCGTCGAGGAGATTTTCCACACTCGGAAAAAGCCGCTGAAGAAGTTCTCTCGCTGCCAATGTATCCGGAACTGCAAAACGCTCAGCAGGAAGAAGTCGTCGCGGCGGTCTTAGACGTAGCTCGGCAGTTGGTCCCAAACTATTAGGCGATACAGGAGAAACAACAGGTCATGAAAATCGGTGGCTCAAAAATACTCGTGACCGGCGGATGCGGCCTTATTGGCTCGACAACCATAGACCTCCTGCTGCGCGATCATCATCCCGACAAGATCGTAATATTCGACAATCTCGTTCGAGGCTCAACCGCAAATGTACAGGCCGCTTTGCAAGACCCGCGTGTCGAACTCGTCGAGGGAGACATCCGGGACATCGATCGGCTAAGTGAGGTGACGCGCGGGATGGACGCCGTGATCCATATGGCTACGCTGCGCATCACCGCCTGCGCGGCAGAGCCGCGTGAGGCACTTGAAGTGATGTGCGTCGGTAGCTACAATGTCCTGGAAGCTGCTCAGGCCGCCAATGTCGAGAAAGTTGTCACCGCTTCGTCCGCCTCTATTTATGGCCTGGCCGATCTGTTCCCGACGGCAGAAGATCATCATCCTTACAATAACCGAACATGGTATGGCGCCAGCAAGGTAATGCTTGAGGGCCTGTTACGCTCTTTTAACGATATGTACGGATTGCCTTACGTTGCCCTGCGTTATTTCAACGTGTATGGGCCTCGCATGGACCTTCACGGAAAATACACCGAGGTTCTCATCCGGTGGATGGAACGTATCGCTTCACGTGAGCCGCCATTGATTTTGGGCGATGGCAGCACAACCATGGACTTTATCTACATAGACGACATCGCTCGTGCAAATGTCCTCGCGCTGCAGTCGGACATCAGTGACGACGTTTTCAACGTCGCGAGCGGCACCGAGACAAGCCTCAATGAACTTGCCACGGCATTACTTCGCGTGATGGGATCCAATCTCGCGCCGGAATACGGCCCAGAGCGAAAGGTCAATCCGGTTTCGCGCCGGCTGGCCGATATCGCGAAGGCCGAAGATAAGCTTGGGTTCAAGGCGGCAGTCGGTTTGGATGAAGGATTGCAGCGCCTGGTTTCGTGGTGGCGAGAGAACAGGAACAATATCCGATGATTCCTATCATCAAACCGGTTATGGACATCCGTGAAGCGGATGCGGCGGCGCGAGTCATCCTGAGCGGATGGATCACGCAAGGTCCAGAGGTCGCCGCGTTTGAAAAAGAGTTCGCGGCGTTTGTCGGAGCTTCGCATGCTTGCGCCGTTTCAAACTGCACGACGGCGCTTCATCTCGCTCTCTTGGCGGTCGGCGTCAGGGCGGAAGACGAAGTGATTACGGTCAGTCACTCCTATATCGCGACCGCAAATGCGATCAAGTATTGCGATGGAGTTCCGGTTTTCATCGACATCGATCCGACTACATACAATATGGATCCTTCCAAGATTGAGGCTGCAATCACGCCACGCACTCGCGCCATTCTCTGCGTGCATCAAATGGGAATGCCGTGCGATATGAAGTCCATCATGGAGGTGGCACGCCGGCATGACCTTCCGGTGATAGAGGACGCAGCCTGCGCCATCGGCAGTGAAATCTGCATAGACGGCCAGTGGCAAAAAATTGGGCGGCCGCTTGGCGATGTCGCATGCTTCTCGTTTCATCCTCGAAAGGTGATGAGCACAGGTGACGGCGGTATGTTGACGACCAATCACCCGAAATGGGATGCACGGTTCCGACGGCTTCGGCAGCACGGGATGAGCGTTCCGGATACGGTTCGACATGGCTCGGCACAAGTGATTTTTGAAACTCACCCGGAGATCGGCTACAACTACCGGATGACTGATATTCAGGCGGCGGTCGGTCGGGAGCAGCTGAAGCGAATGCCGCAGATCGTTGCCACGCGGCGCCACCTGGCGTCTCGTTACACCAACCTGCTGAATAATAATCGCGGGATCGTACCACCGCATGAACCGGACGGGGCGCGTAGCAACTTTCAGAGCTATTGCGTGCGATTACCCGACCATTTTGATCAGCGGGCTGTGATGCAGGCTATGCTGGATGCTGGCATTGCCACCCGTCGTGGCATAATGTGCGCGCACCGCGAAGCCTGCTATGCCGCCGCACCTCTTCATGAGCCGTTACCAAATTCCGAAGCTGGGCAGGATCATTGCATCATCTTGCCTCTTTATCCTCAGATGACCGAGGATGAGCAAGACACCGTTATAAACGAGCTCAGGTCTGCTATCACCCCATGACTGGCGTGCCCCTGTTTAACCGGTGACAGCGCGAAAGGAGGCAGGTTTTATGGATGGCGATCTTGAACCCGGTCGACGGCCCGATGAGGGCGGCTTGGAAGCATCGCGATCGGCCTCTTCAGCGCAGATTCTTTCGAATTTTGCCCGGTTTGAGGCCGAAGTTCAACTTGCCGAAAAAGCTTACGCAAGCGGCGAGCTTGAAATGGCTGCGCTCTATGTCGCTACCGCTGCAACCATAGCAACGCACGCGCACTGCGGAATATTTGCGAGCCCACGGCTTGAATCCGTCCTAAATGCGATGGGACGTCGGATCGTCTCGGGCGAGATCGCCACGAATTCCGGTGGAAAGCACGCGTTTAAAAAGGTGCTGCACGTCGGTACTGAGCTTGCCATAGGCGGGCTCACGCGAATGATCAGCCGCTGGATCGATGCGGATGCTGATCGAATCAATTCTCTGGTTCTGACTCAACACCGTGGCGACATTCCCGAACATCTAACCCACGCCGTGCAGCGCAGCGGTGGACGTATAGTCAAGCTCAATCAAACAGTCGGCAGCCGATTTGACTGGGTTCGTGCACTTCGGCGAATTGCCTGCGAGCATGACGTTATCGTTCTACACATTCACTGCGAAGACGTAATTCCGCTTTTGGCGTTTGCCGACGAGGCCGGATTGCCGCCGGTACTTCTTCTGAACCATGCCGATCATCTATTCTGGCTGGGTCCAAGCGTTTCCCACATGGTGATCAACCTTCGCGATGCCGCTGCCGATATTTCGGTTTCTCGTCGTGGCGTCGAACCTCGCCGGAATTTCCTGTTGCCGACGATCGTCGATTTCACCGCGAGGCTCCGCTCGCGACGCGATGCCAAGGCGAGCTTGGGCTTGCAACCGGATAGCATCTTACTGCTATCCGTTGCCCGGCACGCCAAGTATCGCTCGCTGCACGGCATGAGTTTCGCCGATAGGCACGTCAAGCTGCTTGAGAAACATCCTCAGGCTCAGATGATAGTGGTCGGTTCTGGCGAACCCGACGATTGGCAAGCAGCCAAGGATCGAGTGAACGGTCGAATAAGAGGTTTGCCAGAGCAGCCTGATCCCCGGCGCTATTTTGAGGCCGCTGATATCTACGTCGATTCCTACCCGTTCGTCTCTTCGACTTCAATGATGGAGGCGGGAGGATACGGCCTGCCGCTTGTAACGATGTTCACATTTCCGGACGAAGCCAGGATTTTCGGCATCAACCATGTGGGCCTGGTCGGCACTTCTCTGGTTGCAAAGACAATTGAAGAGTATGACGCGCTGCTTGAACGCCTCGTCGTTGATCCGGTTTTTCGAGAACAAAGCGGAGAGGCCGCGCGTCGAGCTGTCGAGGGTTTTCATACTCCGTCGGCCTGGCACCGTCACCTCGAGGCAGCTTTCAAGCACGCGATGGATCTTCCTGTGCGCAGTGACAACTGGACTGCGGCTGCCAAGAGTATTGAATTCCCGAACCTTGGCCCACCTGACAGCCTGCACCAGGATATATTCGGGTCCGAGTATTCGGCCGCGGAGATCAATATGGTCTATATGGGAGCCCTGCCCTTCCGGCAGCGGATTGCGTTGTGGAGCGCGATGCGCAAACGTGGAGAGATTCTCGGCCTAACCGCAAATCTTCGACTTCTGTTGCCTGAATGGCTAAAAGCGAACCTTCTCATGACGTGCGTGAATTGCAAAGAGCTTTGTGCGAAGCTCATCTCTTCGAGACTCCTTGAGAATTGAAACCAGGCCAGGCGGAGGAGTCGATCCGCCGCGTCATCCCATCCAAGCGTCGAAATCATTTCTTCTACAGCAGTTCAGCTTGCAAGGCGGCATCTGATTCTCTCTTTTGCTTTTTCAACGATACCGCGCGATAAGATCGCTACGCGATTGCGTAACTGGCGATAGACCTTTGCTTTCACGATAAACCCACCTGCCAAGATCAGATAGACCAGCCCCGAGGTTGCCGCCCCCGAAAGCAATTGAACAAGGACTTGGCCGTCAGGCCGCGAAAACAACACGCCTGCGAGTGCTGCAATTGCTCCGGAGCCGACCATTGGCAGAATTATTTTTAGCGTGTCGGAAAAACTGACTGGCGTTCCTCTTGTTGCAAATGCAAAACACGGAAGAAGCGAAATGTTCATGATCAAGGCGTAGGCGGCGGCTATGCCCACGGAGCCGTATGGTATCGCGAGAAGAAAGCCGACGCCTACTACCGGCACGAAGATAAGACTCCAAATAAACATCCGACGAGTCCGGCCTAACGATACGTAAATCCATCCCGCAGCGTTCATCGGTACGCCGGCAAAGATTGAAACCGCAAGCCATTGGAAGATCGTCGCAGATCTCTCCCATCCTGGACCATATAGTGTAGCAATCAGAGGACCGGATACGGCAATCAGACAGGCAGCAACGCCCGCCCCCAAAAACATTAAAAGTCCCAGCCCATCCAGAAAAGCTTGACGCCAACGCTCTGGCTCATTCTGCAAGCGACTTAACGAGGGTTCGATTGCCGAACCGAGAGGGCCGTTGAAAAGGTTGAGCGGCAGTAACATCAGTTGATAGCCGCGAGAATAATATCCGAGTTCCACGGCTCCAAAGCGCCAACCGACGATAATATTGTCCAATTGGCGGTGGAAAAAATTGACGAGACTGAAACCGGCTAAATAGGCTCCGAAGTGGAGAGCGCTCCGGGAACCGCGCCAGTCCGTGACTAGACTTGGCCGCCAAGGACAAGCCGTCCAAATCAGTGAAAGGGTGACAATATTTGCGACCAAGGTAGTGACCACAAGCGACCAGTAGCCCAGGTCCGTCTTCCAGGCGACGAGAATTCCAGCTAACGCACCCGCCGCGTGTCCCGCTAATCCCGTCCATTGCAGTGTCATCCAGCGCATTGAGCGGAGCAGCAATGCTGTATGTTGTGAGCCGAGCGCCGCAAGGGGAAAAGAGACGGATAGCACGATGATTAAACCCGAGACTCGCGCGTCTTTGAAAAACCAGGCGGCCACCGGGGCTAAGACGCAAACCACCGGCATTAAGAAAAAACCGATCCCGAGACTGATGAAAAACAAGCCGCTGACGGTGTCCTGATCGATCTGGGCACGTTGGATTGTCGCCGACGTCAATCCGAGCTCGGAAAAAATGGTGACGAAGCTGGTCACCGCAATTGCCATGGCCACGAGACCGAAGTCTTCCGGCCCGAGCAGGCGGGCCAGGATAGCCGTAGCAATGAACTGGATCACCATCCGGATCGGCTGGGCGATCATCGCAATAATCCCCCCATGCGCCGCGCGCCGGCCGAGATCCCCATTGAGATGGTCGGTGTTCAATACCTGGCGATTGCGCTCCTTTTGTCTGGTCATTCGGACCGTCGCGTGGACGCCTTATCGGTTTTAACACCTCTTAGAGCAGTTACCAGTGCGTCCCTTAATGCGCTTTCGGTAAGCAGCATCCGCACCGCGCGAGGGGGGAATATCGCGAAGGCGTGCCAAATGGCACCAAGAGCGGCCGAGCGTTCACCATTTTTTGCCCGGTTCAGTGACGTTTCAACAAAATAAACCAAAAAGTGATTCATCACCCCAAAGTAAGATTTTGCGAAAGCAATAGGCGAACTCCAAAGCCGCCATTCCGGAATTGCATGTCTGAAGAATATTCGTCTCGCAAACGACACGCGCTTAAGCTGAAGTTCGTCATAGACCCCAGTCGCCCTTTGGCGAAATAGAACACAAGGCTGCGCGACGAATCCCAGACCATGGCTGCGCGCGACTCTCAGCTGCCATTCCCAGTCTTGACCGCCGATGAGTTCCTCGTCGAAAAACCCGATGGTTTCGCGTACGCGAGCCCTGACGACTGTCGCGCCAATCTGCGGAAAATATCCGCTCAACATGAATTTTAGGAGTTCTTTTCCCTCGGGCATTCGCGTCGGCCACGGGCCATAGATCGGATGCCGTTGCGGATCGGTGTTGATGATCTGACCAACAACCATCTCTACCTGCGAGTTTGTGGCCAGCAATTTCAGATGCTCGTGGATATGATTTGAAGTCCATATATCGTCATCGTCCAGAAAAGCGATATATTCTGCCGTGGCTGCGCGCATCGCGATATTTCGGGCAGCAGCCGAACCGATTTTTGATGTATGTAGATACACGGCGTTGAACGCTTCGGCGATCAGGCGCGTATCTGCGGACGTTCCGTTATCTCCGACGATAATTTCAAAGGAAACACCATCGCGCTCCAGAGCGCGAATGCTCTGCAGTGCTTCATGTAGAAGTGTCGGGCGGTCTCGCGTCGGAACCACAACGGAAACCATTTGTCTTTTTATGGCCATGTCTAATACCACTCTTCCCAATTATCAAAAGCGCCGCCGAGCAATGCATTAAAGATCCTGTCGTCATCCATCGAGGTAACAAACG
>Ga0209890_10001511_pt1 | contig 10542 bp, 11 predicted proteins | sample OrgsoiDNA2013049_FD_185799 | JGI IMG/M metagenome (GOLD analysis project Ga0209890, IMG submission 185799) | Permafrost soil microbial communities from the Arctic, to analyse light accelerated degradation of dissolved organic matter (DOM) -... | ecosystem: Environmental > Terrestrial > Soil >... | reverse complement strand
TTGTCCGCCGGCACTACATACCACGGAGCCTCTTCGGTAGCCGTGTTGCGGATCATGTCTTCATATGCCGTCTGATAATCGTCCCAGCATTGGCGTTCGCGAATGTCGGCAGCCGAGAACTTCCAGTTTTTCTCAGGCTCCTCCAATCGCGCCAGAAATCGACTCTTCTGTTCCTTCTTGGACACATGCAGGAAGAATTTTCGGATCGCCGTTCCGCTCCGCGCCATATGCCGCTCAAAGCAGCGGATATCTTCGAAGCGCTCTTCCCATATTTTCTTGCCAACCAGCGAAGGTGGCGTCTTCTGGCTCTTAAGAATCTCGGGGTGTACCCGAACCACCAGCACCTCTTCGTAATAGGACCGGTTGAAGATGCCGATATGCCCCCGTTCCGGCAGGCTGCGGGTCGTCCGCCACAGGAAATCATGCTGCAGTTCGGGCTCCGACGGCGCTTTGAAGGAGTACACCTGACACCCCTGCGGATTGACGCCCGTCATCACGTGCTTGATGATGCCGTCTTTTCCAGCCGCGTCCATCGCTTGGAAGATCAACAGCAGGGCCCAGTTGTCCTGCGCGTAAAGTTTGTCTTGCAGTTCGGCCGTGCGGGCGATTCCCTGTTGCAGAGCCTCGGTAGCGTTTTCCTTTGAATGCCAATGTCCGGTATCCGCTGGATCGAAATCTTTCAGACGAAAATGTTTTCCGCTCTCCACGCAGAAGGTTTTGGCCAGTTTGTCAGTCTTCATTTATGAATGATTCCTTTGCTCGGGGTATGTCTCTGTTTATGGGATCCGAAGTCTATTTCTAACGCACCGCAGCGCCGGACACCAGAAGCTCGCGGCTCGGAGATCGCCTGCACCGCTGCATTCGCGGCCTACTTGGCCTGAAAGCGGAACGTCACACCAGACTCAGCCTGCACTGGCGCGCCCTGCGATAGAAAGGCCCGGTAATTTTCTTGCGATCATCATGGTCGCAATCATACCCCCAGCCCACCCGCAACGAAAGCAGCAGACCTTTCGCTGCTCCACTTCAAGCGCCTTGGAACTGGATTTGAACCTTGCCGTGCTGCTTGGTGATAGGATCACTGACGTGCCGCGGTTCTTTTGTGTGGTCGCGCTGGGGCAGGCGAACGGGCACGTAACGCTATTCTTTGACTGGAGTTCCCTATGAAGGCCCTTCCTGTTATCGGAGTTTTGCTGCTGGTGTTAGGAGTGCTGTCGTTCGTCGTGCCAGTTCCTCAACACGAGGATCACGGCGTGAAGATCGGCGACGCTAAGATCAGCGTCCAGACCGAACACAGCGAAAAGCTGCCACCAGCAGTCGGCGCGGTGCTTCTCGCCGGTGGCATCCTGGCGCTGGTTCTTGGACTGCGCAAAACTTAGGAAGACGCTTGTTCGAATCTGAGTTCCTGACTCCTACCCAGGCAACCGGAGATCTGTACCAGAGGCTTATCTCGCAAGCTGCGCAGGTCGTCCGCTCATCGCTGCCCAATGCGCCGTACCAGGGCCAGAACGCGTCCGCTCTAGCGGGGCTGATCAACCCCAATTTTCTCCCCGACACGCCTTGCTCTCCCGAGCGGATTGCCGCCACTTTGCGGTCGGTGGTCTCGAATTCCGTCGACGTCAATCATCCCAACACGGCCGCGCACCTGCACTGCCCGCCCCTGTTGGCCGCTCTGGCTGCCGAGGTTGTGATCAGCACGCTGAATCAGTCGATGGATTCGTTCGACCAGGCGCCCATCGGCACGGTCGTCGAACAGAAGATGATCCGCTGGCTGTGCGCGGAAGCCGGCCTGCCCGCCACCTCTGACGGGACTTTCACGACCGGCGGTTCGCAGTCCAACTACATGGCTCTGTTGCTGGCGCGCGATGCGTTTCTTCAAAAGCATTGGAACTGGTCGGCTCAGAAATCGGGCCTTCCGCCCGAGGCCCGCCGCCTGCGCATTTTCTGCTCTGAGGTCGCGCATTTCACCGTGGAGAAGGCTGCCTCGCAGTTGGGTCTGGGCACGGACTCTGTGGTGCGAGTCGCAGTGGATGACCGTTTCCGCATGAGTCCCGCTGCGCTACGCGATTCTCTCGACGCTAGTCGGGCGGCGGGACAGCTTCCCTTGGCAATTGTGGCGACGGCGGGCACGACCGACTTCGGCTCGGTCGATCCTTTGCCGGAACTGGCTTCCCTCGCACAGGCCGCGGGCGCGTGGCTTCATGTGGATGCTGCCTATGGCGGAGCTCTACTCTTCTCCGCTCGCCATCGCGACAAACTGCGGGGAATCGAGACCGCGGACTCGCTCGGCATCGATTTTCACAAACTGTTCTGGCAGCCGATTCCGTGCAGCACATTTCTGGTCCGCGACGCGCGCCACTTCGATTCGATCAAACTCTACGCGGACTATCTCAACCCGGAACTGCATGAAGATGCAGGCATCCCCAACCTCGTCACGACCTCCCTGCTCACGACCCGCCGCTTTGACGCTCTGAAGTTGTGGGTCTCTTTTCAAACCCTGGGCCGCGTCAAGCTGGCCGCGATGATTGACCGCACCGTCGAGCTCGCCGAGCATGCTGGAAGTGTCATACGGAACACGCCCCAGCTCGAACTGATGTGCAATCCCCAACTGAGCACAATCGTTTTTCGTTACATCCCGTCACCGACTGGCCTGGACACAGACCGGATCAATGCTGCCCTTCGCCAGCGCCTGTTCGATCAAGGTCTGGCCGTGATCGGCCACACGCGCGTCCGGAACCGGCAATGCCTGAAATTGACCTGCATGAATCCGACTGTGACTGAGAGTCAAATCGAAGGACTGCTTCGCTTGATCGTGGGACAAGGTGCAGAGGAAGAAGCCGGATTTCTACGGCGCTAAGTAAACCTCTTTCGCTTCTAAAGGTTAAGTGTCTTTCGTTGCATTATTGTATGTACAGTTCTGCCCTCAAAGTGTTCCGCACGGAACACTTTTTCCACAGGCCAGCCTCAGGCCCCAACCGGTTTGGCGCTTACCGTTGGCAACCTCGCCTCCTGCCACGCGTCGAAGCCGCCCACCAGGTTGATCACGTTCTTGAAGCCCGCCCGTTGCAACAGGCTACTGGCGATCATGCTGCGGTATCCACCTTTGCAGTGAACCGCGATGGGGGCCTCGTGATCCATCTCTGGCGGAGAGACTTTGAAGTTATCGAGCGGCCACCAGGTCGCGCCGTCAATGTGTCCACCATCCCACTCGGGCTCGCGGCGCACGTCGAGCACTTGCACCTCATGGGACTTCAACCGAGCATCGAGTTCGCATGCCGTCATCTGCGAAATGGTCGCCACGGGCAGCCCGGCTAGCTTCCACGCGGCAACGCCACCCTCAAGATAGCCATCCAGGATTTCGATGCCGACGCGCGCCAGCCTGAGCCGAGCCTCTTCCAACTGCGTGCCTGACGCCGCAATCAGCACGGGATGCGCGGACAACCCCAGCACCGTGCCCGCCCACGACGCAAACTGTCCGCCCAGCGCAATGTTGACCGAGCCCGGCACGTGGCCAGCGGCAAACTCGTCACCGGGACGCACGTCAAGCGCGATCTCGCCCGCGCTCAGCATGGTATTCAACTCCGAAGGCGCAAGGGCTCGCAGCGGCTGCAGGTCCGACAAGGCGGAAGCGCCCGTGCGATTGATCTCGGCATCCTTAAGAAAGTATTCCGGCCGCGCCGGAAGATTGCTGGTCAACTGCGCGATGAACTCTTCCCTGCTCTTAATCTGCAGCGCATAGTTGGTTAGGCGCTCCGTGCCGATCGTAGACGACCGCTCGGCCCGCATGTTCTTTCCGCAGAGAGAGCCCGCTCCGTGCGCGGGATAGACCTGCACGTTGTCGGCGAGGGCGAGCAACTTGTTGTGCAGGCTGTCGTAGAGCAGACCCGCAAGCTCCGCGGGCGTGTGCTTGGGCGACAGGTCGGGGCGGCCAACATCGCCGATGAACAGAGTGTCGCCGGTCAGAACCGCCCAGGGCCAGGAAGACTTCTCCTCATCGGTGACGACCATGCAGATGCTCTCCGGAGTGTGCCCCGGCGTTTCCAGAACGCGGATCGATGCCTTACCAAATCTCAGCTCGAATCCGTCGCTTACCGGCACGTGCGGAAATGTCGCTCCGGCTTGTGCACCCATGTAAATCTTCGCGCCCGTGCGGGCCGCCAATTCCTTGTGTCCAGAAACAAAGTCGGCATGGAGATGACTCTCAAAAATGTGCCGGATCGTGACCCCGTTCTCCTGGGCGGCCTTTACATACAATTCCACGTCCCGCTGCGGATCGACCACTACGCCTTCCCCGTCCGAAGCCAACAAGTAGGATGCGTGCGCCAGACATCCCAGATAGAACTGTTCGAAGTACATGGAGGTCCCCCGATGTGCTTAGAGATGCTAGACCAAACCAATCGCCAATGCCAATGGAGTGGGTGGATCAGAGGGAGGACAGATCAGGCAGGCAGCGGGGTGATGAATTCCAAGCCGAAACAGAAACCATTGCGAGAGCGCACAATCGCGGTCATCCGCGAAGGCGCTGGAGTATCGAACTCAATCTCGAGCAAGTCCCCTGGGTTCAGCAGGATTCCGGCATACAACACCATGCCGCCTTCGCTCATTTCGGTGCCACGGCCCTCCACCACGGTCGTCGAGAAGCCTTTTGAAGTCACGACGCGCACGGGCATGTCGACCGGTAAGCGAGGCCAGCGGCGAGTGTTGTCAGGTTCCAGCACGCTAGTGATCATCATCTTTGCGGCGATTTTGTTCAAATTACTAAGGTGAGATGAGCTTGCGTGCGATCGTAGGCGCGAAGGAGGGGCGAAACCGCGAATCAGGAGCACAATCACAATCCTTTCGTCCGTGTCCTGTACAATTTGCGTGTGAAGTTGCGCACGAGATGGTGTCTGGCCGCGGTCGCGCTGTTGTCGCTGCGCCTATTCTCGTCGGCAGAGTCCGTCTCCCAGCTGCAGCCCACGGGTTACGTCAACGATTTCGCGCACGTTCTCGACCAGAGCACGACAGCTCAAATTACTGATATCTGCCGCCAAATCGACGAAAAAGCAAACGCTCAAATCGCCCTGGTCACAATCGATTCGCTGGATGGCGCTGACGTCGAGAGCTACTCGGTCGATCTGTTCAAGAAATGGGGCGTCGGAAGCAAATCGACCAACCGCGGGGTGCTGATCCTTTACGCGATACGGGATCACCGCGCACGCGTCGAAGTGGGATACGGGCTGGAACCGATTCTGCCCGATGGCAAGGTCGGCGGGTTTCAGCGGGAAGCCATCCCGCTGATGCGCAGCGAGGACTACAACAACGCCTTGCTGCTGGTCACCAGCCGGATTGCCGAAGTCATTGCGACGGACGCGGGAATCCAGCTTACCAATTCGCAACCGCGCGCTCCGACTCAGCGCGTGCGTACGCCCGATGGCGGTCTGTCGCTCGGCGGGATCATTGTAATCATTGTCGTGGTATTGATCATCCTCGCGACACCCTTGCGCAGCATCGTTTTCTGGCTGCTTTTTTCTCAGATCTTCGGTGGCCGAGGCGGGGGCTTCGGAGGTGGGGGCGGTGGCTTTGGTGGTGGTGGCGGGTTCGGCGGCTTTGGCGGCGGAAGTTCCGGTGGCGGCGGCGCAAGCAGCAGCTGGTAGCATGCGAGGGCGCAATGGCATCTAGTGCAGATAAGCAAGAGAAGATCGATGAGTTTGTGAAGCGGGTTCGCGAGGCGGCTGGGGCGAACGTCGAGAGCATCATTCTCTTCGGCTCCGCGGTGGCTGGGGACTTTCATCCCGGCCTGTCGAACCTGAACCTGTTGTGCGTTCTGCGCGACAGCTCGTTTGCGGCATTGCAAGCCTTGGCGCCGGTCGCGAAGTGGTGGGACCGCGAAAAGCAGCCGCCACCGCTGTGCATGACCCGACAGGAGCTCGAGCGGTCCACCGACGTTTTCACCATCGAACTGCTGGACATGCAGCAACACCACCGCGTTCTTCTGGGCGAAGATGTCGTGAAGGATTTACGAATATCGATGCACGTTCACCGGGTGCAGGTCGAATACGAACTGCGGGAAAAGTTGATCCTGCTTCGCCAGCAAACGCTTCTGGCGTCCGGAAACGATTCGCGTTTGTGGGACCTGCTGCTGCATTCGGTGCCGTCGTTCGGCACGCTATTTCGCCACGCCCTGATTGCTCTTGGAGATTCCGCGCCCTCAGGCAGGCGCGAAGCCGTAGACGCGCTGTCGAAGCGCGTGGGATTCGATCTCTCCGCCATCCACCAAGCGCTGGATGTTCGGGAACACAAAGCGGATCCCAAGAAAATGAATCTCAACGAGCTGGCGGCCCGTTATCTAGCTGCGGTGGAGAAAGTCACTGCCGCAGTCGATGAGGCGTTAGACTCAGAGGCATCCGACCGGGCGTAAGGGCGTTACATTCCGATCTTGAGGAGGAACTTTATGGGTAAAGGTCTGATTGCAGTCATCGTCATTGTCGTCCTGCTGGTGGTTGCGCTCGTGTTCTTCGGGCAATACGTCGGGGTTAAGAATACGCTGGTCACCAAGAATGAAGCCGTGAAAGCGGCTTGGTCGCAGGTGGACATCGTGCTGCAGCGGCGCGCCGACCTTATCCCGAATTTGGTGGAGACGGTGAAAGGTTATGCGCAGCAGGAGCAGACTGTGTTCGGCGACATTGCCAAAGCCCGATCGGCACTGCTTTCTGCGGGAAGTCCCCAGCAAAAGATCGCGGCCAATGGGCAACTCGATGGAGCCCTCGGCCGCCTGCTGCTGATCGTCGAAAACTATCCGCAACTGAAGTCGAACGAAAACTTTCTTCGACTCCAAGACGAGTTAGCCGGCACCGAGAATCGCATTGCCGTTGAGCGCAAGCGTTACAACGACACACTCCAGGACTACAACACCTACGTGCAGCAGTTTCCCAACAGCATTTTTGCGGGATGGGCGGGCTTCAAAGCGAATGAAGCGTACTTCGCAGCATCGGAGGGGGCAAAGGTGGTTCCAAAAGTGAATTTCGCTCCCACGACATCGGCGCCGCAGGCCACTCCTCAACCGGCACCAGCGAAGTAGCGCGCGCGAACGGAGACAACCGATTGGAGCGAGGGGCTCGCTCCAATCGCAACCCTCTGTGCGCCATGGTAAGGTTGCTGTCTATGAAAATGATTCCCACCCTTGACTACTCTGAGGCGAAGCAAGCCATCGACCTCATTATGGAAAAGGCGCTTGAGATGCAGAAGGCGGTAGTGGTCGCCGTCGCCGACTGCCGGGGTGAACTCATCGCCTTCGCTCGCATGGATACCGCCCCGGTCGCTTCCATTGTGATCGCGATGAACAAAGCGTGGACGGCCGCGCGAACCGGGAAGCCCACGCAGGAGATTGGTGAGAAAGTCCGGCACCCGGAAAGGGGGCATGACATCGCTTACTACGGCGATCCGAGATTCGTAGGGTGGGGCGGCGGCCTTCCGGTCTTCAAAGATGGCGAGGTGGCGGGCGCGGTTGCCGTCAGCGGACTCTCCTCGAAAGAAGATTCTGGCTTGGCCAGCCTGGGTGTAAGCCTGATCATGCAGGGCTAGTAGTGCGTCTGTTCGATGCCGGATTTCATGCAGGCCGCCTCTGTTCTGAAAGCGAATTCTTCTTCTCTCCTTTAATTCCCCTGGCCTTCCCGGCTGCTGTCCTCAAACATCATGCCCATCGCGCACCAAGTTTCCGCCCCAGCGCTTGCTTTTCTTGCGAGCAGCCGAAATTAATCCAAGCCGCATCAGAGATCGGCGCAAGCGGGCGGAGGGTCCCTTTACGAACATTTGCGGAAATCCTTACGAGTTTTTCATGCCCGCCAATCTATGTTTGATCAAGACATCGAATCGCGAGAGGCCGATTCGATGACTAAGAGGAATGACTATGAATGAATCCAATAAATTTCGACTCGTGCTGGTAGTGAGCGTACTGGCGTTGTGTCTGCCACTGACAATTCGACCCGCTCAATCTGCGACTACCGACGTCACGTTCACTGGGGTGGTCAGTTGTTCGCGCTGCCATGGACTGCATGAGCGCAAGGGGACAAACCGCCTTTCCTGCACGACGCTCTGTGTCAGCCAGGATGCGCACTACGTTCTGATTGTGGGCGATAAGGAATATGCGTTGCAAGGCGATCGAGACGAGGTTCAGAATTTTGGCGGTAGTGAAGCAACGGTGAAGGGACATCTGACCGGGGACACGCTTGACGTAAGAAACATTGGCCGGAAACTGCATGACCCGCAAGCCGAGGACCGGTAGGAAAACGGAGCACTGCAACTCGTTCTTCTTCTAGGGACGATAAAAATAATCGATTGGACGGAGGAGAGCCGCCGCTTTACGTTTCTTGGTTGAGATTTAGCCCCTTGCGGCGGACTGCAAACACCGTCTCTGCAGCGTTCTGCGGTTGCGGACGAAGCGCTGGGGGCCGTCTCTCGGGGTCGATTGACCATGAGGCTGGCCGGTTCTCTGCTCTTACTCGCGGGATGGGCGATTGTTGTTTCCACCTTGCCGCTGCTACCATCGCCTGGCATGCGGGTTGCATTCGTGCTGGCGGGAATGGCCGTGGAGTTGATGGGACTGAGTCTTGTCGCGTACTCCCATTTAGCTCCCAAAGGATGATGGATTGGCCGCTCCCCTTTCTCTTTCCGAGATGTCCGCGACACTCTGCCTTGTCCTGATCCTACTAGTTCCGCTGGCGGGAACTGGGCTGGCGCTGGTCAACACCGGAATTGTCCGGTCACGCAGCGCTGCGCATGTCATGCTGGCTTCGATTTGCGTATTCGCGGTTGCCGCAATCGTCTATGTAATCTTTGGATTTTCGTTTCAGGGGGCCGCTGGCCGGCCTGCTCATGTCCTCACGATTGGCGGTAAGGCTTGGGACTGGATCGCGGCTGAACCTTTTTTCCTTCGTGGCATGAAGCTTGATTTCTCCCCGGTGTCACTGGTTTTGCTCTTGCAGATGTTCAGCGTGGGCTTGGTGGCGATGATTCCGCTGGGGGCGGCGTCCGAGCGCTGGAGGTTAGGTGCGTCCTGCGCTTTCACCGGGTTGCTGGCGGGTGGGATTTACCCTCTTTTTGCGCACTGGGTCTTGGGAGGCGGCTGGCTGTCGCAACTGGGCTCCATCTACGGGCTGGGACAGGGCTTTCTGGATGGCGGCGCTGGCTCGATTCAGGTGATTGGCGGCCTGAGCGCACTGTCGATCGCATGGACTCTTGGTCCGCGCCAGGGAAAGTATCCCTCCGGAGAAATTCCTGCCGCCATTCCCGCCCACAATATCGTGCTGGTTTTGACCGGATCCCTGATTGCATGGGTCGGATGGCTCGGTCTTAATTCTGCAAGCGCGATTCTGTTCAACCGCAGCGACCCGTCGTCCGTTGTGCTGATCGTGGTGAATACAACGCTTTCGGCCGCAGCCGCGGGCTTGGCGGCGGCCATTGTTACGCGGATGCGCTTTGGCCGACCGGATGCATCGTTAGTGGCCAACGGATGGATGGCGGGGCTGGTGGCCAGCAGCGCGGCGGCTGTGTTTCTGAAGCCCGCGACCTCCGTTCTTGCCGGCTTGGTGGCCGGCGTGATCGTGGTGTATGCCATCGACCAGCTTGAGTTCCGCCTAGCGATCGATGATCCGGGCGGCACGATTTCAGTACACGCCCTGGCTGGCATCTGGGGCCTGATCTCAGTTCCTCTTTTGTCGGATGCGGCAGGCGGACAATGGCTGGCACAACTGATCGGCATCGCCACTCTGATTGGTTTCATCTTTCCGCTGATTCACGGAGTGAACTGGGTGATCGGTCGCATCTACCCGCATCGGGTGGACGCGGAGGGCGAATGGCAGGGGATGGATCTATACGAGCTCGGCGCCGCGGCTTACCCGGAATTTGTCGTCCACAGCGACGAGTTCACGGAGCGTTAGCGGACCGCTCTTAGCTGTGGCGCGCCACGTAGAGAAGCAACCCAAAAATCACCACGGGGATAAGTGCAAGAAAGATGTAGAACAGGATCTTCCTGGCCCAGGGCGTGCGCCGATCCTTCCAGTTGTGGAGCTCGGCGCGTTCCGCGACTCCAACTTTTTCCTGTTGTTGAAGATCGGAAGCAAACGCGTGAGCCGTGGCGTACCGGTTCTTGGGATTGCGCTCCATGGCGCGGTAGATGATTTCCTGCAGCTGCGGCGTGATGGAGGGATCGATTTCCCGTGGCGGCAACGGGTTATTCAGCAGGCGATCGTTCATGATGAGGAAGGCATTCTCGCCGGTGAATGGCACTCTTCCGGTCAGCATCTCGTAGAGCATCACGCCCAGGGCGTAGAGGTCACTGCGGGCATCGCCCCGCTTGCCTTTGACCTGCTCGGGTGAAATGTAGTCGGGTGTTCCCATCGTTTGGGAAAGCTTCGCGAAGGTGAGGCGCCGGGACTTGGCGTTGCCGGCAATACCGAAGTCAATCAGCTTGATGTTGTCATTGGTGTCGACCATCACGTTTTCAGGCTTCAGATCGCGATGGACGACGCCGCGGGAGTGAATGTACTCGAGCGCATCCAAAATGCG
>Ga0209890_10001509_pt1 | contig 10551 bp, 3 predicted proteins | sample OrgsoiDNA2013049_FD_185799 | JGI IMG/M metagenome (GOLD analysis project Ga0209890, IMG submission 185799) | Permafrost soil microbial communities from the Arctic, to analyse light accelerated degradation of dissolved organic matter (DOM) -... | ecosystem: Environmental > Terrestrial > Soil >... | reverse complement strand
TGCAAGGCTGCGAATAGCCTCGGGATAATCATTGATGCGGAATGCCGACAAGCCCAGATTTTTCGCGAGCCCTGGAATCGCGGGGTCCCAACGTTCCGCTTCCTGATAGTGCCCAAGAGCCACGAGATATTCCCTTCTCACGGCCTTGGAGGTAGCCAAGTCATTAAAACTCAGCCCCAGAACTGTGCGGAGTCGGTTCTCTTGAGAGTCTGCCGCGGCGCGCTGCTGGGCGGTTAGATTGGCGCGGGCGACCACGGAAGCATCGACACGAGCAAAAGGATCGGTGTTCTCGGGGAGCAGCGGGGCTGCCTCAGTTTCGCTCTTCGGATTCAGAGGCACGATCGCCGCGGCAGAACCAACTCCCCCCGCTAAGGCCATCGCAGCCACATTCTGCTGGCTCTCTTGGAGAACCTTGTTCTGCAGGTCACGCGCCTTTGCCAGGTACACCTCGCTTTCCTCGGTTCGTCCGGAGGTCGCCAGGATGCGTCCGAGATTGATGTACGCCCGGCGAATCTGGAAGTTGGAACGCGATTCATCGGCGCCGGTCAGTTCGACAGCCTTGCGAAACGCCTGCTCGGCACGCTTCATATCGCTCTGCGCGTACGCGTTAAGCCCCATATACAACCAGGGCTCGGGCCAGTCGGGATTTACTTCGACGGCGAGCTTCAAGTACTTATCGGACACGTCATACAGCCGTTCACTCGAGGCGATGAAACCAAGTATGTAGTTGGCCAGATAATCCCGCGGAAAGTGCTCCAGCTCTTTCGAAAACTCCGCTTTGATCTCCGGCGTCGCCTGCCACTCGTTCACCGCGAAGGTAGCCAACGCGAGAAAATAGTGAGCGTGCGGCGTGGCGGGGTCCAGGGCAATCGCCCGCCGAAACTCCCGGATCGCCGTGGGCATGTCCTCTGCATCCCGGTAGGCTCTTCCAAACAGCACGTGCAAGGACCCGCTGTCGCCTGCCAGTTGGATCATCTGCTGGAAGACGGCCGAGGCGCGCTGCTTGTTCTTCGCGTCCTTGGTCTGCAACAGACAAATCCCCAGGGAATAGAAGGTCTCGATGTCGGGATTGATCCGGGTTGCGCGTTCGAGTGCGTCGGCCGCCTTGGCATACTCGCTCTTCTTCATCCACACACGGGCGCTGACATTCAATGCGCGGGTGTTGTTTGGGACAACTGCCAGCGCTTTGCCGGATTCCGTCAGGGCGTCATCCGGACGATTCGCCTGCAGCTCAGCAATAGCAAGATCGACCCGCGCATCCGGCAGATCCTCAAACTCCAGAGAGCGCCGATAGAGTTCAACCGCTTGTGGGTAGGCCGATTGAAGCAGCCGCAATTGCGCTAGTTCACGCAGTGCAAACGCAATCAAACGTGCGTTCGCCAGCGCAATGGAGTCGGCATCGCCGGAGGCTCGTGCAGCCTGAGCCGCAGCAAGGCGCTTGTCGAGTTCGGCTTCGGCAGGGCTGCTACGGGGTTTAGGCGACTGACTCGCTCTTGCCGGAGATCGCCTGGGAGAAGTGGATTGTGCAGCCGCTGCGTGAAGCAAAGAGAGCACGCATCCGAGGAACAGAAGAAATGAGAGGCTCGACCGCATGAAAACTCTTGCATTCACAGACGACGGATCTCCCACTGCTGCTGCCAAAGTAAACGGCGGAGCTTGTATTTTCAAGCCCCGCCGCTGGTTGATTCTCACTCGGTTAGATTCAGACGCGTTAGAAAGTGAACCTCAGAGTGTACTGGAGTTCACGTCCTGGGTGTGCTGAACCGGCAGTCCCAAAGCTCGTAGGCAAGACTTGGGTCTGGATGACGTTGTTCAATGGGCTGCAGGCGTTTGCCCCGCAGGTTATGCTGGGGGTGAAACCTGCACCCTCCAGGTTGCCGCTGTTGAAATTGGCATGGTTGAAGATATTGAAAAAGTCAAAGCTGAACTTCAGACCATAGCGTTCACGGATCTTGAAGTTCTTTGCCAGCTGCATGTCAGCGGTTCGGTTATTGGCGCCATAGCAGGTTCCCCTGCCTGAATTACCAATGGTCCCGATCTGGTAGCCCACCATCGTGAAATGGTTCATGTTGATGATTTGGTTGCCGTGGGAGCCCGAGTTGCAAGGAACGTTGGTGACATTCGGGCGGTGGGAATTGCCGAAGCCGTTTCCGGTCAGTGACCTCATTTGATAAAAGGCCCCTCCCCCACCCGGGATCAGCATCGGGTTTACCCCAGCGTTCAAATCCGGCGTCGGGTTGCTAGTATAGTTCGAGAAAACGCTAAACGAAGCTCCCGATTGGATGTTGATGATGCTGTTAATCGCCCATCCGCCAAACGCTTGTTGGATGAAGGAACTGTGGCCGGCGAATTTCGGCAGATCGAATACCTCGTTCGCCACGAAAATATGCGGCCGGTTGATGTTCGTGTTGCCCTTATCGAGACGGGTGTTGCTCGGATCGATGAAGGCTTCCTGGTTCACGCTTCCCGACGAGTTGTCGAGTTCAACGTCACCGATGGAGTGAGAGTAGGTGTAGGACATCTGGAAAGTGGAGCGGCTTCCCACGCGGGAACGGAACAACGCCTGCAATGAGTGATAGCTGGCGTGGCCCCCGCGTCCAAACTGGCCAATGTTGTTGAAGTTCGCCGCCGGCCGGTATTGGTCGATGTTCGTAAGACTATTGTTGGGGCCATTCGTTCCCAGGAATGCGGCAAGGCCCCAATCGGCCTTTGGTACACGGTTCAAATCCAACTGGGAGGTAAGGTGGACGCCGGCGTTTCCAACATAACCAAGTTGGAGCGTCGTATTACGTGCGACTTCCTGCTCGACCGAAAAATTCCACTGCCAGCTGTTCGGCACAACCGCCCGTGGGTCCTTGGAGGCGCTCGGAGACACAGCTGGGTTGGCCAAAGGCGCAGGCGTCTCCAGTGTTCGGAGATCCGCAGCGTTGATGACGAACGGAGCGTTGCGCGCCAAGGTCTGGTCAATACCCACCAACTCGCGCTGGTAGAACTGGCCGATGCCCATGCGAATTGCGGTTTTGCCGTTACCGAACACGTCGTAGGCAATACCGATCCGGGGAGCGATGGCGTGGTTGTTGTTGTTCACTAAGGCACGGTTCGGACCGGGTGTGCCATTGGAGAGCGGCAGGGTGATCCCGAGCGCTCCCATAGCTGCGACCTGATCGGCGCAGGGATGCGTTCCGGGCACGATGATGACACCGTTACAAGCATCCGCCGGGTTTCCATTTGGGTCGTAGGCGGCCAAGCTAAAGGAAGACCAGTGATTGTCGCTGGCGAATGGTTCGCGATAGAAGGACCAACGGAAGCCAAAGCTTAAACTGAGCTTCTGGTTGACCTTCCAGGTATCGCCGACATACCACTCGAAATCATGCCATGCCTCTTGCGCCAGACCATTAACGCTATTCTCACTGGTTTTGAAGGTTTGTCCTGCTGTGCCGGTCGGATCGAGTGGTGTACCCAAGCCGGGTATAAGGACATTAGCGAGCGGATTGTTGGTGTTGATCGTTGGATTGGTAATCGCTGGCTGGTCGTTACCGCCGTTGTTGAATTCGACTTTGGCGTTCGTGCTGTAGTAAGCGCCTACCTTAAACAGATGGTTGCCATGCACCTTGGAAAGGTTGTCCTGAATGGCATAGAGGTCTTCGTGGTTGCCGTAGGGCGCGATCGTCCACATGGTTTGCGGTCCTGCTGGACCACCTCCGTAAGGATTCAAGCCACCCCACGCGCCACCGCCGTTAATGTAAGCACCCTTTTGTTTCAGCGACGTAGGCCAAGCCGGGGGAATCGCCGCACCTGTGTCATTGACTAGCTTTGCCGAACTCGGCGAGATCGTGGTGATAATGGCGTTATGGCCATAACCGAACTCGACGTCGTTCACCATGCTGCTGCCGATTTGCGAGGTCAATTTCGCCATCACGCTCTTGGACGGCTGGCTCCAATCGGAACTTACCGTCGGGAAGATGGAATCTCCCCAGAACTGGCCCGGCGCAGGTCCAGGAACCTTCCATGAGTCTTGCGTCCAGCGGAAGGTGGCACGGTTTTTCTGCGTCAGATCGTAATCCACGCGTCCATTGATTTCGCTCCAGGACGGCGACACATTTTCCGACTGGCGCCAGTTGATGCCATTCACCAGAGTGGTGTTCGGGGCCGGATAAAACTGGCCCATCAAGGCACCAGAAGGATCGACGGCGACGAGCTTAAAGGGATTTCCTGGCGCCTGTAGCGCAGCCGGAATAGTCGGCTGGGACGCGCCACATTGATCGGTCGGAGAAGTATTAGGGGGTACTATCGAGAAGTCTTTGCTGAAATCTCCGGCCTGCTCATCCGCAGTGGGCACGCAAGCGGATTGCGGTGATCCGCGCACTTCGCGATCCCACTCCTGATCCCAGAAGAAAAAGAGTTTGTTCTTAACGACTGGACCGCCGATATGGTAACCCCAGTCATTGCGTCGAAGTTTGGATTTTTGTCCAGGTGCGTCAAACCAGTTGCGAGTGGAGAGAGCGTCATTGCGGCCGGCATAGAAGAAGCCGCCATGGAACTGATTTTCACCGCTCTTGGTGGTGATGCTGATAATGGCGCCAGAAGCTTGACCGTACTCCGGACCATAAGAGTTGCGGACCATCTTGAACTCCGAGATGGAGTCGGTCGAGGGATAGACCAGAATGGTGCGGTTGGAACCGACGTCGTTGTTATTGACGCCGTCGACGAGGAACAAATTGTTCGTATAAGGATTGCCGTTGACAGAAAAATCGCTGCCGCCGAGGAGACCCTTGTCACGGCTGTTGAAGCTGTTCGCCTGAGAAACGCCCGGCGACAACGAGACCAGCCCCATGAAGTTCTCGCCATTGAGCGGCAGTTCCCGAACCTGGACGCCCTGGACGACTTCGCCGACCGAGGCGTCAGTCGTTTCCACCTGGACGTTGCTGGCCTCGACGGTAACCGTCTCGGTGGCCGAACCAACTTCCAACTTGGCATTGACCTCTGTGTTCGAGGAAGTGTGAACCTCTACACCCTTAGCCAGGAATTCCTTGAAGCTACTTTTCTTGACGGCGATGTCATAGGTTCCGACCGGCAACTGGGCCAACGTATACACACCCTGCTCGCTGGTGGTTGCGTTGTAAGTCGCGGCCGTCCCCCTGTTGGTAGCGGTTACAGCGGCGTCGCCTACGGCCGCCCCCGAAGCATCGGTCACCGTTCCATTGATCGTGCCGGAGTACTGTTGCGCGTATGCGGCAACAGAAAGCAGTGTGAACAACATTAGTGTGAACAACATTAAAGTTAAAGCGAGTGCTCGTCTCATCGCAGCTCCTGTCGTTCTTTTCAATTTCGAATCGCAATCTATGTAGTGCATGACTCTGTTCCGTAGGCCCTACTGCAAAATCACTATGCTTTGCTCGCCGTGAGTTTCTTGCAGAACGGGTATTCTTGTCAAGAAGAAAAACGATTATGTTATGGAAGATAAACGATAAACCTATGAATAATTGTAGGTTTTGGATGCACGCACGTGCTATTCTCCCGCCATATGGCGGTCACGATGCAGGACATCGCCCGAGACTTAAAGGTTTCCGTGGTCACTGTTTCCAAAGCGTTACGCCACCAGGGCAGTATCAGCGTCGCTACCCGCAACCGGGTGCTGCAGCGGGCCAAGGAATTGAATTACCAAATGAACTGGGTGGCCCGCAGTCTGGTGACCCGGCGGACCTACACCATTGGTTTGCTGCTGCCGGACGTCCGGCACCCATTTTTCGCCGAAATCGCCAAGGCGGTGGCAGAAACCGTCCGGCCACGGGGCTACCACGTCATCATTTCGTACTTTGAGGAAGATCCTGAACTGGAGGCGAACGAAGCCGACTCGCTCGTGGCCCGGCAGGTGGACGGATTGATTGTGGCGTCATCGCAGCCGCCAGAAAGTGATTTATTCCAGCGCATTCGCGACCGAAAAGTACCTTTTGTCCTGATTGACCGCCCCATCACCGGTTCGAAAGCGAGCTACGTGGGCACGGACAATGAAGCCATCGGCAGGCTCGCCACCGAACACCTCATCGCCCAGGGCTGTCAACGGATTGCACATTTGCGCGGCCCTGAAATAAGTATCGCTACCGCCCGCATGAACGGCTATCGGAGAGCATTAGCGAAGCACAAGTTGTCCATGCCGGCAGAATACATCGTGGAAGCCCGGTACGATGACGACATGGGATTTCGCGCCATGCAGAGGCTACTGGGCAGAAGTCCTCTACCCGACGGTGTTTTCTGTTACAACGATCCGGTCGCGATCGGGGCCATGAAAGCGATCCTCGGAGCGGGATTGCAGGTGGGACGCGATATCGCGGTAATCGGGGCGGGCAATGTCCATTACTCGGATCTTTTGGCGGTCCCACTCACGACGGTCGATCAGGACACCGTACGCATCGGGACTCAGGCTTCTGAGATACTGATGCAGCAGATCTCGTCGAAGCGCGCCCTGCGATCGAAAACGGTTCTGGTTACCCCCAGGGTCGTCATTCGAAAATCGACTGCGAGAGAGCCGCGCCGAAGTTAGCCGCTCGGTCCGAGGAAGCGGTTATTTCCACTTGCCCGTACCTTCAATGATGGTGATGTACCGGTCGAGGGGAAGGTTTGTGAAGTGCTCCGTTCCGCCGGGCCGCGGCCACTGGACTTCCAGCCAGTCCATTTTTGTTCTTTGACCCACGCCAAGGACCAGACGCGGATCATGCGACGACATGAAGCTGCCGCCGCCCACTTTCATCCTGCCTCTCTTCAAGTCTCCGGCCTGGTAAGTGACGCGCGCACCCACGGCATCCACGTTCGATTTCGTCCCGATGAGTTTCACTCCCAGCCAGTGGTTCTTGGTTCCGGCATTATTCTGCAGAAGGACAGGGGCGCCATCATTGACACCAATCAGCACGTCCACCCCGCCGTCGTTATTGAAATCTCCTAAAGCCAGACCGCGCGCCGAAAAGAATTTCGAAAAGGCAGGGCCGCCTTGCTCGCTCACGTTCTTGAAAGCCTTTCCAGTGTTTTGAAACAGCAGCAGCGGCTCCTGATATTTGACCAAGCTGGAAAATTCTTCCACCAGATCGTCAGGAAACCCGTTAGCAAGAATCAGGTCGAGATTGCCATCATTGTCGTAATCGAAAAACTTCATTCCCCAGCCGCTCATCCAGCGCGTGGCCATGCCAATGCCAAGCGGCATGGCAACGTCATCAAACGTCAGATCTTTGTTGTTTTGGTAGAGGGAAAAAATCTCCTCATCGATATTGGCGACGAAAAGGTCCATCCATCCATCTTGGTTGAAGTCCGCGGAGTCGGTTCCCATGCCCGAACGTGGCCGCCCGTCGGCACTGTAAGCGACATCGGCTTGCAGACCAACCTCTTCAAATCGGCCATTGCCTTTGTTCACGAAAAGAAAGTTCGCGACCGTGTCGTTCGACACGAAAAGATCGATGTAGCCATCATTATTAACGTCGGTCGCGACAGCTCCGAGGGCTTTTCCCAGATGGCTGGCAATGCCGGATTCCTTACTGATGTCGGTGAACGTACCATCACCATTATTATGGAAGAGCCAGTTGGGCATTGGCCGGAAGATGCGAGGAATGCAATAGTGATGTACCCCGTCGCCGGTGATGCCGCAACCGCTGTTCTTGTCAAAATCCACAAAATGCCCAACAAATAAATCCAGGCGGCCATCATTGTCGTAGTCGAACCAGATCGCGCTGGTTGCCCACCCCAATACTCCAATGCCGGACTTCTCGGTCACATCCGTGAATGTCCCGTTGCCATTATTGTGGTAAAGGATGCTTCTGCCGTATTGGGTCACGAAGAGATCCGGGAAACCGTCGCCATCGTAATCGCCAACAGCAACGCCCATGCCAAACCCTCCGGCAGCCACACCCGCCTTCTCGGTTACATCGGTAAATGTTCCGTCGCGATTATTGCGGTACAAAGCGTTGCGCAACGGTTTGGCAGGCGTATAAAAATCACACTTACCGCTGTTCACCAAATAGATGTCCATCCAGCCATCGTTGTCGTAATCGAGAAACGCGCAGCCGGGCCCCTCCGATTCGGGCAAATATTTGTTGGCGCTTTTTGCCGCATTGTGAACCCATGTAATTCCACTAGACGACGGCGGTATTTCAGTAAACGCGAATTCTGCGCCTGTCGAAGCCGCCGACAAACGGGAGAAGGCGCTCCATCCCAAAGTACCGCTGAGTCCCGCCAGAAACTGCCGGCGCGAGAAAGGGAATCGTTGTCGAGGGGATGAGGGCATCTTTAAAATTTTTACCACAGCGTGTAAGGTCCGCGATGCCAGGATCGTTCTACGCAAGACTCCGTGCTAACATTCGCGCAGGGATCGGTCATATGTGGACGCCTCGAGCGAATAAATGTTTTTGTCTTTCGCTCGCCCTCTTTCTCTTCTTCGCCACACTTGGAACGGCTTGCGCGCAGCAGGCCTCGTCGGAGAACAATCCCGCGCCGACTTTTGAGCAACTATCCGCGCAAGCCGCATCCGCTCGCGAAGCCGGACGAGTGGACGATGCCATCCACTATTATCAAAGCGCGCTCAAGTTGCAACCGGATTGGGCCGAGGGCTGGTGGTATGTGGGCACGCTGAACTATGATGCCGACCACTACGCCGAAGCTATTCCTGCCCTGCAGCGGCTAGTCGAATTAAGCCCGCAGATGGGCCCGGCGCTGGCGTTCCTGGGATTATCTGAGTTCGAAACCAAAGACTATAAGAATTCTCTGGTTCATCTGCGGCAGGCGCAGGAACAGGGATACGGAGACGATGCAGAAATCGCTAAAGTCGCCACGTATCATCTCGCGCTGCTTCTCAACTGGAACGGTGAGTTCGAAAAGAGCGTAGAAGTGCTTGGTTCGGCAATCAAATTGGGCCACCCTCCAGACGAGATTAAAGTGGTGCGGGGCATGGCGTTACTTCGCATCCCGCTCCTTGTCAATGAGGTCGATCCCGGAAAGGACGCGTTGATTCACGCTGCGGGAGAGGCGGCGGTACTGCTCGACAGCGGCAACTCAGCCGCAGCCGCCGATGCACTCGGGAAATTATTAGTCGAATATCCGAAGACTCCCTATCTCCATTACGCGTCTGCCTCCGCCTTGGAGGGGACCGGAAAATACGAAGAAGCTTTTCGAGAACTTGCTGAGGAGACCAGAGTTTCGCCCCGGAGCGCTCTGCCTTATGTACAACTGGCTTCGTTAAACCTGCAATTTCATCGCGCGCAGGAGGCGTTGCCGCCGGCACGTCGAGCAGTTCTCCTCGCCCCGCAGTCGGCTATGGCACACGACGTCATGGCGCGAACACTGAGGAATTTGAGACAGACTCAAGAAGCCGAGAAGGAATTGGCGGTCGCGAAAAAATTGGGGTCCAATCCGGTCGAGGTTGATCTGGCGCAGAAAGAACTCTATGCGCGCGGCCGGGTAGGAGAAGGTGTTCCGCAGCAAACGGTAATCGCCACCGTTGGTTCCGAAGATAGTTTCGAAGCTCTGGCGCAGAAGGCGGCGGCCGCGCAGGCGGCAGGCCAGATGGACGCCACGGTGTCCTACTACCAGCGTGCCCTTGCTCTTCATCCGGGGTGGGAGGAAGGCTGGCGTAATTTGGGGACTTTGTACTACGCGTCCGCGCAATATTCCGATGCGGTCGCGGCTCTCAAGAATGCAGTTGCCATCGATGCGCACAATGGCACCTCATGGGCGCTGCTTGGTCTGTCGGAGTTCGAGATCAAGGACTACAAGAATTCGCTCATCCACCTCGGACGCGGCCGGGATATTGGATTTTCCGGCAACGCTGCCGCCGTTCAGGTCGCGAGATATCACCTGGCCGTGTTGCTGAATCGGAACGGAGAATTCGACCGGACAATAGAATTGTTGACTCCCGAAAGCGGATTTGGCCCGCTGGAAGAACAGGTCAGGTTCGCGTTGGGAATTGCTTTGCTTCGGATTCCGCTGCTTCCAGACGAACTCGATCGTGCCAACGACTCCTTCGTTCGCCTGGCGGGAGAAACTGCCGCATTACTGACCGAGAGTAAGTACGACGAGGCGTTTTCCAAGTTTCAGCAGTTGCTGAAAATGAATTCGCGCACCCCTTATCTGCACTACGCCTACGGGTGTGCTTTGGCCTCCATTTCACGATACGACGAAGCCGAAGAGCAACTGGCGGAAGAAACGAAGATCACGCCCGGAAGCCCTTTGCCCTATCTACGGCGAAGCACCATCGCCCTGCAATTGCGGCACCCAGAGAACGCTGTGCAGTTCGCGCAACGAGCGTTACAACTTGCTCCTGAATCGGCGGAGGGACACTATTTACTGGGGCGGTCATGGCTGGATCTCGGGAAGATCGCAGACTCGGTGAAAGAACTGGAGACGGCGCGCGGACTGGCGCCAAACAGCCCGGGTGTCCGCTTTGCACTGGCACGGTCCTATACTAAAGCTGGGCGCCCTGATGCCGCTGCACAGGAACGCACGGCCTTTGAGCGTCTGAATGCGCTGGCACAAAGGCAGCGGAGCCATACCGGAAGCCAAGCTTACGGAGCG
>Ga0209890_10001508_pt1 | contig 10558 bp, 10 predicted proteins | sample OrgsoiDNA2013049_FD_185799 | JGI IMG/M metagenome (GOLD analysis project Ga0209890, IMG submission 185799) | Permafrost soil microbial communities from the Arctic, to analyse light accelerated degradation of dissolved organic matter (DOM) -... | ecosystem: Environmental > Terrestrial > Soil >... | reverse complement strand
GTTGCGGCGGTTCTTCTTGGTGATGTAGTTGCGGTCCTTGCAGTCCACGCACGCCATCGTGATCTTGGGACGGACGTCGGAGCTCTTGCTAGCCACGGGCGAAACCTGCTCTCGGAACTCAAGGAAGAACTGAAGTGAACCTGAAAAGATCTGGGTGGACGCCCGCTCCCGCGCGGCGACGCTCCAGCCTAGGCGACGTCAGGGGCAAACCCGAAATCGTGTCAGTAGCGGGAGCGGGACTTGAACCCGCGACACCACGATTATGAGTCGTGTGCTCTAACCACCTGAGCTACCCCGCCAGGGATCCGGACAGTGTGACGGCCGCCGCCAGAGAACCCTCGGACGCGACCGCCCATACTCCGAACGGAGCCCCCAAACGGAATCGAACCGTTGACCTTCTCCTTACCATGGAGACGCTCTACCGTCTGAGCTATAGGGGCGTTCGGGCGACGCGTTCCCGCCCGGTGATGCGTCCAAAAAGATACACGGTCACGGGCCCGGATCTGAAATCAGGGCGGTTCCACGGCCGGGGCGGCCGATTTCTTGGTGGGGTGAGCTGCTCGACCTGACCGCCGGCATCGTGCCAGCGTGCACCCAACGGCGCGCTGCCAGGGCAGCGCACGGCTCGGTGTCGATCTGGTGACAGAGCACAAGTCGATGCTCGGTGTGCGGATCTGGCGCTCGGCGTGCGACGGGGCGATCGCGAACATGGGTGCGGGCCTGCCGTAGACCACCGTGCGGACCCGCCCCATGAGACCTACTAGTTGGTGACCATGCCACCGTGCCGACGCTCCGAACGAGTCATCTGCACATCGGCGGCGCCTGCCAGCAGCGCCACGATTCCCACGATCCACGCGGTCCAGGCCAACGAAGTGGAACCACTGAACGCCATGACCCAAGGCGACAGGACGAACAGCACGCCCATCAACGCTATGAGTCCCTCGAAGGCGATCCTGTCCGGTGCGGCCAGAGAGAACAGCGCCACGACTGCGGTAATGACCCCAAGAGCAATCATCGTGTTCGTGGCCTTGCTGCCCGTCGGCGTCGTCGTCCAGATCGGGGACAACGCCGCATAGATCCCAACGACAAGCGCGGCCAAGCCCTGTGGGTGCGTCCACTTTCTCATGTGAACCAACCACCTTTCGTGATGATGGTCGGTCGCTCCTGAGGCGGACCGAGCAATTAATTGTGATCCTGGCCAATCGCCCGGTCAAGATGTCGGCAAGACTCACACAAGGTGCTCGGGCACTGTGACCTGAGTCACTGAGCCGCCAGATGCGGGCCATCTCGTCCCACGTAGGCTCGCTCAGGGCGCTGGGCAGATAACGAGGAGCCTCAGTGGCTTCAGATCCTGAATGGAGGTCGGATGAGCGAGGACGGCGTGACCCAGGACCGCGTGACCCAGGACCGCGTGACCCAGAACGACGTGACCCAGGACGACGTCACCACGCACCAACCTCACGAGCCGAGTGAGATCACGTTCGCGGAACAGTACTATCCGGCGCGGCCGCGGCACCTGCGGCCCAAAGCTCGTCTGCGTGGCTCGCAGGTGCCAACAGCAGAGCAGCTCGGCGAGCCGGTCGGTTCGAACCCGTCATACGTCGCGTGGCTGCGCCAGGAGTCCATGCTCAACGACGCGAACGTCATCGCGAGGCAGTTCATCGGCCGAGGAAGCATGTTCCAGAACCCCTTCGCCAGACCCGACCCCCGCGCCGCCATCCAGACGGCGTCAGTCTGGTTCACCGCATACCCCATCTCGGTCATTGGCAGGCCCGGCCACTCATTCCTGGCCACGCTCGGCGACCCGCAGCTGTGGGAAGCCTTTCAGCGCATCGGAATCCAGGGGCTGCACACCGGTCCGGTCAAGAGAGCAGGCGGTATTCGCGGCTGGTCATCGACCCCGAGCGTCGACGGGCACTTCGATCGCATCAGCACACAGATCGACCCGGCCTTCGGCACCGAGGCCGAGTTCCGGACCATGTGCGAGACCGCCACCGAGCACGGCGGGACCATCATCGACGACATCGTTCCCGGGCACACGGGCAAGGGCGCCGACTTCCGGCTGGCAGAGATGAAAGTGACGAACTACCCCGGCATCTATCACATGGTTGAGATCGACCCGGCCGACTGGCATCTCCTGCCCGAGGTCCCGGAGGGCCGGGACTCGGTCAACATCGGTCTCGAGACCGAGGACCAGCTCGGAAAGGCTGGCTACATCATCGGAAAGCTGCAACGGGTGATCTTCCATCAGCCAGGGGTGAAGGACACGAATTGGAGCACCACCGCGCCAGTCATCGGGCCGGACGGCCTCAGGCGCAGATGGGTCTATCTGCACTACTTCAAACAGGGTCAACCATCGATCAACTGGCTCGACCCGACCTTTGCCGGTGTGCGCATGGTCATCGGCGATGCGCTGCACTCGCTGACCGATCTTGGGTCCGGTGCCCTGCGCCTCGACGCGAACGGCTTCCTGGGCGTCGAGAAGAGCGCCGTCGGTCTGCCCGCCTGGTCCGAGGGCCACCCCCTCTCAGATGCGGCGAACCAGGTTATTGCCAGCATGGTCCGCAAGGTCGGCGGTTTCACCTTCCAGGAGCTGAACCTGACCATCGACGACATCAAGATCACCTCGGAGGCCGGCACCGATCTGTCGTACGACTTCATCAACCGGCCCGCCTACCAGCATGCGCTGGCGATGGCCGACACCGAGTTTCTCCGGCTGACGCTGAACGCGTCGCTGAACCTTGGGGTCAACCCTGTCCAGCTGGTGCACGCCTTGCAGAACCATGACGAGCTGACTTACGAGCTCGTCCACTTCACCACGCTGCACAAGGACGACCTCTACGACTACCACGGCGAGAAGATCACCGGCGGAGATCTCGCCGTGACCATCCGTGGCGACCTCTGTGATCGCCTGACCGGTGAGGCAGCGCCGTACAACCTGATCTTCTCGACGAACGGGATCGCCTCAACCACCGGAACGGTGATCGCCGCAGCCCTTGGGTACACCAGGATCGACAACCTCACTGATGAGCAGATCCGCAAGATCAGACAGGCTCACCTGCTGCTGGCCATGTTCAACGCCCTGCAGCCGGGCGTGTTCTCGCTGTCAGGCTGGGACCTGCTCGGGATGCTGACCCTGGACCCCGAAAAGATCGCGCCGCTTCTGGCCACAGGGGACACCCGTTGGATCCATCGATCCGCCTACGACCTCATGGGCTTCCACCCGGAGTCTGAGCAGCCAGCCACGGGGATGCCAAAAGCAGTGAGCATGTACGGGTCGCTGCCCCAACAGCTCAAGGACCAGGCCTCCTTCGTCTCCCAGCTTCGACGCATCCTGCTGCTGCGCAACCGCTACGGCATAGCCACCAGCACCCAGGTCGACGTGCCGGACGTGTCGAACAAGGCAATGCTCGTCATGGTGCACCAGCTCAACAACCCCGCCGAGCACCAGGTCACCGTCCTGAACTTCGGCTCGGATCCGATCATCGGGACAATCAACTCCACGCATCTGGACCCCGGATCTGTGGTTGTCGACATGTTCACCGACGAGGTCATAGGTGAGGTGGACGACCTCCACAGCTTCAGCATCGCCCTTGACGGCCACCAAGGCAGATCGCTGTTCCTTTCGCCCGCAGACGGAACCGGGCCCCTGACAGAACAAGACCCCTGAGCGGCTCTTCGCCCTGTTCGGGGCCCGTCGCGACTGTCTGTGGCTGGTGAGGGCTCGCTCGGAAGCTGTCGAGGTGGAGGAACAGGCAGAGCCACCGAAATTGGTCCGTGATCTTAACGGGTTCTGAACTACTTTCACAGGGTCCTATGAAGATCCTCAGGCAGGCTGCAAGCATGAGTCCTTATCCCGATCTGCCCAGTCGGACCAGCGCGCAGCGCAGCGCGCTGTCCCGTGACGCGGGATTGCTGCGGATCAAGGCCGCGACCAAGGGGGTTACCGTTGCGGCGGCGTTTGGTTCGGTCGCGCTCGGTCTGGTGTTCGCCCAACCCTGGGCGGCACAGGCCGCGTCCCCGACCACGGCGGCGTCCCAGCCAGGAACAGGACACCACGACGACGCGCCGGCAAACCCCTCGCCCAGCGATGCGCAGCAGCAGTTGGCGCCCCCAGCCCAGCCCCCCGCGGACGTGGCACCACAGGCTCAACCGCAGGCGGTTTCGGGTGGGTCCTGATCGAGCCAAACTGCGGGCAGCGGTCTCGATCAGCGACGAGGTGGACACGACAGAGTCAGCTTCTTCCTCACCTTTGGGTGCCAACGAGCTCGTGGCGAATCTGCCTGACAGCGTTCAGTTTCGGGCACTGGGTACCACCGCGCACCTGCTGGTCACGGACCCAGACCGGTTGGACGTCGCCCGCCGCATACTGGACGCTGAGCTGGTAGGGATCGACGCCGCGTGCAGCCGGTTTCGGCCAGATTCGGAATTGTCGATGGTCAACCGCTCGGCCGGCCAGTGGTGCACCGTGAGTGCACTGTTCGCCGAGGCGCTGAGTGTGGCCTTGTCCGCCGCCCGCGCCACAGATGGGGATGTCGACCCCTGTCTTGGTGGCGCGGTGGTCGCACTCGGCTACGACCGCGATCTCGCGGCTCTGCCGGCCGACGGCGCACCGATCACCGCGGTGGTGCTGCAGGCGGGGGCGTGGCGCTTCATCGAATGCCAACCAGGTCGGGTCCGGATCCCGCGCGGCACCGCACTCGACTTCGGGGCCACCGCGAAGGCGCTGGCCGCTGATCGGGCCGCCGCTCGGGCGGCGGCGGAGGCCGGATGTGGTGTGCTCGTCAGCCTCGGCGGCGACATCTGCGTGAGTGGTCAGCCACCCGGCGGGGGCTGGCGAGTTCGGGTATGCGATGACCACGGCGCGGGACCCGAGGGCACCGGGCAGACGATAGCGATCTCAGCCGGTGGCTTGGCGACCTCCAGCACGACGGTGCGAACCTGGCTGCGGGGGGGACGCTCCTATCACCACATCATCGACCCGGCCACCGGGCTCAACCCACCGACGTGGTGGCGGACCGCGAGTGTGGCGGCAGCCTCGTGCGTGGATGCCAACAGCGCGAGCACTGCCGCGATCGTGCGGGGCGAGCGCGCTGCCGAATGGCTCACCGAGCTCGCGTTGCCTGCACGGTTGGTGCGCCACGATCGTCGAGTCGTCACTGTGGCTGGCTGGCCGCACGGAGCGGGTGGTGAATAGCCAGGCGTTCTGGTTCGCCACCCGCTCCACCGGCGTGGCAGCACTTGTGCTGCTCACGGCGTCGATGGTGCTGGGAATCCTCACCACCAGCCGGTTCGCCCGACCGAGTCTTCCGCGCTTCGTCACGATGGGCCTGCACCGCAACGTGTCGCTGCTGGTGCTGGTGTTCCTCGGTCTGCACATCGTCACGTCCGTGGCCGACTCCTACGCGCCGCTGAACTGGCTGGACGCGGTGGTGCCGTTTGCCGGGTCCTACCGACCGTTGTGGTTGGGACTAGGCGCAATGTCGTTCGATCTCCTGATCGCGCTGACCGTCACGAGCATGCTCCGGGCAAGGGTCGGACACCGGGCCTGGCGCTGGGTGCACTGGACCTCGTACGCGTGCTGGCCGACCGCTCTCATGCACGGCTTGGGCACGGGTACCGACTCGAACCTACCGCTGAATCTCGCCATTACTGCCGGCTGCGTCGGGGTGGTCGTGGTCGCCTTGTGGTATCGGCTCGCGGCCGGCTGGCCCGAGCATCGCGGTGTCCGGGCAGGTTCGGCGGTGGTCTCGGTAGCGCTGCCGGTACTCGCGCTGGGGTGGATGCTCAGCGGTCCGCTCCAACCCGGCTGGGCCCTGCGGGCAGGCACGCCAGTTGCCCTGCTCGCCCGTCATAGTCCATCGACGAGGTCCGCTACGTCGAGCACGGGGTCGCCTGCACGGCAGCTGCCCAACGCGCCGTTTACCGCGTCGCTGGTGGGGTCGGTCACTCAGAGCGCACCCAATCAGAACGGGGAGATCGCGATTCGCATCCACGCGGCCACCGGTGGGGGCACCAACGGTGTGCTCGACATCGTTCTGGACGGCACGCCCTCGGACGCCGGCGGAGTGAGCCTGACGGCAAGCCAGGTCAGCTACGGGACAGCGTCTCAACCCCAGCAGTACACCGGTCAGCTCACCGATCTACGCGGTGGTGTGCTCCAGATCTCAACGAGGGACAGCGGCGGCCGGGCACTCACGCTAGCCGTCACGCTGACCATCAACGGCGCCCAGGTCACCGGTCAGCTGTCCGCCAGCACGGGTGGCCAACAGTGACCACCGCGGCGCCGCTGCCCTCCGCCCCGGTGGGACTGCCTCGTCTTCTGCTCGGCGATCCCGATCCGGGGCGGCCGATGCCCTTAGCTGAGCACCTTGGCCAGCACGGGGGATTCCTCCTGCGCGGCTTCAACGGTGGTCGCGGCCCCATGCTCTTGATTGACGCGGTCGAGCGGGCCGGCCTGACCGGACACGGAGGCGCCGGGTTTCCGACCGCACGCAAGATGCGCGCCGTCGCCGGGCGCCGGCGGCCGGTTGTGGTGATCAACGCGGCCGAAGGTGAACCCGCCTCACGCAAGGACGCCCTCCTCATGCGCACCCGGCCGCATCTCGTGCTGGACGGCGCCGTGCTCGCCGCGGACGCCGTCGGTGCCCGCGAGGTCATCGTCGCGCTGCACACCGGGCCTTCGTCGGCCCAGGGCGCGATCCACGAACGAACGGCAGCAGGCCTTGACCCGGTGGCCATCAAGGTGGTGCACGTGCCCAAGGAGTATGTGGCCAGCGAGGAATCCGCTCTGGTGCGGTTCCTGTCCGGCGGCCCCGCGCTACCAACCTTCACCCCTCCGCGACCCTACGAGCGGGGGGTTAACGGCCGGCCCACACTGGTCCAGAACGCGGAGACACTGGCGCATGTCGCGCTCATCGCCCGCCACGGCGAGCAGTGGTTCCGCTCCGTTGGAACGCCCACGGCGCCGGGTTCGTTGCTCGTGACGGTCGCGGGCGCCGTGCAGCGACCCGGGGTGTATGAGCTGGCATACGGGGTGCCGCTCAAGGCCGCGTTCGAGGCCGCCGGTGGCCTGACCGAGCCGGTGCAGGCCGTCCTGGTCGGCGGCTACTTCGGGGCCTGGCTGGCCGCCGAGACCGCGCTTCGGCTGCGTTTGACCCCGGCCGACCTGGGCGCCGCCGGCGCGGCACTTGGCGCGGGGGTTCTCCTGGCGCTACCTGCTTCGGCGTGCGGGCTGTTCGAGAGCCAACGGGTGGCTTCATGGCTCGCCACCCAAAGCGCGGGACAGTGCGGCCCCTGCACGTTGGGCCTGCCGGCGATCGCCGAGGACTTCGCCGAGTTGAGCCGACGTGGCCATGGCGGCGCGGTCCTCAACCGACTGGAGCACCGGCTGCGTCTGGTGCAGGGGCGCGGAGCGTGCCACCACCCGGACGGCACCGCACGCTTCGTCGCCAGTGCGCTGCGGACGTTCGCAGCCGACCTCGCCCGCCATCGGCGTGGTAACCCATGCCCACCTTGCCGGGTGCCGGTGCTGCCCCTGCCTGGCTACCAGGAGGGCCCATGAGCTCGTCTAACTGACAGCACGCGCCAACAGAGGACGCGGTATTCTTTGGCACTTTCACACCATGGCGGAAGCGAGGCTCGATGCACGAACAGGGTACCGAAGGCGTCGACGGCAACGCCCGCCTGACCGGCGTCATCGGGATGGTTCTGCTCGTCGTGTTGTTCGTCGAGGGAATCACGGTCCTGCAGGTTCGCCAGATGATAACTCTGCACGTCTTTCTCGGACTGCTGCTCATCCCGCCGGCCACACTCAAGGTCGCCAGCACCGTCTACCGGTTCGTCCGCTACTACCGCGCCAGCCCCAGCTACGTACGCCGCGGACCGCCGCCCCCGCTTCTGCGTTGGACTGCACCCTTGCTCATCGTCTTCACCGCGGCGGTCCTGGCCACCGGTGTTGCCCTGCTCACGGTGGGGCCGCAACAACCGGGGCTTGTGCTCAAGGCCCACCAGTTCAGCTTCGTCGTCTGGTTCGCGTTGATGGCGCTGCACGTCATCGGCCACGTGAGGGATGCCGCGATGCTTTCGTGGAGGGAATGGTGGCCACGCGCGGATCGCTCCCGGCCCCGCGGGAAGGCTCGACGACTTGGACTGGTAGCGACCTCGATCGCAGCCGGGGTCGGGCTCGGGGCGGCGTTGCTGCCGGTCGCGTCACCGTGGACCAACCGCCATGACCTCGGCCGGCAGAGCCGCCATAACGCAGAATCCCCAGTGGGACAAGCCCCGCCCAGCCAAAGTATCCCGGCCCCGGGCAACCTCGTGCGGCAGGTTGGGGTCCAAAGCCCCGGTGGCCGCCCGACGGCAAGGATGCAGGAGTCCTTGTGGCCATAGGCACCGATGGCGATGCGACGTCGCCCAACGCCCAGGACCTCCCGGCAGGGCTGCACGTCCTGGTCATCGAAGACGACCCGGCGATCGGCAGACAACTGGAGCGCGGGTTGGTCCGTGCGGGATACCGCGTCAGTCGTGCACTTGATGGCAGTGAAGCCCTGCTCGCCGGACCGGCGGACGTGATCTTGCTCGATCTCGGCCTGCCAGACATGGACGGCCTGGAGCTGTGCGAGCGGCTCCGGGCGCGGTCAGCCGCGGCGATCATTGCGGTGACGGCGCGCAGCGAAGAAGAGACACGGGTGGCAACGTTGGACGCGGGCGCCGACGACTACCTCATCAAGCCGTTCGGCTTCGTCGAGCTGCTCGCCCGTGTGCGTGCCGTTCTGCGCCGTATCAACCCCGGTGAGACCGGTCGGTTACACCATGGCGTGCTCACCGTCGATCCGCGGACGCGGCGGGTATTCATCGAAGACCGTGACATCGCGTTGACGCCCAAGGAGTTCGATCTGCTCTGCTGTCTGGCCGAGGACCCGGGACGAGCGTTGACCCGTCAGGAAATACTCGAACGAGCTTGGGGTGGGCACTGGTACGGGCCGAGCAAGGTGCTCGACGTTCACGTCGCATCCCTGCGGCGAAAACTGGGCGATCCTGCGCTGATCGAAACCGTGTACGGCATCGGCTACCGACTCGCATCGATCGAATAGCAGCACGCCTGTGACCCGACGTATCCTCGCCGCCTTCCTGGGCCTGACCTTCGCCCTGCTGGTCGGCGTCGTCGTACCACTGGGCGTGATCACCGCCGAACATGATCGGCAGACGTTTGCCGACCAGACAACCGCCGCGGCCACGGCGGTGGCCAGCGCCGCGGAGGAACAGCTCGCCGACCATGAGCGCCGGGCGCCGACACTGGGCACACTCACCTATCGCCCCGCCCTCGTAGGCCGGGACGAGTTCGCGGTCTACGACAAAGTCGGACACGTCTTCATTCACGGCCCCGCACAGCTGCGGGTCACCCCGGCGCAGGTAGCAGCTGCTCTCTCCGGCAAGACCGTGCAGCAGTGGCAGGACAACCCGCAGGACGCTCTGCTCGTCCTGCTACCGGCGTACGCCGGGTCGCGCATTGTGGGCGCGGCGGTGGTGCAGCGAGCGGCACAGCCCCTCAACGAGCAGATCGCCAGCCTGCGGCTCGGGCTTGGTCTGGCCGGACTCGTCGCGGTCATCCTGGCCTCGACCCTGAGCATCGGGCTTGCACGATGGGTGGGACGCCCCCTACGACGGCTCGAGGCGACCGCGGACCGGTTGGGGGCCGGTGAACTCACCGTGCGTGCCTCTTCGGTCACGGGACCACCGGAGATGCGGCATCTCGCGGACACGTTCAACGACATGGCCGGGCGCCTCGAAGCCCTGATCGGTAGCCACCGAACCCTGGTAGCCGACATCAGCCACCAGCTGCGGACGCCTTTGGCGGCGGTGCGGCTACGGCTGGAACTGCTCCACGACGACGTGGACAGCACCGCCGCAGGCGAGCTGACCGGTGCGCTCGGCGAGATCTCTCGGCTCTCTCGGCTCGTCGACGGGCTCCTGGCCCTGTCCCGAGCCGAGAACACCCAACCGTCGCCAGTCACCGTCGATCTCGCCCAGCTCGTCAACGAGCGACTGGCTGCGTGGTCCCCACTTGCACAGGAACGTCACATCGAGCTGCTGCCATCCTCAGGTCAAGGCAGCGTGGCCGCCACGCCGGGACACCTTGAGCAGGTCCTTGACAACCTCCTGGCCAATGCCCTTGACGTGACGCCCAGCGAGGGGAACATCACCGTCTCGATCCGCCAGCATGACGACCGTGTCCGGCTGGAGGTCATCGACAGCGGACCGGGAATGACACCGGCCCAACACGCCAATGCCTTCCGTCGATTCTGGACCCAGCCCGCCGACAACCCGTCCCGCGACAGTACGTCCGGTAGCGGGCTGGGGTTGGCGATCGTGCATCGCCTCATCACCGTCGATGGCGGCAACATCCAGCTGACCAACATCCCCGGCCTGGGACTGGCCGTGCAGATCGACCTCCACGCCGCAGCCGGTCGCGGGCCGACAACACGACGCATCAGCGTGGACGACCCGCTCGGGCCCGGTGAGGCGAGCCACGACGTGGAAAGAACGGAATACTAGC
>Ga0209890_10001507_pt1 | contig 10564 bp, 9 predicted proteins | sample OrgsoiDNA2013049_FD_185799 | JGI IMG/M metagenome (GOLD analysis project Ga0209890, IMG submission 185799) | Permafrost soil microbial communities from the Arctic, to analyse light accelerated degradation of dissolved organic matter (DOM) -... | ecosystem: Environmental > Terrestrial > Soil >... | reverse complement strand
AAGGCTCCCAAGAAGCCAGCTAAGAAGAAAGCTGCTAAGAAACCGGCCAAGAAAGCCGCCAAAAAGAAGCCCGCGAAGAAAGGCAAGAAGCGCCACTAAGTCGGCAGCTGGCCGCGAGCGCCTCCTAACATGCGAAGCTCAAGAACCGCGCCCTCACGGGCGCGGTTTCTTGCTGTCGCATGCCTTCGGCACCTGCCAAGACTACTTCAAGAACCGGAACGAATCGCGCGCTCGTTGCAGGCTGCGATTCACTTCCTTCGTGTCCTGCGCGGAGAGCTCTCTGACAGGCGGATCGAAAACGTTCGCGTTACTCTCCGCCATCGCGATGCTCAGTTGGTAACACTTGCCAGCGTGGAATGTGCGATAGAGAGTTGCGTCCATTCCCTGGTTCATTCCCGCATCGCTGGTCACGAAGACGTGAAAGATGACGCCACCAATCATTGCGGGCTTCTCGATTCGATCGACGTTCCAGTTCGGCGATCCGGCCAGACAGTCCTTCTCGGCCCGGACTTGCCCAGTTACTCCCACAGCAAAAGCAGCCGCTTGGAACGCCGGAGTATTTGTATATTTGTTGCGGGGATAGGCAAAGCAGACGAGTGTGGTATGGTTCACGTCCGCCGCGTCATCGCAAACACCGTCGCGTCCGGAGCAGAGCTCTTGTGCCCAGTAGTAACCGTTCCCCGACCCCTGCGGCCGCTGTTCGCACTGAATAAGAAGTTTCGGATATTGGAACTGGAACGCGCCGTCCGAACTGGTGAATGTGGCTAGCTCAGGCTGGAATCGTTTGGCGTGCTCGCCTGTCGCGTGCTGCGCCCACAATCCTGCCGACACTGCCAGCAAGCAAAGCGCAAAGTAGACTCTCATGGCTCGTCCGCCAACTGCCTACTACTTCTTCGCCGCTACCGCGCCCAGGCATTTTCCGTACAACTCGAGCAGGTGAGTCGCGTAGTCTTCTGGCTTGGACGCCGAACCCGTGCCTTGAAATCCCACCCCCGACGAGGTGGTTCGGCCGTACCCCGTGGTCATGGCAATAAACTTCATGAGATCGAGTGCGATATCTTCATTGCGGCGCGCGTGGCCCGAGCCTGTAGCGGGGGATTCGTCCATGAGTCCTTCTCCTGTTCCGGAAAGAATGGGTATTTCTTCGTCTTCAAAATCTTCGTCGTCGAGGTATTCCATGGTGCTAAAGAACTCCGCCAGCGATGATAGCAGAGCAAGATGACCCCCATTCAGTCTGTCATCCTGAGCGAAGCGAAGGACCTGTGCAATCCTCGGCCCTTTGCTGGAGGCGGTTGCATTGGTCCTTCGCTTTGCTCAGGATGACAGGGATCGCTACGCCAGCCCGAGTTTCTCCGCCAGCCGCCGCGCCCGCTTGCCATTGACAGCGCCGTGAATTCCGAGCGCCGGACCGAGCACGAAGTACCACCATCCCGCCCACGCCGGATTCTTGAACGTCAGCACGAACGAGACCGTGCCGACGACCACCATGATGGCGTTCTCCCGAAGCGCGGATTGGGTCATCAGAACCTCCACCGGATTCAGTTCGAGTTCGTCGCGCAACTTGTAGGCGTGGGAATACATCAGGGCGAAGAGCGAGAAAACCGCCGCAAACCCGATCGCGTAGATCCTCATAAGCACGCCAGCTTCATGGTCCCCCAGCCCGTGCGCAATCTCGCTGCCCGTTAACTGCGAGAAGATCAGCGTAAACACAAACTTCAGGGGATACACATAAAACAGGACGAGGAAGAGCAGGAGGAGGTTGAGGAACACGGTGTAAGGATCTTCCAGCCCAAAGCGCCGCGAAAACCGGTAGTGGGCCAGCCAGATCATGACCAGTTGCGCGAAGCAGATCGCAAACGGCAGAAACCCGCGCATCGCCGCCATCATTTCGGCGTAGCTGCGTGGCACTTCCAGCGACACCACCAGCAGGGTGAGCGCGAACCCGAATACCACGTCGCAAAACGCTTCCAGACGCGTGATCTCGCCGCCCCGCCAGCGGAAGTACAACTCGGGCAGCAAGCCTCGCCGGTGTTCGGACGGAAACTCGGAGGCCAACTCTGGAGGGGTGGGTTGCGGCGAGTGACGCCGGGCTCGATGACTCATGGGCTAGGATTCTGACTTTATCAAGCGACGCTTGGCAATGGCTAACTTGGTATGGCCGTCTGGCGCAAGCGCACGATCAGCCAAATCGATCCGATCAAAAGAAACGGCGAAGAATAGAAACCGGGCGCAGGACGCGAAAACGTCACCGTCGCCACGGTGTGTCCCAGAATCGTCCCCAGGGTATGACCAAGCGCATTGAGAATCTGGATCACCGCGTACAGCCATGCCAGGGGACGGAGCCACCGCACTCCCCGCGCGGCGAGGGGCGTCAGTGCAAAGCATAGTCCAACGGTCAAAATCAGACCCACCAGCCATTCGCGAAATCCAAACGTGGGCATGGGAAACCATCCCCAGCGCGAACGCAAGGCAATCACCGTGGGATTGTAGACGTCGAGAAATCCGGTCGCAGCTTCGTCCACGACATGCAGCGCGAATGCTACCGTCAGTGCGAACCAGGCACGGCCAAAACCAGACGCCGCATGAGATCGTTCCTGCTCCATGGCGCGCCCCCGCCAGCAATTCTCAATCGCGGGGGGCGAATCGGCAAATGAAAAGTTACCTTGCCACTTCGCTCATCAATCCCATCAGATTCCCCTCGGAATCGCGGAAGAACACCATCCACAGATCGTGATCCGGCATCCTGGCGATGAGGTGGGGCTCGTCTTCAAAGGACACGCCTTTTTCTTTCATTCGGGCGTGCGCGCTCTGAATGTCGGGCACGGCAAAGTACAGAGTGGACCCCGGATGATCGAACTCGGGCTTCTCCGGCCGGGTCAACATCAAGCGCACTCCGCCACAGTCGAAAAACGCGAGTCCTGGCGGGGCTTTGAACAGCAGCTTCAACCCCAGGACATCCTGATAAAAGGTAGCCGCCCGTTCGACGTCCTGCGAGTTGATCGCGATCTGTCCCACACGCGAAATTCCAATTTCCGAAGTGGTATTCATCGAGATTGACCTCCCCGACATATTAGTGAACTGCCAGGCTCGGGAACCACGGCGAGGCTGTGGAAATCCCCAAGGTTGCCTCAACCTGGCCTTGGTTTCCGTTCGGAGGTAATTAGAAAGCGGAGTACTATAGTCAGGTGAAAACACCCACAAGATGCCGGATACTAGTGGGTCTTGGGGTCTCAGTGGAAGTGTGCCGCCAAGAGTTTGGCGGATAGCCGGGGTCAATCGCATTCCGGCTGGATTCCTCCCTACGACATAACTTGTTGAAGTTCCCGACTGCAGAGAGAATGCATTGCCACGCACCCGTATCCTCGCGATCACTGCCGGCCTGTTGTGGCTGATGCACGCCGGTATGGTCGCGATGCTGGGAACCAAGCCACCCGGGCCCATGCTGTCGGACGTGATGCAGTTCGCGCTGGGGGCTCTGCTGATCTATACGGTCGTCGAGGCCAGCCGCCGCTCCGAGGGATTGGCGCGTTCGTTCTGGCGTCTGACCGCCGCGGCCTACTCATTCTGGCTGATCGCGCAGGGCCTTAGCGTCTTTAACGACCTGGCTGCCTCGTCGTTTATTTCCTGGATCAACAATCTGCTGTTCTGCTTTTGGTTCGTGCCTCTGGCGATGGCCATGTTCCTCGACCCGGAACATGAAGCGGGACGGCTCGACGCTCTCGTCGCTCTCGACTTCGTGCAGGCCGTGCTGGTCTGCGTGGCGGCATATTTGTATTTCTTCTATCTGCCCAAAGCCGAGTCGTCCAGCGAACTGGCGCACTCGGTATGGACCCCGTATTTCGCCGGATATGCCTTTGTCGCGGGAGCATTCGTGGTGCGGGCCGCCGTCACCCGCTCGCGCGACGCGCGCGCGCTGTTCGGACGCATGGGGATTTTTCTGGCCCTCTCGGGATGCGTCGATGCGCTCTATTTTTACGGGCCGGGACGCGGCATGGTCACCGGCGCATGGTTCGATCTTCTCTGGAGCGCGCTGCTGGTGGCTCCCATTCTGATCGCGGTCACCTGGAAGCAGGTGGAGGCGCCGGAGCGCTCGTTCGATCCGCCCCGGCGCGAGAAGCGAATCTACACCGAGATCTTCTTTCTGCTTTACCCGCTGATGGTACTGTTCATGTCGCTGCGCATCGCGCGCGAGCGCCTGGGATTAGCCGCCGCAGTGGTGCTGCTGTCGTTTGTGTGTTCGAGCGCGCGCCTGCTGGTGACCCAGAACCGGCTGTTGGTGACCAAGGAAGCGCTGCGTCGCGAGGCTTCGCGCGACGGCTTGACCGGTCTGTGGAACCGCAAGGCAATTCTGGCGATTCTGGAGCGGGACTTGCTGCGCGCCGAGCGCGACCAGGAACCGGTCGGGCTCATCATGATCGACGTCGATCACTTCAAAGCCATTAACGACAGCCGCGGACACGCCGCCGGAGACACCGCCCTGCGCATCATTTCCAGCGGCATTGCCGCTGTACTCCGCCCTTATGACTCGGTCGGACGTTGCGGTGGAGAAGAGTTCCTGGTGGTAGCTCCGGGCTGCGGCCAGGCCGAGACCTGGGAACTGGCGGAGCGCGTACGCACTCACGTCGCCGGTTGCAACATCATGGTGGGAGGATCGAGTGTCCAGGTCAGCCTAAGCCTAGGCGTTGCCACCGCGCGGAGCGCCGGCGAGATCGAGAAACTGTTGAGCGCCGCGGACGCCGCGCTCTACCAGGCAAAAAACGCCGGACGCAACCGCGTGGAGCCCAGCATAGGACGCGCCGCCGGCGCCGGACAAAGCCCTTCGGGCACGCCCCTCTCCGACTTCTGGCTGTAAATCTGGCCTAGCAACCCCCAACCCCCCGCGCGCACATCGCCGCTAGGCGTATCTCTATCCGGTTCACTCTTGTTACTCCAAAGGCTCGAAGTGCGGGGACTGAACCCCAAGTGCCGTAAAGGCCTCATCCACGGTCTGGACGATTTGCAGCAGGGGTCGCGTAGGCGCTCCCGCGATCTGAAACATGCGCGCCAGACCGGATCCAAGCAGAGTGGGGACTACGAGAATGCTGGGGCGGGTGAAGGTGTTGGGCATGGCTGGTCGCTGGTTTGCCAGGTTGCGGATATATTCGGTGGACACGGCGACTTCGGTCACGTGGGACAGGTCGAAGATACCCGCGCGGGCATCGGTCGCGGTCGAATTCTTTCGCACCGCCAGGTAATAATCCGCCAGCAATTCATCGGTGAGGCGGCCCGCAAATCGGCCCAGCAGGATATTGTTCACTGGGTCGAACTCAAACCAAAAGCCCATTGCCGTCACTCTCCTGACTGCTGGTCACGCTTGGCTATTTATACACGAAGGAGGATTGAGTCCTGAGAGTCCGCGGGCCATGACCGATGGGTTGACGAACGGGATGCCCGGTAGGGTACTATTCCGCGTGACGCGCGGAAGCATTGCGGGATCGTATCTGTTCCACCGCGATCAAGGGGGGAAGATGCATTCATCTGCTTCGGCTGTTCAGCCCAGTGGTCAACGGATTCTTGCCAGGTTCATTTTCATAGCGGTGGTTGCGCTCCCGGCCCTGCTTCTCGGCCAAGCATACTTCGGCACGGTGAGCGGGCTGCTGACAGATTCGACGGGAGCCGTGGTACAGGGGGCGAAGGTCGTCCTCACCGACCAGCAGAAGGGCTACACCTTCAACGCAACTTCGGACAGCGACGGGCGGTACCTGTTTCGCTCGATCCCCCCAGGGCTTTACTCCGTATCGGCGGAGGCCACGGGCTTCGGAAAGACATCGAGCGCCAAACTCAAAGTGGACATCAACGAGAATGCCACGGCGAATCTAACTCTAAAGGTCGCCAGTGCCAGCCAGACCGTACAGGTGTCGGCGGAAGCACAGGCCATCCAAACCCAGGATGCGGAAACCGGCCAGGTCATCAACCGGAGGTTCATCAATGACCTGCCGTTGATCGATCGCAATGTAATTGCACTGGTGAATCTGGCGCCGGGCGTAACCGAGATGGATGACCAGTGCGACGTTACCTGCACCGGCACGAATTTTGCTTCCAACGGCAGCCGCGGATCTACCTCTGACATTCTGACCGACGGCGCTTCGGTCACGAATGCCGAGCCGAACGGAGGGATCACCGCGGCGACTTACCTTCCCTCGCCGGAGGCGGTGGAAGAATTCAAGGTGGAGCAGACGAACTTCAGCGCGGAATATGGCTTCTCCGGGTCGTCGGTGGTCAACATGATCACGCGTTCCGGGACGAACAAGTTTCACGGGAGCGGGTATGACTTCGTGCGTGACGCCCTGTTCGACGCGAACAACTGGTTCGCCGATCGGGCTGGGCAACCCCTACCGCCGTTGCGGAGGAACAATTTCGGCTTTACGTTTGGCGGTCCGATCATCAAGAACAAGACTTTTTTCTTCGTCGATTACGACGGCTTACGCTCTACAGGGCTCAGCACGGCGCAGTTTGGCGTGCCGACCGATCTTATGCGCAACCAAGCCGACTTCGGCGAGGTGTGCGCGGCGCAGGGCGGAACCTTCGACAGCAATGGCCTGTGCAGCGCTCTCGCCGGGCAACTCTTCGACCCATACCAACGCACGTACGACGGCAATGTGGGCGCAGCCTTGGTAAACGGTCCGAATACTTTCATTCCCTTCAACCGAGTTGGTATTTATACCAGTCCCGGCAACCCCAACCTGCCAGCGAATCTCGAACCGCCAAATACGCCTGGCAATCTGATCGATCCTGTGGCGCAGAAGATGCTGCAGCTTTATCCGGAACCGAACACGCCGCAACTCGGCATTTACGATAACTGGTTTGGATCAGGTTCCAGTCTGAACTACAACGATCAGTACGACATCAAGGTCGACCACCGTTTCAACGAGAAGAACCTGGTCAACGTGAAATACTCTTACCAGTACAGCCACGGAGTGGGCCTCGACTGTTTTAAGAATTTCACGGACCCTTGCCAGGGCGGTCCGGGATGGACCAATGCCCACCTGTTCGCCATTAACGACACGCACACGTTCACTCCAACCCTGTTGCTGAATGTGACACTAGGCTTCACGCGGGGCGTCTGGCACATCGACGCCTACAACCCTCACGGCGTTAACAATCCTCTCTCCACTTTGGGGTTCCCGTCCTATCTGCAAAGCAACGGGTTTAATGGGGTGCCCGCCATTTATATAAATACCTATGCGAACAACGGCTCGACGAGCACTGGCACAGATCCCTACGGCAACTACCGGCTCGGTCAGGATACAGGCCAACTGTCGGCCACGCTGGATAAGGTTCACGGCACGCACGAAATCAAATTCGGTTTCGACGGGCGGATCCACCAGATGAACTACATCCAGACGAACGCGCCGGTCGGCATCTTCAGCTTCGACGAGAGCGGTTCCGCAGCCTGCCCGGGTGTAAACGATCCAAATTACGGAAACACCGGAATTGCATGGTGCGGCGGGGACTCTTTCGCAAGTTTCCTGATGGGCACCATGAACGGCAACTCCTACTCCGAAATCCAGTTTCGGCCCGCCACTTCGAACTATCAGTACGGTTTCTTCGGCCAGGACAATTGGAAGGTCAATGCCAAGCTGACGTTGAACCTGGGATTGCGCTACGACGTTACGCTGCCCCGCACCGATCGCTATAACCGGCAGAACTACTTCGATCCCAACGTAGTGAATCCGCTGAACGGCGGCACTCTGTCGTACACCGACGAAATCAGCGGGCAGCCAACGACCCTTCAGTTGCTTGGGGGCGAAGTGTTTGCCTCTCCCAGCCAGCGCACGACCTATGTGACCGATTGGAGCAATATTCAGCCGCGCTTCGGCTTCGCCTACCAGTTTGCCCCGAAGATGGTGGTTCGTGGAGGCTACGGGATTTACTACGGGCAGTCCCGTTCGGGCGTCACCGGCGTTGTCCCCTATGGGGGCCAGGGCTTCAACCAGTACACCAATGTGATCAGCACCTATCAGAATGACGGAGCGACTCCTTATCTGCACCTGAGCAATCCCTATCCCAGCGGATTGAATCAGCCTGCCGGGAATTCGCTCGGCTTGTTGAACGATGTCGGGTATGGCGCGAACGGCCCGCTCCGCACCGCCATCGCCAACCGGACGCCTTACGAACAGAGCTGGAGTTTCGGGGTCGAGCGGGAACTTCCGGGAAACGTCGTGCTCAACGCGGAATACATCGGCAAGAAAGGCACTCACCTGCCGTTCAGCGGCTCCAACCAGCTGAACACCCTCGGACCGCAGGTCGAGAGCCCTACCGCTAACATCAACGGACTCCTCACCTACGTAGACAATCCGTTTTCCTCGCAACTGGGTGGACCCATCAGCGACCCCAACAGCGTTCTGTCGTTACCCACGGTGCAAGAGTTTCAGTTGCAGCTTCCCCATCCGCAATTCACCGGGGTTGCCACCGATGTCCAGTTGATCGCGAACTCCGTCTATCACGGGATGCAACTGAGCGCGGAAAAACGCTACTCCAACGGATTGCAGTTCCTGGTGACTTACGTCTGGTCCAAGTCAATCGACGACTCGTCGCAGGCGGACGACAACGTGACCTGGCTGGGCAGCTTCACCAGCCTGCAAGATCCTAACAAGCCCTGGCTGGAGCGCAGCCTGTCGACCTTCGATATTCCAAGCGTCTTGCAGTTCAGCTACACCTACGATCTGCCATTGGGGCGGGGCCGGGCGCTGCTGGGCAACATGCCGCACTGGGCCGATGCGGTCATCGGTGGCTGGAAGACCAATGGCATCTGGCGCATGGCCGACGGACGGCCGCTGACCTTTACCCTCGCGGATGGGAATGCGATCCCGACGTATGGCGCGATGCGGCCTAACATCTCGGGAACACCCAAACGCAATCACGGGTCGGATTGGGTGGATAACTACTTTGCGGATACCAGCATATTCTCTCGCCCGCCCGACTTCACGCTGGGCAATGCTCCGCGCGCGCTGGGAAGCATCCGTTCGCCGTGGTCGTTTACCACCAACCTGTCGATCGCAAAGCAGTTCCCGATCCGCGAGGAGATGTTCCTTGAGTTCCGCCTGGAAGCGCGGAATGCGTTCAATCATCCTGTGTTCGGTACTCCCGACACGACGGTCGACGATACCGGGAACTTTGGAAAGATCTTCTACCAATCCGGGAACGGCCCGCGGGAGATGCAATTGGCGGTGAAGTTCAGCTTCTAGCTCCGAGCGTTCCCGGCAAGGGCTACGCGCTCGAAGGCCTGGCCTTCCGGTGCCTCAACTCTGCGTGTTCGTTTTTCGTAACAATCTCTTGTACCCCGTGATCCCGCCTGGGTTCGGGTCTAAGATTCTGCGCGACTTCCTTCCCCTCAAATGAATCCTGCCCGCGAATACTTCCCCGTGGGCGGGCGGGCCTTTTTGCACCCAAAACGATTCTTGACTTCTCGAAGGAGACTCCGATGGCGGTAAGGAAACTGGACAGTGCTGCGACCGACGCGCGAACCGGCGTAAGGATGAAAACGGATTCGACGCAGATCGATACCCGCAAACTCAAACTGGGCAAGGTGGTGGCCCGGCATGATCCACGGACGCTGCTGCTGGCGTCTTACATCACGCCGACGCTGCCCACGCCGCCGGCGAGTTTCGATCTCACCTCCAAGGTGCATGCCTGGGGCATGATGGACAACGATCAGATCGGCGACTGCACCTGCGCAGCGGCGGGCCACCTGATCATGGAATGGACGGCGAACGCGGGCAAGAAGATGGTCACGCCCACCGACAAGCAGATCGTCGCCGCGTACTCGGCCGTGACTGGATACAATCCCGTGACCGGAGCCAATGACAACGGAGCAAATGAAATCGACATTCTGAATTACTGGCGCCAGACGGGCATCGCCGGACACAAGATCGGCGCCTTCATGGCGCTGGAACCGTCGAACCACAACCACGTCATGGATTCGGTTTACATTTTCGAAGGCTGCTACATCGGCGTGCAGTTGCCCAAGAGCGCGCAGCCCCAGGTGCAGAATCATCAGCCGTGGTCCGTGCCGCCGGGAGGGCCGGTCGGGGACGGCGCGCCCGGTTCTTGGGGAGGACACGCGATTCCCGTGGTCGCCTACGACGCGCGCGGCGTGACGGTTGTGACCTGGGGAGCGTTGCAGACGATGACCTGGTCGTTCTGGGAAGTCTACTGCGATGAGGCTTACGCGATTTTGAGCAAGGACTATCTGACCGGAAAGAGTACTACGCCAGAAGGCTTCAGCCTGAAACAACTGCAGGCGGATCTGGCGGACCTGAAGTAATCCCAAGGGTGTCTTCTTTTTGAGGCAGAGTACTGGGTGGGTGCCCGCTCACGTCTGCCTACTGCACGTGCTCTCGAATCGATCGCCACGAGGTGCAAAATGGCTGAGAACGAACAGGATTCTTCCACAAAGGAACCTTATGCATATCTGTTGGAACAGGCGTTGAAACTCCTTCCGGCGGCTGCAGCGGCACTGGTGTTGATTCTGTCAGGGGCGGCCGGGATCTATGCGCCTGTGACCTCAGCGAAGCAACTGACC
>Ga0209890_10001506_pt1 | contig 10564 bp, 8 predicted proteins | sample OrgsoiDNA2013049_FD_185799 | JGI IMG/M metagenome (GOLD analysis project Ga0209890, IMG submission 185799) | Permafrost soil microbial communities from the Arctic, to analyse light accelerated degradation of dissolved organic matter (DOM) -... | ecosystem: Environmental > Terrestrial > Soil >... | reverse complement strand
AAGATAGATCGGTACGTCTGCATGCGTCACGGGCGCGGTATCGACGGCGATCGCCGCCGGGGCAGTGCGCGCCGCGGCATGGGCCCGATTGTGCGCCACCGTGCGCCACGCCAACCAGAGAAGTGCCGCGACGGCGAGCACGCCGATCCAGGCGTGTTTGCGGATTTTCGAGAGATCTTTCACTGTGTCACCCTTGATGCCACCCGCCGCCGAGCGCGGTGAACAAATTCACCAATGCCTGCAGATGCAAATAATTTGCCTGTGCCAGCTGATCTTGCGCACTGAACAGCGCGCTTTCCGTGTTGAGCACCGTCAGAATGTTCACGGTCCCTGCGGACATCTGCTGCTGCGCAAACTCGAAGGCGCGCCTGGCAGCGGTTACCGCCTCCTGCTGCCGCTGCTGCTGCTCGGCGGTCTGTTGAGTCGCGATCAGGGCGTCCTCGACATTGCTGAATGCCGTGAGCACCGTCTTGTGGTAGGTCGTCAGCAACTCGGTGTAGCGCGCATTGCTATAGTCCACCTGGCCGCGCAGCGCGCCGCCGTGAAAGATAGGCTGGGTCAGACCCGCGGTGAGCGCGTACACGCGATGCGGCGGACTCACGAGCGAAGTCAGCGCCGAGCTTTGGTAGCCGCCCGACGCCGTGAGCTGAATGTTGGGAAACAAGGCCGCTCGCGCGACGGTGATGTCCGCGTTGGCGGCAATCAATTGTTGTTCCGCCTCGGCCACATCCGGGCGGCGGGACAGGAGCTGCGAGGGCAAACCCTCGATGACGGCGGGGCTCGACAGGTTCGTCAGCGTGCCCACGGCGATGTCGGCCGACTCGGGAGTCTTGCCGATGAGCACGGCAAGCGCGTGCACGGTCTGGCGCAATTGCTGCAGCAGCGGCGGCAGGGCGGCGTTCAGCACTGCGACGGTCGTTGCTTGCTGTGCGACATCGAGTCCGGTCGCGGTGCCCGCAGACTGCTCGGCCTTGAACCCTTGGAGGATCTTTTCACCGTTCTCCAGATTCTGCTGCGCCACCTGGATTCGGTCGCGCAACTCGAGCGCCTGAAAATACGTCGTCGCGACGCTGCTGACCACCGTGAGCGCTATGATCTCTTGATCGTAGCGGCTGGCCGTCGCGGCCGCGCGGGCGGCGTCACGCAGCGCCCGGTTCTTGCCCCAGAAATCCAGTTCGTAGCTCGCGCTTAACATAGGACTGAAGATGTTCGACAGCCGCGGGCCGACGCCCGACACCTGCGTGCGCTGGCGCGTCGCTGAGGCGCCCGCATCCAGGAAAGGCAGGAGGGCGGCGCCGGCAATGCGCACCTGTGCGTCCGCTTCCCGGACGCGAGCAACGGCCCCGGCTAGGTCATCGTTGTTGCGCTCGGCTTCGGCAATCAACTCGTCGAGTTGCGCCGATCCGAACCCGTGCCACCAGTCGGCCGCAGGCCAAACCGAGGGCGGGGCCTCGTTGCCGTTGGCGCCGGCGTTGCCGGCTGACTCCCGCCACTCCGCGGGCGGTGCGACATCCGGTCGTTTGTAGGCCGGGCCCACGCTGCACGCGAAGAGCCACGCGCAGGCAAAGCCCACAATCGCCGGCCCAGAGGGTCGCCATTTCATGCCGCCACCCTGGGCTCGGAGCCATTAAACACCAGTGGTCGGATTGTTAAGATCCGTTAATGGGAAGAAGCCCGTCTGAGTATTCCGCGCGGATACCCAGTGTAGGACCCGCCTTCACCGCTTGGCGGAATCAACCGATTCCCATGCGGGGCGGGTAGGCACTATTGTTTCAGCTGACCACCGGATAGGTGTGCGTCGATGAGTGCCCGCGCGGCGGGCAGTGCCGCGGAAATCGGGCCGCTGCCGAGCGGGAAAACCAGGCGCGTGAAATATCCGCCATCCAGCAGCAACATCAGTGCATCGCCAAGGCCCTCGGCGTCGCGCGCCCCCATGGCGCGTGCCATGCCCTGCAGGCGTTTGCGCACCTGTTCCTTGTACGCGCGCACGAGAGTGCTGAGCTCATCCTCATCGTCGGAGATCTCCGCCGCTGCATTGCCGAGCGCGCAGCCGCGGCATTCATTGGCCATGGCGATCTTCAATTGTGCTTCAAAGAGCGCCTCGACCTGGCGGCGCGGATCATCGGGATAGGCGGCGACGGTTGATTCCCACCAAGCCCAATACTCGCGCTCCTGCTCGCGAAGATAGGCGGTGACAAGGGCGTCCTTGGACGCGAAGCTGCGGTAAAAGCTCATTTTGTTCGAGCCGGCTTCCGCGGCGATCGCATCGACTCCCACGCCGTGAATGCCGTGGCGGTAGAAGAGGTCGCAGGCGCTCTCGAAGATTCGGTCGCGCACGCGCGTCTTCGCGGTCGGGGTCCCAGCTGATTTCTCAGCGCCGCCGCTTATGTCTAATTTGTCGCTGCTCATGCCCAACTCTCTATTGACAGGAATGTTACCGACCGGTGACTTCCCATATGTTACTTACTAGTAACTAACGTAGACAGGATCGTCGCGTCAAAGTTCGAAGTCAAGGTCTATTACGGAGCATCTCATTTGACGATATGAAAGCGCATTTTAACGGCTATTTGCGCGGCCGTACTGCGCGCGCGCGGTCCTCATTCAGCGGGGAGGCACGGCTCGCCAGTGTGATCGACCAGGCGCAGGCCTCACGCCGAGCCGGGCAGTTGGCGGAAATACAGTACCGCGAAGGCAGCATCAATTTTCTCGTCCTGCTCGATGCGCAGCGCACGCTGTTGCAGGCCGAAGACGATCTGGCCCAGGCCGAGACGGCGGCCAACACCGGCGGCTCGCCGCCGTGCTTGCGTACAACCACAAGAGAACGGCAATGAAGCTGCCACCCGGCAACGACAATACTTCGGGGTCGAATCCGGTACCGATGGCTTGAACTCGGGCCGCGACCCAGCCGGCGCTCGATTCTATAAAATTCATCAATTGCAATCTCCTGCGTCGCCGGTGCTGCCTGAACAACATATGCCTGGGCAACCGTTAGGTTTAAAAAAATTACTCACAGCTATTGGCGAGCATCCGTTTCAAAGTTTTCTCCACTTCACGCACCTGGGTCTTGGTGACGCCCTTCAACAGCCGATTGACCACCTTTGCCAGGCATGCCTGCATCTTCGGAAACGCCGCCTTGCCCGCTTCGGTGACTTCAAGCGCCATGGTTCGGCGGGTGTGAGCGAGGGCGACACGCCGGATGAGGCCCTTGGATTCGAGGCGGTCGATCATGCGGCTCATGGCGCCGCGGTCGTAGTCCATGAACTTGCATAACTCGCACGCCGAGTTCGCGTGTCCTTTAAGCACATTGGCGATGATGACGAATTGGGGGGCCGTTACCTCGAGCGACGCGACATCCGCGTCGCGGAGAAACTCCTGATCCACGCCGCTGAGCATGGCCATCCGCACCTGGCTCAAGAGCGGGGCGAGGCTATTGTTGAGGTCCGTGGATTTCGAGACGTAGGTTTCGCTCATAGCGGGTCGTCCAATTCGGCATCATGAATAATAGATGCCTGGGCAACGATTGTCAACGGATGAGCGCGCCTTTGAGGCTTCAAATCAAGCGGCGGGGGGTTTCCAGCGGACGAGAAAGTCGGTCACCGCCGAGGATTGCATGCCGCGCATGGCCTCGAACTCGCCGGTCCTTTGACTGTAGAGAAGTCCGCCTTTCTCGCCGAGGACGGCGAGAGCCGGGACTCCCTTGCGCAAGGGGATCTGATAGCGCTCCGCGATGTCGAGATTTTCGTCCATGCGTCCGATATTGATGTGAACGAGGATGAAATTGGCTTGCAGGATGGGCGCGTTGGCCGAGTCATGGAAGTAACGGTCAAGAACGTGGCAGTCCGTGCACCAGTTGCCGCCGAAATCCACGATCACGCGCTTATGATTTGCGGCCGCCGCGGCGAGGGCGGCGGCCAGCTCGGCTTTCGCCTGGTCAGGAGCCGGGTAAATGTCGCGTTCGGCGGAGCGCGCGGGAAGAAAGGTGAACGCGACCAGAATCGCGAGGATTGCCGGTGCCCAATTGTTGCGAGTGCAGGTCATGCGAAACCATACCTGCTGAGCAGGGGCCTTTCAACCGGTAGCCGGCGTTCCAACCGGCAGCCGGCATTTCACTTCGCGGCCAGGGATTTAAGCAGGTCGCGCCAGCTGACGATCCCGACCGGCTTGAAGTCATCGTCGACGATCGGAATACAGGAGATTCGATGCGCGAGCAGCAGGTTCACGGCTTCGGTGATCCCTGATTGCGGACGCAGTGTGAGCGGATGCCGAGTCATGATCTGGTGCACCCGCTTATTGAGAGTGGCGAGGTCCCTGGAGGTTTCCGCCGCGCTTCCGACATAGGGACTCAAGGCTCTGAGCAAGTCCCGATCCGAGACGATGCCGCTGAGCTTCTTGTTCTCGTCCGTCACCAGCAGGTGATGAAAACCCTGGGTGTCAAAGATCTCTTTGACCACTCCCAGTCGATCGTCCATTTCAACGGTGACGACCCCGGCCGTCATGATATCGCCCAAAGCCATCGGCGCGCCCTCATTCCGAAAGGCTCCGATCATAGCGTTGTCGGCTGCTCGGCGGGGTCGGCCGTGCCTATCCGTCCGTGTCGTCCGGGGTTTGTAGGCTTTGGCCGACAAAATCGAAGGGATCATCGGTGTATCCTTCGGAGCGAATGAAGCAGACCGTATTCGCCCTGCTGTTTGCCGTAACGGCATTCGGTTCTTTGGCGCGCGCAGCCGACCCTCAGCCGTACCGGGTCGATATCGCTTCGGTCGGAAACGGCGACATGGACGCGACGCTGAAGGCCACGTCCGATCTGCTATCGCTGCGCAAGACGGCGCCCGTCAGCCCTTTCGGCCTGATTGCGCGGGCGCGAAGCGATGTCGATCGGCTGAAATCGGCGCTCGAGGGCTTTGGCTATTATGAGGGCACCGTCACGATCAAGATCAACGGCATGATGGTCAGCAATCCGGCTCTCGGCGAAGTGTTGAGCGCGCTGCCGAAGGGCAAGGATGCGCAGGTGTCCATCGCCTTTGCGTTGGGGCCGCTGTACCACCTAGGAAGCATCGATATTGACGGTGACTTGCCCGTTGAGGCGAGAAGCGCCCTTGGCCTCACCACCGGGCAACCTGCAGTCGCCGCCACGGTGCTGGAAGCAGGCTCGCGCCTGCAGGCTGCGCTGCAGGAGCGGGGATACGGCTTCGCGAAAGTGGACCCGCCCGTCGCCTATGAAGCCGCGGATACGCCGGTGCTCGATCTTCGCTTTCACGTCGAATTGGGGCCCAAAGTGAACATCGGCGAAATCCACTTCGAAGGATTGAAGCGAGTGCACGAGTCCTTGTTGCGAGCGAGGCTGCTGCTGCACACCGGTGATCCGTATAGTCCCTCCGCCATCGAACGGGCCCGCCATGATCTCCTCGGCATGGGCGTGTTCAGTCAAGTCAGTCTCGACATTGGTACCGCGGCCGATGAATCCAGGGGCGTGCCCATCACCTTCAAGATCCGCGAGCGCCTGCGCCACGCGATTTCCGTGAATGCTGCTTATTCCAGCGATCTCGGCGGCAGCGGCGGCGTGACCTGGACCGATCGCAATGTCTTCGGTAATGCGGAGCAATTGACCCTCAAGGCGCAGGTGATCAACTTAGGCGGCAGCGACACGACGGGAGTGGGCTACGACATAAACGCCACCTACCTTAAGCCGGATTTCGGCCGCCGCGATCAATCGCTGCAGTTCACCGTCAGTGCAATCAAACAGTCGCTGCAGGCCTATGAACAAACGGCGCGCACGGCAGGCACGACTTTGACCCGCAAGATTTCCGCCGAGTGGAGCGCCAGCGTCGGCGGCGCAGCGACCGTTGAGCAAGTCATTCAAAATCTCACGACCTTCAATTACACCCTGCTGGCATTGCCGTTGAATCTGGCCTTCGATTCGACCCATCTCGCTACACCGCTCGATGATCCCCGACATGGGCTGCGCGCTTCCTTAAGCTTGACCCCCACTCTTGCGCTCGGACATCCCAATGCCACGTTCATCATCGGCCAGATCAAACTGGCCGGCTACTTCGACTTGAATCACCTGCTGCCGACCGATCCCGGCCGTACGGTGCTCGCCGCCCTTGCGCGCGCGGGAGTTGCCGAGGGCGCGGGGCAGCTCAGCCTGCCGCCTGACCAGCGCTTTTACGCCGGCGGCAGCGGCACCATTCGCGGTTATCGCTACCAGTCGGTCGGACCGCTTTTCACCAAAGGCCCTGCCGCGGGCTTGCCCATCGGCGGTACCGCGATCGAGACGGGTAGTTTGGAGTTGCGGCAGCGCTTCGGCACCAATCTCGGCGCCGCCGTATTCATGGATGCCGGCCAGGTCAGCGGCAGCCTCAAAGCGGTGCCCGGCGAATTTCGCATCGGCGCCGGTGCCGGCGTGCGGTATTACACGCCGATCGGGCCCATCAGGCTGGATGTCGCTTTGCCGATGCCGCGACGCGCGGGCGACGACGCCTTCGAAATCTACATCGGGCTGGGACAGGCCTTCTGATGCGCCGGGCATTGAGAATTTCCGCGTGGGCGGTGGGCGGAACGGCGCTGCTGATCTTGCTGCTCGGCGGAGTCCTCTTCATTGCCGGCAATTCCGACTCGGGCCGTGCGGCGATCGAGAACTTGACGCACCGATTGAGCTCCGGCCACGTGTCGCTATCGGGACTCAAGGGTTCCTTTCCCCAAGCATTGAGCATCGATCGCCTGCAGCTCAGCGATGATCGCGGGGTGTGGCTGACCGCCGAGCGGGTCACCCTCGACTGGTCGCCGTGGGCGTTGCTGGCGCACCGTTTGCAAATCGACACGCTGCATGCGGCAACGGTGGATATGGAGCGTCTTCCCGAGTCATCGCCCGATGCGCACAGCGGCACCGTTTCCATCCCGCATATCGATGTCGCCCATATGACGGTTGACTTGCTGAAGCTCGGGGCGCCGCTTGCCGGCACGCCGGCCTCGCTGGTCCTGCGCGGCAACGCCCATCTCCAGTCCCTGCAGGACATGATCATCGACGCAACGGCGCATCGCATCGGAGGCGATGGGGATTATCAACTGCAGTTGCGATTCGATCCGCAGCGCATGGACGCCGCGTTGAATCTGCACGAGCCGGCGGGCGGTCCGCTCGAGAATCTGCTGCAGCTCCCGGGCCTGGGTGCATTGGCGGCATCGGTGAACTTGACCGGACCTCGAGCGGCGGAGCGCCTCGAGCTGTCCGTCGACGCCGGCGCCTCTCGGGGGCGCGCGCACGGCACTTTCAACCTCAACGATCTGTCGACGGACCTGGATTTTGCGTTCGACTCGCCGGCCCTCGCGCCGCGGCCCGATCTCGCCTGGGAGCGCGCGAGCGTGCATGGGCACTGGCACGGCAGCATCAGGGCCCCGCGGGCGGACGGACATATCGAAGCCGTCCGATTGCGGCTGCCCGGCGGTGCGCAACTCGCCACCCTTGACGGCGATTTTACGGCCGATTCCGGGGCGGCCGCGCTGCATGCGATCATTCGCGGGCTGCAGATTCCCGGACTGCGGCCGCAGTTGCTGGCGGATTCTCCGGTGAACATCGATGCGTCGATGCGGCTCGATGAACCGGCCCGACCTCTCGATGTGTCGGCTTCGCATCGATTGTTCTCGCTGCACGCAACCGCCGAGGCGACCGCGCTGATCGCGGGCGGGCGCAGCGCCGCATTGGAGCTGAGGCTGCCGAATTTAACCGAACTCGCGGCGCTTGCCGGGCAGAACGTCCGCGGCAGCGCGCTCATCAAGGCGCAGCTGCAGGGTGACCTCGCCGCCGTGCATTTGACGCTCGACGCCAACGCCGCGCTTCGCGCAGGCACCGAAGTCTGGTCGGGCGCTGTCGGGAATAACGCCGCGTTGCAATTGTCGGGCACGCTGACGGACCGCGCGATCACTGTCGAGAATATGAAATTCAGCGGCCGTGCCGTGTCGCTGACGGCCAGCGGCAATGTTCAAAACTCGATCTTGCACGCGCGCTGGGACCTCAATGCGGCGGATCTCAAGGCCGTGTCGCCGGCGCTCGCCGGCACCCTCACCGCCTCCGGGTCGATGGACGGACCGGTGACTGCGTTCGCCGGCGAGGCGCGGTTGACCTCGACCCTCTCGGTGCGCGGCTCACCAAGCGGCACGCTATCCGCCGCGTTGAAAATCCGCGGCTTGCCTTCCAGCCCAAGCGGCACGGTCTCGGCGCAAGGAGTGCTGGATGGGTCGCCGGTACATCTCGATGTGGACTTGGAGCGAGCCCCAGCCGGAACTTTGCATGCACTCGTACAGCGTGCGGATTGGAAGAGCGTCCACGTGGACGGCGACATCACCGTCCCGCCGGTCGCCGCGCAAACCCACGGCCAATTGCGCTTAGGTGTCGGGCAACTCGCGGATTTGCGGGATTTACTCGGCACGAATGTGTCGGGCAGCTTGACGGGATCTGTCGTATTGCATTCCGATCAAGGGCACGCACGCGCTGAGGTGCAAGTCGATGCTCGGGACCTCGCGGCGGGGCAGTTCGCGGGGAATGCGCAGCTGAGCGCGCAAGGCCGCACCGATGCGCTGGGATTCGAGCTCAATATGCAGTTGCCGAACTTGCGCGGCTTCAAGGCGAGTGTGTCCGCGAGCGGGTCATTGAACATCGATGCGCGAAAGATCGCCGTGGCCAGCGCAACCGCGAATTATCGCGGACAGGACCTGCGTTTGCTGTCTCCGGCGCAGATCGCGCTGGCGAACGGCGTTGCCGTCGACGTGCTCAAAATCGGCGCGCAACAGGCCGTGTTTCAGCTAGAGGGGGAAATCTCGCCGGCGCTCGATGTGCGTGCATCCGTGCGCCGGGTCGAGCCCGCCCTCATCAACGTGTTTGCGCCGGGATTGTTGGCGACGGGCACCATCGGCGCGGAGGCGCAATTGAAGGGCAGTTTGGCGAGCCCAAAGGGTCAGGTCCGGCTCACCGCAACCGGCTTAAGCTCAGCGGATGACGCCGCCCTGGGTCTGCCGTCGCTCGACCTGCAGGCAAGCGCACAATTGACCGGAGCTGCCGCCGATATCGAGGCGCGGCTGGTTGCCGGGACAGTGTCGAAGCTCAGCCTCACCGGCCGGGCGCCGCTGGCGGCGGACGGGGCATTGGGCTTGAAAATAAGCGGTACCCTGGACGTTGGAATGATCAATCCCATACTCGAGGCGCGGGGTCAGCACGCCGCCGGCACACTCGAGGTCGATGCAACAGTGACGGGCACCGGCGCGGCGCCGCAGATTGGAGGCACGGTGAATTTGACCAAGGGCAGCGTGCGCGACTATGTACGCGGCGTGAGCCTGACGGACATCACGGCCGCGTTCGTGGGCAGCGAGGGCACCCTGCAGATCAAGAACCTGAAGGCGGCGGCCGCGCCGGGAACGGTGAGCATGACCGGCACGGTCGGCGTGCTTCAAAAGGGCATGCCGGTGGATCTACTCATCAAGGCCGTCAACGCCCAGCCGCTCGCGAGTAAATTGATCACAGCCAATCTCGACGCCGATTTGCACGTGAGAGGCACCGCACGCACGCGCCTCGACGTCGCGGGGAGCGTGCATCTGAATCGCACCCTGATTGGAATTCCGAACGGCTTGCCGCCTGATGTCGCGGTGCTGGATGTGCGCCGGCGCGGCAAGGCCGCGGCGGCGGCGGTCCCCGACAAGCAATTGGTGATCGGCATGGACATCGCCGTGCAGGCACCGCAGGAAATTCTGGTGCAGGGGCGGGGGCTCGATGCGGAAATGGGCGGCGAACTGCACGTCGGCGGAACGCTGGATTCGCCGATCGTCACCGGGTTCTTCGATCTGCAGCGGGGCAGCTTTTCGCTTGCCAGCAACAAGCTCACGTTCACCGCGGGCCGCGTCAGTTTCGAGGGCGCGGGCCTCAAGAACAAGATCGACCCGACATTGGATTTTTCCGCGCAGGCGCCGGTGACGGACGTTACGGCAACGCTGCGCGTTACCGGCCTCGCGGATGCGCCGCAGTTCGAATTCACCAGCAGTCCGCCCCTGCCGCAGGACGAAATCATGGCGCGGCTGCTGTTCGGAGTGAACGCCGCGCAACTCACGGCGCTGCAGCTGGCGCAAATCGGCGCTGCGCTCGCATCCCTGAGCGGCGTCGGCGGCGACAGCGGCCTGAATCCGCTCGTCAAACTGCAAAAAAGCCTGGGGCTCGATCGGCTGACCGTCGGCGCAGGCACGACCAACAGCGCCGCCGGGCCCGAAAACTCGGGCGCCAGCATCGCGGCCGGCCGCTATATCTCGAAACGCGTTTACGTCGAGGCAAAGCAGACCACTGCGGGCACCAGCCAGCTCGAAACGGATATCGATTTGACCAAGCATCTGAAGCTTCAGACGCGGCTCGGTAACGGCACGGCCTCCGTTCAGGGAACGACGCCGGAAAACGATCCCGGCAGCAGCGTAGGCTTGCTCTATCAGATCGAATATTAGCAGCGGCGTTCTCGCTGCGCATACAATGCGCGTTTTTAGTTGCGGAGAACGAAATGGCATTACGGATTCGGCGCTTCCTTTGCACGTCACT
>Ga0209890_10001505_pt1 | contig 10565 bp, 11 predicted proteins | sample OrgsoiDNA2013049_FD_185799 | JGI IMG/M metagenome (GOLD analysis project Ga0209890, IMG submission 185799) | Permafrost soil microbial communities from the Arctic, to analyse light accelerated degradation of dissolved organic matter (DOM) -... | ecosystem: Environmental > Terrestrial > Soil >... | reverse complement strand
GCGCGACGACGAGGACCCGCTGGAGCCGGGCGATCTCGACTTAGGGTTAGCGCCGCCGTCCTCGCGCAGCGAGACGTAATGCGGATCTCGGCTGTCATTCATCGAGCTTGATCATGCTGAACGATTATACGGCCAAGCTGCAGAACGCGAGCACCGCGCGGGGTGCCATTACTTTTAAGTTTTAGAATTAAAACGGCCGAACAACTGGCCGTCGTTGATTACTGTTCGTAAGGTTTCCCGAGCGGCGGCGCATCACGGATGCCCTGGTCAAGCTTGGGCACGACAAGTGAGAGATCCGGGCGTTTGGCATAACCCACTGGGAATTAACCTAAATATCCCCGCAATTGCGACATGAAGGCCGCATTACAAAGGCCCGAAGTCCTTGTTTTTGCCGCTTCTGGGGCCTAGTTTCATAGTCAAATCACGGGCGGGGCGCGAAACAAAGCCACCGCCGCGGAGGGTTCGCCAATGGGTTCCTTAAGTATCTGGCACTGGATGATCGTCATCGTCGTGGTGATGCTTCTGTTCGGCGGCCGCGGAAAGATTTCCTCGCTGATGGGCGATTTCGCGCAAGGGATAAAGGCGTTCAAAAAGGGCATGTCGGAGGACGACAAGGCGGCGGAGGCCAAGCCCGAGCCGGCCAAGACCATCGAGGCCGCCGGCGCAACGCCGAAGACGGAAACCGAGCGCGCGCGCTCTTAAAGGCCCTGCATCGCCGGCGTACGATGTGACGGGCGGTAGTATTCTTGCTTACGCATGATCTTGTCCGAAAACCGGTTCCCACTTTTCGGGATCATGCGCTGGAGTTGATCTATCCATGTTCAATCTTGGTTGGGGCGAGCTCGTCGTTATCGGCATCGTCGCGCTGATCGCGATCGGGCCGAAGGAGCTGCCGACCGTCCTGCGCACGCTTGGCCAGTGGATGGGCAAGGTCCGCCGCATGGCCAACGAATTCCAGGGCCAGTTCCAGGAAGCACTGCGCGAGGCCGAGTTCGCCGATCTGAAGAAGCACGCCGACGATATTTCCAGCTCGGTCAGCGAATTCTCCACCATGGATCCACTCGCCGACGTGCAGAAGGACGTCGAGCGCTCGTTCGAAGAAAAGCCGGCGGCCGATAGTCCGCCGCCCGTCACGCCGGCCGTTGATGCGGCAAACCCGGCGCCGGCCGCCTTGCCGGAACCGACGCCGCTGCCGGCGATGATCGACGTGCCGCTGCCGGAGCCGCCGGCCGCCGTTACCGAAGCTGACTTCGCGCCGCCCGCGCCAGCCGAGCCGCCGCCCGCCAAAAAGGCCGGGAGCGGCGCATGAGCCAGGCATGAGCCAAGAGGACATCGAGGCCACCAAGGCGCCCTTGCTCGAGCACCTGATCGAGCTGCGCTCGCGCCTGATCAAGGCGGTGCTCGCCTTCGCCGTGATGTTCGCGCTCTGCTTCGTGTTCGCCAAGGACATCTACAATGTTCTGGTCTGGCCATTCGTGTGGGTGGCGGGGCCGGAGAATTCCAAATTCATCTACACCGCGCTGCTGGAATATTTCATCACGCAATTGAAGCTGGCGATGTTCGGCGCCGCCTTCCTGTCGTTTCCGGTGGTGGCGGCGCAGATCTACATGTTCGTGGCGCCCGGGCTCTACCGCAACGAGCGTAAGGCGTTCCTGCCGTATTTGATCGCGACGCCGTTCTTCTTCGCGCTCGGCGCGGCGGTGGTCTATTTCCTGGTGCTGCCGATGCTGGTGCGGTTTTCGCTCGGCATGCAGCAGCCGGGCAGCGCGAACGAGGCGTCGATCGCGCTGCTGCCCAAGGTCGGCGAATATCTCTCGCTCATGATGACGCTGGTGCTCGCCTTCGGCGTGGCGTTCCAATTGCCGGTGATCCTCACGCTGTTAGGGCGCATTGGGCTGATCACGTCGCAGCAGCTCAGGGAAAAGCGGCGCTATTTCATCGTCGGCGCCTTCATTTTGGCCGCCATCCTGACGCCGCCCGACGTGCTCAGCCAGATGTCGCTCGCGATACCGCTGATGCTGCTGTACGAGGGCTCGATCTGGTCGGTGAAAGTGGTGGAGAAGAAGGCGAAGGCCGAGGAAGCCGCCAAGGATGCCGAGAAGGCGGCGGCCGCCGCCGCGCCACCGCCGGACGACGCCACCGCCAAGCCGGCGGAGTAGGGCGGCGCGCGGGCTTTCTAGCGCCGCATGACGTGCTAAAAGCGCCGCCATGTACGACATTAAATGGATTCGCGAGCATCCGGAGGCCTTCGACCGCGGCTTGAAGCGGCGCGGGCTGGAAAAGCTGTCGGGCAGACTGATGGCGCTCGACGAAACGCGGCGGGCGGCGATCACCAAATACGAGCTGGCGCAGGCACGCCGCAACGCGGCGTCGAAAGAGATCGGCGAGGCCAAGAAGAAAAAGGACGAGGCCGCAGCGCTTAAGCTGATGGCCGAAGTCAACGAGCTTAAGGTCACGCTGCCGGCGCTGGAAGCCGAGCAGAAGAAGCTCGGCGACGAGCTCGACAAGGAACTGGCGCAAATCCCCAATACGCCGGCCGACGACGTGCCGAACGGCACCGATGCCGCCGGCAATGTCGAGCATCATGTGGTCGGCCGCAAGCGCGACTACGCATTCAAGCCCAAGCTGCATTTCGAACTGGGCGAAGCGCTCGGCATGATGGATTTCGAATTGGCCGCGAAACTCTCCGGCGCGCGCTTTGTCGTGTTGCAGAAAGGCCTGGCGCGCATGGAACGCGCGCTCGGGCAGTTATTTCTCGATGTACATACGAGCGAGAAGCACGGCTACACCGAAGTCAACCCGCCGCTGATCGTGCGCGACGACGTGATGTTTGGCACGGCGCAGTTGCCGAAGTTTGAGGACGATCAATTTTTTGCTGGGAGTGGTCAAAGTATCCGCCAGTTCGTTGGCGAAGTCCTCGATATGTTGGAAAAGAAGGATACGGCCACAAAAGAAGAGATATTGAGTCTTGAGAGGATGGCTTTCCGAGAAACTCGCCGTTGGCTCATCCCCACCGCCGAAGTGCCGCTCACCAATCTGGTGCGCGAGTCCATTATCGACGAAGACAAATTGCCGATGCGGCTGACCGCCTGCACGCCGTGCTTCCGCGCCGAAGCGGGCGCCGCCGGCAAGGATACGCGCGGCATGATCCGCCAGTACCAGTTCACCAAGGTCGAGCTGGTCTCGATCACCATGCCCGAGCAATCCAAAGCCGAGCACGAGCGGATGCTGGCCTGCGCCGAAGAGGTCTTGAAAAAACTCGACCTGCATTACCGCGTGGTCACGCTCTGCACCGGCGACATGGGTTTTGCCACGCAGAAAACCTACGACATCGAGGTTTGGCTGCCGGGCGAGAACGCCTATCGCGAGATTTCTTCCTGCTCCAACTGTGGTGAGTTCCAGGCGCAACGGATGAAAGCGCGTTACAAAGGCAAGGACGGCAAAGTTAAAGGTCACGTCCACACGCTCAACGGCTCCGGCGTCGCGGTCGGCCGCGCGCTGATCGCGGTGATGGAGACCTATCAGGACGACCAAGGCGCGATCGTGGTGCCCGAGGCGCTCAAGCCCTATATGGGCGGCATGACCAAGATCGAGCGGGCGTAATGCGCATCCTCATCACCAATGACGACGGCATCCACGCGCCGGGCCTCGAGGCCTGCGAAAAAATCGCGCGCGAATTGTCGGACGAGATCTGGATCGTGGCGCCGGAAAGCGACCAGTCCGGCGTGTCGCATTCGCTCTCGCTCAACGATCCGCTGCGCCTGCGCGAAGTGGCCGAACGGCATTTCGCGGTCAAGGGCACGCCGACCGATTGCGTCATCATGGGCGCGCGCCATCTCATGAAAGAGATGCCCGACCTGGTGCTGTCCGGCGTCAACCGCGGCCGCAACGCCGCCGAGGATGTGACGTATTCGGGCACGGTCGCCGGCGCCATGGAAGGCACCGTGCTCGGCATCAAGTCGTTCGCGCTGTCGCAGGCCTATGCCGCCAGCACCAAGCGCACGCCGCATTGGGAGACCGCGATCCAATTCGCGCCCGATCTGATCCGCCGCGTGCTCAAGGCCGGCATGCCGCGCGACGTGCTGGTGAACGTGAATTTTCCCGATTGTCCGCCGGACGAGGTCGCCGGCACGGCCATCGTCACCCAGGGCAAGCGCGACCAGGAACTCCTGCGCATCGATGCGCGCCACGACGGGCGCGGCAATCCGTATTACTGGATCGCCTTCGGGCGCGGCGGCATCGCCGGCGCCGCGGTCGGCAGCGATCTCGCCGCGCTCAACGACAAACGCATCGCGATCACGCCGTTGCGGCTCGACATGACCGACGCGCCGTTCATGACGAAACTGGCGGACGTCTTTCGCTAAGCGGCGGCGAGAATTTCGGCGAGCAATGTTTTGAGCTGTTCGATCTGGAACGGTTTCTGCAGCGCCGGGTGATCGCGATAGGGCTCGTTCAGGCTGCGCTCGCCATAGCCGGTGACGAACACGAAGGGCAGGCCGCGCTCGGCCAGAATCTTGGCGACCGGATAGACCTCCTCGCCGTCGAGATTGACGTCAAGAATGGCGGCGTTGAAATCGCCATGGGCCGCGAGCTCGCTCGCCTCGGCGATGGTGCCGACCGCCGCCGCCACGTCGTAGCCGAGGTCGGCGAGCATGTCCTCCAGCAGCATGCGGATGAGATATTCATCCTCGACCACGAGAAGGCGTGGCACCGCTCGCGAGGCATCGCTCATCACCGGCTCCCGGCCCACAGCTGTATTCCGGCAAGCTTACATGAATCGCCGGCAAACGTGCTAAATTTGCGCCGCGAGGAGTAAGCCGTGCCGAACCAACCGCGCGACGCGCCAGACGAAGATCGCATGGAATTCCTCCTGACGCTGCGCCGGCGCGGCATCAGCGACCAGGCGGTACTGCGGGCCATGGACGAGGTGCCGCGCGGGCAATTCGTCGAGCCGGAATTCGCCGAGCGCGCCTATGCCGACCACGCGCTGCCGATCGACTGCGGGCAGACCATCAGCCAGCCCTATGTGGTGGCCTATATGACCGAGCAGCTGGCGTTGCGGCCGCATCATCGCGTGCTCGAAGTTGGCACCGGCTCGGGCTATCAGGCCGCGGTGCTCTCGCGCCTGGCGCGCGAGGTGGTGAGCATCGAGCGCTATCGCACGCTCGCCGAGCAGGCGAGGGCGCGCCTCGCCGCGCTCGGCTACGACAATGTCGAGGTCGTTACCGGCGATGGCTTTGCCGGCGTGCCGGGCAAGGCGCCGTATGACCGCATCATCGTTACCGCCGCCGCGGAGCACGTGCCGCAGACCCTGATCGATCAGCTCGGCGATGACGGGGTGATGATTTTGCCGCTCGGGCCGCACGGCGGATCGCAACACATTATCAAGCTTACCAAATCGACAACGGGAATTGCCCGGGAAAACCTGATTGCGGTTCGTTTCGTGCCGTTATTGCCTGGAAAGGCGCAGGAACTCTAAAAGGCGCTGTGACATATTTGACGGACTCAAAGCGGATCGCAACCATTCGGTAATTCTTAAAACCTTATTTACTCGCGAATGGTTTATTTCGAACGCAATTTATCTTGTGTATGAGTGAGTAACCACATGTCGCGTATCAACGTGCCGTCTCGCTCGCGTGCAAGCTCGCATACAAGCTCGCATTTTTGGCCGCACGTTGCAGTCCTCGCGCTGGTGGGCATGGCCGCCGCCGGCTGTTCGGATAGCGCGCGCTTCGACTCCAACCCATACGCTTCCAACCACAACGCCCGCCAGCAAGAGACGACCGGGTCGATCGCGTCGCGCCCGGCGTCCAGCGGGCACGTTGAATCGCAGCCGTTGCCGGCGCCGAGCCGTCCCGCCACGGTCGCCAGCACGGGCGGCGTCGCCACCGGCGCGCAGGGCCTGGGCGCATACCGGCCCGGCACGTCCGATGTCACCGGATCGGTGGCAACGCAGCGCGCGCCGGCGCCAACCGGGCATTGGACCTGGGACGGCGGCTCGCCGGTAACGGTGATTTCCGGCGAAACGGTTGAGAGTATCGCGCGCAAATACGGCGTGCCGGCATCCGCTATCAGTGAGACCAACGGCTTCCGCGAGGGCGCGGTGCTCAGGCCGGGCCAGCGCGTGGTCATTCCGCGCTACATCACGGCCAGCGAAACCCATGCGTCTGCGCCGCAAGCTTCAGTCGCGCCGCGCACCAATGAAAACGTGCATATCGTCGAACCCGGCGAAAGCATGTTAGGGATCGCGCGCAAACATGGCGTGACGATCACCGCTTTGGCGCGCGCCAACAACATCCAGTCCTATGCCAAGATCAGCATCGGCGACCGCCTCACCATCCCGGGTGGCCGCCACGTGGCCGAGCGCCAGGCGTCGGCGCCCCAGGTGGCGCAACCGCGAACCGTTCCGGCCGAGAAGGTCGCCAGCGCGCCGGCCCAGAGCGCGCGCGTCGCCACGCCCGAGCACCAGACCACCGAAAGCGTCACCCAAACCGCGGAAGCGGCCGGCGGTATGCCGTCGTTCCGCTGGCCGGTGAGGGGGCGCATCATCACCGCCTTCGGCCCGCGCCCGAACGGCGTGCCGAACGACGGCATCAACCTGGCGGTGCCGGAAGGCACGCCGGTCAAGGCCGCCGATGACGGCGTCGTCGCCTACGCGGGCAATGAATTGAAGGGCTACGGCAACCTGATTTTGATCCGCCACGCCAACGGCTTCGTGTCGGCCTATGCCAACGCCAGCGAGCTGCTGGTCAAGCGCGGCGATACCATCAAGCGCGGGCAGGTGATCGCGCATGCCGGGCAGACCGGCAACGTGACCTCGCCGCAACTGCATTTCGAGATCCGCAAGGGCTCGACCCCGGTCGATCCGACCAAGTATCTCGGCGGGGCGTAATTTTAATCTCGTAACGCCACCCCGAGCCGTCCGGCCAGGTCCTGCACGAATTGCCAGGCCACGCGGCCGGAGCGCGAGCCGCGCGTGGTCGACCATTCCAGCGCATCGTGTTGCAGCGTTTCGCCGCGCGCCGGAATCTTGTAGTGCGCGACATAGCTCTCGACCATCGACAGGTATTCGTCCTGACTGCAGCGGTGAAAGCCGAGCCAGAGCCCGAAGCGGTCGGACAGCGATACTTTCTCCTCGACCGCTTCGCCCGGATTGATCGCGGTCGAGCGTTCGTTCTCCATCATGTCGCGCGACATCAAATGGCGGCGGTTCGAGGTGGCATAAAAAATCGCATTGTCTGGCCGGCCCTCGATGCCGCCTTCCAGCAGCGCCTTGAGCGACTTGTAGGTGGTGTCCTCGGCGTCGAACGACAGATCGTCGCAGAACACGATGAAGCGGTAGTGCGAGCCGCGAATGAGCGTCATCAGGTCCGGCAGGCTCTGGATATCCTCGCGGTGGATTTCGATCAGCTTAAGCGGGCCGCTCTTGGTCTGGCGCGCCAGCGTGGCGTTGACGCCGGCATGCGCCGCCTTCACCAGCGACGATTTGCCCATGCCGCGCGCGCCCCACAGCAGCGCGTTATTGGCCGGCAGGCCTTTGGCGAAACGTTCGGTATTCTCCACCAGCACGTCGCGCACGCGGTCGATGCCCTTGAGCAGCGACATCTCGACGCGATTGACGCGCTTGACCGGCGCGAGCCGGCGTCCGTCGGGATGCCATATGAAGGCATCCGCGCCGGCAAGGTCGGGCACCGGCGCGCGTTGCGGCGCCAGCCGCTCGATCGCGTCGGCGATGCGCGCAAGAACGTCGGCGTTTCCGGCACCAACGGGTTTCGGCTTGGACTGGGAGCCGCGCTGCGACTTGGACTTCGATTTGGCCATGGGGACTGCTTTGCAAAAGTGCGCTGCTCTTAGCGGTCCTCTCATGCCCCCGCAAGCGGGCTGCCGCGGAAACGGCCAAAAATGGCCGGTTTTGAGGGGTCTTGCGGCGTTGCAATTGGGGCGGCGGCCGCTATAGTCCGCGCGAAATTACGTTTGACGCCGGGCCGGGGACGGTTGCCCGGCGTGCCCCAAAAACCACGCAAGGGATGCTTCGATGTTCATTTCGACGGCGTTTGCCCAAGGGTCGCTGTTCGGCGGAGGGGCAGGCGGCGATAGCAGCAACATGATGATGTCGCTGCTGCCGTTCGCGCTGATATTCGTCATCATGTACTTTCTGATCTTGCGCCCGCAGCAGAAGCGGGTGAAGCAGCACGCGGAATTGGTCAAGAACGTCCGGCGCGGCGACACCGTCATCACCAATGGCGGGCTCGTCGGCAAGGTCACCAAGGTGATCGACGACGACCAGATCGAAATCGAGATTGCGGACGACGTGCGCATCCGCCAGGTACGGTCGATGATCACCGACGTTCGCGCCAAGGGTGAACCGGTGAAGGACGAGGCGGCGGCCGGCTGATGGCCGGGCCTATGTCTTTCAATTCTAGTTTTCCGGATTAAGTCGGGACGTCATGCTTTATTTCACGCGCTGGAAAGCGGCGGCGATTGTTCTCACGGCATTCTTCATTTGCCTGTTCGCCGTTCCTAATTTCTTTCCCGATAAAATGGTTCAGAGCTGGCCGAAATGGGCGCAGCGCCACGTCGTGCTCGGCCTCGATCTGCAGGGCGGCTCGCACATCCTGCTCGAGGTCGATACCAAAACGGTGCGCAAGGATATGCTGGAGACGCTGCGCGACGACATGCGCCGCGTGCTGCGCGATGCGCGCATCGGCTATACCGGGCTGGTGGTGCGCGGCAACAGCGCCGAGGTCCGCATCCGCGAGGGCGCCAGCGCGGAGCAGGCGCAGGCCAAACTCGCAACCCTGTCGCAGCCGCTCGGCGGACTTCTCGGCGGCACCGGCGGGCGCAACATCGACGTCACGGCTGAGGCCGGCGGGCTGATCCGGCTCACGCTGAGCGAGCCGGCGATCATCGAGCGCGTGCGCCAATCGGTCGAACAATCGATCCAGATCATCGAGCGGCGCGTCAACGAACTCGGCACCGTGGAACCGCTGATCCAGCGCCAAGGCACCGACCGTATTCTGGTTCAGGTGCCCGGCCTGCAGGATCCGACCCGGCTCAAGCAACTGCTCGGCAAGACCGCCAAGCTCGATTTCCGCATGGTCGACACCGGGGCGTCGCCGGAACAGGCGGTGCAGGGCCGCACGCCGCCGGAAGACGATCTCCTGTACAGCGCGAGCCAGCCGAAGACGCCCTATCTGGTCGAGAAGCGCATTTTGGTGTCGGGCGGCGATCTCACCGACGCGCAGCCGGGCTTCGACCAGCGCACCAACGAGCCGATCGTGTCGTTCCGCTTCAACACCTCGGGCGCGCGCAAATTCGCGCAGGTGACGCAGGAAAACGTCGGCAAGCCGTTCGCCATCGTGCTCGACAATGAGGTGATCTCGGCGCCGGTGATCCGCGAGCCGATCCTCGGCGGCTCGGGGCAGATTTCCGGCAGCTTCACCGTGCAGAGCGCCAACGATCTCGCCATCCTGCTGCGCGCCGGCGCGCTGCCTGCCCCGCTCACCATCATCGAAGAGCGCACGGTCGGCCCCGGCCTCGGCGCGGATTCGATCGCCAAGGGCAAGATATCGTCCTATGTCGGGGCGCTGATGGTGATCGTGTTCATGCTCGCCACCTATGGGCTGTTTGGACTGTTCGCCAATGTCGCGGTGGCGATCAACGTCGCCATGATCTTCGGCGTGCTGTCGATGCTCAACGCCACGCTGACGCTGCCCGGCATCGCCGGCATCGTGCTCACGGTCGGCATCGCGGTCGACTCTAACGTGCTGATCTATGAGCGCATCCGCGAGGAAGTGCGCGGCGGCCGCACGCCGATCAACGCCATCGACGCCGGCTTTACCCAGGCGCTGCGCACGATTCTCGATTCCAACATCACCACCTTCATCGCCGCCGCGGTGCTGTTCTATATCGGCACCGGCCCGGTGCGCGGCTTCGCGGTCACGCTCGGCATCGGCATCATCACCACGGTGTTCACCGCCTTCACCGTGACGCGGCTGATCGTCGCCACGTGGGTGTGGTGGTGGCGTCCGCAACGCGTGCCTATTTAGGATCATACAGTGCGCCTGCTCCGCATCGTACCCGACAACACCAAATTCGATTTCATGCGCTTCCGGCGCATCAGCTTTCCCATTTCCGCGCTGATGTCGATTTTGGCGATCTCGCTCTATTTCTTCCACGGGCTGAATTTCGGCATCGACTTCAAGGGCGGCCTGCTGATCGAAGTGCAGACCAAGGCAGGTGCAGCCGATCTCGCCACCATGCGTTCTTCGCTCGGCGCGCTCGGATTGGGCGAGGTGCAGCTGCAGCAATTCGGCGCGCCCGATGACGTGCTCATCCGCATCGCCGAGCAACCGGGCGGCGATGCCGCGCAGCAGGAGGCGGTGAACAAGGTGCGGGGCGCGCTCGGCAGCGCCGTCGATTACCGCCGCGTCGAGGTGGTCGGCCCGCGCGTGTCGGGTGAGTTGCTCTCGTACGGCGTCATCGGGCTGGGCTTAGCGATATTCTGCATCCTGATTTATTTGTGGTTCCGCTTCGAATGGCAGTTCGCGCTCGGCGCCATGATC
>Ga0209890_10001504_pt1 | contig 10571 bp, 12 predicted proteins | sample OrgsoiDNA2013049_FD_185799 | JGI IMG/M metagenome (GOLD analysis project Ga0209890, IMG submission 185799) | Permafrost soil microbial communities from the Arctic, to analyse light accelerated degradation of dissolved organic matter (DOM) -... | ecosystem: Environmental > Terrestrial > Soil >... | reverse complement strand
CAGGAACTCAAGGAACGCATCATGCTCGGCATCAAGGACGTCAATCGCCACCCCGTTGTCCACACATGGTCTTACAAACTCGCCGAGGCTGCCTAATATCATTCGAACTAAGGAAACGCTGACCTAGTTCCTTGCCCGAAAGAACAGCCCCAGCGCGGGCCATACGCTGAGACTGTCAAGTTGGGGATTCGGCAGAACGTTCTGCATGGTCCATTGCCAGACAACCAGATGCACGAGCGCGGCGCTGTTCGGTTTCGACCGCTTTCCTAAGTTTTATTTGGGTTCCACACTGAGTGGACTAATACGGCCTGACCAACGGTTCGGCTTAAACAATAACGCGTTCGCGCACGGCTGCGTCCAAGCGGCCCGGCGCGCGCGCTCCTCGGCGAGCGCCCTCCCCGCAGCCGCACCCTCGATGCACTCATCAATAGCGGCGGCGTCCATCGTCCGCTCGCGTTGAAGCTGGAACGTCAAAGGCGCGCACGATGTGCGCCGACGGCTTGGTCCCGGCAAACAGCTTCGCGGAATACGCGCCGGAGGCAAACCCGGAAACGAAAAAGAAGGACGTCGTTTGGTTCGCGCTGAACGACGACCGACCGCTGTTCGCGTTCGGTGGGATCTGGACCGAGTTCAAGGGAGATCGTGGCACCAAGTCGAAGCCGATACCTGGGCCGCATCTCGTCTATGGATTCCTGACGACGTCGCCGATAGTCGAACCGATCCATCCCAAAGCCATGCCGGTGATCCTGAGGACTGACGAGGAGCGCGACGTTTGGATGCGGGCGCCATGGGATGAAGCCAAGGCTTTGCAGCGTCCGTTGCCGGTCGATGCGCCGAGGATTGTGATGCGCGGACCTGACAAGGAGGACAAGGTTGCAGCGTGATCAAGATTTCAAGAGCCGGCAGCATGCGGTCGCCGGTCATCGTCATCGGCCAGTTCGCCTTCAAGTTTGCTCGCGACAGGCGGGGACGCGCCAGCAATCTGTACGAGGCAAAGCTCTATCGCAGCGTGAACGCTACGCGGCGGGCACTACTGTGTCCGGTTCTTTGGGTTTCACGAAATGGAGCCGTGCATAATGCGAGCGGCGGAGCCGCTCACCGATATGAGGAGCTTGGACGAATATATGGAGGTTGCTGAAGTCTGGGACAAAATGCCGGGAGAGGATAGCTGTCCCTTCGAACCAAAGGCATCTGATTGGGGATGGTTCGAGGGTCGGATGGTCGCACTTGATTATTCGACTCCGGCCTGGGAGGCCGACGAAGCTAGTTCCGCTTGGGACCCTCGAACGAGTTTTGCCGAAGCAGTCCTTCCGACGTGATGTCACGGGACTCGACCTCGGCCATGAACGACGGCTCGACCCATACGGCCTTGGGTTTCTTAATTGGTCTGGTCAGTATGGATTTCGGGCTGACGACCGAATCGAGTTGTTTTCTGATTTGGATCGAGATCGTGCGCGACCAGCCTGTCCCCGCCTTGCCCATATAGACTAGCCTGGATTTCCCGCTTCCCGAGGTAGAGCGCCGCGACGCCCGTTGGATCCTTCACGAAGCCGATAACCGGGAATTTTCCCTCTGGACGGTTTTGATTTCAGCCAAGCCCTCGTTCCGATCAGATCGGTAAACCGCGATGTTTTTTGGCATTAATACCTGCCTGCTGGATCCTCGGGGATGGCAATCTTCAGTCAGCCGTTGGCGGTTCCTTCGGTTCAGGCGTTTCGGCGCTGGAGACTCTGAGATGGTTCCCCACTCAGCGCCGATTCTATTTCGAATTCGTCGCTGGTGGCCCAGTGAAAATCGGCTGCGGCGCGTATATCGGTTCGGGATCGATGATTACAAGCGACGTGCCCGACGATACGCTGGCAGTGGAAACGCAGCCAACCGGTCGACGCGGCTGGGCTGGGCGAAGCGATTTTTCGCCAATTGAGAACGCGCGGTAAGACGTCGAAAGGCGGCCGGCCGTTCCGGTGTAGAGAAGGGCTGTTCCAGCGCGCCTCTTGTGGGCGTTAGGAATGCCGGACTATTGGCAGCTCGCGTCGTTTGGAGGAACGAACTCGCCGACGCCATCTTCGGGCATATGCCAGGCCCGCACCAACGGTGTCGCATTTTCGTCCGACATGGTAATTGTCCCGTAGCACGGAGCGATCTGCTCCAGCCGCATGGTGCGCAAGCCTTCTTCGGGAGACTTTCCATTCAATCGTCTGCGAAATCCTGGCTCATCAACCAGGCGCTGGAAGGCGCCGGTGTTTGCTACCGCGACGCTCAAGAGACCGTTCAAATCCACCTCTCGGGCATCTTCGTATTGATGAGTATGACCGTAGATGAAGGTCCGGATGGCGCGGTAATGCTGCTGGCGGTTTCGGAGATGTCGTCCCAGGATCTTGTCCTTTGAATTGAGCTTATACTTAGCGTGGGCGCCAAGCTGCACATCCATACAAAGCCTGTCACCATTGTCGGCACTAAGATCGCACAAATGCAACACGGCTTCGTCCGGCAAGCGCGCGGGATCCCGCGCCATCTTATCCAACTCGTCCCTGACCGCCTTCACCTCGTCAGAGTCGCCCGCGAGTTGCGCGCGAAGCGGATCCCCTGCTTTCGATGCGTTCAGGAACAAATCGGATCCCATGTTCCGTGCCACGCGAATATTCCATTCGCGCTTCCCGGTTGAATCTGTGCCCAAAAAGATGATTGTCTGCTTGGCGGACGTTTCCCAAAGGTTGAACGAAATGAAGCGGGCGATGTCGGCCGCGGTCCCCCAACGGCCGCGATCGGCCGCACGAAAGCTGGCGCCAACCGATTCCGGCATGAGATTGTCGATGATTTCGTAGATCTTTTCCTGCTCGTTAAAGAGCCTTTGCACGAAGAGCTCACCCCATGGCCGGACCACATAGTCGATCTGGTCCCTCCGCCGGAGAATGTCCGGCCAGGTCGCATATCCATTCTCGTCCAGACCGATCTGGTGACCGTGCTCGGCAACTATTTTTCCATCCGGAGAACTCCAAATGCCGCTGTCCACGAGTTCGATTCGGCCGCTATCGGCGTGTAACGCCTCGCCAACCGGCCGCCACACTCGCTGATAGCGCAAGGTGGAATCATGGTTACCTGGAATTAGGTGCAAGCGGTTCTCTCCGCGCTCGGCAAATCGGCGCAACAAGCCCATCTCTTCCGGATGAGCCGCAACGACGAGTTCCGAAAGCTTTCCCATCTCGTCCAGAGTGCACCCCAGATCGAAGCCTAGTCCCTTGCATTCTATCTCGGGCGGTGGCTGCCATAGCTCAAGAAAATCGCCAACCACGACCAGATCGACCCGCTCATGGCCGTCTTCGGATATCCTTTTCAGGAAGCCTTCGAGGGCTCGCGGCCAGCGGAAATCCTCGGTCGGATCCCAGGTCCCGTCGCGCCGTCTGCCGACTCCCAAATGAAGGTCGCTGATAAATGTCAGGTAGCGATCCTCTGTCGGCGGAGGCCGATAGGCCACACTTGCAACCGAAGCCGCGTTAGTAACACCTGGCGCCTGTAGCTGGCCCAAGGCCGCTCCGATCCACGCAGTAGATCCAAGCAAAAGACCAAATGCGAGGAAAGTGATCCGGGCGGATGGCAACGTCATGGATTGGCACCTGCTCCTGTCTTGCCGCACAGCGGCGTGTTGGGGCTGCCGAGCAGCATATATTCAAGGCCCATCTGCTGATATTTCCCTCCTTTAAATTCGTTTTCCAGCCGCGCCGCGGTTCGTTTGATCGCTTCGGCAAAGAGATCCGACATCGTGGGTTTACCGCCGGCGCGCCGCAGATCGTCGATGGCTTTAGGAAACTCCAGGGCCAGGCGGGTGCCGTAGACCGCCGGCACCGGGAAGGGCGACGCGATCAGGGTATCGACCCCGCGCTCGTTGAACCGCTGCACGAAGCCCGCATCGTAGGTCGCGGCCGCCACAGAACAAGCTGCGAAAACACCGACGCTGCCGCTCGGAAAATTGCGCGTGACGTTTTGCCAAATGACGCGCTGCGCCTCGTCCTCGAACCAGAGGTTACCGTTACCGTGATGCGCGAGCAGCAGAAAGCCCTCGCCGGGTTGGCTGGCCACGGCTGACGAACCTGAAAGGTACGCCCTCAAGCCCGCTAAATCATGAAACCAATTTTTTCCGGACGCCTCAGGTGGCCACATTTTGCTGAGGTCCTCTTCATAATCCTCGAGCTTGGAAGGCATCCCGAACGTCCAGTCGCCGACGCATGTCGCACTGGGGCGGTATCGTTCGCGTGGCAGCGGCTGCATGACCGTGATGGGCTGTTTCAGAACCGAGCCTTCACCGGTCGCCCCCAAAATGCCGAGAGGCAAGAACACGCTGCGGTTTTGGCCCTCCTGACTGTCAGAGACGGCCCGTACCACGATAACTGGACGCGTTGGCGATTGCGCCACGATGTCCTGGAAGGCCGCTTTGGCGAGAGCCGCTTCGTTTTCGTTTTGCTGCCCTTTGCCGCCAAAGAGTATCGTGGCAAGCTCTTGGGCAGCGTTGACATAGCTGCCCGGCTTTCCATTTGCAGCCGCCTTACGCGCCGCCATGATCAGCAACGGAAGCCGATGTTCATTGCTTGCAAATCCGGCAAGGCTCTCGCCGGTTTGCCACGCGTACATTCTCTTCTTCTGAGTTGCCCGACCGTCGGAAAAAACAACAAAACTTCCCGCTCGCGTATCAAAAATATGAAAGGCAGCGGCGGCAAGGTGCGATGTTCCTGCCGTATCTAATTCGAACGACACCTGAAGCAATTTATCCAGTCCGCCAAACTGCTGCTGGTGCTCTCCGGACATTTCGGTCTCACAGACCGGCGGCACTTCTCCGGGCCTGGCTATGGCGACCCATCGGACGAGATGATCCAGCGGAAAGCGGCCGTCCTCGCCGAACACGGCCAGGACAACGGCGGCGCAGCCCGTTGCCTCCGTGCGGACCTTGAACCGAAGATTGCCGGCCGCGACCTTGTCCGAAAACTCATGCAGTGACGTGGTGCCGTCAATGAATCCCTGGGCCACAGCGGCATTCGGGCTGCGAATACGCTGCAGGTTTGCTTTCAGCTCGATGTCGGACTGGTCCGGGGTAACAAAACTCAATCCGCCGCCTTCGGCGAGCAGCGGCTTGATCCGGAACACAAGTCGGGTGTTCTTCGGATCCGCGAGAACTTCTTCGACGCGCGGATCGACAGGGCTGCTCCGGGCGACCACAGATCCGCGAAGTTTTGCATACTCAAATGGCGAAATATCCAGAACGAACGAATAGATATTGCCGACAGTCAAGGCGACCGGCGCCGTCTCGTCCTGATACTCGAACCACGTATTCCAGTAAGCGTGGTGACGCGGGGTGCTTGATGCCACTTCAATCGTTCCAGACGAAGGTTCGCCGGGAAGCGCAAACACCGTCAAACTGCCACCGAGCGCGGTGTAGTTGCTTAGCGCCGCGTATCCGCCGACGGCGCCAAGACCCGCGGCCGGATCGGTCAGACCGGCCGCCAGCCCAATGCCGGCCCAACCGCCGACGCCGGACAGCACCGCCACATACTGCCTGCCGCCCTGCTCGTAGGTCGTGACGTTGCCGACGATTCCGGAGGGGGTCTTGAACTTGTAGAGCTCCTTGCCCGTGCTGGCGTCGACCGCTTTGAGATAGCCCTCGAACGTGCCGTAGAACACCACGCCGCCGGCGGTGGCGAGCGCCCCTGACCAGACCGAGAACTGCTCCTTGTTCGACCAGGCGATCTTGCCGGTCTTGCCGTCCCACGCGATGAAGTTACCCATGTGGGTCTCGCCGGGAGGCGGATACATCGACAGCGTCGCCCCGACATAGGGCTGGCCCGCGGTGTAGCTCACCTTGAACGGCTCGTAGTCCATGCAGGCGTGGTTGGTTGGCACGTAGAACAGCTGGGTTTCCGGCGAATAGGCCGCCGGCTGCTCATCCTTGCTGCCGAGTGACGCCGGGCAGATGCCCCTGCTGTTATGGTCTTCGCCCTGTTTGTCGGTCGAATATTGATCAATGACCCTGGGACGGCCATAGGTCGGCGAATTCTTGTCCATATCGACGCCGCTGGTCCAGTTGACCTTCGGATCGTACTTTTCCGCGACCAGCAATTCGCCGGTGGCGCGGTCGAGGGTATAGCCGAGCCCGTTGCGGTCGAAATGGGTCAGCAGCTTGCGCGCGGCGCCGCCGATCTGCTGATCGCTGAGGATCATTTCGTTGACGCCGTCGAAGTCCCATTCATCATGGGGCGTCATCTGGTAGACCCACTTGGCTTGCCCGGTGTCTGCATCGCGCGCGAAGATGGTCATCGACCACTTGTTGTCGCCCGGACGCTGCTTCGGGTTCCAGGTCGAGGGATTTCCCGAGCCGTAATAGACGAGGTTCAGAGCCGGATCATAGGACATCCAGCCCCATGTGCAGCCGCCACCGATTTTCCACTGATCGCCCTGCCAGGTCTTGATGCTTGAATCCTTGCCGACCGGCTTTCCGAGGACCGTAGTGTTCTCCGGGTCGAACAGGATCTGGTCATCAGGTCCTTCGGAGAACGCCCGCCAGACCTGTTTGCCGCTCTTGAGATCATAGGCCGTGAGGTGACACTGAACGCCGAATTCGCCGCCGGAAATACCGACCAGAACCTTGTCCTTGACCACCAGCGGCGCCGAAGTGCCGGTGGCGCCCTTGCTCGGATCGCCGTTCTTGACCGACCACTCCACCTTGCCGGTCTTGGCATCGAGCGCGACCAGGGTCGTGTCCGCCTGATGCACGAAGATCTTGCCGTCGCCATAGGCCACGCCGCGGTTGACCGTATCGCAGCACATCACCGGGATGACGTTCGGATCCTGCTTGGGCTCATACTTCCAGATGATCTTGTTCTCGTCGGAAAGGTCAAGAGCATAGACCTTGTTTGGAAATGGCGTGTGGACGTACATCAGGTTGCCGACGATGAGCGGTCCGCCTTCGTGGCCGCGCAACACGCCGGTCGAGAACGTCCATGCAACCTGAAGCTTGCCGACATTGGCTGCGGTGATCTGATTGAGTTTCGAGTAGCGCTGACTGGCGTAGTTGCCCGCCGGCATCACCCAGTCCTTCGGGTTCTGCGACCTCCCGATGAGCTCGTCGTTGGCATTGGCCGCGAGGGGAACGAATAGTAATTCTGCGCTGAGCAAGACCGCCGACATGATCCTGTACATCGACACCTCCAATAATGGCGCCAACTTCCGACCTTGTTGGTATGATCCCAAGCCCAGTATGTTGTATTTCTTAGCCGATGCAATCTTTAATAATCTGGGATTCCCTAGATGACTCCCGAACTTGCTTGGATGTTCGCGGTTTTCCTGGCCCCCCAATGCAAAGCCCAATTCGCTCACCTCGGGCAGCCTGGAGGGCGTTCGACAGCCATCTATCGCGAGCCAATGGATGACGGAGCATGGCTACCGGCACCTGCTACGTGGTGGGGCGTCCGTTTGAAGCGGCCCTCGGCATTCGCTACGAAAAAAGAAAGATGGCGTATCAGCCGGAGCGTAGCGACGGCAACTCGCCAACGCCGAGACCGGTTAAGAGGGCAGCCGCAGGAGCGTCAGCATAGCGCCGCCATCAGGCGGGACGCGGGACCGACTGCCCCCGGCGAGGCGTTCATCAGCGCTTGCGCGAGAGATCGTTACCCGCATGGGCCGAAACCGCGAGTCCCGCAAAGCGCGATCTAAGCGGGTTCGGTGGGCCGCGCCGTCGGCGCCGCGCATATCCCTCGAGTCAGATCAATCCTCCCGTGCTGATTTAACCGGTGCGCGTTCCCGCATCCGGATAAAGCTGCTCGTCGATCTGACGCAGGCAATTATGCATCCCGATCAGCGAATCTTCGAGGAACCCCAGGTAGCCGCTGCACAGCGCGCTACCGAGAATGACGATACCTTTATCCGTATCGTCTTCATGCTTTTTCAGCCCGTGCGGGCTCAATTGCTTCATGCACGCGCGCCGCAGGCCGGCGAGCCGCTTCCGGCGCTCTGCCGCATCGATATTGTGGGCAATCCCGTTTCTGAGAAGGTTGAGGGGCCTTCCCAGACCGCCTCTTTTAGCGTCCGTAAGGCCATTGCCCTTGCAATCTGCGCCTTTCGCTCAAAACGCAGCCGCTTGACGTATTCGGGATAGAAAAAAGAGCTTCGATCACCGCATCCAAATCTCGCTCGACGAGCAAGTGGCCTCGTAAGATCACGTTTGCCAGTTCGTCGATATGGGACAGATGCGCGCTGAATTCGCGATAAAACTTATCTGCTTGCTCTTCTTCCATCGGTCGTCCTTCCCAGCCCAGCACCATGAGACAATTTCTCAAAGGCAACTCTTCGGTCCGTATCCGATTGTCGAAAGCGACCCCGCTATTTCTTTTTCAGGACTTGAACACCTAAGCCGGCGAAACTTACGACGAAGGCAGTAATCGAGACGATAAAGCTCAACTTCGCGGTGCGGGGACTTTCGGCCGCCAAGGCCGTGGTTTCCCTTGTCTGAAGGTGCGACAGCGCCGCTTCCACAAACGACTTCACGTCATTACCCGGCACGCCGTGGCAATCGAAATCTCCCAAACAAACGTCCGGCAGCGATTTCAGGATGTACAAATCGGCTTCAGATCGATTTGTTAATTCCCCGAAAATCTGCCCAGTTCGCTTTTGCACATCTTCAGGCTGTCTTGCCGTGAGAGCGCGTATCTGCACCCGCTCGCGTTCGAAGTGGCCATCTGCGGCGGCCATCACTTTCCTGTCCGCCAGAAAAGTTGACCAACGACGTTTGAAATACCAAGACGTATCCTATCGCCATTACTGCCAACACGGCGAGCAACGCCCCGGCTAAATAGAGAATTCGACGGTCCATCCGGCCCTCCTGCATCTCCGCATAGCGTTGCAATTACCATACGCAGCTCTTTGGCTCTATGCGCGTTCACACGCCGAAGCCCGTACCAGCATACTTCCAAGTACGTCGGAGCCGGCTTCGGCTTGCCGTTCCGCCGCGGTTTGGATCATCCATTCCTTCATCGCGGATCAGGCTTTATTGCAGCCCAAATAGTGAAACCACTCATTTCCTCCAAAGACATTCCTGGGTCATCTCACACGCTGATACTGACCCAGGGCGAACTGATGCGCGCCATCCGAACCGAGCTGTCCGCTCTGCTTCGCCGGATCGCGGGCGAACTGCCGAACCTGCCGGAAGGCTCGCCGGAGCTGCGCGCGGCCCACGCGAACCTGAAGAATATCCGCAGGGCGCTGGCGCGGCCGGAGTTTCGGCCGCCGAGATAGGCCGCGCTCCCCTTGGCGATCATGCACAACTGGAGGTGATATGCTATACTTTGACCTGTGAGGAGGAATTCAAATGCCCGCAAAGATCGAAAAAATAGAATGCAAGTTCATCGGCGAATTCAAGGTTGGCGATAACCTTGTCCGGAATGCCGATGCCCTCTGCAAATTGAGCGCCGGCAACGAAAATGGCGTGTTCAACAAGCTGATGGTGATCCAAGCGGGCTCAATAGTGGAAGCCGCGCTTAACGAAATCATCTATCGCGCGCAAAATTTTAACAAAGAGAAGGTTACGAATATTTCGGAAGCGGACCGGAAAGCAATTGCCGCCAAGGACATCGACAAGTTCTACACCATCATCGAAGCCATGAAGAAATACAAAATCCTGGATGGTCTCGGCGCGGGCATATACGACGAGCTTCACAAGATCAGGAAGTATCGTAACAAGGTGCACATTCAGGCCGACGTGGACATCACGGGTGTCTCACGAGATGAAAACACAGCGTTCTCTACGAGTATTGTAACCTGGTCGCTCGGGCTTACCCTTCGCGTCCTCAAGCATCTGAACGCCCAATATCCTCGTCCTAAGGAGCTCGATCAATTCTCTTCCGGGCTGTCGATACCCGATGCGTGAAGCTGAAGTTACAGCGTGTCGGAGAAAAGACCTAAGCCTCAGCAGTCGCGGGAGCGATTTCCGCCGAAATGCGGGCGAGGGGATGCCTGAAATAGTGATCTCGCATCGCGTTGCGGATGGACGGCGAAGAAGCTTTATCGACGTAAATCTTCATTGCTTCTCCATCTTTCCATCCAATTGCGTAGTCCTTTGAATTGGAACGCTCCTAAGCCACTCAAGCGCGTCTGTCGCGATGGGACCGTTCGTCCAGAGCTCGAATGTTAAAGGCGTGCCACATGCAAAAGCTTGCCGCCAATTCCGATCAAAGCGCGCGGGCGCTTGAGGTTGCCATCCTCACATTCGCACGAACCATCGAGGTGCAGAACATGCGCTGGTCGCAGCTCGATCTCGACAGCGGACTTTGGGATTTGGGTACCCTCGATACCAAGAACGAACGACTGAAGCGCACGCCACTGCCCCGGCAAACGTTGGGCTATCTACGCGAAACCTATGAGAGCCGAGTGAATGACGAGTTCGTATTCCCGGGTCGCAGCCTGGCCAAGCCCATCTCCAATATGACGATGCTCAAGCATTTGAAGCGGATCACCGGAGACGAAACCCTGACAGTGCACGGCTTCCGCACCACGTTCCGGACCTGGGCACAGGAGGAAACGGATTTCGAGGA
>Ga0209890_10001503_pt1 | contig 10573 bp, 7 predicted proteins | sample OrgsoiDNA2013049_FD_185799 | JGI IMG/M metagenome (GOLD analysis project Ga0209890, IMG submission 185799) | Permafrost soil microbial communities from the Arctic, to analyse light accelerated degradation of dissolved organic matter (DOM) -... | ecosystem: Environmental > Terrestrial > Soil >... | reverse complement strand
CGTCTGTCCGTTAAGTGATCAAGGTCACAGTAGGGTCTCGATCATCAGTGATGTGAAGAACGGCGTTAAGTAGGTGCGGTTGTATGGGTCCTTTAGGTGAGCAATCTCTCATTCCCTGGAGAAACCGCATGCACGCAAGTTTTGTGCGACGCCATAAGAGCTTTCTCGGCCTCGGTTTGTTCGTGCCTCTGGCTCTCGTGGCCGCGCTGGTCCCGGCCGCGATCGGAAGCGCGTCGGCGGCCGCGCCGCGCTCGGTCACCGCGAGCTCATCGCCCCCGGGGGTCGACCAGAAGGTCAACGCGTTGCTCGGCCAGATGACGCTGGAAGAGAAGTTCGGCCAGCTGGAGATGGCTGGCCCGGACGGGGCAAACGGCACTCCAGGACCTCAGCTGCTTAAGAATGTGCAAGCAGGCCTGGTCGGGTCGGTTCTCTACCTGACCGGCGTCGCCAACACAAATGAGGCTCAGAAGGCTGCCCTGCAGTCCCGGTTGCACATCCCGCTGATCTTCTCCCTGGACGTCATCCACGGATACCGGACGGTCTTTCCAGCACCGCTGATGGAGGCCAGCAGCTGGGATCCAGCCGCCATCACCAGGGACGAGTCAGTCTCGGCCTCGGAAGCAACTGCCGACGGCATCAAGTGGACATTCAACCCGATGGTCGACATAGCGCGTGATCCGCGCTGGGGCCGGATCGAAGAGGGAGCAGGGGAGGACCCCTACCTCGGTTCTGCTGTCGCCACGGCGAAGGTCTTGGGGTATCAGGGCAGTGACTACAGCAAGCCAGACAAGATGGCCTCCACGGTGAAGCACTTCGCCGCCTACGGCGCGCCTGAGGCCGGCCGTGAGTACAACACGGTTGACATGTCCACCCAGCGCCTCTTCAACGACTACCTGCCGCCTTACAAAGCCGCTGTCAAGGCCGGCGCCGCGACGGTCATGAGCTCCTTCAACTCCCTCAACGGTGTGCCTGCCAGTGCCAATCCCCTCCTGTTGCGAACGATCCTGCGACAGATGTGGGGCTTTGACGGCACAGTGGTCAGCGACTACCAAGCCATCCAGGAACTGGTGGCGTTCGGCTACGCGTCGGACGAGAAGGAAGCCGCGACCCTTGCCCTGAACGCCGGTCTGGACGTCGAGATGGGCGTGAACGTGCCGAGCATCAACTCGACCTACACGAACTTCGGTCCTGCCCTGGTGAAGTCGGGCAAGGTGAGCATCGCCCAGGTCGACTCAGAGGTTCGCCATGTGCTGAGACTGAAGTACCTCGCAGGCCTGTTCGACCATCCCTTCACCGACCCGTCGCGCGTCCTGCACGAGGAGCTGACACCGTCCAACCTCGCGGCGGCGCGGAGCATGGCAGCGGAGTCGACCGTCCTGCTGCGCAACGAGAACAAGGCCCTGCCGCTGGCCGCTTCCTCCGGCTCTATCGCCGTGGTCGGGCCGTTGGCCGACAACGCCCCCGACCAGCTGGGATCGAACTTGCAGCAGTATGACGTGTCGGTAGCGCACACCGTCACCGTGCTGCAGGGCATCAAGAATGCGGCACCGAACGCGACGATCCGGTACGCGCAAGGGTGTGACGCCCTCTGCACCTCGAACTCAGGGTTCAGCGCCGCAGTTCAGGCCGCCAGCTCATCCGCGTTGACCGTGCTGGTTGTCGGCGAACCCGCCTCCTACAGCGGTGAAGCGTCGTCCCGAGCCCATCTCGACCTGCCCGGCCAGCAGCAGGCACTGATCGAAGCGGTGGCTGCAACCGGAAAGCCCTACGTGGTGGTCCTAATGAACGGTCGCCCCTTGACCATCAACTGGCTCGCGGAAAACGCACCTGGACTGTTGGAAGCGTGGCAGCCCGGCATCGAGGGCGGAAACGCCGTCGCTGACGTGCTCTTCGGCAAGGTGAACCCCAGCGGCAAACTGCCTGTGACCTTCCCCAGGGACGTCGGCCAGATCCCGATCACCTACAACCAATTGCAGACCGGTCGTCCCGGGGACCCGAACAACAAGTGGACCTCCAGGTACCTCGACGTGCCGAACACGCCTTTGTACACGTTCGGCTACGGGCTCTCGTACACGAGTTTCGCGTTCTCCAACCTGCGGCTGTCGGCACCCACCATGGCACCCAACGGGACCGTGACGGTCAGGGCGGACCTGACCAACACCGGCCAGACGGCGGGCACCGACGTCGCGCAGCTCTATATCCATAACCGGAACTCGCGCATTTTGCGCCCGCTCCGGCAGTTGGAAGGTTTCAATCGGGTCAGCCTCACTGCTGGCCAGACCCGCACCGTGACCTTCACCTTGAACAAGGACAACCTCGGCTACTACGACAGCAACGGTCAGTTCGTTCTGGACCCGGGTGCGTTCGACGTCTTCGTCGGCGACAGCTCCACCGGCGGGCTGCAGGGACAGTTCTCCGTCCAGTAAGTCGGCGCAGACATGTCACCACGATCGGCGGTGGCCCGGACTCGCCATCCGAGCCACCGCCGATAAGACCGATACGAACAGGCATCCTTCGCGTTCGCGCTTTACCCAGCCTGGCGTAGTCACCGGCTGGCCATGCGTTTCCTGGCCGAGTGGGCCAGCATTTCTTTCGGAGCCGGTCGGCGATGTCGGCGACCATCCGACCAGCCGTCGGATCCGCTCCCAAGACCGGTCAACCACGCAGCCGCTCGGCCAGGAACGCCAGGACACGGTCGAGGGCGACCCGGGTCGGATGCCCTGGCTCATCGACCAGAGAGACCGTGAGCACCGCGTGCGCCGATGGCGCGATACCCGCCGCGTTGCCCGGCGACGAGTCGATCTCGATCCCCTCGAAGGAAGGCCCGAGCGCAGCCCGCAGGGTCTCGAACCGCTCCGGCGGGCAACCCCGGTCGTTGGTGAACCGGAGCCCGAGCACGCGCAGGTTGTCATTCGCTCGTGCCGTGATCGTGGCGAGGTCCTCGGCATCCAGACCCAGGGCCGCACGGCCCCGCTCACTGATTGGGGCGGGCATGGCCGGCTGGCTCATGACGGACGCGACCACTGATGGCTCGAGCGCCGTCGCCAGTGCGAAGCCTCCGGTGAAGCACATCCCGACCACGCCGACGCCAGGCCCGCCACACTCGCGGTAGGCCGACGCTGCGAGTGCCCGCAGCCAGCCGACGACGGGGCTCGTGCGGTCAGCCAGCTTCGTGAACTCACGTGCCACGCAGACCCGCAGGATCGATCGGACGCTCTCACGGCCCGTCGCCGGGGCCGTGGGCCGCCCGAACAGGGACGGGAGGTACACGGTGTACCCCGCGGCGATCAGCCGACGAGCGAAGTCGATGACGCCCGGATGCAGGCCCGGGATCTCGTGGAGCACGAGAACCGCCGGCCCCGAGCCACCCCGGAAGACCTCATAGGTGCGCTGGTGGTGCGCGAAGTCGAAGGCCTGGAACTCAGGGCCGATCTGCTTGCTGAGGCTCATACCGACTGCTCCCATTCACGGTCCCCCCAGCATGGTCGCGGCCGCCCCTCCGCCGCAATGGGGAGGGCGAGGCCACAAACGAAGGAGCCGGCCTGCACCGTCCAAGTTACGGAACGATGACCGTTCGGCCTGCGCTACAGCTGAGGGTGGTCAGCAGCAATTCGGCTGTGCCCATGCCGTACCCGACCTGGTACAGCCCGTGCGGCCGGCAGCAGCGGCGATGCCGGCGGACCAGACCGAACGGTGCTTCGAGAGGCCTCTGGTGGAACAAGCATCTGCGTGGGTAGGACGCGGGAAGGAATCGACGGATCTCAGCGTTGAGCGTGGGGTTAGTGAGGAGAAGTAGATGTCGAAAACCTTTGAACTGCCCGTCCTGCCCCTAGCCGATGAGGTTGTCCTGCCCGGCATGGTGGCCCCGATCACACTTGACCCAGAAGCTCAGGCCGCGGTGGACGCGGCCCAGTCGGCGGCTGACTCCCGGCTGATCCTCGTACCCCGGATCGACGGTGCCATGGGCGCCCACGGCCTCCTCGCGGTGATCGAGCAGGTAGGCCGTCTCCCAAACGGCGAGCCCGCGGCCGTGGTCCGGGGGCTGCAGCGTGCCCAGATCCAGACGGGTGTGACCGGTCCGGGTGCAGCACTCTGGGTGCAGGCCGCTGCCATCGACGACACGCCCGCCACCGACCGTACGCGCGAGCTGGCTACGTCGTACAAGGCAGTCGTGGTGTCGATCCTGCAGCAGCGGGGCGCGTGGCAGGTCGTCGACAACGTGCAGCGGATGACCGATCCGTCGCTGCTCAGTGACACCGCCGGGTATGCGCCGTATCTCGATGTGCAGCAGAAGCTGTGGCTGCTCGGCAATCGCGACGTGGATGAGCGGCTGGAGAAGCTGACCGAGTGGGGCCGCAACCACGTGGCCGAGCTCGCGGTGTCCGACCGGATCCGCGATGACGTCCGGGAGGGCCTGGACAAGAGCCAGCGTGAGTTTCTGTTGCGTCAGCAGCTCGCCGCGATCCGCAAGGAGCTCGGCGAGGACGAGCCGGACGGGGCGGAGGACTATCGCAGCCGGGTCGAGAAGGCCGACCTTCCCGACAAGGTGCGCGAGGCAGCCCTTCGCGAGGTCGGCAAGCTCGAACGGGGCAGCGACCAGAGCCCGGAGGCGGGCTGGATCCGCACCTGGCTCGACACGGTGCTCGAGCTTCCCTGGTCAACGCGTACGACGGACAGCACAGACGTACCTGCGGCTCGGGCGGTTCTGGACGCCGACCACGACGGTCTGGAGGACGTGAAGGACCGGATCGTGGAACACCTCGCAGTCCGGGCACGCCGGGTCGAACGCGGTATGGAGCTCGTCGGCGGCCGGGGCAGCGGCGCCGTGCTCGCGCTGGTCGGTCCGCCCGGTGTCGGCAAGACATCGTTGGGTGAGTCGGTCGCTCGTGCTCTGGGCCGGAACTTCGTTCGGGTCTCGCTGGGCGGGGTCCGGGACGAGGCGGAGATCCGGGGCCACCGACGCACCTACGTGGGCGCGCTTCCTGGCCGGGTCGTCCGCGCGATCCGTGAGGCAGGGTCGATGAACCCGGTCGTCCTGCTCGATGAGGTCGACAAGCTCGGCACGGACTTCCGGGGTGATCCGGCCAGTGCGCTGCTTGAGGTGCTCGACCCGGCCCAGAACCACACCTTCAGGGACCACTACCTCGAGCTCGAGCTCGACCTGTCGGACGTGCTGTTCCTGGCCACAGCGAACGTCGTCGAGACGATCCCGGACGCCCTGCTCGACCGGATGGAGGTCATCCGTCTGGACGGCTACACCGAGGACGAGAAGGTCGCCATCGCCCGTCACCACCTGCTGCCACGTCAGCTGTCCCGCGCCGCGTTGGAGTCGACCGAGGTAGACGTCGATGACGACGCTCTGCGGCTGATCGCCGGCGAGTACACGCGCGAGGCCGGCGTGCGCCAGCTGGAGCGTGCCATCGCGCGCGTGCTGGGCAAGGTGACGACCGCGTTGGCGGCCGATCCGTCGGCGGTTCCGGTCCACGTCACGGCTGACTCACTCGTGGCCTACCTGGGCCGCCCGCGCTTCACCCCGGAGAGCGCCGAGCGCACCGCCGTGCCCGGCGTCGCGACCGGACTCGCGGTGACCGGCGCCGGTGGAGATGTCCTGTTCGTCGAAGCCACCGCGATGCCGGGCGATGCACACCTGACGTTGACCGGTCAGCTCGGTGACGTGATGAAGGAGTCGGCACACATCGCGCTGTCCTACCTGAAGTCGCATGGCCATGAGCTCGGCATCGACCCTGCCGGCCTCGACCGGGCGCTGCACGTGCACGTCCCCGCCGGAGCGATCCCCAAGGACGGCCCGTCGGCGGGCGTCACCATGGTCACCGCGCTCGCCTCGCTCGCAAGCGGCCGACCGGTCCGCTCCGACGTGGCGATGACCGGTGAGGTCACGCTGAACGGCCGGGTCCTGCCGATCGGTGGCGTGAAGCAGAAGCTGCTCGCCGCCCACCGCGCCGGGCTGACCACGGTGTTCCTGCCACAACGCAACGAACCCGACCTGGACGACGTACCCGAGGCGGTGCGCGGGCTACTCGACGTGCGGCTTGTCGCTGACGTCGCAGACCTCGTGCGAGAAGCACTGACACCCGCCACCGCGACTGCGACGGCCGCCTGATTCGACGTCGCGGGAGTCACCCCCCGCTTGCGGGGTTGATGCCCGCGACTCGCCGGCGAGCTCGGGTCGTCAGGGCGGAACGAGGCAGCGGCCAGCACGTGTTGGCCCACATGCACGTCCAGGGACTGGCCCGGACAGGTGTGCAGAGAGAAGTCCACTGGACCGAGGACGGGCGGCAGGTCGTCGAGAGCGTGGGCTGGCGCCGCGTTGGGCACGAGCGTGGCGTCCAGAGCGTCTTCCGGGACGGCGTAGACAGGAACGATTCGCCGCGGTTCCCAGACCAGCAAGGCTGAGGTGGTGTCGATGAGCGTGGTCGGACCGTGACAGACCCGGATGCGCGGTGAGGTGGGCTCGAACCTGAGGTGGGCCAGGCTTTCCATCAGGTAACGGCGCATCTTCGTTGCCATAACGAAATCCTGTCCCCGGACAAGTTGGGCTGTCAACGAACGGGAGACCAGGGCGCCGGCCCAACGGCAAGCCTCATCGTCACCACTCCGCCTAAGGGGAAACTCCGGCCAGACGTAACGCACCTGGTGGTGGGCGCCTGGTACTGGTGGAGAGTGTCATGAATGAGGGTGGTTGCCCGTCTGATGTCCTCACGGATCAAGGACCGTCCGGTCTGCCGGTCGCTTATAGAGCAGCGGGCGGGGGCAAGGGGTCCAGTGCTCGCTTGTAACGCACTTCGGAGAGCGTTACCCCGTCCAACTCGACGACCTTCGTTGCCCCATCGAACTGCCAGCCGTGCCGGGAATAGAAGCGTCGGGCGCGATCATTGCTGGTCAGGACCCAGAGGGTCACCACGGTCGACCCCGAGGCTCCAAGGGCGGCTAGTGCGCCGTCATGCAACTGCTGACCTTTACCGGTGCTCCAGGCATCGGGGTGCACGTAGAGGCCATAGATCTCTCCGCCCGTTTCGGGTGCGTCGTCGTCACGACTTGGCCCGTAGCTCACGAAGCCGACTGGTTTGCCTGCGTGCTCGGCAAGGAGCACTGAAGCTCTGTCACGTAGGGCCTGCGCCCGCCTGCTTTCGCGAGCACCAGCTGACAGCGACTTTAGGTAGCTGTCGGGGAGCTGCCCTCGATAGCCCTCCTGCCACGAGGCCACGTGAATCTCGGCGATGGCTCGCGCACCGTCGGGAGTGGCCATCCGTACGCCTGTGCTCACCCGGAAACCCTACGCGAAGGGTGAGCACCCGACGATGATCGCTGAGCGATCCGGCTGTGTGACGACCAATGGCAGCTGTGAACGGCCTCGATGGCGTCCGCGGCTTCCAGCTGATGATGAAGGCTAGGAGACGAACGATCCGGTCGCCGGGGAGCGAAGCTGTTGGCGAGATCCGCAGCGGACGCGAGCCCTCATGGCAGATGTGGCGGTGCACGAATCCCGTTATAGGCCAGCAGGGGTGGTTGGCGGCTGGATGGTCCAGCCAGATCGTGCGGGCCGGGCGCGCCATAGCGTTTCCTCGGCCAGGGCGTTGGTGATGCCGACCCCAGCGGCGACCTCGACTGCGGCTGGCCCGGACCGGCGGGCGTGAGGCAGCCATTGGGTGGCGAGCGCGCCGCCCAGGCCCGGAAGGTACTTCAAGAGCAGAAGCGGATAGGGCAACGCGCCCCCGCGCCGGGGGACGGGCTGCGGATCGCCAACGCGAGGCGAACACGGGCTGTCTGCGCCCGGAGTCGTCGCAGAAAGAGCTGTTGCGCCTTGCATAGAAGAACCGCGTGCCGAACAAGCCCGACATCCGCGAGCCGATGGGATGGATCGAGATGGGAGAATCTATCCCGATGACTACAGGCGGACCCGCGAACTCGAGCGCATACCAGCCCAACGCGAAATATGTCCTTCTGCTCGGCCTGATGTGCGCCCTGCCGGCGGTGACCAGCGACATCTACCTACCGTCGCTACCAGAAGTTGCAATCGACCTGCACACCACCACCACAGCCGTCCAGCTCACCATGAGCGGCGTCCTGGTGGGCGGTGCTGTCGGCCAGCTGGTCGTGGGCCCGCTCTCAGACCGCTTCGGACGGCGCCGGCCCGTGCTGATCGGCATTGTGCTGCACATTGTCATTTCGCTGCTGTGTGCGCTGGCGCCCGGCATCGGAACCCTCGTCGCGCTTCGCGTCGTACAGGGATTCTTCAACGCTGCGGCCACGGTGGTTGCGATCGCCGTGATCCGCGACCGCTTCACCGGCTCCGACGCATCAAGGCTGCTGTCCCGACTTATGCTCGTGATCGGCGTGGCTCCGCTGTTCGCGCCCACGGTCGGAGGGCTGATCGCGGGGCAATGGGGATGGCGTTCGGTGTTCGTCGCGCTCGCAGTGTTCGGTGCCGCGCTGTGGCTCGCTGTATGGCGCCGCTTGCCCGAGACGCTGCCGCCTGAGCGACGTCGCGCAGCGGGCCTCGGCCCCGCACTACACGGATACCGGGTCTTGCTGCATGACCAGCACTTCATCGCCATCGCGGTGCTTCCCGGGCTCGGTATGGCGGTGCTGATGAGCTACGTTATCGGGTCCCCGTTCGTGCTCCGGGAGGGTTACGGGCTCTCGGCGAACCAGTTCGCGCTCCTGTTCGCCATGAACGGTGTCGCCCTCGTGGGGGGTGCCCAGATCAACGCCTCGATCGTTCGGCGGGTCGCGCCGATCCGCATCCTGCGCTGTGCCCTGCCGTTGCTACTCGTTGCGGCCGTAGTGCTTCTGATCATCTCCCTGACGAGGGCAGGCGGGCTCTTCGGGATGCTCGCGGCGCTGTGGGTGACGCTGGGCTTGATCCAGTTCATCCCGCCGAACGCCTCGGCGATCGCGCTCAGCAGACACGGCGCGATCGCCGGCACGGCGGCGGCCTTCATCGGCGCCATGCAGGCCGGCGTTGCAGGGGTCGTCAGCCCACTCGTCGGCGTTCTCGGCGGCGACGCACGCGCCATGTGCCTGGTCATGATTGGTAGCGCGACTTTGGCACTTCTGATCCTCGCGACCGCCACACCCGCATACCGTCGCGGGGGCTGGCTGCAACTCGAGGGCTTCACCACACCCCCACCAGGTCAACCGCCTCGCGAAGCACCGACTCGCGCCTGACGAACAATGACCGGACGCATCGAAGCCAGGCCTCGGTGTCCGGGGGACGAACGTCACCGGATCAATTGACGAGCAGCTTGAGCCTCGCGGCGATCTGCGTATGGGGATCGCCACACGACACCGAACCTAGCTCAGCTGGCGCCCTGTCATCGTTCCGCTACCGGGACGGTCGGAACTACCGGACGTAGCTTGTTGTGAGGGCGATGTGTCGGCAGAGCGCCAGTCAGCGGCGAGGGCGTCGTCTCAACCGCTCGACGCTGCTCTTATAGAGACTCATCCATCTTGACTGCCATGGATCGCGTCGGTTGGTCTACCGCTTTCGGCAGACGAGTTCGCCGGTGCCGATCGGAACGACCAGCGCGTCGACTCGTGTGTCCGAGAGTGCAGGGTCAATCATGGGCTGAAGGTCCGATTGGCGGCTGATGGCGTTGACGGCCACGAGCAGTGCCCCTGGTACCAACCGGGGGACGATGGCCTCGTAGCACGAACCATAGATCTCTATTTCTGCGTCCAGGAAGCAGAAGCCGATGTCTTCGAGCGTGTCCGCGTGGGCGAGAAAGTCGCCTTCGACCAGCGTGACGACGTCACCCACCCCGGCAGCGGCGATTGTCTGCGCTGCCATGGCCGACTTCGTCGCCAGGATCTCGAAGGGTGTGAGGGTCTGCCCACTTTCGCGGCAAGCCAACGCAAGCCAGAGCGTTGAGTAGCCAGCACTGGTGCCGATTTCGATCCAGGCACCCTTGGGCGCTGACGCAGCCAACAGGCCTAGGAACCGGCCAGTCTCGGGCGAGACTTGGCGAAGGCGATCGAGCATTGCAGTTCCGTCGAGGCGGTCAATCGCGTCTCGTCTCTCCAGCTCTTTCATGGTCTGATCGATCGACTCTGGTATGTCGTGGAACACGCTGTAACCTCCGCTGCCCTCGCCTGATCGTCGGGTGTTGGTGAAGCAATGGGCAGGATTGCACAGAGCCGATTGACTCCATGACAACGGGGGGTTTGCGGCCTAGGGAGTTGCGCGGGCTCAGCCATGCCGGAGACCAGCGCTGGCAAATCGTTTCCTTGTGGCGTGGCTAGGGCTCGCGCGTGGCAAAGTCACCAACCGCGGTTCCCACTGTGAAAGGGGTGAACCGAGCAGGCAAGATGTCCGCTCATGGCCCTCCCCTATATGTCTGGGCCGTTCCCGCCTGTCGATCCCTCACCGAACCAGAACCCACCCCAGCGCGACGGGAACTGAAGCAAACGCAGCTATCGTCTGGGCATGTCTGTACTGCGCCTTGACGACGTGCTTGCCGAGGTCATGGAGCGCACCGCAGATAGTGGGTTGCGCATTATCGGTGTCGATGGTCCGTCGGGCTCCGGCAAGAGCACTCTGGCTGCGCGGATT
>Ga0209890_10001502_pt1 | contig 10574 bp, 8 predicted proteins | sample OrgsoiDNA2013049_FD_185799 | JGI IMG/M metagenome (GOLD analysis project Ga0209890, IMG submission 185799) | Permafrost soil microbial communities from the Arctic, to analyse light accelerated degradation of dissolved organic matter (DOM) -... | ecosystem: Environmental > Terrestrial > Soil >... | reverse complement strand
CCAAATGTCTGCCTTTGAGACATGCCGACAGGCCGCGAGCATGTCTGCTTACCGGGGAAGACCGGAAATGACCGGCGTACGGTCAAAGTGGCGCGATTGACCCATAGCGGTCAAAGACGCAGATGACCAGATTGCCTGAAATTAGAGCGTCGAGGTGACTCCCATGGTTTTCTGGATAGCGAGCGTGGTTGGATTGGCGATCGCTTATCTCTTCGGTTCTACGCCCACGGGCTATCTGGCGGGGAAACTGCTCAAGGGCATTGATATCCGAGAGCATGGCTCCAGATCCATTGGGGCAACGAACGTATTGCGAACCCTGGGGAAATGGCCTGCGTTGGTGGTGCTCCTGGTAGATGTGCTGAAAGGTGTGGGGGCGATCGTCTTTGCCCGCTGGTTTTATCCTTGGTTCTATACATTGCCGTCCGTCACGCCACCGACAGCGCTTGATCTACAAACTTGGGTGCCTTGGGCTGTTTGCTTGGCCGGACTTGCCGTGTTGTTGGGGCATAGCCGTTCGATTTGGTTGAATTTTACAGGTGGCAAATCCGCTGCGACGGGGCTCGGCGTGTTGCTGGCGATGTCGTGGCCAGTAGGTTTAGGTGCTGCGACGGTTTTTGGCATTGTGCTGGCTATTTTTCGGATTGTTTCCCTTAGTTCGATGCTAGCGGCGTTGACTGCGATCGCCCTCATCTGCGGCTTTGAGCAACCGTTGCCCTATCGGTTACTTGTGATTGCAGGTGGCATTTACGTGATTGTGCGCCATCGTGCCAACATTCAGCGGCTACTGGCTGGGACAGAGCCACGCCTGGGGCAAAGTAGCTCAGAATCGAAAGCAGAACCGAAAACGGAATCGCAAATTTAGTGCGTGCACTCTGGGACTGTCGAGATCGCCAACATGGGCTGCTGTGGCACCTTTGAGACATGCCGACGGGCTCTGAGAATGCCCGTTGATCAGGGTAGACCGGAAGTAATCGGCTGACAGTCAAAACGTCGCTTTTTGACCCTGACCGGACGTCACAACCTCAACCAACGAAGATGGCGAGGAACGGGGGCCCTCACAAAACCACAATGCCTGAATGCTTCGCCCTGTCATCGGGCTCGACATGGATCGAGATCAGGGCATCTGGAAATTCTTCCTTAACGGCTTTTTCGATCCGGTCGCAGATGTCGTGAGCGGCATTTACGCTCATGCTACCCGGCACCACCAGATGGAAATCAATGAACATCATGCGACCTGCGTGCCGGGTGCGAAGGTCATGTGCATGGGCCTCTCGATCAGCCGCTCGATTATCGAAGCCCATGGTGGGCGGCTGTGGGCGACCAGGTGCGAGCCGCGGGGTGCTCTTTTTCAGTTTACGATCCCCGCTGACTGAGCCGCCATCCGTGATCGATGTCGCTTCTTGGCACTTTTGAGACATGCCGGACAGGTCTGCTGATGTCCGTTGATCGGGCTGGACCGGAAGTGGCTGGCTGGTCGCCAAAACGACGCGATTGACCCACAAGCGACATTGAGGCGAAGCGCCGATCGAGAGCCCTCTTGGCAAATCGGACTTTGTCCCTCTAACCGGAAACCCAGGTCGCCATGGACCGGTGCGCGCACTTTAAGTTGGCGCCCCTCTAGCCTATTCACAGGGTGGTTGCCGTGGGTTGCTGGGGGTGTCGCGCATCTATTGATCTTGCGATGGGGCAGGCGGCGAGCGTGGTTTTGATCGGCTTGGCGTTTCTTTCACACGCTGATTATCGCCAACGCGGATCCTTGCAATTGTTTTCCTCTCTAAATACGGCTTCGACCCGCTCCTTGCCCCAGATCTTATTGCCTGCTCTCCTCGGATGCTCCAGAAAGGCCTGATTGCGCTCGGCGAAATACCTATCTATTGCCTCTTTGCATCCAAACACCGATTGATAGTTGCTGTTGTGGAGTATAGCCCTCGCCATCCCGCTAAAAACCGACTCAATCACATTTAAGAATTGGGCCCCAGATGGCAAAGGCATGAGGTCAACAAGAGGTGTCTTATGACGAGTTCTAAACGCGTCGCTGTTGATTTCACCAACAACCTTATAGAGTTTCTTGGAAACGTGCCACGATGCCGCATCCCAAGATACAAACAAGCGATTTTGATTTTTATGGATTACGAGTAGACGCCTTAATAGCTTAATCATCTCTTCCGTATTTTTCTTTTTAGAATAGAAGTGGGTAATTTGATTCGTTGAAAGCTCCAGGGCTGCCGTGCATATGAGTGAGCCTTTGCTCTTTTGCCGCTGAGGTATCGTGCGCACTTCGTCGCCGGGAACAAGCGCGATGCCTCCGCGCATTCTTATCGAAAAAGGACCAAATTCATCGATCGAAAAGAATCTCTCGTTGGGAGCAAGTTGTGAAAGGGCATCCGTAATTTTTGCTAGCTTTTCCCGGTAATTTGGATCGTCGCTCGTCAGCACCTTCTTGGCCTTTTTGAATTTGTATCCGGCCGAAGTGAAGTATTCAGATATTGAGCTGACCGATATGCGCTCGCCGTGGGTTTTATGGTAAGCACTTGCCAACGTTTTCAAGCTCCAAGACGCACGGTTTATGCCGTAAGCCTTAGGACTTTCATGAATTATTTTTATCAGATTGATTTTCTTTGACTTGAGCTTCGCATGGACGTCTTCCGACAACTTCTTTGTGCGCTTCAAAGGAAGGCTCTCAATGCCGTCACGTTCGTAACGCAAATACCATCTTTCTACAATCCGAGGGCTTCGTTCAATCTTCTCAGCAGTCTTGAAAGTACTGATACCCACCGAACTATTCAGAAGGGCAATTGCAACTTCCCATTTTCGTCGATCGCGCGATAGTCTCCATCTCTTTAGAACGGGAATGTCGATGGGCCTGATCGATATTGCTTTTCTCTTCGCGTTTGAGTGGCGTCTCATTCCTTGTTCGATTCGCCAACGGGCATAAAGAGAAGAGAATTGCGTATATTTGTATCCCGGCGGTTGCGTCGCAACTTCTTCGCTCCACGCGTCTAGAACGGAGAGGCGATCATGTTCTATGCGAGAGTGGACAGATTCAATCCGATCCAAGAATCTCGCTTTTCTATCCGATTGAGTGGGCTGGCTATTGCTTGGGAAAAGTAATTTGGCAAATTTAGCACTGCCGACGTTCTCAAGGTCGGTTAGAGTTAGTGTAGAACTAGTGAAAGCCTTGATGTATTTTGTGGCGCTGCTTCGGGCTATCCCAAGTCTCTTCGCTGTCTCTGTTTTATTGAAATCGTCGTCAATAGCGAAGTGTAGCAGCTGCCGGATTTTATTTGCTGGTAAGGGCCTTTGAGGCAAAGAGACCTTCCTTTCTTGCATGAAGGCATTGAGCGATCTCGGCGAGCGCACCACAAGGGCGGCGATGCACCTTGCCTCATCGAGATCGTTGCCCGTGTCCGGTAATAGCTCACCAACGATCAGCCGCTCGGCTTCGATCCCGCTCAACAGCGCGAGACCTAATCGCCAGCATATTAATTGCCATCGGGCTCTCCAGGCGGGGGTCACGCGCACTGCATCATTACGAACGATAGCACGCCCCGATTGGCCGAAATGTCGCTATTGGCACTTCGCGCCACTTAGTGCGGTGCAGCGACATGTCTGAAGTTGGGGGTAGACCGGAAGTAACCGGCCGATTGTCAAAACGGCGCTTTTGGCACGTTTGAGACATGCCAACTGCTCCGAGCGATGTCCGCTTTCAGGGGTAACCCGGAAGGCATGTGCTCATGCTGAGTTCTTCTCAGTTTGACCCATAACAGACATCGCGCTTGACGCCTCCACTATTCGCCGATCCCACACGGTACGTGGGCTGGAAATCCGGCTTATCGGTATTTGCTTCCGCAGATGCGCATGCGCATGCCTTCCTAAGGTGCTATTGTGATCGCTTAGCCGAGGGGGGTGCCATGACAGGTATTTCAGAGTGGCTAACATCCATCGGTTTGGCAGAGTACGCTCAGCGCTTCGGCGACAACGCCATTGACCTCTCGGTCCTCCGCGATCTCACGGAGCAGGATCTCAAGGACCTTGGCGTCCTGCTTGGGCATCGCCGCAAGATGCTGCGCGCTATCGCAGAACTTAAGGGGGACGTTCTGCGAACATCCCAAGCGGGCACCAAACCGGCGCCGCGGGACGGTGCCGAGCGGCGCCAACTTACAGTCATGTTTTGCGATCTGGTAGGCTCGTCGGCACTTTCGGTCCGTCTTGATCCGGAGGATTTACGGCTAGTAATTGGTGCATATCACGCCTGCGTTGCAGAAGTTATCGCCCGGAATGATGGCGTCATCGCGCGATACATGGGGGATGGGGTACTCGCTTACTTCGGCTATCCGCAGGCGCACGAGGATGATGCCGAGCAGGCTGCACGCGCGGGACTGGCGCTGGTCGATGCCGTGGCTAATCTCCAGACAGATAACGGCGGCGAGCTACAGGTTCGCGTTGGCATTGCTACCGGCATGGTGGTTGTGGGCGATTTGACCGGTGAAGGCGCCGCTAAGGAACAGACGGTCGTTGGCGAGACGCCGAACTTAGCTGCGCGCCTGCAGGCGCTCGCGGAGCCCGGTACGGTGCTGATCTCCGAAAGTACGCACCGGCTCACGGATGGGCATTTCGAGTACCGCTATCTAAATCCTGTCGCGCTTAAAGGTTGGGCGGACCTAATACCCGCGTGGCAGGTGCTGGGAGCAACCGGAGTGGAAAGCCGCTTCGAGGCGCAGCACAAGGCCAGATTGACTCCGCTCATCGGGCGTGACGAGGAGTTCGAGTTGCTGTTGCGTCGATGGCAGCATGCCAGGCGTGGTGAAGGCTGCGTCGTGCTGCTCACCGGACAGCCGGGTATCGGTAAGTCGCACATTGCCCTGGCGCTTGAAGAGCGGCTCCAATCCGAACCGCACATCACGCTGCGCCATTTCTGCTCGGCGCACCACACTAACAGTGCGCTGTATCCATTCATCCGCCAACTCGAACGGGCTTCCAGGTTCGAGCGAAGCGACTCGCCGGCGGAGAAGTTCTCCAAGCTTGAGGCTCTACTCATGCGGTCCGGAGCCGACGCGGACCGTGTAGTGGCGCCTCTGGCCAACCTGCTGTCGCTACCACTTAACGACCGCTATCACGTGCCAGAGATGAGCCCGCAGAAGCGCAAGGAGATGACGTTGGCGGCGCTTTTGGCTCAGTTCGGCAGCTTGGCGGCGCGGCAGCCGGTGTTCGTCATCTTTGACGATGTCCATTGGGCGGACCCGACCTCGCTGGAGCTGCTGACGGTTACCTTGGAACAAGTCCAGCGGCTTCCAGTGCTGCTGCTTATCACCGCGCGGCCGGAGTTCACTCCGCCCTGGCCAGGTCATGCGCATGTGACGACGGTCTCGCTCACGCGCCTGAGCAGAAACGATGGGGCGGCATTGATCGACCGCGTCACTGCCGGCAAGGCGCTCCCAAAGGACGTGATGGACCAAATCCTGGCTCGCACCGATGGCGTGCCCCTGTTTGTCGAAGAACTCACCAAGAGCGTGCTGGAAACCGGCCTGTTACAGGAGCGGGATGATCACTATGTGCTCAGCCATCCCCTTCCTTCGATGGCGATTCCGACGACATTGCACGCATCGCTGATGGCGAGGCTCGACCGATTGGCGCCGGTGAGGGAGGTGGCTCAGATCGGCGCTGTGGTGGGCCGCGAGTTTTCTTACGAACTGCTGAGCACCGTAGCCGGGCTTCCAAAAGAGACACTCGAGGAGGCACTTGCCCAGTTGGTTCGGTCGGAGTTGATATTCTGCCGAGGCCAGCTACCTCAGGCGGTTTATACCTTCAAGCACGCGCTTGTGCGGGACGCCGCCTACTCGGGACTTCTAAGGAGCCGACGCGCAGCACTGCATGCCACGATCGCAGACGCCTTCGAGCAAAGGTTCCCGGAGATCGTGGAGGCTCAACCCGAGACTCTCGCGCACCATCTCACGGAGGCCGGACTGTTCGAAAAGGCGGAGGCGTATTGGCTCCAGGCCGGCAAGAAGGCCGCCCTGCGCTCCGCCAACCTTGAGGCCATCGCACACCTGGAACGAGGTATCGAGGCCTCGGGCCATCTGCCGGACGGCGGACGAAAGGACAGGCTGGAACTTGACTTCCAATTCGCTCTGGGGACCTGCTTGATCGCTACCCAGGGGCCAGCCTCCAACAAGGCGATGGCAACCTTCGCCCGCGCGCGTGAGTTGTGCGAGCGCCTCGCAGGGGCCCCCGAGCAACTCCAGGTCATGTTCTGGTTGACCACCGCGAGCGTCATTCGCGGCGAGTTGCCGCTGGCCCAGGAAGCGATCGCGGCTCTGCTTCACCTCGCCGGCGCGCGCGGTGACCGACCAGCGTTGCTCAACGCGATGCGCGGGCAGGGTATGATTCGTCTCTTCATGGGAGATCTCACCGGTGCCCACGAAGTGATCAACCGGGCGGTCGAAGCGTTCGACGCGAGCAGCGAGGAGGACAGATTGGCGGCGCGTGCGGCCGGCCAGGACGCTGGCGTAGCCGGCTTGGCCCTGATGTCGTGGGCACTCTGGCTGCTCGGCCAAGCCGATACTGCGATGACACGAATAGGCGGCGCTATTCAACGAGCTGACACCATCAGTCATCCGCATTCGCAGGCATATGCTTGTTATTATGCGTCTATTCTGCACGCTCTTCGGGGTGAGCTCGTGACTGCGCAACGCTATGCCGAACGCTGTATCGCCTTGTCGGAGGAACACGGTTTCCGGCAATGGCGCGGCTTAGCGCACGCTATCCGAGGCATATGCGTAACCCTGCTCGACCCTTCATCCAGCGCACTCGAGGAAATCCGCCTTGCGCTGGACGAATATCGTGGGGCGGGTTATCAGCTCGGCATCACGGCACTGTACGTGCTCTTGTGTCCGGCCTTCTTGTCTAGTCACAATTGTGAGGCTGCGCTGGAACTGATCGAGCAGGGTCTCGCTACAACCAGCCGTAATAGCGAACGGATCTTCGAGGCCGAATTGTATAGACTGAAGGCGCGCGCGCTGCTCGTCCGTGGCGCACCAGATGCCAAAACTGAGGCTCAGTCGCTGCTCGACCAGGCATTGAGTACGGCTGGAAGCCAGCACGCAAAAGCACTTGAACTTCGAGCTGCGATGGACACTGCCCAACTGTGGATCGATCAGGGCAAACGCGAGGACGCCCTCGGCCTGCTCGCGCCTGTCTACGCCTGGTTCAGCGAAGGCTTTGACACGCAGGACCTTAAGCAGGCGAAGGCTTTGCTCGAATAGCTGCGATGAGCGCGTACTACAGTTGCTCTAAACTGGCGCCAGACTGACCAAGTCGGCCATAGATTTCCTTCACCTCTGGGTTGCTTATCGCAAAATCGGGATATGGCATCGAGCCCTTCGGATATTTCCCCTTGTCGTTCGGCGTGACTTGTTCTCCGGTCTTGGGGTCGACCTGCCAATCCATTTTTTCCAAGCACGCCTTCGGATCGCCGTCGCGCTTAGCCTTTGCAATCGCCTTTGCCAGTCGATCCCTATCGAGATGCTGTCCTTCGCCCTCGTCTTTCCTCTCGTTTATGAATCGAACTTTTTCGTTGTCAGCTGCAGTCGTCGTACCCGCAGCTTCATATGCAGCGATTGCTTTCTCCGCCGCCGCCCTCCCAAGCTCCCGCCCTTGATCCAGATTGCTGTGATTCCATTTGAAATTAACGTGGGCGGGCACCTGAATCTCGACCACCGTGCCTTTCCAATTGTTCTCCTCCTTCAGATGGTACTTAAAGAGCTTGACGTCGTCTTCGCCCACGGTCGCCGCAAACAACTGGCAGAGATTTGCCAGTGCATCGTGAAGGTTCTCCGGCTTGCGAATTTGCTTCGAGTCGACAATTCGGCTTACCCATATTTCGTCGATTTCATGCCCGTGGTTCTCGATTAAGGTTTGAAAATTGACGGTATCGACCAGCGCTCCTTCGCAGTACGTGTCTCCACCCATCTTTACCGTTTCCTCGATGAAAGGAAGCGCCGAACACGCGCACAAAGTCGATGCATTGATAGGGCCCTGATATGCTTTGTCGCCCGTCCGACGATTGGAAAAAAGCGCAAGCTTCTTCTTATCGAGATTCCAGGCATTGTGAAAAATGAATGGCTTATCTTCTTCATTCTCCTCCGGAAACAATCGTTCGAACTTTATACCTTTCATAAAAGCACTATTCGGATAGTTGATCCTGGACAGGCCGGTGACATTGGATAAGTACATCATCGACGTCAGGTAGCGAACCAAGGGATTCGGCGCCATCGCCTGATTGAGAATCCAACCGTTGATGTCTCCCTCATCCAATTTTTCGAACTTCTTCTTTTTCTCATCGCCATCGCTTATGCGATTAAACAAAAGCGACATGGATTCTTGAAATGAATCCATCATCTTGTACGGATCCCATACGAAATCCTTGTAATTGTCGGAGTCACTTATGAATTTGTTCAAAGCCTTCGTGTTGGCCCGCCAGTCCGGCCCGAATACTGTATTGATCGGAAAGCGTTCATAGCTTTCATCGTCTCGAAACACACCATTTTTGAAGAACTGATAGGTCTGTTCGGGCCTGTCTTTGTCTTTTACTTTATTTTTATCGAATTGATTATAAACGATCCCGACCCAAGCGCCGATGCAGGACAATGCCCAGATATCAAACTTTTTATCATCTGCGGCCAGCGCGTCCAGAACCCCAATGTGCAGCCCTGCTGCCGGGCCACCACCGCCGAGCGTGATTGCTCTCCTAACCATTGGATCCCTCCGTTTAAATCATGTGTACCGTCAGTGTGAATGAGCTCCCCGTTGCGTGAAGTGCAGGAGACTAGTTGCTTTCTTCGCGATTGAAAAGCGGACCGCTTTCGAAAGGCAAAGCCGTACAAACTGTGCTCGCCTCTGAAAACGGCACGACGGCAAAAAGAACCGGTCTGCTCACGATAGTGCGCGACAGCATGCGGAGAGATACTGCGTGGTGCATCTCTAATCCATTGAAATACGACAGCAGCACTGACACGGATGCCGCTCAGCAAATCGACTATTACTCATGGCTGCACACAACGCGGGCATCGCGTTGAGTTCGCTGTCAAAGCCGCGATGTCAGATGCGCCGGCACCCGAGATCAAGATCACCGAGGGTGCCAAGGCCGTGATGAACGATCCCGGGGTGGTCGCGACCGCCGAGAAGGTGCTGAAGGCAGCGTTTGGTGACAAGAGGCCGTCGCCTCCGGGTACGCCGAGTGAGGATTTCTCCGAATTCATCAATGCCGGGGTGCCGTCGATGTTTTTCAATATCGGCGTCTACGAGCCCGAGCGCGTGGCCGCGCGGCACGCGACGGATCCGGGCCGCAACTGCCGCCCAATCATTCGCCGCTGTTCGCTCCGGTGCCGAAACCGACCATCGAAACTGGCGTTGAGGCCATGACACGCACCTTAGAGACATGCCGACTGTATCGAGGAATGTCCGCTTTCAAGGGTAACCCGGAAGACATTTGCTCAGCCTGAGTTCTTCTCAGTTTGACCCCAAGCGGACATCGGCGCTTTTTTTACGGCATTGGCTTGCCTCATATTTCCGCATCCGCTCCAGGCCGTTGGCGGGAACGATCGCCACATCTCCGGCTTGTTTTGCCACAACTTATATTCTCATGAGGTTCCACGTGGAAATTCGTGCCGGCTACGAGATCGCCTTTCAATGCTTTCAGGAAACCCCGATGGTCCTGATGCTAAGCATTGAGCCGGCGCGGGTGAAGGATCTCCTCAGTGAACACAGGATCAGGTTTTCGCCCGATGTCGAGCCGCACGACTACGTCGACATGTTCGGCAATACCTGCACCCGCATAGTCGCGCCCCCCGGCTTGATCGCAATCCGCAATGACTTTCTGATTGCCGACAGCGGTCTGCCCGATGCAGTCGCGCCCGACGCGCGGCAGCTCGAGGTCGGTGAATTGCCGGATGACGTGCTGATTTATCTGTTGGGCAGCCGCTATTGCGAAACGCAAAAACTGTCGGAGCTGGCCTGGTCACTTTTTGGGGCCGTGACGCCGGGCTGGCAGCGCGTGCAGGCGATTTGCGATTACGCTCATCAGCGGATCAGTTTCGGCTATCGCCACGCGCGGAGCGACCGCACCGCTTGGGAAGGCCATGAGGAGCGCGTTGGCGTCTGCCGCGATTTTGCGCATCTTGCGGTGACGCTGTGTCGCTGCATGAGCATCCCGGCGCGTTATTGCACAGGCTACCTCGGCGATATTCGCGTTCCCGTCGATCCGGCACCGATGGATTTCAGCGCGTGGTTTGAGGTCTATCTTGATGGGCGCTGGTTCACCTTTGATGCGCGTCACAATCATCCACGGATCGGCCGGATCGTGATGGCGAGGGGCCGTGACGCTGCCGATGTCGCGTTCTCAACAAATTTTGGCGCAGTACAGCTCGTGAGATTTTCGGTTATTACGGAAGAAGTAGCGTCATCGACGGTGCGGGCGTATCGCGCCGCGTGATAGACTGCTTGACCGGCGCAGAAACATGCGCCCGATAAACACGGGTGACCGATTGATCTGCAATTACGAAGCATTTCAGCTAATG
>Ga0209890_10001500_pt1 | contig 10577 bp, 10 predicted proteins | sample OrgsoiDNA2013049_FD_185799 | JGI IMG/M metagenome (GOLD analysis project Ga0209890, IMG submission 185799) | Permafrost soil microbial communities from the Arctic, to analyse light accelerated degradation of dissolved organic matter (DOM) -... | ecosystem: Environmental > Terrestrial > Soil >... | reverse complement strand
TGGCGGTGCATCGCGACGGCGAATTGCGCTACGCGGGTCAGGTGGGCACTGGATTTTCCGATCGCACGCTCGCTGACCTGCGTCGCCAGCTCGCCTCGCGCGAGGTGGATCGACCGGCGGCCACGCTGATCCCCGCCAACCAAGCGCGGACGGCCGTGTGGGTGCGGCCAGATCTGGTCGGAGAAGTGCTGTTCACCGGCTGGACCCGCGACCTCCGACTGCGGCACCCGTCATGGCGGGGCTGGCGGCCAGACAAAACGGCGGCCGACGTCACGGCGGAGTAGCCACTTCTTCACTGGTCGAAGGTTCTCAGCGAATTCGGCGCCGCCTCCCAGCGGACGTACAGGTTCAGCTGCTGAGCTTATGGGGTGCTTGACCACCACAACCAGGGCGGACCCACATGCGGCTGACGAAGTTGACCGTGGCGAATCTCGCACTTGCCGCTGTTGCCATTGCCGGGGGCGTTCTCGCCTTTACCACGATCGGCCCGCCCAAAGCATCGGCGGCAAACACCACCGCGACGCGGACGGCGACGGTCGCTGTCGGCACGGTGATGACGTCGGTCACCACCAGCGGCAACGTCACTGCGCCCAACGACATCAACGTGAGTTTCACCACCGGCGGCAAGATCACCGAGATCGATGTGAAGGCCGGACAGCAGGTTGCCGCAGGCGCGGTACTCGCCCGCATCGACTCGTCGTCGGCCAAGTCTGCACTTGATTCGGCGAACGCCCAGCTGGCCTCGGCGCAGGCAAAACTCGCCGCGCTGCAGCAAGGGGCGACCACCCTGGTCAAGCAGAGCCTCGACATCGCCGCATCGCAGGCGCAGCAGCAGGTCGTGTCGGCACAAACGTCGGTCACGAATGCGAATCAAGCACTGTCGTTCGACCAGACCAACTTGGCGGCGGCTGTCACGAAGGCCCAGGCGCAGCTGGCCGATGACCAGGCGACCGCATCGCAAGACGCCGTCACCTTGCAGGCAGCGCTGACATCGGCTCAGCAGATCGCGACGCCCAATCTCACCGCGGACAACTCCGCGCTTAGCCTTGACAACACGACGCTGGCGACCGATCAGGCCGCCCTGACAGCGGCCCAGGCCAAAGTGAGTAGCGAAACCAGCGCGAGCCCGACGTGGACGGCGGACAACGCTGCCGTAGCCACCGATCAAGCGAAGGTGACGACAGATCAAGGCAAAGTCGCAACCGACAACGCGAAGCTGATCTCAGACGGCAACGGTGTGACGAATGCCGCGAACTCTTTGGCGGCAGGCGAGCTGCGCGACCAGCAGACCATCGAGAAGGACAACGCGGGCATCGCGAGCGCGCAAACCGCGCAAACCCAGGGCTTGGCGAAAGACCAGCAAGCGATTGCGTCCGCGCAACAGCAGGTGACCAACGCGCAATTGTCGCTCGCCTCCACGAAGAACAACAACGCGCAAAAGACTGCGGCACCGCTCGTGTCAGACGTGCAGACCGACCAGGCTGCCGTCGAGCAGGCACAGGCACAGGTCGACACCGCCCACCAAACCCTCGACGCGACCGCACTGACCGCGCCGGCCGCCGGCACCGTCGGCGTTATCAACGACACGGTTGGTGAAACGGTGAGTGCCGGTTCGAACGGTTCGAACGGTTCGAACAGTTCGTCGACGTCGTCAGCGTCGGCCAACACGTCGACGTTTCTTACGCTGACGAATCTCACCGGCCTGCAGGTCGTCGCCAACATCGACGAAGCCGATGCCTCGAAGGTGACGGTTGGCGCCGCCGCAACGGTGACCTTGAACGCGATCCCGAGCAAGCAGTTCGGCGCGCATGTCATCGCTGTTGCCGACACCTCGACGGTGTCGAGCAACGTCGTCCAGTACCAAGTCACGATGGCACTCGACAACACCGACCCCGCGATAAAGCCAGGCATGACCGCGAGCGCGAGTGTGACGACGGCGAAAGCTGACGGTGTCTTGAACGTGACGTCGTCGGCCGTGCGTACGGGCGCTGGCTCGTCGTACGTCATGGTCAAGCAAGCCGACGGAACCGAAAAGCAGGTCGACGTCGTGGTGGGCTTGAAGGGTTCGACGGCGACCGAAATCTCCGGGGCGGTCAAGGCAGGCGACGTCGTCGTTCTGCCGGTGTCCACGGTCGCGCGGTCATCGACGACCACAAACACCAACAACCGCAACGGAACGGGTGCGTTCGGTGGCCCCGCGGGTGGCTTCGGTGGCGGCCCGGTCGCGATCGGCGGCGGTCGGGGATGACCGATCCCCAACCTCTGCCAGTTAGTCGGCCCCAGCCTCCGCCGCTTAGTCGGCCCCAGCCTCCGCCGGTCATTCGGCTATGGCAGCTGACGAAGACGTACGGCGAGGGCGATGCCGCCGTGCACGCGCTTCGTGGCGTCAGTCTGGCGGTGCAGCAAGCCGACTTCGTCGCCATCATGGGCGCGTCCGGCTCAGGCAAGAGCACCCTCATGAGCATCATCGGCTGCCTCGACGTGCAGACGTCGGGTCGGTATCTCCTCGACGGCGTCGATGTCGAACTGCTCACCGAGAACGAACTTTCCGACATCCGCAATCGCAAGATTGGCTTCGTTTTCCAGAGCTTCAACTTGTTGCCGGGCTCGACTGCGCTCCAAAACGTCGAGTTGCCGCTGACGTACGCGGGTGTCCGGGCGCACGCCCGGCGCGCGCGCGCGATGGCGGCTCTCGACGAGGTTGGCCTAGCAGCCAGGTACAGCCACCGGCCGGCGATGATGTCGGGCGGTGAGCGCCAACGGGTCGCCGTTGCCCGTGCTATCGCGGTGAATCCGTCGCTCATCCTCGCCGACGAGCCGACCGGCAACCTCGACTCGGTCGCGACCGACGATGTGCTGTCGATCTTCGCGCGACTGAATACCGAAGGCCGCACGATCGTCATGATCACCCACGAAAATGAGGTAGCTCAACACGCCAAGCGGGTCGTTCGCGTCAAGGACGGTCTGATCGTCGACGACTTTCGCCAGGCGCCGATCGACGGTCCGCCACCGATGCACAGTCATTTGGCCTACGCGCCCGGGGGCGTTCGTTGATCCGCGCCGAAAGCATCCGCATCGCCCTTGCCGGCATTCTGCACAACCGGCTCCGATCTTTGTTGACCATGCTTGGCATGTTGATCGGTGTCGCGTCGGTGATCGTGTTGGTTGCCGTCGGTACCGGCTCGTCACAGGCGGTGCAGAAGACGATCGAGGGGCTCGGCACCAACCTGCTCCAGATCAACCGACAAGGTGGCGGCTTCGGCGGATTCGGCGGTGGTCGTGCCACTGTCGGCACCCAATCGCGGGCGGCCAATCTCACCGCCGCCGACGTCACCGCACTCGAGGACAAAACACAGAACCCCGATGTACTCGCAATTGCACCCGTCATTACCGGTTCGGTCACGGCCGTCTACAACGGCGCGTCGTACTCGCCGTCCTCGTCGGTGGGTACTACGCCTAGCTACCAGCAAATCAAGGACTACGTGGTCGCCGAAGGCACGTTCTTCACCGCTGCCGACGAAGCGCAACACAACCGGGTAGCCGTGATTGGTGAGACGGTCGCGACGAATCTGTTTGGCACCGCCGACCCGATCGGCAACAACGTGCAGTTCAACGGCGCGAGCTATCAGATTATCGGGCTGCTGAAACAAAAAGGAACCAACGGAATCCAAGACCAAGACGACGTCGTCATCGCCCCGCTGACTGCGGTGCAAGACACGTTGACCGGCTACAGCACGTCGTACTCGAACATCTCAGTCGAAGCGACATCACCGTCGAAAGAAGCAGACGCGCAAGCTGAAGTGACGGCGACCCTCGAAGCGACGCACAAGATCGCCACCGGCGGCACCGACGACTTCCGCATCCTGAATCAGGCGAGCTTGCTCGAGACGTCAACGTCATCGAACAAGGTGTTCACCACCTTGCTCGGTATCGTCGCCGGCATCAGCCTGCTAGTCGGCGGCATCGGCGTCATGAACATCATGTTGGTGACGGTCACCGAGCGCACCCGTGAGATCGGTATTCGCAAAGCGATCGGCGCCAAGCGCTCCGACATCCTCGGCCAGTTCTTGGTCGAGGCGGTGTTGCTCTCGGCGCTCGGCGGAGTCGCGGGCGTCGCCGCCGGCGTCGGTCTCAGCAACGTTCGCATCATCAATATTCAGCCGGTGGTGGCGACGTATTCGGTGGTGCTTGCCTTCGGCGTGGCCGTGGTCACCGGTCTGTTCTTCGGGCTCTACCCCGCGAGTCGAGCGGCCAGGCTCCTGCCGATTGAAGCACTTCGCTATGAGTAATACCGCGCGCTCCGTAGTGACACGTTTCGCTGTTGCCACACGATTGATTGCCCATACCGACCGGAGAATCCCATGACGCAGCACGGTGCCGATCGAGACGTCGTCGCTTCCGACTCGCCCGATGGACTCGACTCGATGCATTTCGGTAGGTACGACGTCGACGAGCCGCCACCTCCGCTGGCCCGAGCTGTTCGTCGTCGACTCCCGATCGCGACCGCGGTGCTTGCGGTGCTCGCGATCGGTGCCGGCGGGTTCTTCGCCGGCGTGCGGGTGGAGAAGAGCAAGCTGCCCGCGGCCTCGAGTGCATCAGGTCTAACTGCAGCGGATGTGGCCGCCCGCTTCGCGGGTGCGGGCGCGAACGCGGCAGTTCCATCGCCGAATGCGAGCGCGGCAGCTCCATCGTCGACTGCGAGCGGTGCACCCGGCGCTGGCGCCGGCGCAGGCCCAGCGGCCGGTGCTGGGGCGCCTGATGCGTCTGGCCGCACGAACATCGTCGGCACGGTGACGGTCGTTCAAGGCAACACGCTCTACGTGACCGATACGAGCGGCAACACCGTCAAGGTGACGACAAACAGCGGGACCACCATCACCAAGACGGCCACTGGCACGATGCAGGATCTCGCGCCTGGGCAGACCGTGGTGATCCGCGGTGTGCAGTCGTCGGTTGGTGTGTACGCGGCGCAGAGCGTGAGCGAAGGCGCTGCCGGATTCGGCGGGGGTGGCTTCGGCGGTGGACGAGGCGCAAGACCCGGTGGCACCGGCACCGGCGCTGGCACCGGAACCGGCACCGGCGCCACCGCAGCTCCGAGTCCCTCGGCAGGTGGCTGATGTCAGGACTGGCGATGATGAAGCGCGCGCGATTGGCATTAGGCGCCGCCGGCGTCGTCCTCGCTCTTGCGGGTTGTAGCGGCGGCGGCAAGAGCACGCCGGCGGCGGCCTCGACACCGGCGGCGAGCGCGACCGCTACGGCCGCGCCGGCTTCGGGCGCAGCAGGGGTAGGCGGGGCGGGATTCGCGCAATACCAAGACTGCTTGCGCGCGCATGGCGCACCCGTAGCCACGTTTTCGCCGGGCGCGCGCCGACCCGGCAGCGGGGCGCCCACGGACGGAACGTTTAGCCGGCCACCGGGTGGGTTCAACGGTTCACGTGGTCCGGGCGGGTTCGGCCTAGGCCCTGACGCCAGCGCCAATCCGAGCTTTGCCGCGGCGATCCAAGCGTGCGCGAGTGTGCGGCCGTCGGGCGGATTTGGCGGCGCTGGCCGGACCGTCAGCGCGGCGACGCTCGCCGCGTTTGCGAGCTGCATGTCAGACAACGGGGTGCCGATCACGGGCACCGACGCGCAGACAGTGCTGCGCGGGCTGAACCGCAACGACGCCAAAACGGCTGCGGCGCTGAAGGTCTGCCAGCCGGTGCTCGGGCAGGCCTTCGGCCAGGGACAAGGCGGTCCGGCCGCCAGCGGGGCGCCACTGCCCAGCGGTGCGCCGGCCGCGCCGTCAAGCTGACCCGGGCTAGGTCAGATTCGCGCCCCGGCCTGTGCTACCTCAGTGTGGCGCCCCACACGGTGACGACTTTGTCGCCGGGCTCAAGCCGGCGTAGCCCGCGACCGGTGCGAAACGCGTCCGGCGCGGCCGTCATCGGTTCGGCGGCCAGGCCGCGGCGGGCCAGGTGCGCCGGCAACATGTCACCGGTGCACAGCTGCCAGTAGTCGCAGCTGCCGTCCATCCAGATGGCGGCGGTGTGCCCGTCGGGACGGGCCAGTGTCACCCAGGAGATGCCATCGGCTCCGCGAAGCACGTCGGTGAAGGCGTCATCGATCACCAAGTCGCCGAGAAGGCGGGGCGCGCGGAAGTCGAATGCCGTGTCCGCGACAGCTTCGTCGCCGATCGGCAGCAGCCGGGCATCGGTAAGAAATCGACGGCTCGCGTCGAGTCGCACGGTGCACTCGTCGAGCGTGGCGTCGCCCGCCGACAAGTAGGGATGGAAGCCGACGGCGTACGGGCACGCGACCGTGCCGGTGTTGCGCGACGTTGTTGTGACCCGCAGCCCGTCCGCGCTGAGCTGGTAGTTGACGACCGTGTCAAGAAAGAACGGATAGCCGGGGCTTGGCAGCAACTCAAGCCGCAACGTCACGCGATCGTCGCCCTGGTCGACGACGGACCAAGGTCGCCAGGGTGACAGGCCGTGCAGGGCAGTCATGCGCGACGGCTCGGTGATGGCCACCTGGTAGTCGACGCCGTCGAACTGGTACTGGCCGTCGGCCAACCGGTTCGGCCACGGAATCAACACTGACCCGTGGAAGCCGCTGGAGAACTCGGCGTCGCCGTAGGACTGAAAGACGTCGTGCTCGCCCGAGCGAAACTCGCGAACGGCAGCGCCCACCTCGGTGATCGTGGCGGTCAGCTGACCGTGGGCGATCCGGAATTGAGTGCCGGACGGCGGGCGGCCGGCGCTGGTGTCATGGAAGGTCATTCGCCAGACAATAGTCGTCCCGCGTGTCCGGCTCCGGGCACCGGATGACCCGGGATTTGCCCGTGACGTAACCCTGCGTTCTTCTGCGGCGGCTAACCTGAAATGGACCCGTACCCACAAGGAAGAGTCATCTATGACTGGCGAAAAACGCCACATTGCCCTCGTTGCTCACGACAACAAGAAGCTCGATCTACTCAATTGGGCCGATTTCAATCGCCTGACACTGTCAAAGCATGTCCTCTACGCCACCGGCACGACCGGCACCATGCTCGAGCACGAGCTCGGTCTGCATGTGCACCGCTTTCTCTCTGGCCCGGTGGGCGGCGACCAGCAGATCGGCGCCAAGATCGCCGAAGGTCAGATCGATCTGCTCATCTTCTTTTGGGACCCGCTGGAGCCGCAGCCACACGACCCAGACGTCAAAGCGCTGTTGCGTATCGCTGCCGTGTGGAACATCGGGGTGGCCTGCAACCTGGCCAGCGCCGACCTGATCATCTCCTCGCCGCTGCTCTCCGGGCCGTATGAGCGGGTCAGGCCCGACTACGGCGACGTACCCCTCGAGTCCATTTCGCTGAACCGCGAAATCGAGTTGGTCTGAGGGCGCGCGCGCGGGGTAGGCCGTAGCGATGAACGTCAAGGCGGTGCTCGCGCGGCTCGACGAACGCCAACAGGCGCATGCGTGGTTGGCGTTTCCGCTGGCAGTGTCGAAGAAGTTCGGCGACGACAATGGCGGCAATCTCGCGGCCGTGATTGCGTGGTCGGCGATGCTCGCGGTCTTTCCGCTCCTGCTCGTCTTGATCACCGTGCTCGGAATTGCCCTGCACGGCAACCTCAGTTTGCAACACAGCATTCAGAAGTCCGCGCTGCTCGAGTTTCCGGTCATCGGCCAACAGCTTCAAGACAACATCAAGTCGCTCAACCGGGCTGGCGGCGGCCTGGTCATCGGCCTCATCGGCACGTTTCTTGGCACCCGTGGTCTGGCCAACGCCATGCAGTACGCCCTGAGCACCATGTGGGGCACGCCGTACAAGCGTCGGCCGGGGTTTCCCGGGAATGGATTGCGTTCACTCGCGATCATCGTGGTCCTGGGCACCGGCTTCATTGCAGCCGGCGCATTGTCTGGTCTCGGCGGTGGCACCGGCGCGGTCGGCGTCGGTGTGCGCGTTGCTGCGATCGTCGCCGCGTTCGCTCTCAACGTCGTGGTGTTCTGGGTGGTGTTTCGTATCGGCACCGTGGGCATCGCCTGGCGCGACCTCTTGCTTGGTGCGTTTCTCACCGCCGTCGCGTGGGAGTTCTTGCTGACGTTCGGCGGCTATCTCATTGCCCACGACGTGAAGCACATGAGTCCGGTCTACGGCACGTTCGCGCTGGTGCTCGGTCTCATGGCTTGGTTGTACCTGCAGGCTGAGCTCACGCTCTACGCGATTGAGATCGACGTGGTTCGAGCCCGCCGACTGTGGCCGCGAACGATGTTCGGCCAAGACCGCAGAACCTCGGCCGACGAATCGACATACGTGGCACTCGGTGAAATGGAGGAGCGCCGACCCGACGAGAACGTCGACGTCGACTTCACGCCCGCCCGCTCAACCGAAATCGGCGCGAAGCCGGCGCCGTGACGCCACCGTAGCAGCGTGAAGTGGTCGGCGCTGGGTAGGGAAATCGCATCCGAAATTCGACCCGCGCGGAGGTGGCAGATGCCGAGAGCGTTTAGTGCAAAACGAGAGCGCCAGTACGAGCACATCAAGGAAGGCCTGGAAGACCGTGGCCGCTCAGAGCGGACGGCGGAGGAGATCGCAGCGCGAACGGTGAACAGGAGCGGGCGCGGGCGGGGGAGTCGAGGACCGCGAGCAAGACCTCGACCGACGACATCTCATCCGGACGGCGAGGCGGTCTGCGGTCGCATACCGGCGCGGCTGGGCGTACTAAGGCGCAGCTCTACGGCGAAGCGCGCCACAAGAACGTCAAGGGCCGCTCGACGATGACGAAGGCCCAGCTTCAGCGGGCAGTCGACAGGTAGTGGCGTGGACGCGCATCCAGGGGCGCTTGCGTCAGAACGCCCCTGGATCCGCGGATTCGGAAGGTCAAGCGGGGATCGCGTTCTGGCCGCCCACGTACCCCCGTGCGGCGGCGGTGAAACGCCACCGATGACTTCCGTGTCAGTGAGTCGTCTTACTGTGCACAGGTAACAGTCCCGCACAGCCGGAGGCGAATGATGCTGAGCTTGAACACGGTCATGATCAACTCTGAGGACCCCGCTGCATTGAGCGCTTTCTACCGGAAGGTGCTGGGAGAACCAGGCTGGGACGACGGCGGTTACGTCGGCTGGCAAGTCGGGAGCGGCAGCCTGATGATCGGCCCGCACTCGGAAGTGAAAGGCCAGAACGAGATGCCGGGCCGCATCATGATCAATTTCGAGACGCCGGATGTTAAGGGCGAGTTCGACCGGGTGAAAGCGCTGGGGGCGAAGGTCGAACACGAGCCGTACCAGCCGGGTCCCGCCGACGGTGAGATGTGGCTGGCCACGCTGGCAGACCCTGACGGGAACTTCTTCCAGCTGGCGTCGCCAATGCCGGCGCAGTAAGGGCAGCCAGGCGAGGTTGTTCGGCGAGAAAACTCGAGGGCGACAGGCGCGCTCAACAGGTGCACTATGAAGCGCACCGAACTCGCCGAGAGAAGGCCGACAAGGCGGACAAGAGCGCGCTCGACGGGAAGGGCACCACCCAGCCAGCCGACACGTCGGCGGAAGCTGACCGCGAACTGGTGCCGGACGCAACGCTGTCGGCAAGCCTGTGACCTGCGGTTTTGCTGTGCCCCCGGCAGGATTCGAACCTGCGCCACCGCCTCCGGAGCGCGAACGACGATGGCCGGGGGACGCCGGCGAGGCGCGCTCGAGCGTCGAGAAGCCCTGGTACTGCTGAAAAACTTGACCATTGACCGTCGTGCGCTGTTGATGGCCATTGACGGCGGATTACGGACGTCTTGCGGACTGGGTGCGGACTGACCGAAGATCAACTAACGGTCCGATCTTGGTGGCCGGATCGAGCTGGCGTGGCCGGGTTGGAAGATCTGCCAGCGCGCGGGGCACGGGTACGCGCCTCGCACGCCTGATCGAAATCGCGATCCAGCCGCTGCCGGAAATGCTCGCCGACAGCACCCCCGTCAACGCCACCTGGCAGCGACGTTGGGCCCGCCGGAAGGGGACGGAAATGGCCCATCGAAAGGCGATCATCTGCCGAGATCCGGTAGTTCGGGGCGCGGTGCTGGTCCTTGACCGCGCCGCGTTCGATGCGCCTGTGATCGAAACGTCGTCTCGCGGGTCCGTACCTCGGGGATAATGCGTCGGTGCTCACGTCTAAGCAGTTCGAGGCCGTGAAGGCCGAGATCTGCGCGTCCGGGCCGCCTAGCGACGGCGACAACCTTCTCGGCATGGAGATCGACTGCTGCGGATACCTCGGTGCGTACTCGGACAAGGTTCCCGACCCCTGGCGAGAGGTCACGGTCTCGCGGTCCGAGGGAGCAGAGTGGCTCATCGCTGGCACCGCCATCGCGAGCCGTCATGACGCGCACGCGGTTGCCGCTGAGCTTGGACGGGTTTGGGTCGAGAAACTTCGCTATTCCTACCGCGAGGCCCACACCATTGTGGAAGAGCCCGATGAAGTGACGTTACTGGCGGTGACGCAGATCGGTCCGGGTCATCTATGGGTCGCGGCGAAGGTCAGCGTGCACTTGACCAACCCGTAGATCCGCACTCACATGCCGGTGACACGGTCGTGGGTCTGGACGAGTAACGGCTGGGCGATGGCGGGAACCGGCGGCGCA
>Ga0209890_10001499_pt1 | contig 10579 bp, 10 predicted proteins | sample OrgsoiDNA2013049_FD_185799 | JGI IMG/M metagenome (GOLD analysis project Ga0209890, IMG submission 185799) | Permafrost soil microbial communities from the Arctic, to analyse light accelerated degradation of dissolved organic matter (DOM) -... | ecosystem: Environmental > Terrestrial > Soil >... | reverse complement strand
GCTCTTCGGGATTCGCGACTACAGGTTGTTGTTCGCCGGCCTGGTGACCTCGCAGAGCGGGTCCTGGGCATACAACGTCGCCCTCGTCGTCTACGTGTTCAACGCCACGCACTCGCCGGCCTGGGTCGCGGCCGCGTCGATGGCGCGCTTCCTCTCTGCGCTGCTGTCGAGCGCGTTCGGCGGGCTGGTCGCCGACCGTGTCGAGCGCGTCCGGCTGATGGTGACACTCGACACAATCGCGATGGTCGTGCAGGCGGGCCTGGCCGTAGCGGCAGCGCTGAATGCGCCCGCGCTGCTCATCATCGTGCTGGCGACCCTGACTTCGGTCACCACCGCCTCATACGACCCGACAGCTCGGGCCACGATCCCCGCCGTCGTCGGCGAGGAGCACCTCGCGGCGGCCAACAGCGTCCAGGCCGCAGTCGAGAACCTGACCATCATCATCGGACCGGCGATCGGTGGGCTGCTCCTGCTGGTCGGGCCCGCGCCGCTTGTCTTCGCCATCAACGCGGCCACCTTCGGTTTCTCGGCGCTCGTGGTCAGCCGGGTTCGGGCGCGGAGCGTGCCCGGGGACGCCACCGAGGGCGGGACGTTGGGCCCCATCCAGCAGATGGGGGTGGGGATCAGGGCCTTCTTCAGCTCGTCGACGGTGGTGGTGCTGGCCGGGTTCAGCATCGTCGCCAGCTTCCTGTACGGGACCGACACGGTGCTGTTCGTGGTGCTGAGCAAGCAGCAGCTGGGCACCGGCAGCGAGGGCTACGGGTACCTGCTCGCCGCGCTCGGCGTGGGCGGCCTGGTGATGGCCCCCTTCATGAACCGGATCTCAGCGATGCGCCGCCTGGGGACGATCATCGTGGCCGCCCTCATCGTCTATGGACTCCCCACCGCGCTCCTCGCCGTGGTCCATTCGCCGGTGCTCGCATTCGCGCTCGAGGCCGTGCGCGGCGGGGGCACCCTGGTCGTCGACGTGCTCGCCATCACCGCCCTGCAACGCGCCGTGGCGCCCGACGTCGTCGCCCGCGTCTTCGGCGTGTTCTTCGCGCTGGTGCTCTCCGCGATCGCGCTCGGGGCGCTGCTCATGCCGATCCTGCTGGGCGCCTTCGGGCTCACAAGCACGCTGCTCATCGTTGGCTTCTCGATCCCGGCGCTCAGCCTGCTGTCCTATCCCAAGGTCCGCCAGGTCGACCGCCAGGCGGTGGGCCAGCTCGCCGCCATCGAACCGCGCATCGCCGTCATGCAGCGCCTCGACATCCTCGGCGGCGCCAGCCGGGCGACCCTCGAGCGCCTCGCCCTGTCGGCGGTCGAGGAGACGGTGCCGGCTCGCCAGGTGATCATCCAGGAGGGCGACGAGGCGGACGACTTCTTCGTGCTCGTCGGCGGCGAGGCGGAGGTCATCGCGGCCGGGGAGGCGGGCGTCGCCCAGATGCTGGGCACGCTGACGCCGCCCAACTACTGCGGAGAGATCGGACTGCTGGCGCGCCGCCCGCGGACGGCGACGGTGCGCGCCGTGACCGAGTGCAGCCTGTACCGGATCAGGGGCGACGAGTTCGTCGACGCGCTCACCGCCGCGTCGCTGTCGGCGGCGACCCTCGGGGGCGCGCAGCGGCGCCTCGCGCGCACCCATCCCTCGCTGTCGATCGACCTCGCCCGCCAAGTGCAGGCCCCCGGGCCCGACGAGGCGCCGCCCACCGGCGGGCCGCCGCAAGAAGGCTAGTCAGCGGAGGCGATCACAGCTCGCGGCGGCGGAAGGCCAGGATGGTGAGCGCGACCACGGCCGCCACCCAGAGCAGGGACCACGCCAGGTACGCACCGGTGGGCGCGCTCAACGAGGTGAAGGGGTTGGCCGCCGCCTCGCGGCTGCCGGACGCCGCCGCAACCACCGTGGCCGGCTCGAGGTTGTAGATGGCGCCGCGCCAGAGTCCGTCCGAGGGCAGGAGCATCCGGCTGATCGTCCCGGTCGCCTCGATGGGCCCGTTGTGCAGGACGGTCCCGACCGCGCCGGCGACCCCCGCGATCCAGGTGATGAAGAAGAGCATCAGCGCGATGACGCCGGCGGTGATTCCGGAGAGGCGCACGCTCAGGCCGAGCGTCAGGGTGAGCAGCACGAGGCCCTCGGCGGCGACGAAGGCCGCCGCCGCGGCCGGGTTGGGGGGGAGGTAGCCCGTCGCCCAGTGCACCACCACGAACTCGACGGAGGTGGCGACCGCTGCGTACACGACGATCAGTGAGCCGAGGCCGAGCCATTTGCCCAGGATCACCTGGAAGCGCTCGATCGGGCGCGCCAGGACGGCCAGCGCCTGCCCCGACTCGACCTCGGCGGACACCGACTGCGCCGCCACCATGACGGCACCGAGGCCGAGGACTGCGCTGAACATGAAGAGAACGAAGATGAGCAGCTGGGAGGAGATCAGGGTCACGTCGGCGGGCGACAGCGGGACCCCCCGGTCGTGGAGCCCGGGGAGACGGCTGAACCCCCACCCGGTCAGTGCGATGGCCGCGCCACTGAGCACGACGAGGGCGAGCACCAGGCGGCGCCGGCTCACCTCGCGCACGGTCATCAGGGCGATGGTCACCACGCTCACGCGGCGGCTCCGTCGTCGGCGGCACGGAGCACCTCGAGGAAGCGGTCCTCGAGGGACTGCCGCTGCGGCTCGACGGCGTGGACCCGGCCGCCCCGCGCCACCAGGTCGGCGACGATGTCGGGCACGTCGTCGTCCGCGACGCCGCGCAAGCTGATCCACTCGCCGTCGCTGACCGCCTCGCCCCATCGCGCCAGCAGCGCGGGGAGGCCGGTGAGGCCGGTCACGCGGAGGCGCACACCGGATCCGCCGCTGAGGATCTCGTCGAGCGTGCCCGAGGCGATGACCCGACCGCGGTCGACGACCGCCAGGCGGTCGCACACCTGCTCGACCTCGCTGAGCAGGTGTGAGTTGAGGAACACGGCTGTGCCGCGGCCTCGAAGGTCGCGGATGATCTCGCGGACATCGTGGCGGCCCACCGGGTCGAGGGCGGAGGTGGGCTCGTCGAGGAAGACGATCTCCGGCGCGCCGAGCATTGCAACGGCAAGGCCCAGACGCTGCTGCATCCCCTTGGAGAACGTGCCGACCCGGTCGCGGCCCCGCTCGTGAAGCCCGACGACGGTCAAGGCCGAGTCGATCTCGATGCCGCGCTCTGAGCCGGGGACGCCGATGAGGCGGCAGTGGAACTGCAGGACCTCGACCGGCGACAGCCAGGCCGGGTACCGGAACAGCTCGGGCAGGTAGCCGACCCGGCGGCGTGCCTCGGCGCGGCCGATGGGTTCGCCGAGCAGCCAGGCGTCGCCGGCGGTCGGTGTTGTGAGACCGAGCAGGAGCTTGACGGCGGTCGTCTTGCCGGCGCCGTTGGGGCCGAGGAAACCGAAGATCTCGCCCCGCGGGACTGACATGCTCAGCCCGGCGAGGGCCTCGATGTGACCGTATCTCTTGGTGAGGTCGACCGCGTGGATGGCGGGAACGGCGTCGCCGCCCGCGGCGATGGGACCGCGGGAGGCGACGGCGACCTCATCGGAGGGAACGGGCAATGTCGAGCACCTCGTTCTGGGACAGCAGGCCGCCGACAGCGTAGACGACCCCGTTCTTCTCCCAGATCACGGCGCTGCCGAGGCCGGTCGAGTCACCCGTCACGACCCCCTGCACACCGTCGATGGAGATGGTCTGGGAGGTCATCAGCCCGGCGATCACCGGGATCGGCAGCGTGCTCGAGGCGTTGCCGATGGCGCGGATCTCGGCGGCCAGCTGCGCGGACACCCCGGGCTGGGCGACGAGGAAGTCCTCGAGCTGCTGCAGGGTGGCGCCATTGGTCGAGGCGGCGGGACGCACGCTCTCGGCGATCACCAGCGTCGGCGTCGACGTCAGCGGGTCGCTCGACGCGGCACTCGAGCCGCCATACAGCGCGACCATCGCCGGCCCGGCGGTGACGGTCACCGTGGTGCCGTTCAGCCCGGCGGGGATGGCGGGCGCGGCCCTGCCGGCGCGTACCGCGGCCGCGTCGGCGGTGGCGGCGTCGAAGGTGAACGTGGCGCTGCCGTTGCCGATCACCTCCCAGCGCACGGCGGTGGGCACGTCGGCGGGCAGCACCGGGCGCAGTGCCTTCAGGCCGGTCGCCGCCGCTGCCTGCGCGGCGCCGGCGACCTCGCGAGGCTCCACGTTGCTGAGGTGCATGTGGCCGTACCCGGAGAGATCGGGCAGGCCGCTCAGGTCACCCACAGTGAGCGCCACGGGGGCCACCTGGGTGGGGGAGAAGATCGACAGCCACCCCGCCGCGTTGGCCGACACCACGAGGCCGGCCGCGACCACGGGCACGACCACGGCGCCGATCGCCCAGCGGCGCACGGCCACCCGCGGCGGCGTGGTCAGGGCGCGCCCGGCCTGCGCCCCCTCGGTGATGCGCTGGCGCAGGCGCGCCAGGGCCGCATCGGTGGAGGCCGTCGCCGCCTCGGGGCGGGCCAGCAGCGTTGCCGCGAAGGTCGCGTCGGCGGCGACGCCTCGCGCCCGCTGCCGGCAACGGTCGCACCGGTCGAGGTGTTCGCGTTCGCGGTTGGACCCCGCGAACCTGTCGTCGTGGACGCGCCGCAGCGCTCCGTCACTGAGATGCCGCACGTCCGACCTCCTTTCGCAGCGCCGATTCAGCGCGCCGCACCATTGTTCCGACGGCTCCCTGCTTGACGCCCATCGCGGTGGCCACCGCCGCATAGCTGAGGCCGCTGTGGCGGAGCACAAGCACTGTGGCCGCCCGTTGCGGCAACCGGGCCAGCGCAGCGCGCAAAATCCGCCCGTCGTCGGCCTGCTCCGCTGCGACGGCGGGGTCGATGGTCTCTGCCGCGGAGGCGGCCAGCTGCTCACGCCGCGACCGTCTCCTGTCGGCGCGCAGGACGTTCAACGCGGCGTGCGCCGCGGCCGCGCACACCCACCCTCCCGCCCAGGCCTGCTCGCTGCAGTGGCGGCTGTGAAGGGCGAGGAAGGCGTCCTGGGCGACGTCCTCAGCCTTGCTGCGATCACCGAGGACGCGCGTGGCGATGCCGACCACTCTGGCGTATTCAGCGCGAAAGACGCGATCGAACGCCTTGTCGGTGATCTCGGCGACGGTGGGGGGGACGGTCATGCGCCAGACGGCCTCTCCATTCATACATGTACAGCACCGCCGACGCCCATCCTGTGACGCGACGCCGCGCCGGAACTCGGCTAGAAGTTGGCGTTGGCCAGCGGCACCGTGGCGTCGGGGAGGCTGCCGGCCTCGGCGGCGCCGTCCTCGGCTGGGGCCGTTGGCGGGCCGGCACCGAGCCCGTACGCGGCCATCGAGAGGCTGCCGTACGCGCAGCCGTCGACGAGGACATCGAGGGTCTCGCCAGATGCGGCCGCAAGGCCCGCGACGAAGACGGACGGGAGGAAGTGCTCCGGGGTCGGCACGGCCATGGTGAAATCGGCGTGCTCGCGCAGGTCGAGGATCGACCCCGGCTCCTCGGTGAGGATGGCGCGGGCGTCGCGGTCGAAGCGCTGCGCCCAGTCGAACCCGGTGTGCGGCCGGCTCCCGTCCATGCGGGGCAGGTTGTGGACGATGTTGCCGCTGCCCAGGATGAGCACACCCTGGTCGCGGAGCGGCGCCAGGCGCTGGCCGAGATCCAGGTGGTAGTCGAACGGCTTGGTGGCGTCGATCGACAGCTGCACAACCGGGACGTCCGCGTCCGGGTACATGTGGCAGAGCACCGACCAGGTGCCATGGTCGATGCCCCACTGGTCGCGGTCGAGGCCGGCCCACACCGGGTCGACGACACGCACCACCTCGTCGGCGAGGTCCGCGGAGCCGGGCGCGGCGTATTCGACGGCGAACAGGGCGTCGGGGAACCCATAGAAGTCATGGATGGTTCGGGGTCTTGCCATGGCGGTGACCGCTGTGCCGGTGATGTACCAGTGGGCCGAGACGGCGAGGATGGCCACGGGCCGCGGAATCGCGGCGGCGAAGGCGCGCCAGGCGTCCGTGTAGTGGTTGCTCTCCAGCGCGTTCATCGGGCTGCCGTGGCCGATGAACGCGGCGGGCATGCGCGTGGGCGCCGTCACGGTGGGGGAGCGCCCGGGTTCATGCGGACAGGATACGCAGGTCAGCTCGGGCGGCGACGAGGCCCCTATAACTACTGATAATGCATATTCTCACGATACAGGGCCTCCGGCGCGTCACGGAGCGGCGGCTGCCCTCCCCAGGGGCGTGTCGGCGGCCTCGTTCGGCCGACACGCTGCGAGCTGTGAGTTGGTTCAGCGCCTGTCCTGGACGCCCCCGCCACCCCAGAACTCCCCGTCGAGGGCGTACAGCGCCTCCGTGGCTTCCCGGAGTTGGGCGGTGACGGCATCCCGGTCCCGATGAGACGGCTCCTCGGCGCCCGCTGCGATGACCCCACGGATCCTGCAAGCTCCTGATAATACGGGCGTGGCCACCACCTCTGCGACCCGGCGGCGCCCCACCGCACCAGCCGCAACGCGGCTCCCTGCCTGGGCGGCTGAGATCCCCGGACCGGCCGATCCCCTTCCCGACCAGGTGCAGCAGTTCCTGGACTGGCTGCGCATCCAGCGCAACCGCCCGCTCACCACCGTGCGCGCCTACCGCCAGGACCTCGCCAAGTTCGTCGCCTTCCTGCGCCGCCACCCCCTCGCCGAGAATTTCACAGCGGCCGTGGACCGCGCCCTGCTCCGGCGCTACCAGGTCGAGCTCGCCGAGGTGCTCCCCAACCCGCGGACCCGCGCCCGCGCCCTTGTCGCACTGCGGCAATTCCTCTCCTACGCGTACGACGAGGGCTGGACCGAGGCCGAGCTCAGCCGGCAGGTGAGCGTGCCGCGGTATGTCGTCGGGGATCCACACCCCGTGGCCACCCAGACGGTCCCGCACCTCCTTGCCGCCCTCCCCACCGCGACACTGCGCGATCTCCGCGACCGGGCGCTCATCAACCTGCTCGTGAGCACGGGCTGCCGCATCGCCGAGGCGTGTGCGCTCAACCGCGGCGATGTGCGCCGCGACGGCTTCCGCGTGCTCGGCAAGGGTGGCAAGCACCGCACGGTGTACCTGACCGCCGGTGCCCATGACGCTGTGCAGGACTATCTGCGCCTCCGCGGGCCCGACCCCGCCCCGGCGCTCTTCATCAGCGTGGCCAGGCCGGACATCCCCGGCGGCCGGGCCCTCCCCCACAACCGTCTGACCACCGACGGCGCGCGCCATGCGCTGCGGGCGCTGCGTCACCGCTTCAGTGCCGACCCGGCGCTCTTCGCGCTCATCGACGACCTGCGCACGCCCCATGCAGCGCGGCACACGGCGGCCACGACGCTGCTCGAGGCGACCGACGGCGACGTCCGCCTCGTGCAGGAGGTGCTCGGACACGCCACCCTGGAGACCCTCCGCGTCTACACAGAGATCACCGACAAGCGCAAACGGGCAGCCTACGAACGCCTCGGCGACTACCTCGAGGAGGTCGGCACCGGAGCGGCCGGCTGAAGCGTGTCCAGCCACCCGTCGACGACCTCGACGAAGCTGTCCGGCCGTTCGAGTTGTGGGACGTGGCCCGTGTCGGCCAGCACCCGGAAATCCCAGTCGGGCCGCAGCGATGCCACGGCCTCGGACGCCGCCAGGCTGACGACGAGGTCGTGGTCACCGTGGAGGAGCAGGGTGGGCGCACGCACCTCGAGGATGTGGCGGTGCAGGGTCCGCCGCCGCCACAGCCAGCGCACCAGTGACCGGGTCGCGTCCACCACCGCACGGCCGGCCTGGTCCTGCGCGCCCCGCCAGCGGGTCAGCTCGATCTCCGCGTCGCGGGTGGCCGGGGAGACGCGCGACATGTCCACGGTGCACAGCCTCAGCACCTCGTCGACGAGACGCTCGGCGCCGCGGCGGCGGGCGTGGAGGCGGAGCAGCCACGGCCCCACCACCGGGGCCGCCATGACCAGGAAGGCGACGATGACCACGCTGGGCCGGCTGTAGCGCACCCGCGGCAGCGCCGGGTCGACCAGCACCAGGGCCGCGATCCGCTGTGGTTGCCGGGACGCCTCGACGATGGCGATGAGCCCTCCCATCGAGTTGCCGACGAGCACCACACCCTGGCCGTTCGCGATGTGCTCGGCAACCCGGTCGACCACCTCCTGGTTCTGCGTGACGGTCGCGGAGCGCCCGGCCAGCGGCGTGCGTCCGAAGCCGACCAGGTCCAGTGACCAGACGTGATGTCGCCGCGTCAGCGGCTCGGCGACGTCGCGCCAGTCGAGCAGCGAACCGCCGAGACCGTGCACCAGGAGCATCGGGGCGCCATCACCGCCGTGGTCGACGATGTGCACCGGGCCGCCGACGTCGAGGGAGAGGTCGCCCACCGCTTGATGCTATCGCCTCGCCTCCCAGCGTCCGCCGCGAGGTCAGACCGAGGGGCGCCAGACGTTGCCGAGGACACGCACCGGCCCCTCGAATTCCTCCGCCCAGCAGGCGAGCACCGCCTCCCCGATCGGGGGGTGCAGGTCGATGGTGGCCAACTCGTCGCGATCGTGCCAGGCCACATCGTCGAGGACTCCGTCGCGACCGACGCGCAGCGTGCCTCCAGGCGGTGTCGTGCCCGCAAAGACCAGGTTGAGCAGGTGCCGGCCGGCCGGCTCGATCGCCTCGCACACCAGCACGAGCCGTCCGACTGTGACCACGAGCCCCGTCTCCTCGAGCATCTCGCGAACAGCGGCGCCGACCATGGTCTCTCCCACCTCCACCCCGCCGCCGGGCAGGAGCCAGTGCCGCCGGCCGTTCTTCACATGCTCGGCGAGCAGGATCCGATCGCCCTCGCGGAGGCATACAGCGACCCTCACGCGGACGCCGTTGCTGCTCACGCAGCGGATTATCCCTGCCCACAGGCGGGCTTGACACGAACAGGTGTTCGTTGTAGTGTGGGCGCGTGGGAACATCTGTTTGGGACGACGCGCCTGTCATCACCGACCTCAGCCTCGCTCTTCGCCGTCCGCGCCGGCGGGGTCTGCGGCGCAACCCGCGTGTTGTCGCGGCCGGGGTGGTCACCGCCGCCGCAGGTGTGCTGTTCCTCGGGAGCAACGTCTACGGCGGCTTCAACGTGGCCGCGCCGGCTCACATCAGGGTCCACGCCGGCGACACGCTGTGGGCCATCGCCTCCAGCCACTACCAGAGTGGTGATGTGCGCGACCACATCGACCAGATCATCAGCCTGAACCACCTCGCTGGGAGTTCGATCAATCCCGGCGAGGACCTGCTCCTACCGGCACCCGGCTCATAGCGGGAACCGGTTCCGGCACGGTTCGCCCGGCGTTCAGGTCGGCGAGCCAGGCCACCGCGCCCGACGGGTGCGGACTGGGCCGGTCGCTGTCACGGCGCCGACCACCTCCTCCCCCATCATCATCATCCCCGCCGTCCTCGTCGGCGGGAGCCTCGTTGAGCATGCGTACAAAGACGACTCCGAACGCCGTGAACAGCGCGATCTTGCTGACCAGTGCAATGCAAGCCCCGGCGATCTGCTGGTCGGTCAGGACGTCGAGGCCGAAGAGGCGCGGAGCGCTCGCGTAAGTCGGGTAGAGCGCGTGCTTGGCGAGAGCAACGGTGATGCCGCCGAAGGTCTGTGGGATCGTGGCCACGAGGATGTAGCCGAGGGTCGCCCAGCGGCTGAGCACGCGCCGATCACCAAGCGGGACCACGATGGGCCACCAGAACATCACCGAAGCCGCCAGCAAGGTCAGCTGCTGGAGTGCGTACAGCTCCTGGTTGTGCAGCGAGGCGTCGTAGGCGCCCGTGAGGTGCCAGCCGAAGAAGGCTGCGTTGATGGCCACCATCCCGCTGAGGGGATGCACAAGAGCCCGGCCCACGCGCTGCAGCAGCCGCGGCAGAACGACCGTGCATCTCGTCGGGAGCGCCAGGAGAAGCAGCGGTGGCACCACCCCCATGATCAGCGTGATCTGCGCAAGGTGGGCGGTCAACAGGTAGTGCGACGCCACCGTCTGAAGCGGCGACACCCACGCCCCGGCCAGTAGGAGGACGGCCGCGACACCCGACCATCGCTTCCAGGTACGGTCTGGCTCGCCCGGCGTGGCGCGCGCCGACGCGACCACGATTCCGGCCACCGTGACCAGCCCAGCGGCGAGCACGGGGTCGAACGTCACTCCGGCTGGCGATGGCAGCACCCCCACACCGTAGCGCAGCCGCCGCCCGTTAGCGAGCCGGTCGAGCGGCTGTGAAGGGACCCGCGCCCCGCGCTGCCAGCCGGAAAAGGCATGCCGGTGGCCCGACGTGGGCGGCCGCCTGAGGGCTTGAGATCAGATGCGAGCCTGCGCGAAGGCCGCCGGAAGGCGTACAAAGGGTTCGGCGCGATCGCGCGCGGCTCCGTGCAGCAGCCTGGAGTCCGTGTCAACGCATGAGCGATGTCCACCAACCCCTACCAATTCTCGCTTCGGACAAGCCGGGTTCCCGGTGACGTCCTCGATGACGTGGCCGCGCGCCCGCTGCCCGGAATCGCCGTGGCGGAACGGGGCACCCACTACCTCGTCCTGCGACCACTCAGCCGCCACCGCTTCGG
>Ga0209890_10001496_pt1 | contig 10595 bp, 5 predicted proteins | sample OrgsoiDNA2013049_FD_185799 | JGI IMG/M metagenome (GOLD analysis project Ga0209890, IMG submission 185799) | Permafrost soil microbial communities from the Arctic, to analyse light accelerated degradation of dissolved organic matter (DOM) -... | ecosystem: Environmental > Terrestrial > Soil >... | reverse complement strand
GCTGGCGCTGTTGGGGCTGCTGCGGCTGTTGGTGCTGGGGCTGCTGCTCCTGGGGCTGGCGCTGTTGGGGCTGCTGCGGTGGTTGATGCTGAGGCTGCTGCTCTTGAGGCTGGCGCAGTTGGGGCTGTTGCGGTTGAGACCCGGGGCGAGGCTGCGCCGGGTGTTCTGCCGGCGGGCTCATCGGCACGACGCTCATGGTACCGGGGTGTTTCGCCGGCACCACGTCCGCACCCGAAAATGCGCCCGGCCGAGGGGTCGCCGCGACCGGTGGTACGCCGTGGTTCACGCTGGTACGCAAGGCGGGATTGCTGCGTGCGGCTTGCACGTGCTGCTCCTGGGCTGGTAAGGCCGGGAGATGGCGCTCATGAGCGGCCGCCGTCTCGGCTGCGGTCGGTTGGGCTCGTACCCCGCCGGTACCGCCGTTGTAGCTCACGCGATTCACGGTAACGTTATTGATGACCGTCTTGTTGTAGACGTTGGTGATGTTCGTATTGCTGATATTGGTCACCGACCGGTTGTAATAGAGACGGTCGCCCTGCCAATAACCCCCCTCGTAGCCGCGGCCGCCGTACCCGTGACCGTAATTCACGCCGCCATAGAATCCGACTTGAGGACCCCAGTAGCCTACATTCCATATGAAAACGCTACCCCTATTGCCCCAGTAGCCCGGAGTCCAAAGGTAACCCGGCTGCGGAGCGAGAATCCATGTGCCCGGCACCCAGTAATAATCCTGATCGTCATCGCTCCAGGCCCAATACCCCGGAGTCCACAGGTATCCCTCCGCCGGAATGGGCGGCTGCTCATAGACCGGCAGCTCCGGAGGCGGCACGTTGACTGAGATCTCCACCCCCACTTGTGCCATGCTCATCACCGGCACGACCGCGAGAAGTAAAGCCGTCAGGACTGATCGCCGCCAGTGGGTCAACATGTGCTTTTCTCCCGGGGTTCGAGCAGGGAAGCCTAAGAAATATCTGTAGATATGATCCGCCTACGGCATTCGAAAGCATGCCGCGCTCTGGTCGGTTGGCACCAGCTGCGCCTGTAGGATAACGCTGATGGCGGAACTCGGGGGATAATCCGGTTCATGACCCAAGCACCGCTCAAATCCGTGCCCGCCGTGGGCGATTCCCTGGTCGAAGCGGCGTATGCGCGCCTGCGCACCAGCGACGATACGGACGAACGAATCGCGGCGGCGGCACGCCTGCTGCTGGTCATTTTCGACGAATTTTACGGCCTGCTGTGCGAATACCCGTTTCGCGCCAAGTGCGCCTTCGAAACCCTGGATCCGCATGCGTCGATCCGGATCAGCAAGGAGCGTCTGGAACTCTACAGCCGCTACGTCGCGGAACACGGACCCCGGGTGCGCGCGGCTTTCCCGGCTCTTGCCGATGATTCGAAGATATGGGACGCGCTCGACAAATTGTTCGTCGCGATGCTCGCTGACCGCTACGAGGCGGATATCGCGTTCAGCTTCGCCCATTCCATTCGGCGCAATATCAGCCACGAAATCTGGCGGCCGGTCGCCTACTCCTTTCCGGCGCCGAGCAGGCTGCGCGCCTTCTCCATGGCGGCGGTCCATCGCCGCCTGCCGGTGCAGGGTCGGGTCGACGTCGAGCTGGTGGCAAGTGCATTGCGGGTGCCCGGATTTTCCGTTCAGTTCAGGAATTTGAATGGCGATTCGCAGCGCATCCTCAATCGGCTGAAGCGCCTGCTGTACGGCGAGCCGGATGCGCCGGCGCCGGTGGCGCTCGAGGTGGTGGATGCCGGATTTTTTAGGGACCGCAACGCATTCGTCGTCGGCCGCTGGGTACTCGCCGACGGCAGCATCGTGCCGTTCGTGGTCGCGCTCAAGAACAGCGTCGAGGGCATCTATGCCGATGCGCTTTTGCATCGTGTCTCGGACATCCACGATCTTTTCAGTTCCGCTCTCGCCAATTTTCACGTCACCACGCGGCTTTACTACCAGACCTGCGTATTCCTGTTCAGCCTGATGCCGCGGCGGCCGCTTGGGCATCACTATTCGACCATCGGATTCAACCATGTCGGCAAGGTGGCCATTCTGAACGAGATCGGCGAGCAGATGCGTTACAGCGGCCAACGGTTCGAGAGATCGCCCGGGGCGCCGGGCACGGTGGCGTTCGGGTTCACCTTTGAGGCCTGCGCCTATCACTTGAAGGTCATTCGCGATCACCCCACCACCTCGTACAAATGGGGTGAGTTCCCGGGGGTTGCGGCGGTGGTGGACAAGTACCGGATCGTGCACGAGATCAATCGCGCCGGCAGCATGCTCGACAACGTGATGTATTTCAAAATGCGGCTGGACCGGGGGATGTTCCATCCCGAGCTGCTCGAGGAGTTGTGCCAGCAGGCGGCCGGCAGCGTGCACGTGGACAAGGACGGTGTTTATCTGCGCTCGCTCATCGTGCAAATGAAGATCATCCCGCTGCCGGTGTACCTGCAGAGCGCCGATGAGCGGGAGACCCGCGAGGTGATCGTGAGCCTCGGCCACTGCGTCCGCAACAATGCCGCTACCAATATTTTCAACAAGGATTTGGATTCGAGAAATTACGGCGTCGGCCGCTACGGCCGGGTGTTTCTGTTCGATTACGACGCCGTCGAAAAATTGACGGAGGTCAAGATCCGCACCAATTCCGATCGCGAGCCGGGCGAGGAAGCCGTGCCGGATTGGTTTTTCGAGGAGGGAACCGTCTTCTTGCCCGAAGAGCTCGAATACGGCATGCAGCTTGTGAACCGTCATGCGCGCCGCTGCTTTCGCGAGGAAAACGCCGATCTGTTGACCGTCGAGTATTGGCAGGAGATGCAGCAGAAATTGCTTCGCGGCGAGGTTCCGGCTCTGCAGATCTGCCCCGACGCCAGCAAGCTCGACAGCGAGGTCGAGACCACCTGAGTCCGCGCTGCGCTCAAGCGCCCGCGTTTTGCGGAGGAGCGGACGGCAGTTCGAGTATGAATGCCGCGCCCAAGCCCGGTCCGCCGCTCTCGGCGCGTAAGGTGCCGCCGAGTTCCTGAGCCGCGAGCGCGCCGCTGTGCAGGCCGAAGCCGTGGCCGGTGGGCCGGGTGGTGAAGCCATGGCTGAACAGGCGCCCCATGTTCTCCGCCGGTATGCCGACGCCGTTGTCGATGACCGAGATGCGCACGCCGTGCGCCACGCTCTCGATGCGCAGGGTGATGAATTTGTCCGCACGCCCCGATTCGTCGCACGCATACTTGGCGTTGCGGACCAGGTTCACGAGGATCTGCAGCACCTTGTGTTTGTCGACGGTGATCGGCGCCACTGCGCTGAATTCGCGCCGCAGCGTCACGCCATGGCGCGCAAAGGCGCCGGCATTGAGCCGCAGGCTGTCCTCCACGAGATCGACCACCTCGACCACCTCGGTCACGCCGCACAGCTTGGCGTAGCTCTGCTGCATCGCCACGGTGTCCTTGATGTGCTCGAGGTGATCGCGCAGGGTTGTGAGTTCCTGCAGCGCCATCCGCTGGTCCGCCAGCAGTTGTTCGCCGAGCGCGGCCAGATACTGCGGTATGCGCTTGCCTCGATCATCGCTGGTCATGAATTGGCCGACTTTGGTGCCTTGCTCGAGCAGCAATTCGGCCAGGCGCGACACACCGGGCGCCTTCGATTGCCGTAGACGCTCGGCCATGAGGCTTGCCGAAATATTGACGCTGTTGAGGATGTTGCCGACGTTGTGCAGCACATTGGTGGCGACTTCGGCCATCCCCGCCTGGCGCGAGGCCGTCATCAACTCCTTGTGCACGCGCTCGAGTTCCATGTCCTGCTGCTTGCGTTTGGTCGTGTCTTGAATCACCGCCACCGCGCCCAGGGTTTGCCCGTCCGGCCCCACCAACCGGCAGGCGTTCGAGGACGTGGTGCGCGGCGGCGATGCGTCGCGCGGAACGACCACGAGCTCGACGTGGTTGATGGTCTCTCCGCGCAGCGCCCCGGCCAACGGCTGCTCGTCCCTCGGCACGGGAGTGACGCCATCCGGAAGAAATACATCCACCTCGATCGGATACCGGTCCGATGCGGACTCATCCCGCGACCGCATGCGAAAAAGCTCCACCGCGGCGTGGTTATAGTGGGTGATATTCCCGGCGACGTCGCATGCCAGCAGCGCGAGAGGGAGTTCGCTGATCACTGCTTTGAGCAGCATTTGTTGTTGGAGCAGCGCCGCCGACAGCTCCTTGCGCTGGCTGATGTCTCGCAAGTACTCGACCGAGCACCCCGCGTTGCTGCCCTCGCGCACCAGCGCCGTGGTTGTGCGGACCCACAGATAGCTGCCGTCCTTGCGTCGCAGGCGCTTTTCGATGTCGACGAACGGGATTTCCGCGCTCCACAATCGCTCGAGCTGCGCCGCGGCGAGCACGACATCCTCGGCATGGGTCAGTTCTTCGACCTCTTTGGCCGCGAGTTCGTCAGGGGTGAAACCGAGCAGGGCGCAGAATGCCGCGTTAAAACGAACCAACGCGCCGTTGCGGTCCGAGTAGGCAATTCCGATCGGCGCCTGATCGAAGGTATTCCGGAACAAGGTCTCGGCTTTGCGCAAGTCGCCCCGCGCGGTCACCAGATCGGTAAAATCGCTGATCGTGCCTACGAAACCGCACACTCCGTGGGCGGGAGCCACCTGCTCGCTGATGAAGCGCACCGCGCCGTCCAGGGACTGGGTGCGGTATTCGAATTGCATCGGACGCGGTTGCCGGCAGAAATCGGCCCATTCGGCTTCCATGCGCGCCCGATCCTGCGGATGCACGCCCTGGGCCCAGTCGTCCGTACTCTGCTCCGGACCAAGTCCGAAAATACGCCGGTACTCCGGATTGGCGTAGCTCAGGTTTCCCTCTGAATGGGAGTGATAAATGGCGACCGGCGCGCTGTGGAGCAGCGCCCGGGCAAGTGCGGCGTCGGCGGGCAGGGCGGGTGCCTCGGACTTCGCCGGATCCTCGGACTTTGCCGGTTCCTCGGCATGTGCTGATGCCGCGGCGGGCAACGCGCTTTGAGTTCGAATCATCGGGAGTATTCTGGATAATGTGTACAACCACGCATCCCGTGATTGAATCACAGGAAGTGCGCCGCAAACGTAGAATGGCGTCGCAACTTTGAACGCGACGCCGCAAGCCGCGCGCCCCCGTGGCCGGGGAATTGCATCGGCGCGCGTAATCGGGTAGCGACGCGGCCACCGCCGCCGCATTTTCGGGAAGGTTCAATGGACGCAGATCAAAGACCCGCCGGACCTTGGAACCCCGGCCTACAGTCGCAAATCCCCCGGGAGTTGCTGCCGCTGTGCACGATCTTTCGCCATGAACACGTCCTGACCAGCATCGCCTCCGCCGAGGAGCTGCACGCCATGACCGGATTCGCCTTGAGCGAACTGGTGGTGTTTAGGCCGCAGAGACTCGCTCTGCACGAGCTGCTGATCCGGGTCACCGCCGATTTTGCGGTGCCGGACGGATTGCAAATAGGGGACCTCGGCATCAACTTTCGGCGGATCGCCGGGCAAATCCTCACGCAGTACCTCGAGCCCGAAATGGATCTCATCATTGAAGCGTTCGAGCGGGCCCGCGCCGACATGGCGGATGCCATCGAGGCCGCTCTCGGCGCCGTGGTGCCCGGACTCGCACCGCTCGCCGCGCCAGCGTCGCGGCGGCCGGTGCGCTGGCTGTTTTCCCGGGGCAAGCTGCGCCGCGGCGCCGCGGCTGCGCCCGGCGAGCGGGGCTGGGGTCCCGCACAGATCGCGGAATTGGAGCGCGGCGCGAAGGCCGCGACCGACGAGCTGCAGAAGCTCGCGTACCAGTCGCTGGCTCGAGTCCTGTCGGCCTTGTTCACGGGCCACGGTCACGCCTGGGGCACCCGGACGCTGATCGGGCAACTGGCGAAGGACATTGCCTGCAACACCTTCGCGAGCGACGCCGTCGGCCGCGCCATCGAGCCCATCCTTGAGCGCGCGGCCCGGCAGGAGGGTTACGGCCGGCTGCCGTGCCAGGATCGACCGGTCGTGATCAATACCAAGGGAGCCTCGGCATCCGGCAAGAGCACGCTGCGGCCCCTGCAGAAGAAGCTCGCGGGCGATCTCGGCATGCGCTGGAGCGATTTCGCGTTGATCAGCCCCGACATCTGGCGCAAGCAGCTGCTCGACTATGCGACGCTCGGCGCGGCCTACATATATGCCGGAGCGTTTACCGGGGACGAGCTGCAGATCGTCGACCGGAAACTGGACCGCTACATGGCGCGCAAACATCAATCCGGCCGCATGACGCATCTGCTGATCGATCGATTCCGATTCGACAGCTTCGCCCCGGATTCGGACGAGGAGGGGAGCAATCTGCTGACGCGCTTCGGGCAGGAGGTGTTTTTGTTTTTCGTGATCACGCCGCCCGAGCAGCTGGTGGAACGAGCCTGGAAGCGGGGCCTGGAGTTCGGACGCTACAAGGCGCTGGACGACACGCTGGCGCATGCCGTGGAGGCTTATACCGGGATTCCCAAAGTGTTCTTCACCTGGGTACGGCGCAGCGACAAGCGGTTTCATTTCGAGTTTTTGGACAACACCGTGCCCTTGGGAGAGCGGCCGCGCACCGTCGCCTTCGGCGACAATGACGCGATCAATGTGCTCGACGTGAACAAGATGCTGGCCATCGAACGCTATGGGCGCATATCGGTCGATGCCACCGGCCCCGGGGAGCTCTATGCGGATCGCGAGCTGCTGGCTGCCGAGCGCAACACCGGGTTTCTGATGCACTGTGTCGACGCATTCCGCGTGGTCAATTTTGCCGACCAAGCGAGCGGACGGATTTACCTGACCATCGAACGCGGCAAGCCGGCGATCAAGGATCCCGAGCCCTTCCAGGCCGCGGTGCGGAATCCCGACACCCTGGCCGGCGTGCAGGCGGTGGCGCCGCGCGCGCTCGGCGGCGATGTCGGATCCGTGGATCGGGCGCGGTACTTGGATCGCCATCCGGACAGCGCCGCGCACCGGGGCGGCGCGACGCCGACTCTCGGGGTCTGGGGCGAGTCGATGCGGCATTGAATGCCGCGAGCGATCAGCCGAGGAAATCGCAGTAGCGGTCGACGTGTGCCGCGAGATTGAGCGTGTGCTCGCGGGTGAGGCGCTCCGCCAATTCGGTGTCCCGCTTCTCGAGCGCTTCGATGATGTTCAGATGATCGATGATCGAGCGCTCCGCCCGATCGCTTTGTGCGATCGTCGCCCGGCGTATGGCGCGCACGTGGATCAGGAGGTTGCGGGTTGCATCGACGATGGTCTGGGATCCGCCGAGAGCGATGACCGACGTATGGAAGGCGATGTTCGCATCGGAATACTCGCACAGATGCAGCGATGGCGGCGAGTCCTGGAATTCGTCGAACAAGTGCCGCAGCGCGGCAATGTCCTCGGTCGATGCGTGCAGCGTCGCGAGCCGTGCGGCCATGGATTCGAGCGCCGCCCACATCTGCACCATCTCGATCATTTCCCGCTTGGATTTGCGAACGATGAAGATCCCGCGCCGGGGTATGGTGCGGATGAAGCCCTCCTGCTCGAGCAGCGACAGCGCTTCACGGATGGGGGTGCGGCTGACGCCGAGCGCGGCGGTCAATTGCCGTTCATCGAGGCGCAATTCCTGCTGCGGATCGTAGATGTCGGTGTCCGCGATTGCATTTTTCAGCAGCGCATAGGCCTGGTCCCGCAGGCTGGTCGGATTCAATGGCCCCAGTGCGAGCGGCGCTGCGGGCGCTGCGCGTTGAACGAGATTTGCAATCGTGCTCATCGATCATCCTCACTCATGTCTGAAAGGCGCCGCCCGGCCCCGATACCCATGGCCGGGGAGGCCAAATCGCATAGACGAATGACTATGCGCAATTGGCGCTCCATTTGGCTCACAAAGCAAGTTCCGCGCAAGTGCATGGCAGCGCATGCCCGAAGCGTTGCTTGACAGTCCGAAATCCCTTCATATATGGTATACCAGCAATAATTAAATAAAAATCTAATTGCTCCGGCTCCTTGAAAAGAGCTGGAAACGAATATTGGGGGGTTACACGGGTGGGTCGGATTCTCGCGTCCGCAGCTTCGACGACTCGATTTCCGCCGCTACATGGCGGCGCTCACACACAATTGCCCGCGATCGGGCCCTTACATCACCGCCTTGCCCCCGCCGATTCGGAGAACTGCCGCCGCTCTCGATAACCCGATTCAGGAGAACTACTACATGAACACGACGTCGAATCAGGCAACCGCTTCGCAAGCCAGTGCATCGCCATTCGGAAATCCGTGGGTGCAGCTGATCATCGGGGTCATCTGCATGGCGTGTGTGGCGAACCTGCAGTACGGCTGGACGCTGTTCGTCAATCCCATCGATGCCAAATATCATTGGGGACGGCCCGCGATCCAGGTCGCCTTTACCGTCTTCGTGCTGATCGAGACCTGGCTGATTCCCGTTGAAGGGTACCTGGTCGATCGCTTCGGGCCGCGCTGGGTGGTCATCGTGGGCGCGGTGCTGGTCACGATCGCCTGGGTCATCAATTCCGGTGCGAGTTCGCTGCCGGTGCTTTATTTTGCCGCCGCGCTCGGCGGTATCGGCACCGGCTGCATCTACGGCACCTGCGTCGGCAACGCGCTCAAGTGGTTCCCCGGCCGGCGTGGTCTCGCCGCCGGCATCACCGCCGCGGGATTCGGCGCCGGCGCGGCGATCACCATCGGGCCGATTTCGAGCATGATCAATTCGTCCGGCTACGAGCAGGCATTCTTGGTATTCGGACTCATCCAGGGCGGCATCGTGTTCGTGATGGCCTGGCTGCTGCTGACGCCTCCGGCGCAACTCGCGACCGCGGTGGTGAAGCCCAATCAGACGGCGCACGGCTATACGCCCACGGAGGTGCTGCGCAGTCCCGTTTTTTATGTGCTTTACATAATGTTCGTGCTGATCGCCGCCGGCGGACTCACCATGGCGGCGTCCATGGCGCCGATTGCCAAGGATCTGAAGATCGAGAAGGTCCCGGTGGAACTGTTCGGATTTGCGATGCCGGCGCTGGTGTTCGCCTTGTCCTTGAACCGCATATTCGACGGCGTCGGCCGGCCATTTTTTGGTTGGCTGTCGGATCAGATCGGCCGTGAATATACCATGGCGCTCGCCTTCCTGAGCGGTGCCGCCGCCCTGTACACGCTCAGCCAATCGGGGTCGAATCCGGTGACATTCGTGCTGGTGACCGCGCTTTACTTCGGCGTGTACGGCGAAATTTTCAGCCTGTTCCCGGCCACCCAGGGCGACACCTTCGGGTCCAAATTTGCCGCCGCCAACGCCGGCATGCTGTACACCGCCAAGGGCGCCGGTGCGCTGCTGGTACCCGTCGCCGCGGGCATCGCGAAAGCGCACGGCTGGGGTGCGGTGTTCACCATCGCGATGAGTTTCAACATTATCGCGGGCCTGATGGCCTTGTTCGTGCTCAAGCCCATGCGAGCGCGCCACTTCGCCGCGAGTCGCGCGGCGCACCCGACCGCCGCTTGAGCGAGCGGATACTTTTGATGGAGTCCTTATGGCAAGCGTAAACCCCGCGTCGATTCAGCCGAAGACCACGACCGCCGAAGATACCCTTCAGCGCAAGAGCCGCGAGGCGGGCGTGATTTCCGGCGGTCATTTGGTGGCGAAGGCGCTCAAGAACGAGGGTGTCGACACGATCTTCACTCTTTGCGGCGGCCACATCATCGACATCTATGATGGCTGTGTGGATGAGGGCATCCGCATCATCGACGTGCGCCACGAGCAGGTGGCCGCCCACGCCGCCGACGGATATGCGCGCCAAACCGGCAAGCTCGGCTGTGTGGTCACCACCGCGGGTCCGGGGTTTACGAATGCGATGACCGGCATCGCTACGGCATTTCGCTCCGAGAGTCCCGTGCTGCACATCGGCGGTCAAGGTGCGCTGACGCAGCACAAGATGGGATCGCTGCAGGATTTGCCGCACGTCGACATCGCCACGCCGATCACCAAATTTGCGGCAAGCGTACCTTCCACCGAGCGCGTGGCGGACATGATCTCGATGGCGGTGCGCGAGGCGTTCAACGGCGCCCCCGGACCGGTGTACCTCGAAATCCCGCGCGATGTGCTCGATCGCGAGGTCGATATCACCAAGGCGGTCATTCCCCAGCCGGGCATGTACCGCGCGTCGACCAAATCCATCGGAGATCCCCGCGACATCGAAAAGCTGGCCGATATTCTGGTCAATGCGGAGCGGCCGGCGATTCTCTACGGGCAGCAGGTTTGGACCGGGCGCGGCCACAAGGAGGCCATCGCGCTGCTGCGGGGCCTCGACATTCCGGGGTATTTCAACGGCGCCAGCCGCGGACTTCTGCCGCCGGGCGACCCGCATCACTTCGATCGCACCCGCACTCAAGCGTTCGCCAACGCGGATGTGCTGGTGATCGTCGGGACTCCCTTCGACTTCCGCATGGGCTACGGCAAGCGCATCAGCAAGACTCTGAAGCTGGTGCAGATCGACATGGACTATCGGACCGTGGGCAAGAACCGCGACATCGATTTGGGCCTGGTCGGCGACCCGGGAGCGATCTTGGGCGCGGTGCTGCAGGCGGCCTCCGGCCGCA
>Ga0209890_10001495_pt1 | contig 10595 bp, 11 predicted proteins | sample OrgsoiDNA2013049_FD_185799 | JGI IMG/M metagenome (GOLD analysis project Ga0209890, IMG submission 185799) | Permafrost soil microbial communities from the Arctic, to analyse light accelerated degradation of dissolved organic matter (DOM) -... | ecosystem: Environmental > Terrestrial > Soil >... | reverse complement strand
TCAGTACGCCTCCCGCCACCTACGACGCCATCGTGAAGCGCTCAAAGCCCGCCACACAATCTGTTGGGGTGCGCTGAGTGAAAGGGATACCCACTCGGACTTATATCAAAGCATTCCGGAATAAGGACTTAGGGGATTTCTTGCCTTGGTTCGGGCTTTGTGGGGCTTCGAAGTGGCGTAAATCGTGTCAAGCCCCCTTTTTCGGGTCGGATATCAGTTTTCAAAGAACGCTGAGATGGTTTTGGGGCAGCGCGCGGGCCGTCTTGGAAGATGGCACTCCTCGGCACTGCCCCATCAGAACGCTATTCTCGCATTGGGTGAGTTGCGCGTCTGTGATGGTGCTCACTGGTTGGGTGTGATGAAAAATCCCGGTGTTGGACTTATCTGTGGAATCCCCACTTCCTGCTCTTGGGAAGTGGTCTGGGGGACAACCATAGCCGATGTGGCGGCAGCATCGCGGGCCACTTCTCAAAAAGCGTGAGAAGTGGCGCACCCGCAATTAGCTTGTCTCAACGTTCAAAGAAAACCCGCGTTAGTCTTTCCACTTTGATGGGGCCCACCCGCCTCCTTTCCCCGGAGCCTTGGTTTTCTTGAGCAACCCAAGTCTACTCGGTGCCTCGGAGCCGACACGGTTATCTAATCAGCCTCCTCTTGACTTTTACTTAGCATGGATGTCCCCAAGTTTCCCCCAGGTTCCCCCACCAGCTATCGGCGGAGCCAGTCGAAGGGGTACTTCCCCTTCCATCGATAGAGAGCAATGAATCTCCGAACGCTCAAGAAAATCATCGCTGCAATCAACAGGCCAGCGCTAGTGGCGAAACCGACCTCATTGTGGAGCAGTTTTACGCACACAAGGCCAACGACCCACACAACTGGCACAAACGCCACAACGAGGACGATCAAGAGGCGCCCGGACCTGCGATATTCGAGTTCGTGCGAATTCATCCCCGACATAGTAGCGCCTAGGCACAACTTCGGAAACCGTCCTTCCACCACCAGCTTCAGAATGTGGGCCGCGTCCCGTTTGTCCGTCTTTTGCTTGCGCACGTAACTGGCCCGGATCTGTGCCGCATCCCCGATCCAGATCTCATGCCCCAGATCTTGCACCAGTTCGATCAACCACTGGACACCGGACCGTGAGCAACGGGATTTGCGGCAGTTGGTTGTGCACCGGCACAAAATGGTGGAGATTCGCAGCCGGGTGAAAAACGAACTGCAACACCTTTCTCTGAATAAGGGAATGCAGAAGAAGCGCACGCTGTGGAGCCAGGCGGGACAGAAGTTGCTGCGCGAGCTGCCGGTGAAACCGTGGGCGGCTTGTCGGCGGGAGGACTTACTCGGGCTGCTGGCGATGTTGAACCAGCAGATCGGCAAGCTGGATCAGGCGGTGCAACAAGCGGCCGACGAGCATCCGCAGGCGCAGTTGCTGATGACACAGCCGGGAGTCGGTCCGAACACGGCGCTGGCTTACGTGTTGACCATCGGCGATGTCAGTCGGTTTCCACGGGGCAAGCAGGTGGCAAGTTATCTGGGACTGATTCCGCGCGAGGAAAGTTCGGGCGGACGACAGAAGCTGGGCGCGATCACCAAGCAAGGCAACCGGCTGCTGCGATCGTTGCTGGTGGAAGCGGCGCAGATCGCGGTGCGTTTCGACCTGGGGATGAAGAAACAGTATTCGCATTGCTGTCATCAGAAGCCAAAAGGTGTGGCGAAGGTGGCAGCGGCGCGGAGATTAGCGGTACGACTCTACTGGATGCTACGCACGCAAAAGCCGTATCCAGAGATCGTTCGCATCGAGAGCAGCCCGCGGGTGCCCCTGGTCGGCGCAAGCTAGACCGCTGGATTGATTGGGCGCTCTCGCATCCCGGAAGGGGCCCGTGCAAAAGACGGCGCAAAAGGCGCGCCTTGGAAAACAAAAAGGCGTTTTCCACTTTCGCACCGGCCCGGCGGCGGGATGTTCGCATAGAAGAATCATGGTCGATGTTCGGGCCGTATCGATGGTTGGTGGAACGACCTTCCACCGCAGGTGATTCAGCGTGAGATTTCCAGAGTCTTGGTCCTCAACCTCTCTGGCAAACCAAGCGGTGCTCCGGCACTGCACAGGACATTTTCGCTTTGACAGAGCCTTCCCTCTTATCGAGGGGCACCCGGCTGCCCCATGAAGCCCCGGCCAGCGCTCGGCAGCTGCAGCGCTTTGTCAGGCCGCAGAGAGCGCACTGATCGTAACGTAATATCCGTCCGGATCTCGGAGCGAGAACTCCTTGGTTTGAGTGTTCGGATTCACGTGTGGCTCCTCTTCGAGCCGAGTGACGAGAGAGCGTGCCCTTTGAAGCGCCAGGTCGAAATCATCGACACGGAAGAACAACAGGAGCCCGTTGCCGGGGGTCCCGTGATCGGGGCTCATCAATGAGGGATGCTCGTGGGCGCCCCACTCGTGGAGGCAGAGCAAAACAGTTCCATCTGAATCGAGGATTTGCCTAAAGTAATCATGGGCAGGAAGGGTAGCCGGCTGCCCGAACAGCGCCTGGTACCATTTGAAGCTGCCCGGCACGTCGCCTACCGCTATGATCGTCCACGTGCGCTTCATCGGGTCCCCCTCTGCGCCACCCAAACTCCAGGCGAAGAGCCGCGTGAGATTATTTTTCGACCGTCTTCATATCCAGACTCTTCCAAAGATACCAGCACGCGATGGAGCGATAGGGCGCCCAGGGTTTCGCGATCTTCTCCATCACGGCGGGCTTCGGCCACTTGCGTTTCTTGTAGTGCTTCTTAATGGCTGCCTGCACGCCGTAATCGCCGGTCGGCAAAATATCCGGATGGCGCAACGTGAACATAAGGAACATATGCGCCGTCCAGACGCCGACGCCCTTGACCTGTGTGAGATGTGCGATCACTTCTTCTTCCGACGATTTCGGCATGCGCTCGAACTCCAGCAGGCCGGCTGCGGTCTTCTCCGCAAGATCGCGCAGATACGCCGTCTTCTGCCGCGAGAGCCCGACGCTGCGCATCTGGACATCCGTTAGTTTGAGGATGCCCTTCGGCGTCAGTGGATCGCCGGCAAGAGCGGTGAAGCGATCGAAGATGGTCGCAGCCGCTTTTCCATTCAACTGCTGATAGAGGATCGACTCGGCTAAAGCGTGAAACGTGGGCGCGCCAAACTGCATGCGGCACGGTCCTACGCGCTCGATGATCGCGGCCATCACAGGGTCGGATTTCTTGAGGTGATTGATTGCTTTGCGCATCGTCACTCGCTCCTGGCTGGATGGGAGGAAAGTGTAGCATAGAGGCGAACAAATGGCGAATCAATAAGGATCGGGTTATCGGGCCATGTAAAAGGCTGCTGTGTCCAAATGATCCGATGGCCCGATGATCCGGACCCTTTTCAGGACGGGAAATGGAAGTGTACGTCGTGTCTGGAGGCGACGGGTGTGCCGTCGAGCGTGGCCGGCTGGTAGTGCCACCGGCGAAGGGTGGCCTCGACCTTTTCGTCGATCCCGTGGCCGATTGACTGCACAATTTTTGTTTCGACGACGTTGCCCTGGGAGTCAATCGTTACTTCGATGACGACATCTCCCACCAGGTCTCGAGGAAGCTGGGCGCGGTCCACCGGAGGGTTGGGATACACGGTCGGATACGCGACGTGGACTTCATGCCCGGTAATCGGTCCGTCAATCATGGTGCCCAACGGAGATCCGGCGTGGGCATTGTGATCGCCAGCTTCCGCGTCGGCAATGACGATGGCCTGCTGAGGTTCTGGCGCAGGCTTGGGCGGCTGGGGGCGTGGGCGCGGTTTGCTCGCCCGCAGCGGGAATCGTAACTTGGCCGCGTCCAAGGGCGTGTCATCGTTCTGGGTGCCCGGTGGGGAGTAAACCAGCTTGTAGGTGTCGGCGCCATCTCCAAAGGCAAGCCAAGCCGGGCTCACGTCAATCACCCTGGGATTACGGAACGCGAGCACGGCCAACATCGCCAAGTGCGCGGCCACGGACAGTGCTACCGCACGATGGCGCCGGAATCCCGAACTTGTTTGCTGAAGACCAGTGAACACGACAATCCCTAGCTTACTGGATTGACGTGCAAAGAGAGAAAAGGTTTCGGGGACGGACGTAACTGCTGGTCCGCCCCTCTCAATCGTGTTCCTGGATCAAGTGTAGGCCGGCCAGCCTATGCGCCAGCTTGTTGCTCGGCCATGTCTCCGATCACAGGCAACTTGAACATCTGCCCCTGGTAGGCTTTGAGCACTAGAATCAGCCAGATCACAAGCCCGGCTAGACCGATCAGGGGCCACAGCAGCACGGTTGCCCACCCAAGGAATGGAATATGGCCAATGAATGCCAGGGCGATTTCGAGTACGATCCAAGCGATCATGAAGAAGATGGATTGAAAGGCATGGAATCGGATGAAGCGCTTCTTGTTGAATGGCTCCAGCACCAGAAAAATAATCGCCGGAATGATGGTTACATAGGCCAGCGCGCCAGCCACGTTATCGGTGAGTCCGGCGGCTGCGGGTGCGATTGCGCTCGTGCCTGGTCCTGCGCCACCAGCACATTTCGGGCATGTTGCTCCATCCGCGATCTGCGTTCCACAGTTAGCACAAAAAGCCACAGCGGCCTCCTAATGATCTACGAGAGGCACGTTATCAGAACCCTCGCCGGGGCGCAATGACGGCGGACCGTGCGGTTTGGAGGTTTACCAGATTTTCTCGTCCTTATCTCCGGCGCGCGCATTCTGGGCGATTCGGCTCATTAGAATTTCTAATCGAAACGTCACTAGTTGTCGTTTCTCGTTATCCTGACTCTCTGGTATATTGCCCGGACTCCCCGGAGTGGTTTGGGACCGGCCTGCCGGTTCGCGCTCGGGGTGGGGGCAACGGAGCGTCAACTTCATGGGCCGTATCATAATTCTTTTTCTCCGGCGTTTGTGGCTGCCCACGCTCGTATTCGGAGCTTTCTGCGTGATATGTGTCGCCGTATACATGAGGCTGGAAGGGCTCCGCGCCATTGATGCATTCTTCTGGATCTTTCATCCGCATGCAATTGATTACCGTTCCGTCCAGACTGCCACCAAGCTATTTTCGATTTTCGTGTACGTGGGAGTTTTTGCCTTTCAGGTGTGGATCGCGGAGCGGGTACTGGTCACGATCTTCAACCGGCAAGGTTTGGAGGCCTGGAAATCCATGATCAACGACGCCAGCATTACGAAGCTCAAGGATCATTTCATCATCTGCGGATACGGCCAGGTGGGCCGGACGGTGGTCGACCAACTCACCCGCCTGGAGATTCCGTTCGTGCTGATCGAGACCAACGAAGGACTTTGCCGTGAACTGCTGAACAACCACGTGCTTGTGATCCAGGGCGATGCCAAGCGGCAAGACGTACTGATGCAGGCAGGCATTCAGCGCGCGCGTGGCATTTGCATCGTAATCGACAGCGACGCCGACAATCTTTACATCACGGTCACTGCCCGCTCGCTGAACGCCAAGACAAAAATCATCACGCGCGCCGGCCAGCAACGCTATGCCAACGCGATCCGCAACTCGGGCGCCGATGAAGTCATCATCCCGGAATACGAAGGCGGCCTGATGACCGGACGAATGATCCAGAAATACTATCCGTCACGGGGGAGTTTGGAGTAGGGGCGCGACGATCATTGCCAGGTCCTGGTGTCAATGTTGGAGTGCCGGTGAAGAGTAGCTACGAGTGATAATAAATGTGAGTCGCCGGGTCCGCTGGCAAAAAAGCGGGCTCGGCCGTGTTTTTGCCCGACGGCCAAGTTCCCACTATCATTTTAAGTTCGGTATTCTAAATCCGGCGGGCCCGGGGATTCGTCTCCGCTATTTTCTATTTCTTGAAAGGCACTGATGATTACTATTGTTTCTGGACTGCCGCGGTCGGGCACATCGCTGATGATGCAGATGCTGGATGCGGGCGGGCTGCCGGTTCTCTCCGACGGCGAACGCAAAGCCGATACCGATAACCCCAAGGGCTACCTGGAGTGGGAGCGCATCAAGCAGCTTCCGAAAGATCCCAATCTGATTGCGGAGGCCGAGGGTAAAGTGGTGAAGGTCATCTCGCAACTGATTTTGTCGTTGCCCGCGGGCCACGAGTACCGTGTTGTATTCATGCAGCGTCCGCTGCCCGAGGTGCTGAAGTCGCAGGATGAAATGCTGCGGCGCCGCGGCAATGCGGATTCGATCACCGACAACTCCGCGTTCGAAGATGCCTTTCAGCGCCACTTGATCGAAGTGAACAAGTGGCTCGCGGGCCAGGCGAACGTGCAGGTCCTGCGCGTGCATTATCATCGCGTGCTGCGTGAACCCAAGGCAGTCGCCGAAGAAGTCGCCGCCTTGTTGCACGTGCCCCTCGACATCGAGGCCATGGTTCGGCAGGTGGATGGAAGCCTTTATCGCAATCGCATGAAGTAGGGGGCGCGTCGGATCGTCAGGTTTCCAGTAGGGAGTTCAGGCAGAAATAACGAATAATGTTTGCGGTTGCAATTTGCAACCGCAAAGATTCCTTGGCCGTGACCTGGAAGGAGCAGCGCGATTGAACCGCGAATTCAGAGGCTAGGTCGCGACTAGCTGGGTCCGCGCCGACGGGAGTGCGAATCCGATCTTGCTGCGGCGCGTGGGCGGCGGTTCCATCAGTCTCTTGATCAATTTGACGATTTCCTGGATGGAGCCGTCATGCGTCGCCAGATGTTTCTCTAATTCTTCTATCCTGCGGGCGAGTTCTTTATTGGTGGCCAGCATCGCACGTAAGCGCACAAAGGCGCGCACTACAAAAACGCTCATTTCTACTGCCTGGTCCGAGTTGAGCACGGTCGCTGCCATGATCGCGCCGTGTTCGGTGAAGGCATAGGGCAGAGAGCGCCGGCCACCGCGTCCTTTGTTTGAGGTTGCAAATTGCAACCTCAAAGCGGCGAACTCGCGATGTGTGAGCTGGAACATGAAATCGGCAGGAAACCGGCTCCGGTTGCGGTTCACTTGCTGGTTGAGGCGCTTCACCGTAACTCCGTAAATGTCAGCAAGGGCGGTATCGAGAATGATTTTTTGATGGCCGAGAATCGTGATTCGGGATTCGATGGGAACCACGGCTGCCCTTCGTCGGTTTGCCGGGAGTTGGCGTGTTGCCACGGGCTTTGCCAAGCGCACTTGCATCCTGTAATCGTAGCGCTCGCGGCCAGCCGGGGCTGTGACGAATGAACTCCGCGAATGTGATGAAATCGAACCGCGATTTGGCTCTCACCTTGCTTTCCAGGCGGACCAAACCCGAGGAATTTATCGGACACTCAACCGGTTTTACTGATTTCGAGTTGAGCAGGGTCGCGTCCGCAGAAAGCGAACCACCCGGAAATCATGTGATGCTGACTTCCGTATAGGTCCCAAACACCTGCCGCAACGCTTCGCAGATTTCGCCTACGGTGGCATAGGCGCGGACAGCGTCGACGATGTAGGGCATGGTGTTGACGTCGGAAATATTGCCGTTGGTGCCGGCGGTGGGAGTCTTGGCGGCGGCGCGTTTCAGTGCATCGAGGCGGTGCTGAACTTCTTCGTTCGAGCGGCGGGCGCGCAGCGCTTTGAGTTTCATCTCCTGAGCGCGGGCTACGGATTCGCCGATGTAGAGAATGTGAGGCGACCCTTCTTTGATAACGAAATCATTTACGCCGACGGTGATCTTCTCGTTGGCTTCGACCGCACGCTGGTACTGGTAACTGGCCTCGGCGATTTCTTTCTGGGGGAATCCGCGCTCGATGGCTTTGACCATGCCGCCCATCTGGTCGAGCTTCTCAAAATAATCGAAGGCGCCAGTTTCCATGTCGAGAGTTTGCTTCTCGACGAAGTAGCTTCCGCCGAGCGGGTCGACCGTTTGGGCCACGCCCGACTCGAAGGCAATAATCTGCTGGGTGCGCAGCGCGATGCGCGCGGCTTCCTCGGTGGGCAAGGCGAGGGCTTCGTCGTAGGCGTCGGTGTGCAACGACTGCGTGCCGCCGAGCACAGCCGCCAGCGCCTGTAGGGCGACACGCGCGATGTTGTTCATCGGTTGTTGCGCAGGCAGTGACACGCCGGCGGTTTGGGTGTGGAAACGCATCAGGCGGGTGCGGTCGTTCTTGGCTCCGAAACGGTCCTTCATCAGGCGATACCAGATCTTGCGCGCGGCGCGATATTTCGCGATCTCTTCGAAGAAATCGTTGTGCGCATTGAAGAAAAAGCTGAGGCGCGGGCCGAAGTCGTCGACGTCGAGGCCACGGCGGCACGCCCACTCGACGTATTCGATGCCGTCGTAAATGGTAAAAGCGAGTTCCTGCAGTGCGGTCGATCCGGCTTCTCGAATATGGTAGCCGCTGATGGAGATGGTGTTGAAGCGCGGCGTAAACTTCGATCCGAACTCGAAAGTGTCAATCACCAGGCGCATCGAGGGCGCGGGCGGATAGATGTATTCCTTCTGCGCGATGTACTCCTTTAGGATGTCGTTCTGGATGGTGCCGGAAATCTTCTTCCAGTCGGCACCCTGCTTTTCCGCGACAACCAGATACATGGCCCAGAGCACGCTGGCCGGAGAATTGATGGTCATCGAGGTGGTGATCTTTGCGAGAGGGATGCCGTCAAACAGGATCTCCATATCTTCGAGCGAGTCGATGGAGACTCCGCACTTGCCAACCTCGCCTTCGCTGGCCGCGTGATCGGAGTCGTAGCCCATGAGCGTAGGCAGATCGAATGCAACGGAGAGTCCGCCGCCACCGTTTTCGAGGAGATATTTGTAGCGCTGGTTGGTTTCTTCGGGCGAAGCGAAGCCGGAAAACATGCGCATCGTCCACAGCTTGCCGCGGTAGCCGGTCGAATGAATGCCGCGCGTGTAGGGCGGTTGGCCCGGATACCCGAGGTACTGATCGTAGTTCCAGTCCGCGGGGAGATCGGCCTGGGTGTAGAGGCGGCGGATCGGCGCGTTCGAGATGGTGCTGAAACGCGCATGGCTGCGCTCGTCAAGGTTAGTGCCGGTGGGAGCGCCAATCGGTTTTTCAGGAGACTTCTGGAGCGCGGTCGCGAGAGTTTTCTCGGCCCAATCTTTTTCGGACGCCGCGGGATGACGGCCTTCGAAGACGTCGGAAATCGGACTTTCGGCTACGGTCCTGTGCAGATCGGCTTTCGGTTTGTTCTCGGGCATTCAGTCCCCCACTCCGGCTTTGATGATAGAGGAGGATCGCCATGCTGCAAAACGGCGCGACCGACCGAGCGGTTGGTGAAGTTGAAGTTTACCGTGTGTACCTCTGTGTCCTCTTTCGTGAAGATTTCCTCTGCCGCTATCCCTTGACGCCGCTTTTCGTGCGCACCTATTCTTGACGTTCTTCCAGCGGAGGGAATCTGAAAGCATTTCGGCGGTTGCTGCAGCGTACTCCGGTGTACGGCGCGTACAAGGCGCTTGGCCACTATCCCGACTACTGGTACTGGATACTGCGCGGGCGGCCGCCGCGATCTCCGCATCTGTTGAAACAGAAAGTTGTGCGCGAATACGGCGAGAAATTTGGGCTGAGGACGCTGGTCGAAACCGGAACTTACTACGGCGAGATGGTCGCCGCGATGAAGAGCCGTTTCGACCGAATCTATTCCATTGAATTTGTGCCCGCGCTGGCGGAGCGGGCCACACGCAAATTCGCGCGCGACGTACACATCCGAATCTTCTGCGGAGACAGCCGCGTGGTTATGCCCGAGGTGCTCGCATTGCTGACAAGCCCGGCGCTGTTCTGGCTCGACGCTGGGTACTACGGCTGGGTTGGAATTCGGGCCAATGAGCAACGCCTTTCGGCGGAACTGGAGATGATTCTGAGCCACCCGTATCCGCACATGATCCTGCTCGACGACGCGCGCGGACTGACAGGCCGCGACGGGATTCCTTCGGTCGGCGACGTGAAGACTTATGTGGAGTCGAAGTTTCCGCAGCGGACGGTGGAAGTGAAGAACGACATCATGCGCATCACGCTGCGGGAGTAGCGGCTGAAAAACTCGATGTTGCACTTGATTTTGGGTTTGATTTTGGGTGGCACACACTTCAGCGCTGCGGTAATTACAGGTTTTGAATGCGGCTTTAGCCGCTGAGGTTGACTGCGCCGAGCACCATGAGTCTGCGGGTCTTCTCTACGATGGTCCTTTCTTACGCGCCAGTTCCCAAGCCTTGGCATATTTCCAAGAGACATAGACAGCGTGGTAGAGATGCAAGAGAAGGCCTTCGCGGCCATCGAGGAATCCAAGGCGGAAAAAATAGTTGTAGATGAAGGTCGCTGCCGGGCGCACGACGATGTTGAAGAGGCTGAAGCCGCACTGGCCCTTGGCGACTGCCATTTCGCTGCCGAGGGACGAGTAGCGGTTCATGTGGTCGATGTAATCGGAGAGAGTGGGGTAGGAGTGGTGCAGGAGGGCGCCGGTCGGGAACTGGCGGTTATTCCCAGTCACTTGCAGAGTCTCGTGGACCGCCCGCTCCTCGAACCGCCCCACACCTTGGCGGAACAAGCGTAGCTTCGGGTCGGGCCAAAAGCCGCCGTGCCTGATCCAACGCCCCAAGAAGTAGTTCTTGCGATGAATCTGGAGTGCCGTGACCGTCGTT
>Ga0209890_10001494_pt1 | contig 10602 bp, 9 predicted proteins | sample OrgsoiDNA2013049_FD_185799 | JGI IMG/M metagenome (GOLD analysis project Ga0209890, IMG submission 185799) | Permafrost soil microbial communities from the Arctic, to analyse light accelerated degradation of dissolved organic matter (DOM) -... | ecosystem: Environmental > Terrestrial > Soil >... | reverse complement strand
GTTCTTCGGGTTCACAGCCTTCTATCGCAAGGACAGGATATTCGCCCTCTTGCCAGGCACTCGCGGGATGGCGACCGCGAACTCGCTGGCGTTCAAACTGCAAGCGCCAACCGCGGCGGTTCGCGTACGCCTCGAGAAAGACTCTCGCATCGGCTCAACCGACATGCAAAAGACGCGCTGGTTCACCTTTGAACTCGCTTCCGACGCGGACCTGCATGATGCTCTCGATTGGCTCGGACGGGCCTATGAGACGGCGGGCAAGGATAAGAAATCAGGCTAGTTGGGCTGCTCTTGTGATTAGGATCACACCAGCGTATACTCGCTTCGAACGAACGTTCGAATGATCCAGGCCGCTGGCGGAATTATGGGATCTCCCTCCACCGCAATGCGAGGTACCGTGCGCAAGCATCGACCCGCGCCGACTCCGGAGACGCGGTACGACCGGCGGCTCGCGGAAATTCTCGCTCATGCCACCGAGGTTTTCTGCAGGAAAGGATACGAAGGCGCTTCCATGCGCGATCTGTCGCGCGAGAGCGGCATGTCCCTGGCGGGACTGTATTACTACTTCGAGTCCAAAGAGCGACTGCTGTATCTGATTCAGAAGCATACCTTCACCACGATTGTGCAGCGGCTGAAGGCGCGGCTGGAAGGGGTAATGGATCCGGAAGAGCGCATCCGCATTTTCATCTTGAATCACCTGGAATATTTTCTTGCCAACCAGGCCGCCATGAAGGTCCTCTCGCACGAGGCGGAGGCTCTGAAGAATGGCTTTGCTTCGGAAGTGGCGGCCATCAAGCGCGAGTACTACCGCATTTGCGTGGCACTGCTCGACGACCTGAAAGGCAATTGCGGCCTGCAGTTTTCTACGCGCATTGCCGTGCTCAGCCTGTTCGGCATGATGAACTGGATTTACACCTGGCACAACCCACGGGTGGACGCAGATGCAGCTTCGATGTCCCGTGAGATGGGCGATATGTTTTTGCGGGGCGTCATGGCGGAGAAAAAGACCCGCAAAGAGCGATGATGCAGGCAGTCCGTGAATCGATTTCTGACACTTTAACGAATAAGGAGCGATCCATATGGCAACTACAGTCCAGCCCGCAGCCGGCGAAACCACGAAGCAGCTCGTAAACTACCGCACGGATGGCGGCGTAGCGGTGATCGAGATGTGCGATCCACCGGCGAATACCTACACCTACGAAATGAATCGCCAGCTGGACGAGGCGATTCTCAAAGCGCGCATGGACAATGACGTTTACGTCATTGTCATGACGGGCGCGGGAGACAAGTTCTTTTCCGCGGGCGCGAATATCAAGATGCTTACCAGCGTCGATCCGACTTTTAAGTATTACTTCTGTTTGCACGCCAACGAGATGCTGCTGCGGCTGGAACACACGCCGAAGCTGGTGATCGCGGCAATCAATGGCCACTGTGTGGGTGGTGGGCTTGAGATTGCCATGGCGGCCGACCTCCGCATTGCGCGCCGGGAGGCCGGGAAAATTGGCCTGCCGGAAGTGAATCTCGGTGTACTCCCGGGCACGGGTGGCACGCAGCGGCTTTCGCGCATGGTGGGGAAGAGCAAGGCGATCGAACTGATGGTGACGGGCAACACGTTCTCATTCGAAGAAGCGCAGGAACTCGGCATCGTGAACGATATCTTCGAGCGCGACGGCTTCATGGAGAACATCATGGAGTACGCCAAGCAATTCTGCCCGCCCAATAAGGCGTCAAAGGCCGTAGGGCGCATCAAGCGTGCGGTGCAAACCGGCTGGGAGATTCCGATGGAATCGGCACTGGCGGTGGAACGCGAGAACCAGCAGTTGCTTTTCCAGAGCGAGGATGCGAAGGAAGGCCTGGCGGCGTATGTGGAGAAACGCCCGGCGGTGTTCACGGCGAAATAGTTACTTTGAATGGATCGCTTGTGTGGGGACGGGCGCCTCGCCCGTCCGCCGAGCGGAGCTCAGCTCTTGAGATAAGGACCAGGAATGCTTACTGCTACGAGAGTGAAAATCTCGCCGGGCCGGTTGCTGATTGACGGCCAGTGGGTCGATGGCTCGAAGAAGTTCGACACCATCAATCCCGCCACCGGCGAAGTGCTGACGCACATCGTGGAGGCTTCGGCAGCGGACGTCGACCGTGCGGTCGATGCGGCACGCCGTGCGTTTGAAGACCGCAACGGCGCCTGGCGCAAAGGGTCAGCCAGCGAGCGAGGACGCCTGATATGGAAACTTGCCGACCTGGTCGAGAGGAACATTGACGAACTCGCTGAACTGGAGACGCTCGACAATGGCAAGCCGATCTTCGAGTCGCGCTACGTTGATATGCCGATGGTAGCCGATGTCCTGCGCTATTTCGCAGGCTTGGCGACGAAGATCCACGGCGAAACTGTAAATACGTTTGAAACTGCTTTCACCTATACGCTGCGCGAGCCCGTAGGCGTGGTTGGCCTGATTGTTCCTTGGAATTTCCCGTTGCTGCTGGCATCGTGGAAAGTGGGCCCGGCCTTGGCTTGCGGCAATACGATCGTGCTGAAGCCGGCCGAGCAGACTCCTCTGACAACCTTACGATTCGGAGAGCTAGTGGTGGAGGCCGGCTTTCCCGCAGGTGTCGTCAACATCCTCACGGGCGGTCCGGAGACGGGCAAGGCGATTGTTGCGCATCCAGGGATTGACAAGATCGCGTTTACCGGTTCCACCGCAGTGGGAAAAGAAATCATGCGCGGCGCGGCCGACACGCTGAAACGCGTGACCTTGGAACTGGGTGGCAAGTCTCCAAACATCGTTTTTGCCGACGCCGATGTCGACAGCGCCGTAAAGGGCGCGATCAACGGCATTTTCTACGGCAAGGGTGAAGTCTGCAATGCCGGATCGCGGCTATTTCTTGAGAGCAAGTTGAAAGATGAGTTCACCGAAAAGCTCGTCGCACGCGCTTCAAAGATGCGTCCGGCGGATCCACTCGATCCCAAGACAAGGTTGGGAGCGATCGTCAGCCAGGAGCAAATGCAGACTGTGCTGAGCTTCATCGAGGCGGGCAAGAAAGATGGCGCGAAACTGGTCGCCGGCGGCAATCGCGTTGCCGTGGACGGCAGCAAAGGCTTCTTCATCGAGCCCACAATCTTCGGCGACGTGAAAAACGAAATGAAGATCGCGCGGGAAGAAATCTTCGGCCCTGTGCTTTCCGTGTTGACGTTCGATGACGTGGACGAGGTCATTGAACAAGCGAATAACAATCCATATGGCCTTGCGGCGGCAGTCTGGACGCGTGATGTGAAGAGAGCACACAGCGTTTCGCGACGGCTGAAGGCGGGCACGGTGTGGATCAACACCTATGGTTTGATGGACGCATCGCTGCCGTTCGGCGGATACAAGAGTTCGGGCTTCGGGCGCGAACTCGGAGCGCACGCCATGGAGCACTACACGGAGTTGAAGACAGTTTGGTTGAACCTGGGATAGCAGTTGCAATCAGATCGTAAGAGTTTGGCATCAGCGAATGAGGTCGGAATTATGCCGGGAAAAGTAGCAAAAATCGGAACGTTCAGTGACTGGATCGGCCTGTTCAACGACTGGCGCAAGGATATTGGCGTCAACACCGAAGACATCGAGGCCTTCCACTTCGACACGCTGTATGGCGCCATTGACACCCAAGAAATCGAGTTCGGTTCGTACAAGGGGCGCCGCAAGTGGGAGAACCTCCGCCAGATTCCCACCCAACAGATGCGCGACGCCCTGATGAATATGATCGTTTACCAGGGCGATACCGAATTTGCCAGCGTCGAACAGCAGCGTAACCTGCTGGAGAATGCGCCCACCGAGTGGGATCGCCGCGCCATCACCCGCGTGATGATCGAAGAAATGCGCCACGGCTGGCAAATGTGCGCCTTGCTGGTTGACCATTTCGGCTACTCGGGCAAAGTTGAGGCGCAGAAGATGCTGGAGCGGCGCGCGTTTGAGAACAAGCGACTGCTCGGCGCCTTCAACGTCGAAGTCGATAACTGGATGGATTTCTTCACCTATACCGATTTCGTCGACCGCGACGGAAAATTCCAGTTGCAGATGCTGAAGTATTCCGCATTTGCGCCCCTGGGACGATCGATGTCGTACATGCTGCGCGAAGAAGCCTTCCACATGGGCACCGGCAACGATGGACTCAGGCGCATCGTGGAAGCTGGCGTGATCCCGGCGTGGCTAATTCAGAAATATCTCAACAAGTGGATTTCGAGTTCCTACGACCTGTTCGGCACGGACCATTCCTCGTCGGCGCATTGGGCGTATGTGTGGGGTGTTAAGGGACGCTACGACGAACCCAAGAATGACAAGGTCCCCGACCTCGATGATCTGAACGATTACAACCGCAATCTCTATCGCGACGAAGTAGCGGGACTGATCGAGCGTTTCAACGGTGCGCTCACACCCGGTGAACCAAAGCTGTATGCGCCCCACATCAAGTTCAATCGTGCCATCGGGAAGTGGGCGGGGCAGAAGTTCCACGCGCAGACGGGTGAGGAACTCGACGATCGTGCCTATGCAGAGCATCTGAAAGACTATATGCCATCGGCGGCAGACAAGAAGCTGCTGCTCGACATCATCAACAATGAGAAGAAGTGGATCGCAGAAAAAACCGGCGCGCGGGATCCGCTATCTACCATTGGAGAAGTGCGCAAGTCGGCGATCAACCTGTAGCTTGCACATGGCAATTACATCTACAGAAGCCAAAGTCGGTCGGAGTTCGTTGGATATCGACGGTCCCGTCGCGCGAATCACGCTGCGCAACCCGCCGTTCAATGTAATCGACGTCGCCATGATGGAAGAGTTGAGCCGGTCTCTGGCGGAGATCGAGGCGCGCCAGGATCTGTCTATCGTTGTCCTGAGCGGAGAGGGCAAGGCATTCTCCGTGGGCGTGGACGTGGCCGCCCACACTCCCGACAAAGTCGAAGAGATGCTGGCGAAGTTCCACAGCGTGATCAGAGCTCTCGTGGCTACGAAAAAGGTCACGATTGCAGCCGTTCACGGATACTGTCTGGGGGGCGGCGCGGAATTAGCGATGATGTGCGACATGGCTTACACCACTGAATCAGCCCAATGGGGGTTTCCCGAGATCAAGCTGGGTTGTTATCCGCCGGTCGCCTGTACGGCTCTGGCTGCCCTGGTGGGACAGAAGCGCGCGGCGGAACTCATTCTGACCGGGCGAACCATCGGCGGCAAAGAGGCGACGGAGATCGGCCTGGCCAATCGCGCCGTTCCTGAAAGTGAGTTGGCCGGCGCAGTGGACGCAGCCGTCACAGGTTTGCGCAAGCTTAGCTCGGCGGCACTGGCAGTGGCCAAGAAAGCGTCGTATGCCTGGGATTCGATGCACTTCGACAAGGGCCTGGCCCGTGCCGAAAAGATTTACTTCGACGAACTCATGAAGACGTCAGATGTACACGAAGGAATCCGCGCCTTTATGGAAAAGCGTGAGCCGAAGTGGACGGGGAAGTAACTCTCTTTGAGAGTTTAGACCATGGACTACGAAATCATTCCCGAAGAAGTGAAGAGTAAATTCGACGCGGGCGAGTCTTTCACGCTCCTCGATGTTCGCGAGCCCTGGGAGTTTGAGACTGCCCGGATCGAAGGCGGAATGCTTATGCCGATGGGCGAAGTGCCGTCCCGGGCTCATCAGGAACTCGACCCCGAGGATCACGTGGTCGTGGTTTGTCATCACGGCGTTCGGTCGATGAACGTGACGGCATGGCTGCGCCAGCAGGGATTCGAAAAGGCGCAGTCCATGCGCGGCGGCATCGATGCCTGGTCGAAGCGTGTGGATGGGAAAGTGCCGATGTACTGAAGAAGCTGCTAGCTCCTGGCTTCTAGCTCCTAGCCAATGCGGCCACGGTTTTGCTAGAAGCTAGCAGCTAGAAGCTGGGTTCCTATGAAAAAAGAACTCATCGAACTACGCGTCAACGGTCGCGCTCACGAGGTGGCCATCGAGCCCAGTGCGCTTCTGCTCGACGTTCTGCGACAGCAACTTCAGCTGACGGGCTCGAAGCGTGGCTGCGATGAATCCTCCTGCGGAGCCTGCACGGTGTTGGTGGATGGCGTTGCGATGATGTCGTGCACATTGCTTGCAGGCAGTTGCGAAGGGCGGGAGATCACAACCATTGAGGGCGTGAGCGAGCACGGCGCTCTTACGGCGATCCAGAAGGCTTACGGAGATTGGGGTGGAGCGCAGTGCGGCTACTGCACGCCCGGATTCATCATGACCGTGAAATCGCTGCTCGCCGAGAACCATGATCCCTCGGAGGCTGACGTTCGGGCCGCACTCAGCAGCAATCTCTGCCGCTGTACCGGCTACAGCCAGATGTATGAAGCGATCCGGTCGGCGATTGAGGCGGAACAGAAGGGATTGGCCGTTGCTGAGTGAAATGACACCGCCTGCAAAAGGCGGATTCCTGGCTGTGCCCGGAAAGACACCATGAGCAACGATTTCTCCATTATCGGTAAAGCCACCGCGATGATCGATGCCGCGGAGAAGACCACCGGCGCCGGCAAGTACACCGACGATCTCTCCGTGCCCGGGATGCTGGTCGGAAAGATTCTGCATTCGCCGTATCCGCACGCACGCATCAAGCGCATCGACACGACTCGAGCCGAGAAATGCGAAGGCGTGGTTGCGGTTGCGGTGGGGAAGGATGCACCCAATCCTTATGGCATTCTGCCGGTAGGCCACGATGAGTATCCGTTGGCTCTCGACAAGGTGCGATACGTAGGCGACAACGTCGCGTGCGTAGTGGCTGTTTCTGAGGCTGTCGCCGAAAAAGCGCTCGAACTGATCGACGTCGAGTACGAAGTGTTGCCCGCTTACTTCGATCCCGAAGAATCGATGAAGGCGCAGACCGATCTCATTCACGACTCCAAGCCGGGCAATCTGGAGAAGGACTATCACCACGCTTTCGGCGACCCCGATCAGGGCTTTGCCGAAGCGGATCACGTGGCTGAAGCGCGGTTTATTGCGAATGAAGTGACACACGCCGCGATGGAACCGCATTCCACGCTGGCGTCGTTTGAAGTCGATCCCCACACGGGCAAGCCCGGACGCCTGACTGTGTGGTCGTCTACCCAGGTTCCGTATTACTTGCAGCATAAGTTGTCGCTCGTACTCGAAATGCCGATGTCGCAGATTCGGGTGATTAAGCCGCTGGTAGGCGGTGGATTTGGTGGCAAGAGTGAAGTAATTCCGCTGGAAATCATTGCGGCAGTGGCTGCGCGCAAGGCGCAGGCTCCGGTGAAGATTACCTACACCCGCGAGGAAGTGTTCTGGGCGCATCGCGGACGGCCGCGCACCATCATTGATCTGAAAACCGGAGTGAAGCGCGACGGCCGCATCACCGCGGTAAAAGCACGCGTGGTGCAGGATGGAGGCGCATACTGCTCTTACGGGGTAGTGACGATTCTGTATTCCGGTGCGCTGCTGGGCGCGCTCTATAACATTCCGAATATTCAGTACGACGGATACCGCGTGCTGACGAACAAGCCTGCCTGTGGGGCCATGCGCGGTCACGGCACCGTGAATGTGCGCTTTGCCTTCGAATCACAACTCGACGAACTGGCTGGGAAGATTGGGATGGACCCCGCCGAAATTCGGCAGCGCAATCTGCTACAGCCGCCTTGTATCACTGTGAACGGCCTGCGCGTTCAGAGTTACGGGCTGCCGGAATGCATCGAAAAGACAGTGGAGCGCTCCGGCTGGAAACAGCGTAGGGGCAAACTGCCGAAGGGACGCGGACTCGGCATCGCTTGCAGCCACTATGTCAGCGGGGCGGCCAATTCGATCATTCGCTCCGACATGCCGCATTCGACTGTGAACATCAAGATCGACCGGGATGGCGCAGTCGTGGTGTATACCGGCGCGTCAGAAATTGGCCAGGGATCGGACACGATGACCGCGCAGGTCGCCGCCGAGGTTCTGGGATGTTCGCTCCCGCGCGTGCGCGTGATCGCCGCGGACACCGACCTGACGCCGATTGATATCGGCTCGTATTCCAGTCGCGTCACGTTCATGGCCGGAAATGCAACGTTGCGCGCGGCCGCGGAAGTGAAGAAGCTAATTGCTGCCGCCGCGGCGAAGAAGTTGAACTGCACCGCAGAAGACCTCATCTTCCGCGACGATCTCGTTTTCAAGCGGGGGAGCCCGGTGCCGGCGGTGAACAGAGATCAGGTGGAAGAAGTGGAAGTGACCCAGGCCGGAGCCTCGGTCAGCGGCCGTGTCGAGGGCCAGATCCTGCGAGGTTCGCTGCAACAGAAACGCAAAGAAGAAGGCCCCAAAGACTGGATGACATTTGAAGAGGCGGTCGTCGCGGCCATCGACTTTCACGGAGCGCTCACCGGTACGGGATCCTACGCACCGCCGCAGGAGGCTCGAGGCGGCAGGCACAAAGGCGCAGGGGTGGGACCGTCGCCGGCGTATTCGTATTCAGCGCAAGTGGCCGAGGTCAGTGTCGATGAAGAAACCGGCGAGGTAGTCGTCCACAAAGTCTGGGCGGCTCACGACTGCGGGCGCGCCTTGAATCCGGTTTCCGTGGAAGGTCAAATTATCGGCTCCGTCTGGATGGGCATGGGGCAGGCGCTCACGGAAGAGATGATCTGGAAAGATGGCATGTTGATGAATCCCGGGTTGCTTGAATATCGCAGCCCGTCTTCGGTCGAGTCGCCAGACATTGAGGCCATCATCGTGGAGAGCGTCGACCCGGAAGGTCCCTTTGGGGCGAAGGAGTGCAGCGAGGGATCGCTGGCCGCGACGATTCCAGCGATCGCGAATGCCATTTATGATGCGGTAGGAGTGCGGCTGCATGAGTCGCCGTTCACGCCAGAGAGAGTTCTGTCAGCTCTGCGCGCGAAGAAGAATGCCAAGGCCCTGAATCTAACCGAGGGTGTCGATCCGACTTCGCCGGTGCGGTTCCGAGAACACGGTGGTTCGCTTTGCTTCAAGGACAAAGGGCCGGAACGGCATCCGCTCGATCCATCGCGGCGTGAAGCGCCATCTGCGGCAGGGGGTGCGGATTGAGCCTTCCGCAGTTCAAACTGCTGAGGTCACGTGGTATCGAAGAAGCAATTGACTACCTGAGCGAGCATGCGGGAAAGCTTCGTGTGCTGGCGGGCGGAACGGACCTGATCCCCTCCATGCGGCAAAAGTTGTTTGAGCCGGAGTTTGTGCTCGATCTGCGCGGAATTGGCGCGCTGCGCGGAATCAAGCCGCAGCCCGCCGGCGGCGTCGAGATTGGTGCCTTGACCTCGCTCCGGGAACTTGAGCGCTCCGACTTCCTGCGTCAACATTACCCGGTGCTGACCGAGGCTGCGGCCACTGTGGCCTCGCCAGTCCTGCGGAACATGGGCACGATCGGCGGCAACATCTGCCTCGATACTCGCTGCCTGTGGTACAACCAATCGCTGACCTGGCGCAAGGGTTGCGGATTTTGCATCAAGAAAGACGGCGACCTCTGTCACGTCGCTCCTGGCGGAACGAAATGCTGGGCTGTATTTTCCGGAGACACTCCTCCGGCATTGCTCTGCCTAGACGCGGAAATCGAAATCGCCGGCGCCAGCGGAACAAGACGCATCCCGCTGCGCGATTTCTACACCGGGCTGGGAGACAACTATCGCAAACTGCAGCCGAACGAACTGGTCACCCGAGTCTTCCTGCCTGCTTCGGCGGCAGACTACCGCGGCGTCTATCGCAAACTGCGAGTCCGCGGATCAATTGATTATCCCCTAGCCGGGGTTGCTGTAGTCATGAAGCGATCCAACGGACACGTCGCCGATGCGCGGATCGGGATCACCGCGGTGAATCCCGCGCCCTTGCTGGTGACAGGGGCCGGCGAGTTGTTGGCGGGCAAGACGGTGGACGACGCACTGGCTGAGGCTGTCGGCGATTTGGCTGCGAGAACTGCCAAGCCCCTGACGACTTCCGCATTGACGCCGGAATATCGCCGAGAGATGATTCGCGTGTTCACCAAGCGGGCCGTGCTGGCCGCGGCGGCAAACTGATTCCTCTGATATTCTTCTGACGGCGATCCCTCGAACCACTCATCACTAGACCTTTCATGATCACCGACTGTCACATCCACATCCAGCCCATGGAAATGTTCAAGCCCCATGCGCTGGAACTCATGAAGAAGAAGCGGCCGAACTTCGATCAAATCGTCGAGTTCTGCCGATCGCCAAAAGCCTTCCTTAAGTTCCTCGACGCGAGCGGCATCGACCGCGCCATGCTGATCAATTACGTGGCTCCCGAGGTGATCGGGTTTACCAGCGGAGTCAATCAGTTCGTTGCCGACTATGTGAAGGAGGATCCGAAGCGTCTGCTGTCCTGCGGCAGTCTGCATCCGCGCCACACCACGAACGTGCTGGCCGATGTAGAGCACATTCTGCGGCTGGGATTGCAGATGATCAAGATTCATCCCCCGCACCAGTTGCTGTTTCCCAATGATTATTTGAGTGGGGTGAAGGAACTGGAAATTATTTATCGTGCTGCCGAAGCCAACGGTGTTCCGGTCATGTTCCACACAGGGACGTCGATTTTTCCTGGGGCACGCAACAAGTATGGCGATCCGATTTACGTCGACGATGTAGC
>Ga0209890_10001493_pt1 | contig 10605 bp, 10 predicted proteins | sample OrgsoiDNA2013049_FD_185799 | JGI IMG/M metagenome (GOLD analysis project Ga0209890, IMG submission 185799) | Permafrost soil microbial communities from the Arctic, to analyse light accelerated degradation of dissolved organic matter (DOM) -... | ecosystem: Environmental > Terrestrial > Soil >... | reverse complement strand
CGACCGAACGCGCGTTGGGACTCGAGTCCCAGGATGCGCCGACGGTCGAGGCCCCGGGGCCCGCCGCCACCGGTACCCGCGAAATGCCGAAATTCGTGGCGGGCACGCAGCGGAAACCGCCGCCGTCCGGGACCGCGCAGGTTGCGCGCACGGAGCGCAAAGCCGCGTCTCCGGCCAAGCCGCCACCGGTGAAATCGGCCGCATCCGAATCGGCGTCCGACCCGCCGGGACCCGCGGAAGAGGCACGGGAACTGGTGATCGCCGATGCCGTACGCCTGGTTCAATGGGGACGCAAATGGTACGAATTGGCGGAAGTCATCGCAAAGATGGCGGACCGGCCGCACTTGACCGACGTGCGACGTATACTGAAAGACAACAAAGCGGTCATCGACAAAAAGGCCGGACGCGGCTGATCCACGCCGGGCGCGGTCGATCAAAGATTGGGGATCGCCGGTCGGCAAAAAAATATTGAAACCTCCTGAATTTTGGGGAACCTCCTGTGTTGATCTTCGCTCTAAGGCGGCCATGATTACGACGAGAAATTTATCCAAACGATACGGCGACAAGCTTGCCGTGGACGACCTGACGTTCTCCGTGGCGCCGGGCGAGGTGCTGGGATTCCTGGGCGCCAACGGTGCCGGGAAGTCGACCACCATGCGCATGATCGCCGGCTTCATCGCGCCCTCCGCCGGCCAAGTCTCGGTGTGCGGTTACGACATCGAACGCGCGCCCGTCGCCGCCAAGTCCTGCATGGGCTACCTCCCGGAGGGCGCGCCCAGCTACGGTGAAATGACGGTCAGCGAATTTCTGGATTTCGTCGCGGACATCCGCGGCCTCGCGGGCCCACAACGGCGGCAGCGGCGCGACGTCGTGATCGAACGCTTAGGGTTGGCGCCGGTCATCGATCAAGTGATCGAGACGCTCTCGAAGGGCTTCCGCCGGCGCGTGGGACTGGCCCAGGCCATCATCCACGATCCCAAGGTACTGATCCTGGACGAACCCACCGACGGCCTCGATCCGAATCAGAAACACGAAGTACGGCGCCTCATCAACGAGCTCAGCAAGGACAAGCTGGTCATCGTCTCCACCCATATCCTGGAAGAGGTGCACGAAGTGTGCACCCGCGCCATCATCATCGCGAACGGCCGCATCGTCGCGGACGAAACGCCGGGGGCGCTCGAAGCGCGCTCGCGCTATCACCATGCCGTGAGCCTGCGGTTCGAAAATGCCGCGGATCTGGCCGCTGCCGCCCGCGAGATCGCGGCCCTGGCGGAAGTGACGGCCGTGGAGACCAACGAGCGCGATCTGCGGCTCACCGCGGTTCCTCGCCCGGGCAGCAACGCACTGCCTCCGGTGAGCGCATTGATTGCGAAATACCACTGGGAGGTTCCCGAGCTGCACCTGGAATCGGGGCGGCTCGACGAAGTTTTCCGTGCGTTGACTCAAGCAGACGGCGGCGGGAACCGCGCCGGCACATCCGCCCACAGCACCGAAGGAGCCCCGGCTTGAACAAGGTTATGGTGGTCTTCCGCCGTGAATTGCGCAGCTATTTCGCGACGCCTTTGGCCTACGTTTTCATCGTGATATTTCTGGTGCTGGCCGCCGTGTTCACGTTCCAAGTCGGCGGACTGTTCGAACGCGGGCAAGCGGATCTGCAGCCGTTCTTCCGCTGGCATCCATGGCTGTATCTCATCCTGATACCGGCGATTTCGATGCGCCTTTGGGCGGAGGAGCGCAACAGCGGCAGCATCGAGCTCCTGATGACCCTTCCCATCACCCTGTGGCAGGCTGTCGCCGGAAAGTTTCTGGCGGCCTGGTGCTTCGCGGGTATTGCGCTGCTGCTGACATTTCCGGTCTGGATTACCGTCAACTATCTGGGCCGGCCGGATAACGGCGCCATCGTTGCCGCCTACGTGGGTAGTTTCCTGATGTCCGGCGGCTTTCTGTCCATCGGGATGTGCATGTCGGCAGCGACGCGCAATCAGGTGATCGCCTTCATTACCGCGGCATCGGTGGGTTTCATCTTCCTGCTCGCGGGCTTCCCGCTGGTGCTCGACTTCGTCCGGGCGGTGATGCCACAGGCCGTCGTCGATGCCATTGCCTCATTGAGTTTTTTCACGCACTTCGAGGCCATCTCCAAGGGCGTCATCGATCTGCGGGATCTCGTCTATTTTGCAGTGCTGATCGGCTTCTGGCTGACGGCCACTGCGGTGGTGCTCGACATGAAGAAGGCGGAATAGGTGAACGCGAATCGTTGGCAAAGAACTGGCTATGGAGTGGGCGCCTTGTTGGCCCTGGCGGTGCTCTTTTTGGGCGTCGTCATGCTGTCGAATGGGTTGCTGCGCGGCGTGCGGCTGGATCTCACGCAGAACCGGCTGTACACCTTGACGTCCGGCACGAATGCCGTGCTCGCCGAACTCAAGGAGCCCGTCAACCTGTATTACTATTTTTCGCGCGATGCCGCGGCCAAGCAATCCCCGCTGCTCATGCCGTATGCGACGCGGGTGCGCGAATTCCTCGAGGAGATCGCGGCCCGCTCGGGCGGCAAGGTCCACCTGCGTGTCGTCGATCCGAAACCCTTCTCGGAGGATGAGGATCGCGCCGGTGAATTCGGCCTGCAGTCGTTGCAGGCGGGCGGCGGCGATGCACTGTACTTCGGTCTGGCCGGCACCAACTCCACGGACGGCCGCTCCGCCATCCCGAGCTTTCAATCGGAACGCGAGGAATTTCTCGAGTACGACGTGGCGAAACTCATCCATGAACTGGGGACGCCCAAGAAGCCGGTGATCGGCCTCATGAGCTCCTTGAGCATGCAGGGTCAGTTCGATCCCATGAGCGGCCGCATGAGCGATCCCTGGCCCATCCTCGCCCAAATCCAGCAGATCTTTACCGTGCGGTCGGTCACGTCGGATGTCGATCACATCGACAAGGACATCGACGTGTTGATGGTGGTCCATCCCAAACAGCTTCCGACCAAGACGTTGTACGCCATCGACCAATTCGTCATGCACGGCGGGAAAATGCTGCTGTTCGTCGACCCGAACGCCGGATCGGACTCGAGTGGGCAGGATCCTTCGATCCCCCTCGCCGGAGCGATGGCCAATCATTCGTCCAATCTCGAACCGCTGCTGTCGGCTTGGGGCGTGAGCTACGACGCCGGCAAGGTGATCGGCGACCTGGAACTCGGGCTCGAAGTGAGGTCCAGCATGCAGGCGCCGCCCATCCGCCACATCGGCATCCTCGGACTGCATCATGCCAATATGGACCAAAAGGACGTGCTCACCGCGTCGCTGGAAGTGGTCAACGTGGCCACCGCGGGCGCACTCGCGGCGCGGCCTGGAGCCAAAACCACCCTCGAACCCTTGCTGCTGAGCTCCAAGAGCGCCGAGCCGTTGCCGGCAGAGCGCTTCAACGCGCTGTCCGATCCTGCGGCCCTGCGCGATGGATTCAAACCCACCGGCACACGCTATGCTCTTGCCGCGCGCTTGACCGGACCGGTGGAATCGGCATTCCCGCAGGGCGCGCCGCCGGAACTGAAACCGGCGGCCGGTCCGCCGATCGCGCACCTGGCGAAGTCGGTTGCACCGGCGAACATCGTGATCGTCGCCGATACCGATCTGTTGATGGATTACATGTGGGTGCAGACCCGTGAATTGTTCGGGCAGAAAATTGCGCAGGCGTTCGCGAACAACGGCGATTTCGTGTCCAACATCCTCGACAACCTGAGCGGCAGTAGCGCACTCATCAGCATTCGCGGGCGGGCCAGTTTTTCACGGCCGTTCGAGCGCGTGGAAGCGCTGCGGCGTACCGCCGACGACAGGCTGCGGGCCAAGGCCTTGGAGCTGCAGGCCGAACTGCAGCAGACCGAAACCAAACTGACCGAACTGCAGACCAAGCGCAACGACCAGACATCGCTGATGCTGTCGCCGGAGCAGGAACAGGAATTGAAGCGCTTCACCGCCGAAAAGGCGCGGGTGCGCAAGGAATTGCGCGAAACCCAGCTCGGCCTGAACGTCGACATCGACCGCCTCAATTCGCGTCTGAAGGCGATCAATATCGCCGTCGCGCCGCTCGTCGTGGCCGTGGTCGGAGGCTTCGTTCTGGCGTCGCGCCGCCGCCGCAAATCGCGCGGCTCGACTCAAACGCGGCTGTCGTCCGTCGAATCGAGTTCCCGATGAGCCGACAGCGCTTCGTCCTTCTGATTGTCGTGGCGCTCGCGGCCATCGCGGCCGCTTTGTACGTGAGCACGCAGCGCAACGCGCAGCGCGAAACACCGGGCCTCGCGCTGCTGCCTGCTCTGCCCGAAGACCTGAACGCGGTCAGCGCGGTGACGGTGCGCAAGGGCAGCGCGAAGCCCACCCTGACCCTGCACAAGACCGGTCGGCAGTGGTCGGTGGCAGAACGCGCCGATTACCCCGCGGATGTGTCGAAGCTGCGCACTCTGCTCGTCTCGCTGCGCGATGCCAGGATCGTCGAGGAGAAGACCGTCGATCCCGCGCGGTTTCCTCAGATAGGCGTCGAGGATCCGGTCGATGCCGGAGCGGCTGGCGCCGAGGTCGCGGTGGTGACGGCCGGCGGCACGAGTGCGGTGATCGTGGGCAAAGCCGTGGGCAACGGCAACTTCGTGCGGCGTCGGGGCGAGAATCGCTCCTACAGCGTGGAGCCCTCGATCAGCTTGGAGACCGAGCCGAGGTTCTGGATCGATGCGCGCTTGATCGATGCGCCGGTTGCGCTCATCCAAAGCATCGAACACAAGCCGGCCGCGGGCTTAAGCTTCGCGCTGCATCGCCTCAATCCGGCGGACAACACCTTCAGCCTCGACGCCGTTCCGGTAGGCCGCAAGGCCAAAGATGGACACGCGCTGGCGCCCTCGCCATCGATGCTCACGGGCCTCAACGCCGAGGACGTCGCAGCAGCGAACACCGTCGATTTCTCATCGCCATCCCAGGTGATCGTAACGCTCACGGACGGTAAAGTTCTAACCCTCGTCGGAACTGCCGTCGGCGACAAGCATTGGATCCAAGTCACATCGACCAAGGATGCGGACTTGACAGCCAAGACGCAGGGACGCGCCTTCGAAATCGCGAGTTACCGGTACGACGAGATCTTCAAGCCGTTGGAGCAGTTCCTGGAACCGCCGCCGCCAAAGACCCCGGCGGCGCCCAAGCCCGCGCTCAAGGCCGCCCCGGCCGCAGCGCCGGTACCGAAATCCCGGCCCACCGGGTCCGCCACGACGCCGTGATCAGCGGCGCTAGCGCGGGCTTCGGCAGGAGGTTCGCGGCGCTGCTATACGACGGGTTCCTGCTGGCGGCGCTGTTGATGATTTATACCGGCGTAATACTCGTCTTCACGCGCCGGGCCGTCCTGCCCGAGACCTACGGCGCGTGGGTGTACCTCTATCGCGCCGGATTGATCGCCGTTATCGCGGCCTATTATGTGCTCAACTGGATCCGCAGCGGCCAGACTTTGGGAATGCGCGCATGGCATCTGCGAGCGGTAAGCGACGCCGGCTCGAGACTGAAGACAACCTCGGCCTTGCTGCGATTCCTGTGTGGATTTCTCGCGTGGCCGCCCGCCGCCCTCGGCGTGCTATGGCTATACCTCGATCCCGACCGCCTGGCCATCCACGACCGATTGTCCGGAACGCGCGTGGTGCGGGTGGAGCGACGCGCGCGGGCCGACCTGCCGCGTCGCTAACGAGTTCTTGCGATGGCGATCAGGGTGCAAAACCCGATGACGACGGTCGGCAACCAGCCGACGATTGCCGGATTGATTCCGAACAACTGGCCGCCCTTCTCCACCATTCCGTTAATCAAAAAGAAAACGACTCCGAGCAGTACTCCGATGACGGTCCGGGCGCCGGCGCCGGTGGTTCGCAAAGGCCCAAACACGAAGGGCAGCGCGAGAAGAGTGACCACGATGACGGCGAACAGGCGGGCGATGCGGGACCAGAACCCGATCTCGTAGGATGCCGTGTCCAGGTTGTTGCGCCGGAGATGGTCGATGTAGGACGCAAGCCCACGCAGCGTCAGGAGATCCGGATCGGTCGCCGCAAGGCCCAGAAAATCCGGATTGACGGACGACGTCATGATGACTTCCGGAACGACTTCGCTTTCGATGTGATCGTCCATGAATCGCGTGGTCGCAACATTGTGCAGACGCCAATGGCCGGGATCCGCGACCGAGATGCGCTCGGCGCGCTTCACGGAAAGCAAGCGGTTGGACCCATCCAGCTCGAACAACGACACGCCCCCGAACGTTTGGTCGACCTCGCCGGTCTGCACGCGCAGGATGAGATTGCCGTCCTTCACCCAGGCGCTGCTCGATCCGGCGAAGCTGATGTCGGCAAGCTTGCTGGTGGTCTTCTCCCGCTTCGCGAATTGCGCCATGGGCGGGGCCACGTACTCGCCGATACCGTACATGACGATCGCCATGGTGAGGCCCGCGAGGCCCACCGGCCACGCAATGCGCCACACCGAGACGCCCGAAGCCCGTGTCACGACGAGTTCGCTTCCCGCGGCGAGATTTCCAAGCCCCATCAATGCGCCGATCATCGCACCGATCGGCAGCAATTCGAACGCCTGCTCGGGCAGATTCAGGAACGTGAACAAAAAGGCGTCGGCGGCGCTGTAGTTGCCGACCCCGATATCGCTCTGCTGACTGATGAAGACGAACAGCGCGCCCAAGGTCATCAGGACGGCGAGTGCCATGACCGCGTACACCAACACTGTCCGATACAGATAACGGTCGAGGGTATTCATGCCTTGGTCGACTCACGAAAGACCAGATACAGGCCCAGGCCAAGGACCGCCGCGTGCACCCACCACACGCCCATTGCCGGCGGCAGAACGCCTTTCTCCACCCAGACCTTGGCCGCCGAAAGAAGGTTCGAGTACACGAAATAGACCACGATGGCGAATCCGACGCGCGCATACCGACCCTGCCGCGGCCGCAGACGGCTCAAGGGCACGGCGACCAGCGTCAACACCAACGCCATCAACGGGCTCGACGCGCGGGATTGCAGTTGCGCTATGTCAGACGCGTCGCCGGTGCCCCATAGTTCGCGCGTCGGCTTGGTATCCGGGTCCTGCCGCCCGATCACGTCGGCGGGCGTCGAAATCGGGATGCCGTGTTCGCGGAACTCGATGACCCGAAAATCGCTGGCCCCCGGCGTCCCCTCATACCGGCGGCCGTTGAACAACGTCACGAAGTGCGTGCCGTCCGCAGCGGCCTTGGAATAGGTGGCCGTGTCGGCCAGCGCCAATTCGATGCGCCCACCCGACTCGTGCCGCACGAAAACATTGTGCAGCACCCCGTCCGCGTCGACCCGCTCGGCGTAGAAAACGGCGGCGCCGCCGCTGAATGAGCGGAAACGGCCGGCGTCGAGCTGTCCGAACTGCGCCTCCTTGATCGCCGACCGACGCAGCGACTGCACCTGGCTGTCGGCGCGCGGAACCTGGAAAAAGGACAGCCAGGCAAGCCCCACCGCGATCATGGCCGCAAACACGATCAACGGCGCGAGCAGGCGCGCCGGCGCGAAACCGCAGGCCTGAAGAGCCGCCATCTCGCTGTCGTGGTACAAACGCCCGAGCGTGAGCACCACGGAGAGCAGCAGCCCCACCGGAACGATCACGGAGAGATTCATGACGGCGCCCAGGGCGATCAGATCGAACACCACTTGCCGGCCATATTGATTGTCGGCGGCCTGACCCAGCACCCTGGACAATTGGTTCGACACCAAAATGGCCACCAAAACACCGGTAACGGCAAGCCACGTTTGCACGACTTCGCGCAGCACGTATCGTTGAACGGTCCATTTCATGGGAGTCGAGCTTAGAGCCTTCGCAATAATCTAGTAAACTATTTGCCGATATGAAAACAACCAGTATGAACATTCGTCGCAGCGGCAGATAGGGAGTTTTTGACATGGAATTCAAGGCAATTGTCGATGTCAAGGCGCGCGAGGCAGCGGACTGCGCCGTCGTCGGCATCTATGAGCAAGGCGATTTGGGCGCCGGGGCGCGTCTCATCGATGCGCAGACCGGTGGAATGATCGCCAATCTGCACGACAGCGGCGATTTTGCCGGCAAGCTGGGCGACAGCCTGATGCTGCCCCTACCGGCCGGCGCGGCGGCCGCCCGCCTCCTGTTGATCGGACTGGGCGCCAAGTCCACCTTCGACCGCAAGCAGTTCCGCAAGGCGCTGCAGGCCGCGGCGGCGGCCTTGAGCAAGACCGGCGCAGTTCACGGCGTCGTGTATCTGACGCTTGAAGACGTGGCCGAACTCGACGAGCGCTACCGCGCCCGCATGGTGGCGGAAGTGTTTTCGGTCCACGCCTACAAGGTCCCGGATTTGAAGACCGCTCCGAAGCCTACGCCGTCAAAGCTTGCCACCGTCAGCGTGGCCGTCCAGAACGCGCGCGCGGCAAAGGCGGCCGAGGATGGTTTGCGTATCGGCGTGGCCGTCGCCGGCGGCATCACGCTCGCCCGCGATCTTGCAAACCTGCCTCCCAATATTTGCACGCCCACCTATCTCGGAAAGCGGGCTCTGCAGCTCGCGAAGCAATGGCCCAGCATAAAGACCAAGGTGCACGACGAGAGCGCCATCAGGGCGCTCAAGATGGGCGCACTGCTCGCGGTGGCCCAGGGCTCCGACTTACCGCCACGGCTTATCGTGTGCGAATATACGGGCACCAAGAAGAGCGTCGCGCCGATCTGCCTGGTCGGCAAGGGAATCACCTTCGACTCGGGCGGAATTTCGCTCAAAGATCCGCCGGCCATGGATGAAATGAAGTTCGACATGAGCGGCGCGGCCACGGTGCTGGGCGCGATGCGCACAGTTGCCGAACTGCGATTGCCCATCAACCTCGTCGTGATCGTCGCGGCGGCGGAGAACATGCCGGGCGGCGGCGCCGTCAAACCGGCCGACATCGTGACGACCATGTCGGGCCAGACGGTGGAAGTTCTCAACACGGACGCCGAAGGTCGCCTGGTGTTGTGCGACGCGCTCACCTACAGCCGTCGCTTCAAGCCGGCTGCGGTCATCGACGTCGCAACCTTGACCGGCGCCTGCATCATCGCGCTCGGCAATCATTTCAGCGGCCTGATGAGCAACGATACGGCCCTGTCGGAAGAACTCACGGCGGCCGGCGTCCGTGCCGACGATCGGGCGTGGCCGATGCCCATCGGCGAGGAATACGTCGAACAATTGAAGAGCAACTTCGCCGATATCGCGAACGTCGGCGGCCGCGAGGGGGGCGCCTGCACCGCCGCTTCATTCCTTTGGAAATTCGCCAAGGACCTGCATTGGGCGCATTTGGACGTGGCCGGCACCGCGTGGCTCGGCGGATCGCAAAAAGGCAGCACCGGCCGTCCGGTCCCCCTGCTGGTCGACTTCCTGGTCCATCGCGCCGCTGCGAAATGACCGAACGAGTCGATTTTTATGTTCTGAAAAGCTCGACGGCAAAACAGCGGTGGACGTTTGCCTGCCGCCTGACCGAGAAAGCCTACCTGCGCGACCTCAAGGTCGTGCTCTTGGGCGACACGCCTGCCGAGGTCGAGGCCATCGACGCGTTGCTATGGACGTTTTCCGAGCGCTCCTTCGTGCCTCACGACATTCATCGGGGCCGAGCGTCGGACGCCGCGGCCGTCCAACTCACGCAGGATCTGGACTTCGTGGAATCCGCCGACCTGCTCGTGAACGTGAGTGCGCGCCTGCCCGTCCGGCTGGACAGGTTCGCGCGCATAGCGGAAATCATCGACGCCGACGACGAGCGGCGCCGCTTGGGACGCGAACGATTCAAGGCGTATCGGGAACTGAGGCTCGCGGTCGAGACGCATCAGTTGGACGACGCGGCCGGTACATGATCCCATGAACCATGAATCGCACGATCCGCGCGACATCCCCATTCTGACCGATGAGGCGGAAAAGAACGATGCGAACTTTGCATCGCTCGATGTCAAGGCCGTGCATGCCGCATTGGTGACGGAGACGCTGAACCTAGCGGATTCGCTGCTGCATCGGGCCGCCAAGGACATCGAAGCCGCTCTGTTCGAGCGCGTTTTCGATCAGCTTCGGGCGCAACTTCCGGAGCTCGTGGATCGCGTCCTGCGCGAGCATGCCGCGGCGGGCAGTAAGGCAGCAACGAAAACCGACAATTGAGCAGCACGAGTCATGGATAAAGCGTTCTCGCCGAGCGATATCGAATCGCGCATCTACGCGCAGTGGGAATCCGACGGCTATTTCAGTCCCAGCGGCCACGGGCCCGCCTATTCCATCGTCATCCCGCCGCCCAATGTCACGGGTACGCTGCACATGGGCCATGCGTTTCAAGACACCATCATGGATGCGCTCATCCGTTATCGGCGGATGCGCGGCTTCGACACGCTATGGCAGCCCGGCATGGACCACGCCGGGATCGCCACGCAGATGGTGGTGGAACGCCAGCTGAATGCTCTGGGGCAGAGCCGCATCGAGCTCGGTCGCGAGAGGTTCGTCGCACGGGTCTGGGAATGGAAGAACAAGTCTGGCGGCTTGATTGCGAATCAGCTGCGCAGGCTCGGCGCCTCGGTGGACTGGCAGCGCGACAAATTCACCATGGACCCC
>Ga0209890_10001492_pt1 | contig 10607 bp, 10 predicted proteins | sample OrgsoiDNA2013049_FD_185799 | JGI IMG/M metagenome (GOLD analysis project Ga0209890, IMG submission 185799) | Permafrost soil microbial communities from the Arctic, to analyse light accelerated degradation of dissolved organic matter (DOM) -... | ecosystem: Environmental > Terrestrial > Soil >... | reverse complement strand
GATGAACTTCTCGATCAGCCGCGGCGCGCAGGCGTGCGGCGATACGATGTGGCCATATCCGGCGGCGATGATGTGCCGGCTGTTGGGAAGCGTCTCGGCCACTTTCTTTCCGTTCCACGGTGGTGTCACCGGGTCGAGCCCGCCGGATAGGATCAATACCGGCTTGTCGCTGACGAGCGGCGCGTTGAAATCCAGCGGCAGCGGCGGTCGGGGCCAGCCGTCGCACGCAGCGAGGTTGCGCTCGGCGAGCGACGGCGCGCGCAGGGTCGAGAATGTCTGCTTGGCGTCGATGGGGCTGATCCGCGCGACATCTTCCGCACAGGTGACCGCATAGTGCAGCGCCTGATTCATGGTGCGGCCGACGTCGTCGCCAACCACGAGCGCGGCTGCCGCCAATGGCGCGAAATCGCCCGCCTGCGCGCGCGCAAGCAAGGCCGGAATCAGGCTGGCGAACTCAGGCACGTAAATCAGCGCATGCAACGCACCGATGACCATGTCGAAGTTCAGTGTGACTTCGTGAACTTCGCCGGTACGTGGATCGGCGACGCTCAACCGCCGCCCCGACCCGAGCTGTTGGCGGATCGTCGCAAGGGTCGCATTGAGATCGGGATACGCGCGCTTGCACGCCACTTGCTCGGCGCAGGCGGCGAACAACTGCGCCAGCGCCGCGTCCCGCGTCGGCCAGACATCGAGACTGATGCGCAAGTCGGGTGGTGCCACACCGTCGAGCACGACCGCTCGCACGTGCTGGGGATAGCGTCGCACATACTCCTGCGCCACCCGCGTGCCGTACGATCCACCCCAAAGGTTGACTCGGTCGTAGCCGAGTGCATTGCGGACCGCATCGATGTCGGCAACGACCGCCGGCGTCGTGTATAGCGCGACATCGGCGCCGCCGGCGGCGCGGATTTCGGTCAGGCAGCGGCGCGCGGCGTCGGCGGTATCCGTGTCGCTGAAATCATCGAAGGGATCGCGTGGTGCCAGCGCGGCGCAGCGCAGGGGCGAGGACTTGCCCGTGCCGCGCGGGTCGACGAGCACGATGTCGCGATTGCGCCGCACGCCGCTCAGCATGCCGGCCAGCGGTGCCAACGCTGCGGCAGACTGGCCGGGACCGCCCGCGAGCATGAACAATGGATCGGGCTTGGGGCGAAGCGTATTCGCGGGCAGCACCATGACCGCGATGGAGAGTTTACTGCCGCCTGGTTGGGTGCGATCTTCGGGCACCTCGATGCTGGTGCAGCGCACGTTGCTTGCGAGCTTCGGCAGGCGGCAATCGGTGAACGCAACGCTCCGGGTCGGATTCCGGTCGCCACAGGCCACGAGCGCGAATGCCAACAGGGTTGCAAGCGGTGCACGGCGCATCAAGATCTGCCGCCCGCCTATGTGTTGCGTGTAATCATCGTGACCAGCACGATCAGCACGGCGACAAAAATCGCGGCCCCGAACAGCCCGGCGACAATCACGTGGACGGGCTTGATCGTCACCATGTCGCGTTCGCCAGAGGCTTTCCGGCGTATGCCGAGAAAACTGAAAAAGACCGCACCCATCACGCGCAGGAATCCGGCTGGGGGTGGCGGTTCGCGGCGATCGGGCGAAGGCGGAGAGTGGTCGGGGTCGGTCACGGTGGCGTCGCCACTGAAGGCGGTTGGATGCTAGCACGGCTCGATTAGAATCAAGGGATTGCCCGTGAAAAGCGCTTGAAATCCGCGGCGCTTTCCCCATCTACTGGTGTATTGTTGACTCAGCGGGAATTCGCATGCGCATAGACAAGCTCACGACCAAATTCCAGCAGGCGCTCGCCGACGCGCAGAGCCTGGCGCTGGGCCACGACAGCGGCTTCGTCGAGCCGCAGCACCTGCTGTCCGCGTTGCTCGACCAGGACGACGCGGGAACTGCATCCTTGCTCGCGCGCGCCGGGGTCAACGTGCCCGCGCTCAAGACGGCGCTCGCCAAGGCGATTGCGCGCCTGCCCAAGGTCGAGGGGCAGGGTGGCGAGATCAGCGTTTCCCGCGATCTGGGCAATCTCCTCAACCTCACCGACAAGATCGGGACCAAGCGCGGCGATCAGTTCATCGCCAGCGAGCTCTTCCTCCAGGCGCTCGCCGACGACAAGGGCGATACCGGCAGGCTGCTCAAGGAGCACGGCCTGACCAAAAAGGCGCTGGAGTCGGCGATCGAAGTCGTCCGTGGCGGCAGCGGCGTCGATTCACAGGAGGCGGAGGGACAGCGCGAAGCGCTCAAGAAGTACACCATCGATCTCACCGAGCGTGCGCGTCAGGGCAAGCTCGATCCCGTGATCGGGCGCGACGACGAAATTCGCCGCACGATCCAGATCCTGCAGCGCAGAACCAAGAACAATCCGGTCCTGATCGGTGAACCCGGCGTCGGCAAGACCGCGATCGTCGAGGGCCTGGCGCAGCGGATCGTCAACGGCGAAGTGCCGGAGACACTCAAGAACAAGCGCGTCCTTTCCCTCGACATGGCGCTGTTGCTCGCCGGCGCGAAGTATCGCGGCGAATTCGAGGAACGGCTGAAGGCGGTGCTCAAGGATATCGCCGCCGACGAAGGCCAGACCATCGTTTTCATCGACGAGCTGCATACGATGGTCGGCGCCGGCAAGGCCGAAGGGGCGATCGATGCGGGCAACATGCTCAAGCCGGCGCTGGCGCGTGGCGAACTGCATTGCGTCGGCGCGACCACACTCGACGAATACCGCAAATACATCGAGAAGGACGCCGCGCTCGAGCGCCGTTTCCAGAAGGTGCTCGTCGGCGAACCCAGCGTCGAGTCGACAATCGCGATCCTGCGCGGCCTGCAGGAACGCTACGAAATCCACCACGGTGTGGAGATCACCGATCCGGCAATCGTCGCCGCGGCGGAACTGTCGAATCGCTACATCACCGACCGCTTCCTGCCCGACAAGGCGATCGATCTGATCGATGAGGCCGCTGCGCGCATCAAGATGGAAATCGATTCCAAGCCCGAGGTCATGGACCGGCTGGAACGACGGACGATCCAGCTGAAAATCGAGCGCGAGGCGGTCAAGAAGGAAAAAGATGCGGCGTCGAAAAAGCGCCTCGACCTGATCGAGCAGGAAATCGCCAAGCTCGAGCGCGAGTACGCGGACCTCGACGAGGTCTGGCAGGCGGAGAAGGCCCAGGTCGTCGGCACCCAGCACATCAAGGAGGAGATCGACAAGGTCAAGCTCGCGATGGAAGACGCCAAGCGCAAAGGCGACTGGCAGAAGGTGAGCGAGCTGCAATACGGCAAGTTACCGCAACTCGAAGCGCAATTGAAAAAGGCCGACAAGAAAATGGCCGGCGAGCAGGCAAAGAAACCGCGGCTCCTGCGCACGCAGGTGGGCGCGGAGGAAATTGCGGAAGTCGTATCACGTGCCACCGGCATCCCCGTTTCCAAGATGATGCAGGGCGAACGCGACAAGCTTCTGCACATGGAAGACGCGTTGCACAAGCGCGTCGTCGGGCAGGACGAAGCCGTCCGCGTCGTATCGGACGCGATCCGGCGTTCGCGCTCAGGGTTGTCCGATCCGAACCGGCCCTACGGTTCGTTCCTCTTTCTCGGGCCGACCGGCGTCGGCAAGACCGAGTTGTGCAAGGCGCTGGCCGGATTTCTGTTCGACTCGGAATCGCACCTGATTCGCATCGACATGTCGGAATTCATGGAAAAGCACTCGGTCGCGCGGCTCATCGGCGCGCCGCCGGGCTATGTCGGATATGAGGAAGGGGGCTACCTCACCGAAGCCGTACGGCGCAAACCGTACAGCGTCATCCTGCTCGACGAGGTGGAGAAAGCGCATCCGGACGTGTTCAACGTTTTGCTGCAAGTGCTCGACGATGGGCGCATGACGGACGGCCAGGGGCGGACGGTCGATTTCAAGAACACGGTCATCGTGATGACGTCGAACCTGGGCTCGCAGATGATCCAGCAAATGCAGGGCGACGACTACGGCGTGATCAAGCTGGCCGTCATGGCCGAGGTCAAGACGCAGTTCCGGCCCGAGTTCGTGAACCGCATCGACGAGATCGTCGTATTTCACGCCCTGTCGGAGAAGGACATCGCGTCGATTGCAAAGATCCAGCTGCAGAGTCTCGAAGCGCGGCTCGCGAAGCTGGAAATCAAGATGAAGGTTACGCCGGCGGCGCTGCAGAAAGTCGCGGAAGCCGGTTTCGATCCGGTGTACGGTGCGCGACCGCTCAAGCGGGCCATCCAGCAGGAGATCGAGAATCCCCTGGCCAAGGAGATTCTCTCCGGCGAGTTTGTTGCCGGCGACACGATCAAAGTCGATGCGAGCGGCGGGCGAGTCACCTTCGTCAAGGCGTGAATTGCCACCACGCGGGGCCGTCGACAGCCGCGCACGGGGCATTCAACGCGCCCCCGAGTGCCGCTAGCGCGAAGTACACCTGGCGGTCGGGCTCCATCTGCGACGGTAAGACAACCAGCAGGCCGAAGGTGGCTGCGGTCATGGCGATGGCGCCCATGCCGACGGCCAGTCGGGGCGTACCGGGGTCGTAGCGGCTCATGCTGCGCCTCCACGCGGCGGTCAAGAATACGGCGTGGCGCGTCGCGACAGCCGGCACGACCAATCGCGGATCACCGATGCATTCGTACGCCTGAGCCACGTGGCGATTCGCTCGAACGCCGTCTTGGCCCGGGTGAATCGCACGCGCGAGTCGTCCTCGGCGACAATGACGGTACGGCCGCTGCGGTCGATTTCGAAGCGCATGCCCTTGGTCAGCACGATGTCGCGCGGATCGCGTTCGAGGGTCACCCAGAGGCAACCGTTGTCCACAGCGATGATCGTGCCTTCGGCGCCGTCGAGAACGACGCTGCTGCGCCGGGGAAGGAACGTGCTGCGCGTGCGCTTGCTGGTGGTGGGGTCGAATGGCATGGTGTTTCTCCTTTTCAATGCATATAATGCATGCATATTGTTCTGCTTCCCGACCCGAACATGCCTGGTCGGTACGGTGAATTATTGACGCGGCGCGGGATTCCTTCAAACGAAAAGGACGCATCGTTAGCATGAGTATTTGGAATGGCTAAACCAGGTGGCTTGGCGCGCCTGCCGTCGCTGGACCTGCTCAAGGGGTTCGACGCCGCGGCGCGTCACCTCTCATTCACGCGTGCGGCGCAGGACCTGTTCGTCACGCAGTCGGCGTTGTCGCGGCAGATCCTGGCGCTCGAGGAGCAGCTCGGTGCGCCCCTATTCGAGCGGCGTCATCGCGAACTCCGGCTGACCAATGCCGGACAGATCCTCCACGCCACGGCGAAGACCGTGCTCGACGAACTCGCGCAGGCGGTCGCCAAGATCCGGCGCGAACAGACTTCGCTGCCGCTTACCGTCTCGACCAACATGCCGTTTGCCGCGTTGTGGCTCATTCCCCGGCTCTCGCGCTTTCGCGCGCGGCATCCGGCCATCGACGTGTTCATTTCCGCCGATAACCGGGTCGTCGACCTGGAGCGCGAGCGCATCGACCTTGCCGTGCGCTATTGCTCCGAAACGATGGCGCCGCCGGGTTCGCCGCGGCTGTTTGGCGAGCGGGTCATTCCAGTGTGCAGCCCCGCGCTCGCCGCCGATCTCTCGCGTCCGATCCGGCGCCCGGAGGACCTGTCGCGCCACGTGCTGTTGCACATCGACGACGAAGGCGGGCGCTTTCCCTGGCTCAACTGGCCGGCGTGGCTGGCGGCGGTCGGCGTTCGCGAACTGACCCCCGTCGGCTCACTGCGCTTCATTCATTTCGACCAGGTGATGCAGGCAGCACTCGACGGACAAGGCGTCGCGCTCGGTCGGGTACCGCTCATCGACAGCCTGCTCAAGCAGGGCAGGCTCGTGGCGCCGCTGCGCGGAAAGTACACGACGCCGCGGGCGTACTTTGTCGTGCGAGGCGCTCAGGCTGCGCTGCGACCCGAGGCGCAAGACTTTATCGACTGGCTGCTCGAGGAGGCCAAGGCCGACGGCGCGACCACTGCCGATTCAGCGCAGAAGGCGCAACCTGCGGCCCGCCGCCGGGACGCGTGATGTCCCAACGCGCTGCGCACCCGCACATCGACGCGCCCTCGCCTTGGGTGGTGCGCTTTGCGCCGCTCGTCGCGAACAACGGGCGCGTGCTCGATGTTGCTTGCGGACAGGGGCGCCACAGCGTGTTTTTCGCGGCGCGCGGGTGCCATGTCATCGCGGTCGATCGAGCTGCCTCGGCGCTCGCCGCGCTCGGCGATCGGGCGCGCATCACGCCCCTCGAGGCCGATATCGAGGGTGCGCCATGGCCGTTGCCGGGCAAGCGCTTCGACGCCGTAATTGTCACGAATTACCTGCATCGCGCGCTGTTGCGTCACCTGATCGCCGCCGTCGCCGACGACGGTGTGCTGCTCTACGAAACCTTCGCCCGGGGCAACGAGGCGTACGGCAAGCCGTCGAATCCCGACTTTCTGCTGGCACCCGGCGAGTTGTTGACGGCGGTGGGCGACCGGCTCACCGTCGTGGCGTTCGAGCAAGGCATGGTGGCCGCCGCTCGCCCGGCAGTCGTGCAGCGCATCGCGGCCGTTGGCGCGGCTCGCGCGTGGCCTGCGCCGCTACCCGCATGAACCTCGACCTCTGGCGACGGTCTGAGCCGCTGGATGCGTGGTACGGCCCGGCGCAGATGCCGGGCAGATTGGGGTAAAATAGCGGCTTTAACTGGTGTTTCTGGTTGTCCTCGATGCTCAACGGAAGTCTCGTCGCGATCGCGACGCCGATGCAGGCCGACGGCGCTCTCGATCTGCCGGCGCTGCGCAAACTGATCGATTTTCATATCGCGAACGGCACGTCCGGGATCGTGATCGTCGGCACGACCGGCGAGTCGCCGACGGTCAATTTCGACGAGCACTGCCTGCTCATCAAGACGACGGTCGAGCATGTCGGCGGCCGCATTCCCGTCGTGGCGGGCACAGGCGCCAATTCCACCTCGGAAGCGATCGAGCTCACGCAGTACGCACTGAAGGTGGGCGCGAATTTCGGTCTTTCGGTGGTGCCGTACTACAACAAGCCGTCGCAGGAAGGCCTGTATCGGCATTTCCGTACGATCGCTGAAAAAGTGGAGCTGCCCCTCGTTTTGTACAACGTTCCCGGCCGCACCGTCGCCGACCTCGGCAACGAAACGCTGCTGCGCCTCGCGCAATTGCCTGGCGTTGTCGGCGTCAAGGACGCTACGTCCGACCTGGTGCGGCACGTCGATCTGCTGCGGCGACTGCCGAAGGACAAGCCATTCGCCTTGCTGTCGGGCAACGACGATACGGCGCTTGCATACATGCTGCTCGGTGGTCATGGCGTCATTTCGGTGACTGCCAACGTCGCGCCTCGCGCCATGGCGGACATGTGCGCGGCGGCACTCGCGGGCAGAGTTGTCGAAGCAAGGCAAATCAACGCACGGCTGTTGCCGTTGCACACCAAATTGTTTGTCGAAGGCAACCCGATACCGGTCAAGTGGGCGCTCGCCGAAATGGGCCGCATCGGCCCGGCGATGCGACTGCCGCTGACCGCGCTCGATGCGCAGCATCACGATGTGGTGCGCTCGGCGCTGCGCGAAGCGGGTTGCCTCTAGGAGAATGCAGATGTCCCCGATTTCATTGCTCAAATGTGCGGCCATCGTTGCCGTTGCGCTGCTCGCCGGTTGCGAGACGATGACCATGTCGCTCGGCAAGAAGATCGACTACAAGTCTGCGGGCGGCGCGCCCGCACTCGAGATTCCACCGGACCTGACGGCGCCGACCTACGACGACCGTTATCAGGTCGCGACGGCGTCCGGGCAAGCGGCTGCCCGCGCCACCGGCAAGCCCAGTGAAGTACTCCCGGTCAATGCCGACGCACGCTTGGTGCGCGCAGGCAGCGAGCGCTACCTGCTCGTCAAAGTCAACGAGGACGTGGCGTGGCGGACCGTCCGCAATTTCTGGACCAAGAACGGATTTGTTGTCGCCAGCGAGCAGCCGTCGCTCGGCATCATGGAGACCGACTGGGCCGAAAACCGCGCGGTGGTGCCGCAGGATTTCATGCAGCAGTTCCTCAGCAAGTACGCGAGTTTCCTGAACGATACGTACAAGCGCGACAAGTTTCGTACCCGGATCGAACACGGCAGCGAGCCTGGCACGGTGGAGATCTTCATCAGCCACCAGGGCGCGGTGCAACAGGCAACCAAGTACACCAAGGGCGTAGGCGAGGATTTCACCTGGCAGTCGACGCCAGTGGATCCCGGCCTCGAAGCGGAATTCCTCGGGCGGATGATGATCGCCTTCGGCAGTCCCGAGCAAAAGGCTAGCGAATCGGTCGCCGCGCTGACCAAGGAACCCGAACGCGCGATCATCGAAAAAGGCAAGGACGGGGCAAGCCAATTGATCGTCGACGACGCCTTCGATCGTGCGTGGCGCCGCGTCGGCCTGGCACTCGACCGCACGGGATTCACCGTGGTCGACCGCGATCGCTCGAAGGGCCTGTATTACGTTCGCTACGCGAATCCCGACCTCGACGCGAAAAAAAGCGAGAAGGGCTGGCTCGACAAGCTCGCATTCTGGAAAACCGACGACGTCAAGCCGGAACAGTACCGCGTCGTCGTGACGCAGGCGGATCCCAAGAGCGTGGTGACGGTGCAGGATCCGGCGGGCGCGCCTGACAAATCGGCGAATAGCGACAAGATCCTCGCGCTCCTCAAAGACCAGCTGAAATGACGGTTCCGTGCGCTTCGCGTGCCTAGGGAGTGGCAGCGAGGGCAACGCGTTGCTGGTCGAAGCCGACGGCACGCGTCTGCTTGTCGATTGTGGATTCGGCGTCCGCGAGACGACCTCGCGGCTCGGCCGGCTCGGGGTTGCATCGGAGTCGATCGCGGCAATCGTCGTCACGCACGAGCACAGCGACCACATCGGCGGCGTCGCCGCGTTCGCGGCGCGCTTCGGGACTGCGGTGTGGTTGACCTTCGGTACGCTGTCCGCGGTGGCCGAGCGTTTCGCAGCGTTGCCGCGCGTCTGCGGTTTCGACAGTCACGACGCGTTTGCCGTCGGTGGTATCGAGGTTCGTCCGTTTCCGGTGCCGCATGACGCGCGCGAGCCCGTGCAGTTCGTGTTGACCGATGGCCAGTCGCGCCTCGGTGTATTGACCGATCTCGGTATCTCGACCGCGCATGTCGAAGCCAGCCTTTCCGGTTGCGACGCGCTCGTTCTGGAATGCAATCACGACCGGGACATGCTCGCCAACGGCGACTATCCTTATCCGCTCAAGCAGCGCATTTCGGGAAAATTCGGTCATCTGGACAACGACGCTGCCGCGGAACTGTTGTCGCGGCTCGACAACTCGCGCCTCAAGCACCTGTTCGCGGCGCATTTGTCCCAGCAGAACAACACGCGGGAACTTGCCACCGCGGCGCTGGCGAAGGTACTCAATTGCGCACACGAGTGGATCGGCATTGCCGATCAGCACGACGGCTTCGGCTGGCGCGAACTCGTGTAAACGCTCTTTGGTTCAACATGCGGGAGCAGCGATGGAAAAGAAACAGGAACTCTACCGGGGCAAGGCCAAGACCGTCTTCACCACCGACGATCCCAACTTGCTGGTCATGCACTATCGCGACGACACCAGTGCGTTCGACGGCGAACGGGTGGAGAAGCTCGAGCAGAAAGGCGAGACCAACAACAAGATCAACGCATTCATCATGCAAAAACTCGCGGCGGCTGGGGTCAGGACGCATTTCGTGCGCGTGCTCAACGAACGCGATTCACTCGTGCGCACGCTCAAAATGCTGCCTGTCGAGTGCGTCGTGCGCAATATTTGCGCAGGGTCGATGGCCAAGCGCCTGGGCATCCCGGAGGGCACGCCGCTGCCGGAGCCGATTTTCGAATTCTTCTACAAGTGCGACCCGCTCAAGGACCCGATGGTCAACGACGATCACATTCGCGTGCTCGGATGGGCGAGCGCCAAGGAGATCGCGGAAATGAAAGCACTCACCTTGAACGTCAACTCGGTGCTCAAGCCGCTGTTCGCGAACGCGGGCATGGATCTGGTCGATTTCAAGCTCGAATTCGGTCACGCCGTCGACGATCCGCAAGGACCCTTGCTGCTCGGGGACGAATTCACGCCCGATGGCTGTCGATTGTGGGACCAGGGCACGCAGGAGAAACTCGACAAGGACCGCTTTCGCCGCAATCTGGGCAACGTCATCGGCAAGTACCGTGAGGTCGCGCAGCGCATCGGCGCGCCTTTGTAGGTTCTGCTGCGTCGGCCAAGGCTGCCGCACGGATGCGACGCACAAAAAAAGACGGCCCGCGGGCCGGCTTTTCCATTGCAATTGACCTGACTTATTTCTTGGGCTCTTCGGCGGGCGCCGTTGAGGGCGCCGGTGCCGGTGCCATGGCGGGTGCAGGTGTGGTTGCCTTCATCGATGCATCCTTGGCCGCATCGACAGCCTTGTCGGCGGCAGCCTTGGTGGAATCCATTGCGGCAGTGCCTGCATCTTTCGCGGCGGTTGCGGCCTTGTCGGCGGCTTCCTTGGCCATCGCTGCGGATTTGTCGGCAGCTGCTTTCGCGTCGGCCGCAGCCTTGTTGCTATCGCTGCAAGCGGTCAGCGCGAGCG
>Ga0209890_10001491_pt1 | contig 10608 bp, 11 predicted proteins | sample OrgsoiDNA2013049_FD_185799 | JGI IMG/M metagenome (GOLD analysis project Ga0209890, IMG submission 185799) | Permafrost soil microbial communities from the Arctic, to analyse light accelerated degradation of dissolved organic matter (DOM) -... | ecosystem: Environmental > Terrestrial > Soil >... | reverse complement strand
CGCCCCCCGCCGACGCCTTGATCAGCACCGGAAATCCCATCGCCTCGGCTTCGCGGGCGAGCAGCGCATCCGACTGGTCATCGCCGTGATACCCGGGCACCAGCGGCACGCCTGCCCGTCCCATGATCCGCTTCGATTCGGATTTGGATCCCATCGCGCGAATCGCGTTGGGGGGCGGGCCGATGAACGTGAGCCCGGCCACAGCAGCAGCTTCCGCAAACGCGGCGTTCTCGGACAGAAATCCGTAACCCGGATGAATCGCCTGCGCGCCGCTGGCCCTGGCCGCAGCGATGATCGCATCGCCGTTGAGGTAACTCTCGCGCGGCGGCGGCGGACCAAGGCGACGCGCTTCATCACAGGCGGCGACGTGCATGGCGCCGGCATCGGCATCCGAGTAAACGGCGACGGTGCGAATACCCATGCGCCGTGCGGTGCGCGCCACCCGACATGCGATCTCGCCACGGTTGGCGATCAGGATCCGTTCAAACATCGCGGCGCTTCCCCGACGCGCTTCCCTGGCTCGCATGCGCAGACCAGCGCCCGATGCGTTCGATGAGGGCGCGGATGAATCGCCACAGCTTGGGCAGCAACCAGATCGAAAACAGCACCAGCACGACGACCAACGCGAGCGCCACGAAGGGATAGGCCAGCGCCAGATAGACGAGACCGCCGGCGAGCAGGTCCTCACCGAAGGACGCCACCCAATTCGAGACCGGCTCGGGCGAGGTATTGATGACGGCACGCGTTCCGGCCTTGGTGAAGTGGCTGCCGGCAGCCAGCGTGCCGCCGATGATCGCCGCGGCGATGGTCCAAGCCGGCGGAGAATCGCCGAATACGCCTGCCGCCAGCGCTGCACCCGCGGGGATGCGAATGACGGTGTGGACGAGATCCCACACCGTGTCGAGGCCCGGAATCTTGTCCGCAAAAAACTCGATGAAGACCATGAAGCCGGACGCCGCGAGCACCATCGGATGCGCCAGGACCTGCAGATGCTGCGGCAGATCGAACCAGCCGGCGTAGCCGACCGCGCCGACGATGAACAACACGGCGTACAGACGGATTCCGCTGGCCCAGCCGAGCGCAGTCGCGAGCGCGATCAATTGCCAGGTGTCAAAGCGATCCATCGTCATTCGTCGCGCGGAACCCACGCGGCACTTCGCTTGGCGAGGAATGCGGCAACGCCTTCCTTGCCTTCCGCGGATGCACGCACCGTGGCGATGCGCTCGGCGGTATCCGCGATCAGGGTGGCCTCGATCGGGCGGTACGCAACGGCGCGCAACAGCGCCTTGCATTCCGACTGGGCCGTGGGCCCCGCCTTGAGCAGCAGGCCGAGTACGTCGTCGATGCGTTCGTCGAGTTCGGCAGGCACGGCAAGATCGTGCAAAAGGCCCAGACGGAATGCTTCGGCGGCAGTGAATCGTTCTGCGGTCAAAAACAGCCGCCGCGCTGCGCGTGCCCCGATCGCCTCGACGACGTACGGACTGATCGTCGCGGGTATGAGCCCGAGGCGCGCCTCCGATAACGCGAAGACGGCGTCCGGCGTGCCGATCGCGATATCGCAACAGGCGATGAGGCCAATCCCGCCGCCAAACGCAGCGCCGTGGACCCGCGCGATCGTTGGCTTGGGCAGTTCGTTCAATGTCGTCAGCATTGCCGCCAGCGCCTTCGCATCGGCCAGGTTCTGCGTCCGCGAAAAGCCCGCCATTTTCTTCATCCAGTTCAGGTCGGCGCCGGCGCAGAAACTCGCACCCGCGCCGATTAGCACCACCGCGCGCACCGCGGTGTCGACCCCGAGCCGGTGCAGTGCGGAGCTCAATTCGGCGATCAGCGTTTCGTTGAACGCATTGTGGACTTCGGGGCGATTGAGCGTGACGACCGCGATGCCCGCGCCCACCGCGACAGCGATCGTCGTGTACTTGGGCGCGGCCGCGGGTTTCGCCGTGGACTTGCGGCTCGCGGTCTTGCTGCTGACGCGTGCTTTGGCCATGGCCGGCTACATCCGGAATACGCCGAACGTCGTTGGCTCGATGGGCTTGTTCAGCGCCGCGGAAATCGCCAGTCCGAGCACCCGGCGCGTATCCGCGGGATCGATGACGCCATCGTCCCAGAGCCGCGCGCTGGCGTAATAGGGGTGCCCTTCGCGCTCGTACTGCTCGCGAACGGGTGTCTTGAACGCGGCCTCTTCGTTTGCGCTCCAGGCGCCGCCTTTGGCGTCGAGGGCATCGCGGCGGATGGTCGCCAACACGGTCGCCGCCTGCTCGCCACCCATGACCGATATCCGCGCGTTCGGCCACATCCACAGGAAGCGCGGATTGAACGCACGCCCGCACATGCCGTAGTTGCCGGCACCATAGCTGCCGCCGATGATCACCGTGAACTTCGGCACCTTGGCGCAGGACACCGCGGTCACCATCTTGGCGCCATCCTTGGCGATGCCGCCGGACTCGTACTTCTTTCCGACCATGAAGCCGGTGATGTTCTGCAGGAATACCAGCGGGATCCCGCGCTGGCAGCACAGTTCGACGAAGTGCGCCCCTTTCTGCGCCGATTCCGAGTACAGAACGCCGTTGTTGGCGACGATGCCGACGGGATATCCCCACAGCCGCGCAAAGCCCGTGACCAGCGTCGCGCCGTAGCGCGCCTTGAACTCGTCGAATTCGCTGCCGTCGACGAGCCGCGCGATCACCTCGTGCACGTCGTAGGGCTTGCGGATGTCGGCATTGATGACGCCGTACAATTCCTCGGCCGGATAGATCGGGTCGCGCGGCGCCGCGACCTCGAGCGTCGCCGGTTTCACCCGGTTCAGGTGACCCACGATGCGGCGCGCGATCGCAAGTGCGTGGTGGTCGTTCACGGCGAAGTGATCGGCGACGCCGGACACACGCGTATGGACGTCGGCACCGCCCAATTCCTCCGCGGTCACGATTTCGCCCGTGGCCGCCTTCACCAGCGGCGGCCCGGCCAGGAAAATGGTTCCCTGATCCTTGACGATGATCGATTCGTCGGACATCGCAGGTACGTACGCGCCGCCGGCGGTGCACGAGCCCATCACCACCGCGATTTGCGGAATGCCCTCCGCCGACATCGTCGCCTGATTGTAGAAAATGCGGCCGAAGTGATCGCGGTCCGGAAATACTTCGGTCTGGTTCGGCAGGTTCGCGCCGCCGGAATCGACCAGATAGATGCATGGAAGGTTGTTTTCGCGCGCGATGTCCTGCGCGCGCAGGTGCTTCTTGACCGTCATCGGATAGTACGTGCCGCCCTTGACTGTGGCATCGTTGCAGACGATCACGCATTCGCGCCCCGATATCCGACCGATGCCCGCGATGATGCCCGCCGCGGCAATGTTGTCGTCGTACATGCCGTACGCCGCGAATTGCGAGAACTCGAGAAACGGCGAGCCGGTATCGAGCAGCGCCTGAATCCGCTCGCGCGGCAGGAGCTTGCCGCGGCCGGTATGGCGAGTGCGTGCGCTGTCGCCACCGCCCAGTTCGATCGCGGCGACTTTTGCGCGAAGATCCGCGACCAGCGCAGTCATCGCGTCGCGGTTTTTCGCGAACGTCGCATCGCGCGGATCGAGTTGCGTTTCAATCGTCGACATGGCCGGCTCAGGCAGCCTTTGGACGCGGATGTCCGGGCATCAGTTGGTAGGGGTGCACCCATCGCGGCTCGGCCTGGATGCGCGCGAGCCAATCGCGGATGTTCGGGTACGTGTTCCAGTCGACGCCGATTTCCTCGGGCCAGAAAAGGTATCCGCACAACGACAGGTCGGCGATGGTCAGGCGATCGCCGACGACGTACTTGCGCCCGGCAAGGTGAGTGTTGAGCACACCCCACGCGGTTTCAGCGCGCCGATGGAACTCCGCGACGACCGCCGGATCCGGCTCCTTGGCGAGCGCGCGCATGAAACGCAGCGTCGCGGTGTAGCCCGTCAGCTTGTGGTTGTCCCACAACAGCCAGCGCAGGATGTCGCGGCGTTCATCGCCGTCCCTGGGGCCGAAACGACCCAGCGACTCCGCGATGTAGTCGAGGATGGCACCCGATTGCGCGAACCGCGCGCCGCGATGCTCGAGCACCGGCGCCTCGCCCATCACATTGATCTCGCGATACTCCGGCGTGCGGGTCTCGCCGCCAAAATAATCGACGAAGCGCGGCGCCCAATCGGCCGCGGCAAGTTCGAGCGCGAGCGCCGGCTTGTAGCAATTGCCCGATTGCGCGAAACAGTGCAGCGTGTACTCGTGTGCCACCTCAGTTGCCACCTCACCAACCTCCCGTTTCCAGCCAGCGTTCCACCTGAACCAGCCGATCCAGACCCCAGAACGGTTCCCCGTCGACAACGATGAAAGGCGATCCGAAAACGCCGCGGGCGATGGCGTCGTCGTTGGCGCGCTTGAGCGCGTCCTTGATCGCGGGGTCGTCGATCGCCGCGCGCGCCGCCGCGGCATCGACGCCGCACGTTGCCGCGACGGCAACCGCGGTGTCGGGGTCCGAGATGTCCCGGTCGTCGGCGAAAAACGCGTGGTACAGCGCGTGTACGACTCGGGCCGCAACGGCCGCGTCGCGCTGTTGCACCCAGAGCACGATGCGCGCGGCCGCCTGCGACGGAATCGGGAATTTCGACGGCATGCGGAAATCCGCAATACCGTGAAACTTGGCGCTGCGCTCCATGTCACGCCGCGAGTAGTCGCCCTTGAGCGGGACTTGCGTCAGCGGCATCGCGCCGGTCTGCTTGAAGATGACGCCAAGCAATACGGGCCGAAAGTTCACGCTGCGACTGTGCTTGGCCGCCAACGCCTCGATCTTTTCGGAGGCAAGGTAGCCATACGGCGAAGAGAAGTCGAAATAGAAATCGATGGCTGTGGGCATGTTCGTTCTCCGGTCAAGAGGCCAGGGAGCGGCCGATGACCATTCTCTGGATGTCGCTCGTACCTTCGTAGATCTGGCACACGCGCACGTCGCGATAGATTCGTTCGACCGGAAAGTCGGCGACGTAGCCATAGCCGCCGTGGACCTGGATGGCCGCCGAGCAGACGCGCTCGGCCATCTCCGACGCGAAGAGCTTGGCCATCGACGCTTCGGCAAGACAAGGCTGGCCGGCGTCACGCAGCGCCGCCGCGTGCCACACCATCTGGCGCGCGACCTCGATCTCGGTCGCCATGTCGGCAAGCCGGAAATTCACCGCCTGGTGCTCGATGATCGCCTTGCCGAAACTGGTGCGCTCGCGCGCGTAGCCAAGCGCCGCGTCGAAGGCGGCGCGCGCCATGCCGACCGCCTGCGCAGCGATGCCGATGCGTCCTGCTTCGAGATTGGCCAATGCGATCCGGTACCCTTCGCCCTCGCGCCCGAGCAGGTTCGCCGCGGGCACGCGGCAGTTCTCGAACACGATCTGCGCCGTGTCCGATGCGCGCTGGCCGAGTTTGTCCTCGACCCGCGCCACCACGTAGCCCGATGTGGTCGTGTCGACGATGAACGCCGCCATGCCCTTTTTTCCGGCCGCCCTGTCGGTCACCGCGAACACGATCGCGACATCGGCGTACTTGCCCGAGGTGATGAATTGCTTGACCCCGTTGAGCACGAACGTATCGCCCTGCCTCTCTGCGCGCGTCGTGATCGCGCCCGCGTCGGAGCCAGCCTGTGGCTCGGTCAGGCAGAAGCAGCCCAGCTTGGCCCCGCTGGCAAGCGGCCGCAAGTATTGCTCCTTCTGCGCGTCGGTGCCAAACGCGTTGAGCGGACCGCAAACGACCGAGTTTTGCACGCTGACGATGGTCGAGGTGGCGCCGTCACCGGCCGCGATCTCCTCGAGCGCAACCGCCAGCGTAATGTAATCCATTGCCGCGCCGCCCCAGCGCTCCGGCACGACCATGCCCAGCGCGCCAACTTCTCCCAATGCCCGCAACTCCGCGCGGGGAAAGTGCGACTCGCGATCCCAGCGCGCGGCATGGGGCGCGAGTTGTTCCCGAGCGAAGGCGCGCAACGTATCGCGCACGAGTGTTTGCTCCTGACTCAACAGCATCGGCTCAACCCGTGTGGCACTGCATGTGCGGCGTCGCTGAGACGGCTGGCGCACGATTGATGATGAACACGCCGGACACCACGAGAGCGGCGCCAAGCACCATCGATGGCACCAGTTTTTCGCCCAGCAACAGCACGCCAAGCACGATCGCGACGACCGGAACGAGGTTGATGAACACCGCGGTTCGCGCCGGACCGATCGCACGAACGCCATCGTAGAACCAGACATAGGCCAATGCGGTGCTGAACACGCCGATGAAAGCGATGCACCACCATGCCTTGGACGACGCCTGCGGAAGATGCAGATTGCCGGTCGCCGCATTGATGGCGACGAGCAGCAGCGTGCCGGCGAGCGCGGCGTAGGTCGTGGCGGCGAGCGACGACACGCCCTCGCCGAGCATGCGCTTGCCGAGCAGCGTATAGGCCGCCCACGACACGACACAGCCGAACATCGCGAGCTCGCCTTGCAACGAGCCGCGCGCGAACAGATTCAAAGGATTGCCGCCGCTCAACTCCACGGCCACGCCAATCAACGCCAGGGCAATGCCGATGACGCGACCGCGAGTGAGCGGCTCGTGCAGGAACAACGCGCCGCCCACGAGTGTTGCCGCCGGATTGAGCGCGATGATCAGCGAGGCGCGCGACGCCGGCACGGTCTGCAAACCGTACATGAAGCAGAGGTTATAGATCGCCACGCCGAGGATGCCGAGCACGACGACGCCGAACCATTGTTTCGCGGTCAGCCGTGGCAGCCCATGCTCGACCACCAGGGCCACGGCTACGAGCGTGGTCGCGGCGACGATGTAGCGCCACAAGGCCGCGGTCACGGCGTCCATTTCCGCGGCGACGACCCTGCCCGCGATGAAGCTGGCGCCCCAGACGATCGCGACCAGCGTGAGCTTCGCGTAAATACCGGTGTTGCCAGCGGCCATGTTCATTTTCGCGTATCGAGGGCGAGCTTGAGCGCGATCCCGGCAAAGACACCACCCAGGACCCAGCGCTGCGCCGCCAGCCACGACGGACGCTGCGCCAGCCAGTTGGCCACCTGCGACGCGGCAAGCACGAACAACATATCGCAGACGCCGTCGATCACGATCTGCACCGCTGCCAGCAACAATGATTGCGTGAGGACGCTGCCGCGAGAGGGATCGACAAACTGGGGAAACAGCGCCAGATAGAACAGCGCGACTTTCGGATTGAGGATGCTGGTGAGTATGCCGGTGCGAAACAACACACCGGGCTTGGCGGGCGGAAGATCGCGGCGCGCGAACAATCCGCCGCTGCCCCGGGGCCGAACGGCGTCCCACGCGAGCCACAACAGATATCCGGCCCCGGCCCAGCGCACGACATCGTAGAGCACCGGAATCGCGACGAATACCGCCGTGAGTCCAAACGCAGCCGCAAGCGCGTAAAACAGGAATCCCGTTGTCGTGCCCGCCAGCGAAACCATGCCCGCAGCCCGGCCCTGACACAGCGTGCGAGAAATCAGGTACATCAGGTTCGGGCCGGGCGTTATCGCCAGCAACACGCAGGCAAGCGAAAAGAGCGCGAGGCTGTCGAGCGGAATCATGTCGTGCCTTGAAGTTGGCGGGGTCGCAGCGGAGCGGCGCTAGACCCGTTCGATCGCCAGCGCCGTCGCTTCACCGCCGCCGATGCACAGGCTGGCCATGCCTCGCCTGGTGCCGTACTTGCGCAGCGCACCGAGCAGCGTGACGATGATGCGAGCGCCCGAAGCGCCGATCGGATGGCCGAGCGCGCACGCCCCACCGTGGACGTTGACCTTCTCCGGCGGCAGTCCGTGCTCGCGCATCGCCGCCATCGCGACGACCGCAAACGCCTCGTTGATTTCGTAGAGGTCGACATCAGCCGGCGCCCAGCCGAGCTTGGTGTACAGCTTTTGCATCGCACCGACCGGCGCGGTGGTGAACCAGCCCGGCTCCTGCGCATGCGTTGCGTGACCGACGATGATCGCCAGCGGCGTAAGCCCCTTCTTCTCGGCAACCGAGCGCCGCATAAGGACCAGAGCAGCCGCGCCATCGGAAATCGAACTCGCGTTGGCGGCTGTCACGGTGCCGTCCTTGCGAAACGCGGGCTTCAGTCCGGGGATTTTTTCGGCGTTGGCCTTGCCGGGCTGTTCGTCGTTTTCGATCACGATGTCGCCCTTGCGGCCCGATACGGTGACCGGCGCGATCTCCCACTTGAACGAACCGTCCTGGTTCGCGGCGAGCGAGCGCGACAGCGACCGCAGCGCAAATTCATCCTGCGCCTCGCGCGTGAACGCGTACTTGTCGGCGCACTGTTCGGCGAACACGCCCATCAGCTTGCCCTTGTCGTAGGCGTCTTCGAGACCGTCGAGGAACATGTGGTCGTACACGGTGCCGTGGCCCATGCGCATGCCGGCGCGCGCCTTGGGCAACAGGTACGGCGCGTTGGTCATGCTCTCCATGCCGCCCGCAACGACGATCTGCGCACTGCCGGCCAGAATGGCGTCGTGCGCCAGCATCGTTGCCTTCATGCCGGAGCCGCACATTTTCGACAGCGTCGTGCAGTGGGTCGACAGCGGCAGGCCGCCTTTCAGCGATGCCTGCCGCGCCGGCGCCTGACCTTGCCCGGCCATCAGGCAGTTGCCGAAGATGACTTCTTCGACGTCGCCGGCCGCGATACCGGCGCGCGCCACGGCCGCCTTGATCGCGACGCCACCCAGATCGGCGGCGGCGAGCGATGCGAAGTCGCCCAGGAGACCGCCGATCGGCGTCCTTGCCGCGGCAGCGATGACCACCGGATCGTTATCCATGTTCACTTGTGTTCCGGAAGGACGGCGAACGCGCGGCGCGGCTTCAGCGTCGCGCTACGGCGTCTTGGTACCGATTTCTGCTTTGCGCGCGCGGCGCGGGCGACGCACGAGTTCGCCGGCGCAGTCGGGGCAGATGCCATTGAGCGCGTTGGCGCAGGTCGCGCAGAACGTACTCTCGTAACTGCAAATGTAGGCGGCGTCGTCGTCGGGCCCCAGGGGCCACGCACATCGCTGACAGCGTTCGCGCATTTCGAGTGCCATGCTCGCGTCTCGCTATTTGGTTTCGTTGAACAATTCGCGGCCGATCAGCATCCTTCGTATTTCCGACGTGCCGGCACCTATCTCGTAAAGCTTTGCATCGCGCCACAAGCGACCCGTCGCGAATTCGTTGATGTAGCCGTTGCCGCCAAGCGCCTGGATCGCCTCGCCGGCCATCCACGTCGCCTTTTCCGCAGCATAGAGTATCGCACCGGCCGCATCTTTGCGCGTCGTTTCGCCGCGGTCGCAGGCCTGCGCCACGGCGTAGACGTAGGCCTTGCACGCGTTCATGGTCGTGTACATGTCGGCGACCTTGCCCTGCATCAGCTGGAATTCGCCGATCGGCTGGCCGAACTGCTGGCGCTCGTGGATATACGGCAGCACCACATCCATGCAGGCATCCATGATGCCGATGGGGCCGCCGGCAAGCACCGCGCGTTCGTAGTCAAGGCCACTCATGAGCACGTTGACGCCACGGCCCTCCTCGGCCAGCACATTTTCGGCGGGCACTGCGCAGTCCACGAATACGAGCTCGCATGTATTCGATCCGCGCATGCCGAGCTTGTCGAGCTTCTGCGCGGTCGTGAAACCGCGCATGCCTTTCTCGATGAGGAACGCAGTGATGCCGCGCGGCCCGGCCTGCGCGTCGGTCTTCGCATAGACGACCAGCGTGTCGGCGTCGGGACCGTTGGTGATCCACATCTTGCTGCCGTTGAGCAGGTAGTGATCGCCGCTGCGGTCGGCACGCAGTCGCATCGACACCACGTCCGAGCCCGCGCCGGGCTCGCTCATCGCGAGCGCACCGACGTGTTCTCCGGAAACAAGCTTCGGCAAATACCTCGTCTTCTGCGCTGCGCTGCCGTTGCGCCGGATCTGATTGACGCAAAGATTCGAGTGCGCCCCGTACGACAGTCCCACGGACGCGGATGCGCGGCTGATCTCCTCCATGGCGACGACGTGCGCGAGGTAGCCCATCGCCGTGCCGCCATACTCCTCGTCGACGGTGATGCCGAGCAAGCCGAGATCGCCCATCTTGCGCCAGAGATCCGCAGGAAATCGGTTGCCGTGGTCGATTTCCGAGGCGCGCGGCGTGATTTCTGCAGCCGCGAATTGCTGCACCGTCGAGCGCAGCATGTCGATGGTGTCGCCGAGATGAAAATTCAGTGTCGGAAAATCGGGCATCGGATGCTCACGTGTCTGCTTGCTTGTCCGGCTTTCCCGCCATGACCATCAGTGTCTGCTGCATGATCGCGCACAGCGTGCGCTTGCCTTCGACTTCGGCGTAGACCTCGCCGCGGGTGATCACCAGCGTTCGTCCGGGTTTGACGACTTCGCCCACGGCGATCAAGCGTTCGCCGACGGCGGGTGCCAGCAAATTGAGCTTGTATTCGGCCGTCAGGACGCTTGAATCGGCGGGAAAGAGGGTGAAGCCGGCGAAGCCGCCCGCGGAGTCGATGATCGTGCTCACGATGCCGGCGTGAATGTAGCCATGTTGCTGCGCGAGGTCCGAGCGAAAGGGCAATTCGATGCGGCAATAGCCGGGC
>Ga0209890_10001490_pt1 | contig 10632 bp, 11 predicted proteins | sample OrgsoiDNA2013049_FD_185799 | JGI IMG/M metagenome (GOLD analysis project Ga0209890, IMG submission 185799) | Permafrost soil microbial communities from the Arctic, to analyse light accelerated degradation of dissolved organic matter (DOM) -... | ecosystem: Environmental > Terrestrial > Soil >... | reverse complement strand
TCGATGCCTTCAAGATGTCGGCGCAAATTTCGAACGGCGTGGCCAAGACGTCGGATCTGATCATTGCATCGCCGGTGCTGCGCGTCAGGGGCCAAGGCAGCGCGAATCTCGTCAACAAGGCCATCGATCTTCAGATGCTCGCCAGCGTCTTGAAAGCGCCGGGCGCCACCGTCGCCGACATTCCGCTGAGAGTGACCGGCACTTATGTGGACCCCACGGTCACGCCCGATACGCAAGCACTGGCCAAGGGCGAACTCAAGCAAAAGCTGCAAGACGTCTTAAAGAAGAACGGCTTGCTCGGGTTGTTCGGCAAGTGACCATAAGTTGCGAACAATTCACCGAGCGGCTGCTCGCCTGGTTCGAGAGCCACGGCCGCCACAATCTGCCGTGGCAGCAAAACCGCACGCCGTACCGCGTCTGGATATCCGAGGTCATGCTGCAGCAGACGCAGGTCGCGACGGTCATCCCGTACTACGAGCGCTTCATGGCGCGATTTCCCGATGTCGAGTCCCTCGCGACCGCGCCGCTCGATGAAGTGCTGCACCTGTGGACGGGCTTGGGGTATTACGCGCGGGCACGAAATTTGCGGGCGTGCGCGCAAACGCTGGTTGCCCACCACGGCGGCGAATTTCCCGAAGGCATCGACGCCGTGATGGCGCTGCCCGGGATCGGCAAATCCACCGCCGGCGCGATTCTCGCGCTCGCGCGCGGGGTGCGGCAGCCTATTTTGGACGGCAACGTCAAGCGCGTGCTCGCGCGAGTGTTCGGCATCGCGGGTGATCCCGGTTCCGCCGCCGTCATCGCCTCCCTGTGGGAGCAATCCGACGCCTGCACCCCGACGCTCAGAATAGGCGAGTACACCCAGGCCATCATGGACTTGGGCGCAACTATCTGCAGCCGCACGGGACCTGCGTGCACGGTGTGTCCTATGAGCACCGGCTGCATCGCAGCCCTCGAAGGACGCCAGGCAGACCTGCCGGGAAAGAAACAGAAGCGAACGCGAGGATCGCGCGAGGCCACACTGCTGATAGCCGAGACGCACAACGCAGGTTCGTTCGCCGTGCTGGTGGAGCGGCGTCCGGCGATGGGCCTGTGGGGAGGCCTGTGGTCGCCGCCGCAGTTCGAAAGCGAGTTCGCCGCGCTCGATTGGGTGAGGCGGGAAATCGGCGAGCCCGAATCGAGGTCCCAGGTGCTTACGCCGATTCATCACTCATTCACCCACTTCGATCTGCGGCTCACACCCTTGCGGGTGCGATGCCGGCCGACCGCGGCGGTTCAGGATGGCGATGACCGGATCTGGTATCGGCTTAGGAATCCGCCGAAGGTGGGGTTGCCCCAGCCGATCCGCCAGCTGTTCGAGCGGCTGCTGGCGGCGGAGAACGGCGAGCGGTTAGCGTAATATCGGCGTATGGCACGCAAAGTTCATTGTGCTCTCTTGAAGCGCGAGGCCGAAGGCCTCGACTACTTGCCGTACCCCGGCGAGCTGGGCAAACGCATCTACGACAGCATTTCCAAGGAAGCCTGGGCGCAATGGGTGGCGCACCAGACCACGCTGATCAACGAAAATCGGCTCACGCCGATCGAACCCAAGGCGCGCGCTTTCCTGGTGGCCGAGATGGAGAAATTCCTGTTCGGCGGCGGGTCGGAGAAGCCTAAGGAATTCGTGCCGAAGTAGGCGGGGCAGCGAGTCCGCCCTGCGAAAGTAACTATTGATTTATGCGCCGCCTGCGCGCATCTGTGGTGTTCGACACCTCGGATACGGCCACGTAGCTCAGTTGGTAGAGCAGCGGACTGAAAATCCGCGCCCTGGTCTGCTCCAAGTAAATTCGGCGCAAAACCGGGAATCACACTCAGGGTAACGGCGAGCTTCATTTCCGAGTTGCCCAGTCCAAACGCCGATCATATTAACCAGTGAGGCTTTTGCCGTTTGCGCTCTGCGGGCGGCGCCTTGGGTTCCGTCTCGCGATGCATCAATTACATGTGATAATGACAGTTATCGCATGTACGCGTTCGAACGTGGTAAGGTATATGGATGAAATCGCCCAGCCGTCGGCCTAAATCTCTTGCGGTAGCAACGCCTGCGCAACCGGCGACACCGCTGCAGCGCCTGCGGGAATGGCAGGGGATGGCGGAGGGGGCGTACTCGGCGAACACCCTGCGAGCGCAGAAAGCGGACGGGGCGATATTCCAAGTGTTCTGCGAGGGGCGCGGCGAGGCGATTCTGCCGGCGGACCCGATCACCATCCGCGCTTTCATCGAGCACGAAGTGAAGGCGGGCAAGAAGCCGGCGACGGTGAGGCGATACATCGCCACCATCGGGCGAGCGCATGTGGGGGCGGGGTTATTGAATCCTTGTTCCGGCGAAGCGGTGCGGTTGGCGCTAAAGAAGATGGGCCGGGAGACTTCCGCTCGGCAGGCGCAAGCGCGTGCCATGGGCTGGAAGGAGATCAAGGAATTTATAGGAAGCGCGGGCAAGGGGCTCCGAGCGGATCGCGAGCGCGCCATGCTCTGTGTCGCCTATGAAACGCTCGCGCGACGCGGCGAGCTCGTGGCGCTTGAGTTGCGAGACATTGAGTTCTGGCCGAACGGTACCGGCCAGGCGCTGATCCGCCGTGGTAAGACCGATGCGGAGGGGCAGGGGAGAGTGGCATATCTATCGCGGGAGACGGTGAGATGGCTGAAGGTGTGGCTCGAGCATGCGAAGATCGAGGACGGCGCGCTGTTCCGGCGGTTGGTTGGTTCGGACAAGATTGGAAGCGTGCTCAATCCCGGCAGCATTGCACCCATCTTCAAACGGGTGGCGCAGTGGATCGGGATGCCGGAGCGGTTCGCGGCGGAGGTCAGTGGGCACTCGACGAGGGTGGGAGCGGCGCAAGATCTCGCGGCGCTGGACATCGACCTGGCGGCGATTACGCAGGCGGGGGGATGGAAGTCGACGCGGATGCCGCTGCAGTATGCGGAGAAGATCAATGCGGCCAGGTCGGGAATGGCGAGAGCGGCCGCAGCCGCGGGCCGCGACGGCTCGGAGTCTGAATAGTGTAGAGGCGCTGTGACAGGTTTTTACTGGCGGGCCGTCGAGCGGCGCGGCGAGGGCCTTGATTGGGAGTATATCCTGGCCATCAATTCGATCCGAGCGGGCTTCGATCGACTGTCCCGCTTTGATTTTTCCCGGCATCTGGGGACAGAGGAGGTCCGCACCTTATGCAGGGCCGTGGGCTACCGGCGCGATAGCAGCCTTCCAGAGTGGGTTAACGGCATTTTACTGGGGGGCAAGTGTCGGCACTCCAATCGCTATAGGGGCACAGAAGTTCCATTGGGACGACTCAAATACTCGCGCGACTCTTGACGGACGTAAGGATCGACAGTGAAAACACCTGCTTTTCCCCGATTGTTGCTGCCCGCCATACTGGCAGTGTGGGCCTCGGTTTCATCGCTTGGAGTGTGGGGCGCGGACAGCCAGGCTGATCCTGTCGTCATCGGCAACAAATTCCAAATCGAGTCGAAGGTGCTAGCGGAAACCCGAACGTACTTCATTCATACCCCCTTTAAATATAAGTCCGGAAAAGACGCCTATCCGGTCCTCATATTGCAGGATCCGGAGTCTGAGTTCACGCTCGCGGCCGCAGCGGTAGATATGCTTTCCGAGAACGGTCGTATTCCTCCGATGATCGTCGTTGGCATCAAGAACACGAACCGAACCCGCGACATGACGCCCTCCCGGCCCGCCAAGGCCTTTGGAGGGTCGGCGGGAGGAGCGGACAAGTTTCTCGCCTTCATCGCCGACGAATTGTTGCCCACCATCGATCGCACGTATCGAACCCGTCCTTATCGCGTGTTGGTTGGTCATTCGTTGGGAGGTTTGTTCGCCGTCTATGCACTCATGAACCGCCCCGACGTATTCCAGGGGTATATCGCCATCAGTCCCTCTCTCTGGTGGGACGACCAAGCTTTGGTCAAGGCGTCCCCGCCATTCTTTGCCGCCCACAAGGATTTGCGCGCTGATCTTTATCTCTCCATGGGCGGCGAAGGTCAGGAGATGTTGGGTGGCGCCTGGAAACTCTCGGCGGTGCTCGAAGAGAGCAAGATCCCTGACCTCCGCTGGCAATTCAAGCGCTCACCGGATGAGGACCATGGCACCATCCCCTATCTGAGCATTTACGAAGGACTCCAAGCGATCTTCAAGGGCTATCGGATAGCGGATCCGATCGAGTTATTCAACCAAGCTGGATTGTCGGGCTTGGAGCGGCACTACGTGGAAGTTTCCCAGCGACTTGGGTACCCGGTGGAGGTGCCGTTGGCGACCTATGCCCGGATGGTCTGGGAACTGTCGAGCAGAGACCGCTTTGCCGACGCGGAAGCCATCGGTCAAAAGATGCTGGAGCGTGATCCCAAGAATACCCAGACACTTTCCGAGCTCGCGCAGGTTGCAGGCATGCAGAAAGACGATGCGCGCGCGATCGGTTATCTGACTCAAGCGTTGCAAAGCTATCCGGGCAATACCGGAGCGCGGGCCGAACTGGTCAATTACAAAGTGGATGTCGACACAGTCGTGCCAAGTCCACCGGTGCCCGCCCAGACCTTGGCATCTTACGTCGGGGAGTATCGATATCAGGACGATCGGATAAAGATCACCTACGAGATAGGCAAGCTCGCGAGCACAGGCCCGGCCGGGCGATGCGAGCTTCGCCCTTTTACGCAGACCAAATTCTATTGTGTCGGAGTTGACCTCGAGTTCAACTTTCAGAAGGACAAAAGCGGCAGCGTGACCGGCGTCGTGGCCGAGTATCCGGATCATTACAGCAACGATTACACGAAAATGAAATAGGCGGGATGGGCGTATCGGCCTCCCCTTGATTTGCGTGGCCTATGAGACGCTCGCGCGGCGGGGAGAACTCGTGGCGCTGGAGGTCAGAGATATCGAGTTCCATCCGGATGGGAGCGGTCAAGCGGTGATCCGGCGGGGCAAGACCGATGCAGAGGGACAGGGGCGAGTGGCGTATCTTTCGCGGGAGACGGTGAGGTGGTTCAGGGTGTGGTTAGATCATGCTAGGGTCGAGGAGGGGGCGGTATTTCGGCGGCTTTTCGGCCAGGCTCAAATCGGAGGGCCGCTGAATCCGGGAAGCATCGCGCCGATTTTCAAGCGCGTGGCGCAGTGGATCGGGATGCCGGCGAGGTTCGTTGCGGAGGTGAGTGGGCATTCCACGCGGGTGGGCGCCGCGCAGGATCTCGCAGAGCTCGACATCGACTTAGCGCGATCACGCAGGCCGGCGGATGGAAGTCGACTCGCATGCCGATGCGATACGGGGAGGAAATTCTAGCGGCGCGTGGCGGCATGGCGAGAGCGGCTGCGCAGCAGGGAAGGGATTCAAAGCTCGAAAACCTGATCGGTATGACACCGTTGGAAATTTAGGGTATCCACAGCGAATCAGGCGATAGACAAGAACTATGAAGTGCATAGGCAGATTTGATTTTACATATGGAGCGAGAGGGTCCAATTTAGGTGTACGTGCTGCGCTTATAACCACGCGCGCCGGATACTAAGGAGCAACGAATGAGCGCCAAACCGACAAAACCGACGACAACCGATGCCGGTGCCCCAGTCGCCAGTGACGAGCATTCACTCACCATCGGTGCGGATGGTCCAATAGTCCTGAACGATCATTACCTGATCGAACAGATGGCGAACTTCAATCGGGAACGGATCCCGGAACGTCAGCCGCACGCCAAGGGCGGTGGCGCCTTCGGTCACTTCGAGGTCAGCAAAGACGCTAGTGCCTATACCAAGGCCGCGGTGTTCCAGCCGGGCACCAAGACCGACACACTGATCCGCTTCTCGACGGTCGCCGGTGAGCGCGGCAGTCCGGACACCTGGCGCGACCCGCGCGGGTTCTCGCTGAAGTTCTACACCAGCGAGGGCATCTACGACATGGTGGGCAACAACACGCCCGTATTTTTCATGCGCGACCCGTTGAAGTTTCAACATTTCATCCGCTCGCAGAAACGCCGAGCGGACAACGGCCTGCGCGACCACGACATGCAGTGGGATTTCTGGTCGCTGTCGCCGGAGTCGGCGCACCAGGTGACCGTGCTCATGGGCGATCGGGGTATCCCAAAGAGCTGGCGTCATATGAACGGCTATTCCAGCCATACGTATATGTGGGTCAACACCAAGGGCGTGAAGTTTTGGGTGAAATACCATTTCAAGACCGATCAGGGCATCGAGTTCCTGACCCAAGCCGAAGCGGATCGGCTGGCCGGTGTGGATGGCGACTATCATCGTCGCGATCTCTTTGACTCGATCAAGAAGGGCGATTTCCCAAGCTGGACGCTGAAGATGCAGATCATGCCGTTCGAGGACGCCAAGACCTATCGATTCAACCCGTTCGACCTCACCAAGGTCTGGCCGCACAAAGATTACCCGCTGATCGAAGTCGGCAAGTTGACGCTGGATCGCAACGTCACCGATTTCCACACCGAGATCGAGCAGGCTGCCTTCGAACCGAACAACCTGGTGCCCGGGATTGGGCTAAGTCCGGACAAGATGCTGCTCGCGCGCGGATTCGCTTACTCCGACGCGCACCGCGCCCGCCTCGGCGTCAATTACAAGCAAATTCCGGTGAACCGACCGAAGTCGCCTGTGCACAGCTATAGCAAGGACGGTGCAATGCGGGTGGAGAACGTGTCGGACCCGGTATACGCTCCGAACTCGTACGGGGGCCCTAAAGCCGAGCCCGCCCGTACCGACGAGGCTGGACTCTGGTACGCCGACGGCGACATGGTGCGCAAAGCGTACACTCTGCGCGCCGAGGACGACGACTTCGGTCAGGCCGGCACCATGGTGCGTCACGTACTCGACGATGCGGCGCGTGCGCGCCTTGTGAGCAATATCGTCGGTCACCTCAAGGACGGAGTCTCCGAGCCTGTGCTCGCACGGACTCTCGAATATTGGCATAAGGTCGACAAAGATCTCGGTGAGCGCATCGCCGCAGGGATGAAAGAAGGGTAAGAGTCCCTTGAACAAGTGCCATTTTTAAAATTCGATCCTTTATTTTGTGAAGAGTTTTGAGTGCAGGCACGGTTGTCGACATGGGATCACACTTCAAGAAACGGATCGTTAGGTACGCTCGTGATCGATAAACATTTGATTCTCGAGCAACGAAATCTCAGACTATAATGTGCCGCCGCTGCGACGGTGCAAGGGCCAGATTTCTTTGATGGTGCGCTGCCGCTATCGTACGTGATATTCCCCTTCTTGCCGGCACCCCGGGTAGGCGCCGCGCAGGATCTTGCGGAGCTCGACATTGATTTAGCGGCAATTACGCAGGCTGGTGGATGGAAATCGCCGCGGATGCCGCTCCAATATGCGGAGAAGATTAATGCGCCAAGGTTTGGGATGGCGAGGACCTCCTTAAGGACGAGACGAGGTGAAAATCCGCGAAATCGAATCCGGGCCCGACACTGCAGCCGACCAGAGTAAGCGCCAAGACTGCGCGCAGCTTGCCGGGCGTCGGCCGGGGTGCCGGCGCCAGGGGACCGGCACGGCGGCCCGCTAGCCACCGGACCCCCGAATATGTGCCGCATGCACGTCCGCGGCGCAGCAGGGATGGCTAATATGACAGTAGAGAGCCAGCGGTGCCTCGATCCTCGGCAACGGATATGCGCAAACGAAACAACAATCCGAGGTTCACTCGTGCGAGGACCCGGCGGGCACTAGGTGAGGCGCTCATCTGCCTTGCTCTGTGCGCGGGTTCCTCCGTGCGCGCCGCCGTTTTCCGATGCGTGGACGCGAACGGCGTCAACACCTACGCCGATCGGCCGTGCGCGCCCAACGAAAGCGAGCACCAAGGGCAGGCGCGCGCGGCCGCCTCATCCGACTCGGAACCGCAGCTTAACAGCACCAAAACAAAGAAAGCGGCACGGATGCTGGAGCTTCTTCGCATCGCTCCGGCCGAGCCGGAGACCTTCTTGCTTCAACGCACGGTTGACGACGCGGCTCCGGACCTGGTGCAGGCGCTCGATCCCGACAACGCCAGTTGGACGCCGGCCAACGCGAAGTGGCACTCCGTTCTTGAGTTCGTGAAAGCCGATCTGCGCCGAGACGTCCAAACGGCGCTTCGGCGTTCCGCAAGTGAAATGTCGCGGGTAATAGCTCAGCAGTTTGCCGCCCGTGCTGATGAGGCGGATCTGGATGCGGCGCTAACATTTCTCGGAAGCGGGGATGGCGCCCGCTATGTCGCGCTCGAGAGTGAAGTCCGTCACATCCTCTATGACGCACTTGAGTCGCTCCTCGCGCAGGAACCCATCCCGGAAGAGACGCCGAGCGCGGCGACGTTACGACGGCGGCAGGAGCTTCTGTCCTTGACCCTGGATCATCGCATCGTGAAGGACGGTGGCGGACCACTGCCGTCCGATCTCTACGCCGGCTCGGCAGCGGTGGCGGATTATTCAGCGCGGCATGATGGATTGGCCCTCGACGCACTCACAGACGAATACGAGCCGTACTTGCCACAATTTCATGCCTTCGCGGACTCACCGACGGCGAAAACGCTGCTCCGCGCACTCGAGCCGGGAATGAGAACCTACAGGGCTCTTTCGAGCGCCGAGACGACGAATTTCGCTGAGATGGAGCTCGACAAGTACTTCCCGCGCTGGCGCGCCGTCTACGGGCCGCCCATCAAGTCCACCGCTCGCACTACCGTCACGATCCGCGGACGCCTAGTCATGATCTCGCAGACGACTCAAATGACGATCAACGCCGCGGGATCGCCCGAGGGCATGGCCATCGCTTGCGAGCAGCGGGAAGACAATCTGTACCAAAGTGCTCATCGCCCGAATCCGGACAACAACACCCAAGCCGCGGCGCTCAAGGCGATTCAGAATCGTTGCCGATCAGAACAGCGTCTACCTCCCTTGTGAACTTCTGGAGAGAAAATCCCGTCTTCCGGGGCGCCCTGTATGCGCTGGGTGCAGTGGCGCTGATCGCATTCTTCGTACGTATGCGCCATCCCAGCGCGCCGCGTGCCGCCGGCGACACGGCGGCGGCCTCCACCGAGAACGATCGACCTTCTCTCGCGGGCTCGCCATCGCCGGTCATTAAACCGGTGGTACTGCGGCACCTAAATTCATTCGAAATAATGGCCGGCTGTCAACCAGAGCTTAAAGAGACCCCGTCCGTACCCACCTTCGAGGTTGGTGAGCACTACAATCGCGTGGGCGTTCAGTTGAAGGCACGTTTCCTGGTCGATCATGACGGCTTCGTTATGAACGCCTATGTAGCTGGCGGCACTGTCGTGACTCCCGAAGATCAGGAAGCCGCACTAGACTATATTCGACACCTCACATTCCAGACGCCAACTGCCGAGGAGTGCCAGACCCTCAAAATACAGATGATCGGCAATTTCCACATGTCGAAGAATTCCAGCGGCGATTGGATAACAATCTTCGACGCCCACCCCGTATATTCCTTTAATGGAAGTCAGCTCGTTGTGAATCCTAACTGACCCAAAGTGGGTGTCAATTTTCCAAGAAGACGTTTTTTTTTGCCTTAAGGATGTCCTAAGGAAAAATCACGCCCTTCGACCGATGACTGAGGGCATGCGAGCGCCCACGTATTGGAGTTACTGCAGCCCCACTTTCTGAGATTTGTCGACGAGTCCCTGGAAGGCGGCGCGTCGAAGGACCTCGATTCCCGTTACACCATCCGACAATTCCAGCAGGTACTCGACGAGGCGTTTACATTCATTGCACGCCCAGGCTCACTTAGGCTCCACTCCCTCATGAAGCGCCGCGGTGCCCTACGAGCAGGCTCGATGTTGGGGTTTTGGCGGTAGCGCGTTAGTAGCCGATACTCGTTGCTTCGGGAAAGTCCGAAGACACGGCAGGCGAGGGTAACTCTTTCGCCGCAGCACCGTCGCCGCGAAAATTTACTGCTGGCTAAACAGAATATTGAGTGCGGCTTGGGTCTTTTCGATGACCGCACGCAATTCATCACGCTTAATCTTTCGCAGAGCCATGATAACGGCTGGGGGGCGAGCGCGACGGTGTGAACGGCCCGGCCATAAAAGAAGGGCCCGCGAGGGCCCCGAAAGTAGTTGGCTGATGGATTTACTTATTTGGATCGGTCGTCACCGTCTGGCGGCAGAGCGACTAGCCGACCGTCCATCGGAAACGCCTTCAGTTCGATACTGAAGCCAATTCCCTCTTTGTGCGGAAAGGCGGCGCCGATTTTGGTCCAGCGCTTTTGGGGCTTGCCGTCTCTTTCGTATTCCTCGACGGTGAAGACGTTGAGGTAGGTGGGCGTCTGTGTGGGTGTCGGCGTTGGGGCCGGCGGGACCATGCTTCCTTGCGCGGGATTGCGGTTGTTCATGGACGATTCCTTGTCGTTGGCGGGGGATGTCAAGAGTAATAGCGGTGCGTGCGAATGGGGCGCGGAATAAATGGGCGGTTTATTGAGATTTGCAGGGGCGAGTGAGATTTAGCGCCGCTCTGATGTATTGGCTACAATGGGTTGCCAAAAGTACAGGGAGGTCGATCGGATCATGGCCAGCATCACTTGGCTTTCTTTAATTCCCCTAGTTATTTGCGTCGGCGGTGGTGTATTGGTGGTTGGCACGCTTCGCAGGGGTCGATGGG
>Ga0209890_10001489_pt1 | contig 10636 bp, 9 predicted proteins | sample OrgsoiDNA2013049_FD_185799 | JGI IMG/M metagenome (GOLD analysis project Ga0209890, IMG submission 185799) | Permafrost soil microbial communities from the Arctic, to analyse light accelerated degradation of dissolved organic matter (DOM) -... | ecosystem: Environmental > Terrestrial > Soil >... | reverse complement strand
CGGTCGCTCCGGGCGCCTTTGTCATCTATATCGGCACCCACGGCGACCGCGGCGCACATCGCGCCGACGTGATCCTGCCCGGCGCCGCCTATCCGGAAAAATCGGCCCTCTACGTCAACACCGAAGGCCGCGTGCAGATGGCCAACCGCGCCGCGTTCCCGCCTTGGGACGCGCGCGAGGATTGGGCGATCCTGCGCGCGCTGTCGGGTGAGCTCGGCCACACGCTGCCGTATGATTCCTTGGCCCAACTGCGGCAGGCGCTGTTTGCCGCGTACCCGCATTTCATGCGCATCGACCAGATCGCGGCCGGCGATGTCGCCGATATCCAAAAGCTCGCCAAGCTCGGCGGCAGTGCCGACAAGGCGCCGCTGCGCTCTTCGGTTCCCGAATTCTATCTCACCAATCCGATCGCGCGCGCGTCCGCGACCATGGCCGAGTGTTCGGCTTTGGCCAACGCGGCCGCCAAGACGGCGGCAGAGTAGCGGCCATGGACCTGATCGAATTCTTTTGGACCTATCTCTGGCCCTTCATCATTATCCTGGCGGAATGCCTGCTGCTGCTCGTGTGCCTGCTGGTCGCCGTCGCCTATGTCATTTATGCCGACCGCAAGATCTGGGCGGCGGTGCAGATGCGGCGCGGTCCCAACGTGGTCGGGCCTTGGGGCCTGTTCCAGTCTTTCGCCGACATGCTTAAGTTCGCGCTGAAGGAGCCGACTATTCCAGCCGGCGCCAACAAGGGCGTGTTCCTGCTGGCACCGCTGATCTCCACCGTGCTGGCGCTCGCCGCCTGGGCGGTGATCCCGGTCAATGTCGGCTGGGCGGTCGCCGACATCAATGTCGGCGTCTTGTACATCTTCGCCATTTCTTCGCTCATGGTCTACGGCATCATCATGGGCGGCTGGGCGTCGAATTCGAAATATCCGTTTTTGTCGGCGATGCGCGCGGCCGCGCAGATGGTGTCCTACGAGGTGTCCATCGGTTTCGTCATCATCACCGTGCTGCTGTGCGCGGGCTCGCTCAATCTGACGACCATCGTCAAGGCGCAGGACGGGCCTTACGGGCTGTTCAATTGGTATTGGCTGCCGCTGTTTCCGATGTTCATCGTGTTCTTCGTCTCGGCGCTGGCCGAAACCAACCGGCCGCCATTCGATCTGGTGGAAGCGGAATCGGAACTGGTCGCCGGCTTTATGGTGGAATACGGCTCCACGCCCTACGTGCTGTTCATGCTCGCCGAATACGTGGCGATCTGCACCATGTGCGCCATGGGCACCATCTTCTTCCTGGGCGGCTGGCTGTCGCCGATCCCTTATCCGCCGTTCACCTGGGTGCCGGGCGTGATCTGGTTCGTGCTCAAGGCCTCGATGCTGTTTTTCATGTTCGCGATGGTCAAGTCGATCGTGCCGCGCTACCGCTACGACCAGCTGATGCGGCTCGGCTGGAAGGTGTTTCTGCCGCTGTCGCTGGCCATGGTGGTGATCGTCGCCGCCGTGATCCAGTACGGCGTGGCGGCGCCAAAGTGAGGATGCGATGAGACTGGACCGCGCAGCCAAGGGCCTGTTTCTGATGGAGTTCGTGACCGCCACGATACTCGGCTTGCGCTATTTTTTCGGGCCGAAGGCGACGCTCAATTATCCGTCCGAGAAGGGGCCGCTCTCGCCGCGCTTCCGCGGCGAGCACGCGCAGCGCCGCTATCCCAACGGCGAAGAACGCTGCATCGCCTGCAAGCTGTGCGAGGCGATCTGCCCGGCGCAGGCGATCACCATCGAAGCGGGCCCCCGCCGCAACGACGGCACGCGGCGCACCACGCGCTACGACATCGACATGGTCAAATGCATCTATTGCGGGCTGTGCCAGGAAGCTTGTCCGGTCGACGCCATCGTCGAGGGACCGAATTTCGAATACGCCACCGAGACGCGCGAGGAGCTCTACTACGACAAGGAGCGGCTGCTCGCGAATGGCGACCGCTGGGAGCGCGAGATCGCCAAGAATCTGGCGCTCGACGCGCCATATAGATGAGTATTTGCAGGTGAGACGATGATCGTCGTTGCGTTTTTCTTCTATCTTTTTGCCGGGCTTTGCGTGGCGAGCGCCTTCATGGTGATCGCGGCGAAGAACCCGGTGCATTCCGTGCTCTATCTCATCCTCGCCTTCGTCAACGCGGCCGGGCTGTTCGTGATGCTGGGCGCCGAATTCCTGGCCATGATCCTGATCGTGGTCTATGTCGGCGCGGTCGCCGTGCTGTTCCTGTTCGTGGTGATGATGCTCGACGTCGATTTCGCCGAGCTCAAGCAAGGCGCGCTGCAATATTTGCCGATCGGCATGCTGATCGGCGGCATTTTCCTCGCCGAGCTGCTGCTGGTGGTCGGCGCCTGGGTCATCGGGCCCGGCGTTCCGCAGGCGATCACCGCGCCGATTTCGGCCAAGGTGCCGAATATCGAGGCAATCGGCCTCGTGCTCTACACCCGCTACGCCTATTTCTTCGAGGCCGCGGGCATGATCCTGCTGGTCGCCATGGTGGGCGCCATCGTGCTCACGCTGCAGCACCGGGTGCGCGTGCGCCGCCAGAACATCCCCGAGCAGAATGCGCGCACGCCGGCGACGGCGATGGAAATCGTCAAGGTGCGCACGGGGCAGGGCCTGGGGAGCAACACATGACCATCGGGCTCGGACATTATCTCTCGGTTGCCGCCATCCTGTTCACGCTCGGGATTTTCGGCATCTTCCTCAACCGCAAGAACGTCATCATCATCCTGATGTCGATCGAGTTGATTTTGTTGGCGGTCAACATCAACCTGGTCGCCTTCTCCAGTTATCTCGGCGACATCGTCGGCCAGATCTACGCGCTCCTGGTGCTCACGGTGGCGGCGGCGGAAGCCGCGATCGGGCTCGCCATCCTCGTGGTCTATTACCGCAACAGCGGGTCGATTGCGGTCGAAGACATCAATCTGATGAAGGGCTGACTACTTTGTATCAGGCAATCGTCTTCTTACCCTTGCTCGGCGCAATTCTGGCCGGGCTCATCGCGATCGCGGGCGCGCGTGCGCGCTGCCCCGGCGAGGGCCCGCCGCCGGGCTTGGAAGAGGGGGCTGCTGCTTCCGATCACGGCACGCATGCGGCGCACGAGCACGCCGCGCAAGGTCACGATGCCCACGATGCCCATGCGGCCGGACCGGCCGCCGGAGGATCGCGCACGGCGGAACTGATCACTACCACGCTGCTGATGATCTCCATGATCCTGTCATGGATCGCCTTCGTGCAGGTCGGCTTCGGCCATCACGATGAGCGCGTACCGGTGTTCACCTGGATCCTGTCGGGCGACCTGAAGGTGGACTGGTCGCTGCGCATCGACACGCTCACCGTGGTGATGCTGGTGGTGGTGAATACGATTTCGGGCTTCGTGCACCTCTATTCCATCGGCTACATGGAAGAGGACCCGTACCGGCCGCGTTTCTTCGCGTACCTGTCTATATTCACCTTCTTCATGCTGATGCTGGTGACGGCCGACAATCTGGTGCAGATGTATTTCGGCTGGGAGGGCGTGGGTCTCGCGAGCTATCTGCTGATCGGCTTCTGGTATCACAAGCCGGAAGCGAACGCGGCGGCGATCAAGGCCTTCGTGGTCAACCGGGTCGGCGATTTCGGCTTCGCGCTCGGCATCTTCGCCTTGTTCGCGCTGGTCGGCGCGATCGATTTCGACACCGTCTTTGCCCAGGCGCCGTCGCTGACCGGCAAGACCATGTGGTTCTTCGGCTGGCACCCCGACGTGCTCACGCTGATCTGCCTGCTGCTGTTCATGGGCGCCATGGGCAAGTCGGCGCAGTTCCTGCTGCACACCTGGTTGCCCGACGCCATGGAAGGCCCGACCCCGGTCTCCGCGCTGATCCACGCCGCCACCATGGTGACGGCGGGCGTGTTCATGGTGGCGCGGCTGTCGCCGCTGTTCGAACTGGCGCCCAACGCGCAGAGTTTCGTCATCTTCATCGGCGCCACCACGGCGATCTTCGCCGCCACCGTCGGCCTGGTGCAGAACGACATCAAGCGCATCATCGCTTATTCGACCTGCTCGCAGCTCGGTTACATGTTCGTCGCCATGGGCTGCGGCGCCTATTCGGTCGGCATGTTCCACTTGTTCACGCACGCGTTCTTCAAGGCGCTGTTGTTCCTCGGCTCCGGCGCGGTGATCCTCGCCATGCACCACGAGCAAGACATCCGCCACATGGGGGGCTTAAAGGACCGCATCCCGTATACCTATATTGTGATGATCATCGGCACGCTGGCGCTCACCGGTTTCCCGCTCACCGCCGGCTATTTCTCCAAGGATGCGATCATCGAAGCGGCCTTTGTGGCGAAGAGCCCCATGGCGTTTTACGGCTTCATTTGCACGGTCGGCGCCGCGCTGCTCACTTCGTTCTATTCATGGCGGCTGATCTTCAAGACCTTCCACGGCGAGCCGCACGACCGCAAGCACTGGAAGGATGCCCATGAGAGCCCGATGGTGATGCTGATCCCGCTCGGCTTCCTGGCCTTCGGCTCGATCATGGCCGGGCTGCCGTTCAAGGAGATTTTCGCCGGTCACGGCGTCGAGGGCTTCTTCCGCGAGTCGCTCGCTTTCGCCAAGGGTAATTCCGTCCTTGAGGATATGCATCACGTGCCGCTCACGATCGGCATTCTGCCGACCGTGATGATGGCGGTCGGCTTCGTCATCGCCTGGCACTTCTATATCCGCCGGCCGGATATCCCGGTCGAACTCGCGCGTCAGCACGAGGTGCTCTACAAATTCCTGCTCAACAAGTGGTACTTCGACGAGATTTACGAAGTGATCTTCGTGCGTCCGACCAAGTGGCTCGGGCGCGGCTTGTGGAAGGGCGGCGATGGCTGGCTGATCGACGGCTTCGGCCCCGACGGCGTCTCGGCCCGCGTGCTCGACGTCACCCGCAACGTGATGCGGCTGCAGACCGGCTATCTCTATCACTACGCCTTCGCCATGCTGATCGGCGCGGCGGCCTTCATCACCTACTTCATGTTCGCGGTGCACTAGCATGATCCCGAAAAGTGGAAACCGGTTTTCGGAAAAGATCATGCGCAGAGAAAAACCATGAATATCAATTGGCCCATTCTCTCGGTCGTCACCTTCCTGCCGCTGCTCGGCGCCGCGTTCATCATGCTGGTGCGCGGCAACGAGGCGCTCGCCAGGGGCACCGCACGCTGGGTGGCGATGTGGACGACGCTGGTTACGTTTGCCATCTCGCTGGTGATGGTGTGGCGTTTCGATGCGACCTCGGCGGAATTTCAGTTCGTCGAGAAGCACCCGTGGCTCGGTATCGCCTCCTATCACATGGGCGTGGACGGCATTTCCTTGCCATTCGTGATCCTCACCACCGCGTTGATGCCGATCTGCATCCTGGCGAGCTGGACCTCGATCCAGAAGCGCGTGAAGGAATACATGATCGCGTTCCTGATGCTTGAAACGCTCATGGTCGGCACCTTCTCGGCGCTCGACCTGGTATTGTTCTATCTGTTCTTCGAAGGCGGCCTGATCCCGATGTTCCTGATCATCGGCGTCTGGGGCGGCCCGCGCCGGGTCTACGCCACCTTCAAGTTTTTCCTCTACACGCTGCTCGGCTCGGTTCTTATGCTGTTGGCCATAATGGCGATGTATTGGGATGCCGGCACCACCGACATTCCGGCGCTGCTCCGCCACGGTTTCCCGCTCGGTCTGCAGAAATGGGCGTGGCTCGCCTTCTTCGCGTCATTCGCGGTCAAATTGCCGATGTGGCCGGTGCATACCTGGCTGCCGGACGCGCATGTGGAAGCGCCGACCGCGGGCTCGGTCATCCTCGCCGCCATCCTGCTGAAGATGGGTGGTTACGGTTTCCTGCGATTTTCGCTGCCGATGTTCCCGTCCGCCAGCCATGACTTCGCGCCGCTGATCTTCACGCTGTCGGTGGTCGCCATCATCTACACCTCGCTGGTGGCGCTGATGCAGGAGGACGTGAAGAAGCTGATTGCCTATTCCTCGGTCGCGCACATGGGCTTCGTGACCATGGGGATTTTCGCGCTGACCCCGCAAGGGGTGGCCGGCGGCATTTTCCAGATGATCTCGCACGGCATCGTTTCCGGCGCGCTGTTCCTTTGCGTCGGTGTGGTCTACGACCGCATGCATACCCGCGAAATCGCCTTCTATGGCGGACTGGTTAATCGCATGCCGCTGTTCGCGGCGGTGTTCATGGTGTTCACGCTCGCCAATGTCGGGTTGCCTGGCACCTCCGGTTTCGTCGGCGAATTCCTGTCGCTGATCGGCACCTTCAAGATCAATACCGCGGTGGCCACCATCGCCACGTTCGGCGTCATCCTGTCGGCGGCCTATGCCTTGTGGCTCTACCGCAAGATGATCTTCGGTAACTTGAAGCCGGCGCTGGTCGGCATCAAGGACATCGGCTTGCGAGAGGTGCTGATCTTCACGCCGCTGGTGGCGCTCACCATTTTGTTCGGCGTGGCGCCGAAGCCGGTGCTCGACATGTCGGCGGCTTCCGTCACCCAGTTGCTCGACAATTATAAGCACGCGCTCGCCGCGGTTCCCGCGCCGGTAAAAGATGCAACGGCCGTGTCGATCAAGATGGAACGGGCCGAAATGATCCCAGTGAGCGCCGCCCGATGAATCAATCGATGCAATGGCAAGCGATGCTGCCGATCCTGCCGGAAGCCGTGCTGGCGGTTGGCGCCATGCTGATGCTGATGATCGGCGTCAGCGTGCCCCAGAGCGAACGCAGCGCCAGGATCGTGAACGGTCTTTGCATTGCCGTGCTGGCGCTAGCGGCCTTTGTCGTGGTGATGTTGCCGGCCGGCCGCGCCGTGTTATTCGGTGGCAGCTTTGTCGTCGACGATTATGCCGGGTTCCTCAAGCTGTTAGCGCTCACCGGCTCGGGCGGCACGCTGATGCTGTCGCTCAACTGGCTCACGCTCGAGAAGCAGCAGAAATTCGAATACGGCGTGCTGTTTTTGCTCTCGACGCTCGGCATGATGCTGCTGATTTCCGCCGCCGACCTGATCGCGCTCTATCTCGGGCTCGAGATGATGAGCTTGCCGCTTTACGTGGTGGCTGCCTCGAACCGCGACAATCGGCGCTCGACCGAAGCCGGTTTGAAATATTTCGTGCTGGGCGCGCTGTCGTCCGGCATGTTGCTGTACGGCGCGTCGCTGATTTACGGCTTTACCGGCACCGTCAATTTTGCCGGCATCGCCAAGGCAACCGGGCAGGGCGCCCATCTCGGCCTGATCTTCGGCCTGGTGTTCATGTTCGTCGGCTTTTGCTTCAAGATTTCGGCGGTGCCGTTCCACATGTGGACGCCCGACGTCTATGAAGGTGCGCCGACGCCGGTAACCGCCTTCTTCGCCGCCGCGCCGAAAGTCGCCGGCATCGCCATCTTCGTGCGCGCCACCGTGGTGGCGTTCCCCGGCATTACGCACGAGTGGCAGCAGATCGTGGTGTTCGTCTCGATCGCCTCCATGGTGTTAGGGGCTTTCGCCGCCATCGGCCAGCGCAACATCAAGCGGCTGATGGCCTATTCCTCGATCGGCCACATGGGTTTCGCGCTGGTGGGGCTCGCCGCCGCAACGCCGGAAGGCGTGCAAGGCGTGCTGGTCTACATGTCGATCTATGTGGCGATGACGCTCGGCACCTTCGCGGTGATCCTGAGCATGCGGCGCGACGGCATGTATGTGGAAAATATCAGTGATCTCGCCGGGCTCGCGCGCACCCATCCGACCATGGCATTTTTCCTGGCCATGCTGCTGTTCTCGCTTGCCGGCATTCCTCCGCTCGCCGGCTTCTTCGCCAAGTTCTATGTGTTCCTCGCCGCCATCAAGGCCGGGCTCTATACGCTCGCGGTGATCGGCGTGCTGAGCAGCGTGGTGGGCGCCTATTACTATCTGAGCATCATCAAGATCATGTATTTCGACGAGCCGGTGAAGGGCTTCGAGCGCATGCCCGGGATGCTGCGGCTGGTGCTGGGCGTGTCCGGTCTGTCCGTTATGCTGTTCTTCGCCTATCCCGCCCCCATCCTGGACGCGGCGACGGTGGCGGCGAAGTCACTCTTTTGACGCGCGATCCCGAAAAGCTTGCCCTCGGGCTTGACCCGGGGGTGGGAACCGGTTTTCGGTTAAGATCGCGCGAGAATAAATGAACCGCGACGCCACGGGCCTGGCGGGGGTCCGACACATAACTTACGAAACGCTCGGGTCGACCAACGCCGAGGCGCTGTCGCTTGCGCGCGCCGGCGAGCGCGGGCCGCTGTGGATCACGGCGTCGAGCCAGAGCGCGGGGCGCGGACGGCGCGGCAGCGCCTGGGCCTCGCCGCCGGGCAACCTCTACGCCAGCCTACTGCTGAGCGAGCCGTCGGCCAAGCCCTTGGCGCCGCAACTGTCGTTCGTGGCGGCGCTGGCGCTGCATGACGCCTTGTGCGACTGCGCGCCGCAGCTCGGGCCTTTGTTCAAGCTCAAATGGCCGAACGATTTGCTGCTGGGTCTGGACAAGCTCGCCGGTATTTTGATCGAAGGCGAGAGCGAGCCGGTGTTCGCGGTGGTCATCGGTTTTGGCGTCAATTGCGTCGACCACCCGGTCGACACCTATTTTCCGGCGACCGATTTGCGCTTTGCCGGCGCGGTGGTCGTGCCTGAGGTCTTAGTTGCGGCGCTGTCGGCGGCGATGCTGCGCCGATTGGCGCAGTGGCAGAGCGGCGCCGGCTTTGACACCATCCGCACCGACTGGCTGGCGCGCGCCGCCGGTCTCGGCGAGGACATCCGGGTGCGCTTGCCGGAGCGCGAGCTGCGCGGTCGCTTCCACGGGCTCGACGAGGCCGGCCGGCTGCAAATCGAGCAGCCGAACGGGCTCGCAACCGTCACCGCCGGCGAAGTATTCGGCCTGGGCGGAAACTGATCATGCCGCATACGAAACAGGAACTGGTGTTCGCGCCGCTCGGCGGCGTCGGCGAGATCGGCATGAACCTGTCGATCTACGGCTTGGGGGGCGAGCGCCACCGCCAATGGCTGGCGGTCGATCTCGGCGTGTCATTTGCCTCGGAAGAGCATCTGCCCGGCATCGATCTGATATTTCCCGACATTCGCTATCTGGTCGAGGTGCGCAAAAATCTGGCTGGCTTGGTGCTCACCCATGCGCACGAAGATCATTACGGCGCGGTGCTCGATCTGTGGCCAAAGCTGAAGGTTCCGATCTATGCCACGCCGTTTACCGCCGCCTTGCTAGCGGCCAAGCGGGCGAGCGAGCCGGGCGCGCCGGAGATTCCGGTCACCATCGTGCCGCTCGGCGGCCGCTTCAAGGTCGGGCCGTTCGACGTCGAACTGGTCTCGATGGCGCATTCTATCCCTGAGTCAAACGCGCTCATCATCCGCACGCCGGCCGGCACGGTGCTGCACACCGGCGACTGGAAGATCGATTTGACTCCGATCCTGGGCGACGTCACCGACGAAAAAAAACTGCGCGCGCTCGGCGAGGAAGGCTGCCTCGCCATCGTCGGGGATTCCACCAATGCGGTGCGCGACGGCCGCTCACCGTCGGAAGCCGATGTCGGCACGACCATCACCGAATTGGTGAAAGCCGCGCGCGGCCGCGTGGCGGTGACCACCTTCGCCTCCAACGTGGCGCGCTTGCGCACGGTGATCGACGCTGCCCGTGCCGCCAACCGCGAGGTGGTGGTGGTCGGCCGCGCCATGGAGCGCATCATCCAGGTCGCGCGCGAGACCGGATACCTGGAGGGCGTGCAGGACCTGCGCCCGGTCGATGCCTATGGCTATCTGCCGCCCAACAAGGTGGTGGCGCTGTGCACCGGCAGCCAGGGCGAGCCGCGCGCGGCGCTCTCGCGCATCGCCGAGGACCAGCATCCGGACGTCACGCTGTCGCGCGGCGACACCGTGATTTTTTCCGCTCGCACCATTCCCGGCAACGAAAAAGCGGTCGGCCGCATCATCAACGGGCTGATCGACCAGGGCATCACGGTGATCACCGACCGCACGCATATGGTGCATGTGTCGGGGCATCCGCGCCGCGCCGAGCTCGAAGAATTGATCTCCTGGGTCAAGCCGAAGATCCTCATCCCCGTGCACGGCGAGGCCCTGCATCTGTCGGAGCACGCGGCGCTCGCCCGCCGCTGCGGCGTGAAGGAAGTCGTGCAGTGCCGCAATGGCGATCTGGTGCGGCTGTCGCCGTCGGCCGGGATCATCGACGAGGTGCCGTGCGGGCGGCTCTACAAGGACGGCTCGCTGCTGGTCGAGGCCGACTCACGCACGGTCGCCGACCGCAAGCGCCTGAGCTTTGCCGGAGCTGTGTCGGTCGCGCTCGCGATTAACGACAAGGGCGTGCTGGCGGCCGATCCCGAACTCGATCTGATCGGCATTCCGGAACGCGACCGCGACGGCGGCCTCATCGCCGAGGCGGTCAACGACGCCGTGCTGGAAACATTGGAGTCGCTGCCGCGCAAGCGCCGCAGCAATCCCGACGCGGTGGCGCAGGCGATCCGCCGCGCGGTGCGCACCGCGGTGGCCGAGCGTTGGGGCAAAAAGCCGATGTGCCACGTTCACGTCTTGACGGTATGATGCACAGACATCGGGTATACCCGATGTCT
>Ga0209890_10001487_pt1 | contig 10643 bp, 11 predicted proteins | sample OrgsoiDNA2013049_FD_185799 | JGI IMG/M metagenome (GOLD analysis project Ga0209890, IMG submission 185799) | Permafrost soil microbial communities from the Arctic, to analyse light accelerated degradation of dissolved organic matter (DOM) -... | ecosystem: Environmental > Terrestrial > Soil >... | reverse complement strand
GCCGGGGTTCTCCCGCCGCGCCGGCTCGCGCAGGGACAGCCTCTCGGGAGGGGCCGTTTCGTTGGCTAGTAGGGCGTGGCGCGATGCAGCTCGCCGAGCCCGGGGTCTTCGGCCCGCCCAGGGATCGCGACGCGGCGCTCGCCGTCCTGCGCGAGGCCGTCGCCCGCGGCGGCGATCACATCGACACCAGCGACTTCTATGGCCCGCACGTCACCAATCAGATCCTACGAAAGGCGCTCTTCCCCTACCCCAAAGACTTGGTCATCGTGACCAAGGTCAGCGCCCGGCGAGGCGAAGATGGGTCGTGGATTCCGGCTTTCAGTCGCGAAGAGCTGACCGGGGCGGTTCACGACAATCTCCGCAATCTCGGCCTCGATGTGCTTGATGTGGTCAACCTGCGCAGCATGTCAAGTGTCCATCGACCGGCAGAAGGTTCGATCGAGGCGCCGCTCACTGTGCTGGCTGAGCTGCAGCAAAAGGGCTTGATACGTCATATCGGACTGAGCAACGTGACGCCCGCACAGATCGTGGAAGCGCGGCGGATCGTACCCATCGTCTGCGTCCAGAATCAATACAACCTGGCACAGCGGGCTGACGATGCTCTCGTCGCGGACCTCGCTCGAGATGGCATTGCTTACGTTCCGTTCTTTCCTCTTGGTGGGTTCACTCCACTGCAGTCAGATACCCTGTCTGAAGTGGCTTCGCGTCTCAATGCCACGCCAATGCAGGTCGCACTTGCGTGGCTCCTCCATCGCTCGCCGAACATCCTGGTGATTCCCGGAACATCGTCCCTCAAGCATCTTCGCGAAAATCTCACAGCGGCGACGCTGCAAATTCCCGCTGAGGTACTCGCTGATCTCGACGCAATCCCCAGACACGATGCCGAGGTTTCAATTGCTCGGCATGAGCAGTAATCGTATTTGTGAACCATCGACAATCCAAGAATAGGAGTGATCATATGCGTGTCTTTGTTACAGGGGCAACAGGCTTTATTGGTTCGGCTGTGGTCCGAGAGCTAATCGAGGCAGGCCATCAGGTCGTCGGACTGACCCGCAGCGATGCGGGTGCCCAGTCGCTTGCCACTGCTGGCGCCCAGGTGCATCGCGGCGATCTGGAAGACCTCGAAAGCCTGCGACGCGGAGCGGCCGCATCGGACGGAGTCATCCACACTGCCTTCAATCACGACTTTTCGAAATTCGTCGCGAATTGCGAACAAGACCGAAAGGTCATCGAGGCGATGGGCGACGTGCTTGTCGGCACGGACCGCCCTCTGCTCATCACCTCCGGGACTGGAATGGGGAACACTGTTCCAGGCCAACCCGCGACTGAAGACATCTTCAATCCCGACCACCCGAACCCCCGTAAAGCTTCGGAAATAGCAGGGGCTTCCGTGGCAAAGCGTGGCGTAAATGTATCCGTGGTGCGCCTTCCTCAGGTCCACGACCCGGTCAAACAGGGCCTCATCACTCCTTTCATCCATCTGACTCGTGAGAAGGGTGTCGCGGCGTACGTGGGTGACGGCCTGAACCGCTGGCCGGCGGTGCACCGGCTCGATGCCGCCCGTCTCTACAGACTGGCGCTGGAGAAGCACGAAGCGGGCAGCAGATATCACGCGGTCGCTGAAGAGGGAGTATCGATGCGGGAGATCGCTGAAGTCATTGGCCGGGGTTTGAAAGTGCCCACGGTCAGCCTCTCTCGGGAAGAATCTGCAGCTCATTTTGGCTGGCTCGCGATGTTCGCTGGCTTCGATATGCCAGCTTCAAGCGCACTAACTCAGCAACGACTGGGGTGGCGTCCGACTGGCCCTGGCCTGATTGCCGATCTCGAACGAATGCGCTACTTCTGAGCCTGAACCTGCCTGTGTCCGGTCTTGAATCACCATCGTCGATGCCTTGGTGGCCACGGCCACGGCCACGGCCACGGGGACGTCTACGGCCACGACCACCCTTCGTCGCCCTGCCAGGCGAGAGACCTAGCCTTGGAACGGTGCCTTCGGTCCGGCGCCCCGCGACGTCGCTGCGCTTGTCGCGGGATTGCGGTGGCCGATTCCATCACCGGGCACGAGACAGTGGCGGGCTACGAATCGATTCTCTAGACGCCCGAGGACCGGCCGGCCACACGGCGGTGAGCGGGTACGACCCCACGGCGCTGCGGCCGAAGCAGCGGCAGTTCATTCAAGCGACGCCGGAGGATACCCACTCAAGTCTTGCCGCGATCTTGACATGCAAGAGCCAGCTGTGATTCTATCCCGCCATTGATTTCGTTTCGACACTGAAGGGGCAGATTGGTCTCGGCGTCTAAATTTATGTAGCGTCTAGGACCACGAAAAGCCAAGAGACACCTTTGGGAGGCGCGGAGACATGGCGATGGCATTCATGGAATCTGGCATTCTTGGGCAATGTATTCGCAAATGGGTTCTGGGCTCATTTTCCAAAGAAGATCCTCAGAAGAAGGCCACGGCCATCGATCGTGCCCTTCAACTTGGGGACAGCGGAAGATATCGTTTGGTTCAGCCCGCCTGGGTCACACAAATCCTTGCAAATGATCCTCGCGCCGATCCGAGTCTCTATTCTGAGAATCAATATGATTGCGAAGATCTCGCGTTTGCCGCGCGGGTTGCGGTGGCACACCGTCTGATTACGCAGCCTCCGCCCGACGGTTATGGGCTTCCTCCTGCATTTGGATTCCTCACGACCGATCTTCACGTCTTGAATATTGGCGTGGGCTCCGACGAGCAGCCCTATCTCTACGACGCCCGTACAAAGAAGATCCTCGTCGGCTCCCCAATGGAGGGAGCATTTCTCGATGGCACGGTCAGCAGTGGTTGGCTCGATTCTGTGGAAAGGATTCGCTATGTGTTCATTTAAGAGGGCATGTCAATCACTTGCACTACTTGTTGCAACTGGAATTGCATCGTGTTCTACGACCGTGCGAGTCCGGCCCTACGTGCCAGGGGACACCGACTCGGCCAACCGTGGCGCCGTCTATCATTTGCCCAAGGCACTGCTGCAGACCACATTCACGGTCAAGTTGACCCTTCGCCCCGCGTCGGACTGTGCTGACAGTCCGGCCAATTACGCAAGGTTAGTCCTGGCAAGGGAAGACGCGACCATCGAAAAGCCAACGCTGGAGACTTTCTCTATTCCTGATCCTGCGGCGGCATTTGTCATTCACTCCCCTGGCAGTTTCATGCTGAAGACGACCTTTGCTGCTCAATTCAATGAAAAGGGTGAGCTGACTTCCGCAAAGTCCACATCGTCCAACCAAGTCATCGAGTTCGCTACCTGGGGTCTTGAAACCATCGGCACAGTCGCAAAAGCAGTTGCAGCTGCCGGCGCGACGCCAGAGGCGGATCGGCGGAACCAGAAGGCCAAGCGCCGTCTGGTCTTGGAGCAGGCGCTCGCAAGTTTGGATGAGAAATTCAATAAGCTTGCCAATGGAGACGTTCCCGTCTCGGAAGCGCCGAACAAGTTGGAGGGAGCCAGAAAGTCGGGGACAACAGGTGACATTGTCGGCTCTGTGGCGAAGGCAAGTGCGGAAATCGACAAGATCGTTGCGCTAAAGAAGAAGATTAGCGACGAAATCGCTACTCTCGACAGCGAGTTCGTGAAGACATTGAGTATTACCGTCACCTGCCAACTTGATCCGTCGTCAAAGGACACTTTCCATATCTCTGAGTCGGACGGCGACTGCCCGGCCTATGCAGCAGTCAGAACAGCCCTCACGGCCGCCCAAGTGGATGTGAAGTCGCCCCTGCCGGAGCTGACCGTCACGCTCATGGGACTTGGCGCAAAGCAGGTCACTGCCAGCCTGATGCAAGAAACCCACGGCTTCGTGTATCGCGTTCCCGCGTGGTTCAACGTTGAGATCACAAGCGAAAACCGGTCCCAGATTCAGAAGATCCTTGCGATACCCCAGCGGGGTCAATTGGCGGTATTCGGGATTGACGACGGTGATCTTCGTACAGGAAAGACCATCGAGGTAAGCTTGCATCCGTCGCTCGGCATGCTGAGCGAGGTCAAGCTCAACGGCGAACCCATGGACCTGGACAGCGCCCGCAAGCTGGTTACTTCTGCGACGAATCTTGCAACCAAGGCCTCCGAGTAGCACCATTCTTTTGATGGGTCGGTCGGCGCCAAGCGCGTCCGGGCAGTTCTAGCGCACGGCAGGCGGGAACATGGGATTCGACGTCTCCGCTGACCGAGATGGCTGCAAGACGCGCCGCCGAACTCCAACAGGGGCTCAAGGAGACACCCATCGGTGAACGAGACGTGCTCATCGCCGGGGTCTGTCTTGCCGTCGGTCTCCCGCTGCTGACCGCAAACGTGCGCCACTTCAAGCGCGTGCCGGGCCTCGACGTTGTTCAGGCTCGTTGAGACGGCGCCGCTGTCTGAGCGGATTCAACGGCTGCTCGGCGCCACCAAGAAGCCATAGCGCGCCGTGGCTCAGTCGGAGAACGCGCCCATACCCAACATCCCGAGCAGCTCTCGCTGTACCTGCGCGTGGGCCTCGTTGAGCCGCGGCACGAACGGGCCGTTCGCGGCGTCGACGGCGACCCTCGGGGGGCGCTGCCCGGCAGGCGTCTCGATGAGCGTCACGATCGCGTCGGCGACTTGCTGCGGATTCGGTGCGGCCGGGTTGGCTTTGGTTGCGGTCACCCGCTTGACGAATGCGTCGAGCGCGCCCGAAAGCGGTCCGTAGCTCTTTGCGCGCTCCTGATCGGCGCCATTCGGGTCGACGGAGCCGAGCTCGGTGGGGTACGCGCCGGGTTGTACGACCGTGACCTCCACACCGCAGGCCTTGAGCTCGTAGCGGTACTCGTCGGACAAGGCCTCGAGCGCAAACTTGGTCGCCCCGTACAGGCCCACGACTGGGATCACGATGCGGCCGAGACCGCTCGAGACATGCACCAGTAGGCCACTTTTGCGGTCGCGCATAGCAGGCAACACGGCACGATTGACGCGTTGAACGCCGACGACATTGGTGTCGAAGAGATGCAAGAGCTGAGCAGGCGTGATCGTCTCGGCCAAGCCGACGGTGGCCAAGCCTGCGTTGTTGACCACCGCATCGAGGTGGCCAGCCGAGCTCAGCGCGGCAGCCACGGCGGCGTCGACCGAGGGCTCGCTGGTAACGTCCAGCGCCAGCACCTCGATGCCCTGCGTGGCGCGCAGGCGAGCGGCACGCTCTCGGTTCTTGCCGTTGGGGTCGCGCATGGTCGCAAACACGCGGTGGCCGCGGCTCGCAAGCGCGAGCGCGGTCAAGTTGCCGAACCCGGTACTGGTGCCAGTGATCAGGACATTTTGGGGCATGATGTTCCTCCGGACGGTGCTCGGAGCTCCGTGGTAAGTGACGCGGAATGTCCCTGCGAATAACCGGAACTCTGTTACTCTTGCTTGCTATACGGAACGATGTTCCACTTGTCAATGCGCCAAGCGCAGCGATCGCAGCCGGCCAGCACGCAGGGACGACATGAGCTCAGCGCCCAAACGACGGAAGACAGAGCCGGCACCTCCGGTGACGCGCGGCGTGCGCGCCGACGCGCAGCGAAACATCGACGGGTTGCTGGAGGCGGCCAAGGAGGTGTTCGCGACTTCCGGCGTGGACGCCCCAGTTCGAGAGATCGCGACTCGGGCCGGTGTGGGTGTCGGCACCTTCTACCGACACTTCCCGCGGCGTTTCGAGCTGGTCGCGGCGGTCTTTCGCCGCGAAGTCGATGCGTGCGCGGCGGCCGCATCGACCCTCACGCTCAAGCACGCGCCGGGCGAGGCGCTCTCGCGATGGCTGTGGCGCTACACGAGCTTCATCGCGACCAAGCGCGGGCTCGCCGCGGCCTTGCACTCGGGTGACCCAGCGTTCGAGAGCTTACCCGCTTACTTTCAAAAGCACCTGGGGCCCGCCCTCCAGTCGCTGCTCACTGCCGCGGTTGCAGCCGGTGAGATCCGGGCCGGGGTTCAGGCCAACGATCTGCTGCGCGCGGTGAGCAACCTATGCGTGCCCGACACCGAAGACAGCGTTGGCCACAGCGAGCGCATGATCGCTTTGCTGCTCGAGGGTCTACGCTTCGGCGCACGCGCCCCGGCCGTCACTCCCAAGCGGAAATGACCGCCAGCCACGCGTTCGCGCTCACGTCCCTGGCCGACATCCGAACTGGTCGGCTGGCTTGACGGTCGGCTACGAGCTCTAACCATCTCTCATTGCCCCCTTCGGTCCCGGTAGCAATGCAACCGCGGAGGCCGAAGGGTTTCTAGTATTTGAACGTCGTGACCAGCGCTCGCAGGTCGCCCGAAAACTTGAAGAGTCGATCCGAATTCTGACGGAGCCCTTCACTGACGCCGCGGATCTTATTCGCCGCAACCGTGACCTCTGCGACGTCCTTGGCGATGGACTCCGCAACTCCCGCTTCGACGGCTACCAGTTGATTAGCCTGCGCCACGCCGGAGTTTGCCGATGCGATGTCAGAGGCAATCTCCTTGGCAACACGGGCCTGTTCGCTGATCGAGACGGCGATTGAACGAACCAACTCGTTGATAGTAGCAATAACAGATGCAATTCGCGCGTTGCCCGCCAGCGCACTTTTCGTCGAGGCCTGAATGCCCTTGATCCGTTCTTTCACGTCGTCCGTGGCAATCGCGGTCTGATGGGAGAGCTCTTTGATCTCGTTGGCCACCACGGCAAAGCCTTTACCTGCGGCACCCGCGCGCGCTGCCTCGATCGTCGCATTCAAGGCGAGCAGATTCGTCTGTGCCGATATAGAGGTGATGGTTTCGGTGACCTTGCCGATGGCTAAAGCCGAACGACTGAGCTCGCCCATAAATGAGTCGATCTGGTTGGCCTGTGCTACCCCGTCCTGGGTCACACTGCTTGCCTTTTCCGAGTGCGCAGCGATGTCACCAATGCTGGCGGTCATTTGGTCCACGGCGACACCGATTGAGCTCAGGCTTTGCATCGCCGTGTCGACGGCCGACGCCACGGTCGCGGTATTCGAGCGCATGCTGCGCGCTGTGCTCTCGACCGAGGCCACACGTTCGACGGCCTGAGAGACCGACGTCTGGAGACTCGTCGAAGCAACGGTCAACGCCTCCGCCTCTGACGCCAGAGGCCGAGATCGCTCGGCGACGTCACCCATGACGTGCTGGAGCTTCTCGGCGAAGCCGTTGAACTGTAGCGCCAGCTCCCCGATTTCGTCATTGGTTGTGGCACGCAACCGTTGGGTCAAGTCGCCATCGCCGTGGGCAATGTCCCGCAGGCGTGCGGCGGTCGACACGATCGGCTGGACCAGCATCCGGTCCACGAGCAGGCTGGCTGTAACAGCAATCGCGACGATGCCAATCAAGAACACGAGAATGGCCCAGTTGCGCAGCGCCGATCGCACCGCCAGGAACTCCTCCAAAGAGCTCAGCGTGACCACGTAACCCGAGAGATCCTCTTCGTTCTTACTCGGCGCTGCCGACACCACGAAGGTCTCCTGAGACCAGCTCGTGGCAGTCTTCATGGAACGAATCTGGTCGCGCAGAGCAACCCAGCCGGACGCCGCGGGTCCACTGGTCGCGACCTCGGACAAATTCTTGTCGAGAATGACTACCGAACGCCCGCCGGAATCCTTAGTAGCAAACTCAGCCAGAACCTGTGCGATTTCTTTGCGATCGTTGGTGGCAAGCGCAAACGGAATCCGTGCCGCCAAAGAGGCTGCTTCTGCCTTGCCCTTGGCGGCGAGAGCCGCGGACAACATTTCGTACGTTCGAGAAAACAGCATCGACATCAGCGCGAAATACAGCACCGCAATCGCCGTCAGCACGACCGCGATGCCAATTCCGAGCCGTCGTCTCAGTCCGAACTTCATGGTCGCTACTCCGGGAAAGCAGCTAGGATCTTGACCGTGCCCTCTTTGTAATCCTTGCGGAAGACATAGCTAACCGCGCCGGCCTTGGAAAAGACTGCCTTGAGGGTCACCGGCACCTCCGCCGGGGGCTCGGTGCCCTTCCTGACCTTCTCGTCATCCCAAAACCCGCGTTCTTTTTCGTCCGTCATCTTGAGCACACGCTTGCGAAAGGCCGCCCGCAAATCGCTGTCACCCTTGGCATTCAGCGGAAACACTGTGTCGCCGCCCAGCGCAGTCTTGTTCTTCAGAAATACCGCCCGCATCTCGGACGCGTCGGTCGCTTCTGCGGCCACACTCTTGTTTGCAATAACGAGTAGATCGTTGGGAGCGACCGCAAGTGCACCATGCACGGGCCAGGCAAGAACCAACGCTACCAGGATGAGCTTCTTGAGAATTTTCATGGCATCACTCCTTGTCGCTGGTGCTGCTTAAAAGGTGACCGCAGCTTGGGCGGTGACAATCTGACCCACGCCATTGTTCGTAGTCTTTCTGGTTCCGTCTGGCAGGACATCGACCATGTCATCGCCCTTGAAGCGGTCGTACTCGACCTTCAGGACGAGACCTCGACAGGGCTTAACATTGAGCCCGCCGGAATAGATGGTGCTAGTATTTGCTGAGGAAGGGAAAGTGTCATTGAGGTTGAATCGTTCGAAGTAGACAAACGGAGTCAGTCGTATCTTTGAGGTCGTCAGCCACGCGGGCAATTCATACGCAAGAAGGCCATAGTAGGCATGTGCGTCATAGCTGGCCGAGTTGTACTGCGCTGCCAGCGCGGGATTGCCGTTGAAGTCCGCCGGGCTGATAGGCGGCGGCACATCGTACTTTACACGGCGAAGGACTGCCTCGCCCTGCAGGCGGATTCCGAAGAACTTGATCAGCACGTCGCTGGCCAAGATGCGCTCGGTGTATTGCTCGGTGACCGTTGTAGAGGAGCTGGAATCCGCGGTGCCCGGCCCGGAGTAAATCGCTTTCGATATGTCGGTGTACTGTCCCGTGTAGCCGTACTGTCCCATCGCGATAGAGAAATCGTCCAGCTCGTAATTCAGGTGCCATCGCAAACCGAGGCCCTTGTTGTCGTCCAGGTCGATCACCGAATCCTCCGGGCCTCGTCCATTCGAGATCGTGCCGCCGTAGTCCAGGCTCAGGTTTTGGGACAGGTAGACCCTGCCGAAGAGTTGAATGCCGGTTTGCTGCGTCGGCACCATGAGGATCGTCTGAAAGATCGGGGCGTGGACCATCAAGATGACTGGAGAACCGTGGTCGACGTTCCAGATGCCGTAGGGCGTGAGAAAGTGCCCCGCCGTCACGGCGAGATAGTCATTGAAGACATACGTCAACTGGAGTCGCTCGATACCGACGCCACCGAGTCTGAAGATCTGCGCACTCGGGTCGGTAACGGTCGTGTCCGTACGGGTATACTTCGTGCCGAGGTTCATGGTGCTTCCGTTGGGCAAGACCACGTAGGTCTGAGTTCCTGTTTCATTTCCCAACGGCAGGTAGGTGAAGCGGAGCTCTGACAAGAATTTCAGTCGTTCGGTAATTTGATTGGCCAGAAAGACGTTCAGGCCCGTGGCCATAAAGGTACTGTGCGTAGGCATGGGAAGCACTGCCCCTAAGACCGAGTTGCTCGGTGAGTAGTACGTCTTTTGAAAATTCATGTCGAAGAAGCCAAAGATCTTCATCTTCCCGAGCTCACTCGGTGGCTCGTTGGCTTGGCTCTGGCTCTCCTGCAAGTCCGAAACTTGGCTGGCAAGCTCCTTGTTTTCGTCTTGCAGACTTCCAACCTTCTTCTCGAGGGCTTCCAGCCGGGATTCGGGCGAGGTCGTCTGAGCGGTCGCCGTCGCGCCGGCGGGGGGAACTGCGCTCCGTACGCCGTCGCTTTCGGCCTCGGCGTGGGCAAAGGCTGGCGCAAGGGTGGTCGCAAGGAGGAATGCGGATACCCAAATGGTCGATCTCATGATGGTCCTCTCAAATTGACTCTGAGTTACGAGCACGTGCATCCGAGCGCAGTCATCTGCGTGGCATCCATGTTCTTGAAACAGGCCACCAAGCTGAATGCAGGACAGTTGCAGCATTTGTAGTCGGAAGGACAATCGGCGTGGCAATCGGCTTTACTGCAGTAACCGCTGCTCGCCCCGGGGTTCAGCACGCAGTAGTCAGTGATCGAGGACTGGCAGTCGCCGGCGCCAGCGCAGGTGCTTCCGAAGATCGGCCCCGAGGCCGCTTCCGACACGCCGGTGTCCGACGACGGCAACGTCGCAGTCGCGTCTGGCGCGGGGGCCGACGCATCCGGAATCGCCTGGCATGCCTTCAGCTCGGGCACGTAGGCGAAGCCGCTCGGACAGCGATCTTTGTCGGACAGGCTGCACGACCAGAGCAACCCGGCCACCAGGAACGGGATATAGGGGCCCATAATACGACTTTTCATTCGACGTGCCTCTCCATAAATGTGGAGGTTGCCTTCGACGGACGACGGTCGAACCTTGAGCGGAGCCGCGTCGATTTCCCCCGATGACCATAGAAATTCTTCGAAGGAGCAATGACCAGCTGAGCACCGGGATCAAAAGCTTCCTCGAGAAGCTGCAAACGCTCATTCAACCTACACAAACGCTATCGGTGTTCCGTGTAGGTCGAAGAAGCGACGTGATCGACGGCTTGGCATCTGGCTAACACTACTGCTTGAAATTCGCGTTCGAGAGCCGGGCGACAAGCCGGGGCGGGGGCAAGGAGGGCCGACTTGCGCCTGCCCGCCCTGCCACCCCTT
>Ga0209890_10001485_pt1 | contig 10650 bp, 9 predicted proteins | sample OrgsoiDNA2013049_FD_185799 | JGI IMG/M metagenome (GOLD analysis project Ga0209890, IMG submission 185799) | Permafrost soil microbial communities from the Arctic, to analyse light accelerated degradation of dissolved organic matter (DOM) -... | ecosystem: Environmental > Terrestrial > Soil >... | reverse complement strand
CTAATGCCAAGACCGCCGTGATGGGCGGCGAGCAGGCCGCCGAAACCATGGCGATCGTGACCGAGGCCGCCGCGGTCCGGCGCGGCAAGCCGGAGAACGTGGTCCCCGCGGTCGCGCGCGAAGCCGGCGCCTCCTCGGTGCACATCAGCGCGGACTTCGCCCCCTACGGCGCGGCCCGCGACGAGCGGGTCGCCGCCGCGCTGGGGGACACCCCGCTGGTGCGGACCGGATCGCCCTACGCGGTGGCCCCGGGCCGGGTGACCAAGGGGGACGGGACGCCGTTCAAGGTGTACACGGCGTTCTACAAGGCCTGGACCGAGCATGGCTGGCGCAAGCCCGCGGCGTCCCGCCCGGGCGACGTCAGCTGGCGGGCTCTGTACGGCACCGGCATCCCGAACGACCCGGACCTGGCCGCCGGGCTGACCCTCCCGGAGGCGGGGGAGGCCGCCGCGCTGGCGGCCTGGCGCCGGTTCCGCCGGGGTGGCCTGGCCGGCTACCCGAAGGAACGCGACCGGCCCGACCTGGACCATACGTCGCGGATGTCGCCGTACCTCAAGTTCGGCTCGATCCACCCGCGCACGATCCTGGCCGGCATCGGGCCGGGGGACTCGGCCTACCGGCGGGAGATCGCCTGGCGGGAGTTCTACGCCGCGGTCCTGCATTTCTGGCCGGAGAGCGCCCGCGAGTACTTCCAGCCGGCCATGGCCAAGATGCCGTACGTGACCGGTAAGGCCGCCGACGACGCCCTGGCCGCCTGGGCCGCGGGCCGGACCGGCTACCCGATCGTGGACGCCGGCCTGCGGCAACTGCTCACCGAAGGCTGGATACACAACCGGGTCCGGATGATCGTGGCCTCGTTCCTGGTCAAGGACCTGCACATCGAGTGGACACACGGTGCCCGGCACTTCATGCGCCACCTGGTCGACGGCGACCTGGCCAGCAACCAGCACGGCTGGCAGTGGACGGCGGGCACCGGCACCGACGCGGCGCCCTACGTCCGGATCTTCAACCCAGTCACCCAGGGCGCCAAGTTCGATCCCGACGGGGCCTACATCCGCCGCTACGTCCCCGAGCTGGCTGGCTTGCCAGGCCGGGAGATCCACGAGCCGTGGCTACGCCAGGACGGACTCCCGGGCGGCTACCCGGAGCGGATCGTGGACCACGCGAAAGAGCGCAACGAGTCGCTCGCGGCCTACCAGTCCCTGCGCGGCCGCTCCTGACCGCTGGTCAAGCCGAACCGGGCCCGGACACCCGAGGTGCCCGGGCCTGGTTAGCCTAAAGTAATCATTCGATTACTTTACGTTAAAAGATGCATAGGCATGGCGCATCAGGCCAGGTCAGGGATGGATGACGTGGATGACGTGAATGCCCGCAGCCCGGCCAGGCCGCCCACTCAGCGCAGGTCGGCCGCTTCCTCGGCCACCTTGCCGCCACGCGAGGAGATGTCGGCCAGCTGATCGTCCACCCACCGGTGCACGTCGTGGGCCTGGACGTAGGCGGCCATCTCGGCGATGGCCGCGCGGCGGGCCCCGGCCGGCTGCCGCAGCCCGCGCTCGATGCGGTACGACAGTCCCTCGACGTCGAACGGGTTGCAGAGGACGGCCTGCGGCAGCTCGCCCGACGCGCCGGTGAACTCACTGAGCACCAGCACCCCGTCCTCCCCGCGTGCCTGCTGGACGGTCACGTACTCCTTGCAGACCAGGTTCATGCCGTCGATCAGGGGGGTGACGAGCAGGGCGTCGGCCGCCGCGTAGTAGGCGGTGAGCTGCTGCTGGGTCAGGCCCCGGTACAGGTAGTGCACGGGTACGTCGTTGCCGGGCTGGGTGAACCGCCCGTTGATCCGCCCGATGTTCTGCTCGACGGAGGCGCGCAGCTGGCGGTACTCCCGCACGTTGTCCCGGCTGGGCACGGCGATCTGCAGAAAGGCCAGGCTGGTCCGGTACTCGGGGGTGCGCTCCAGCAGCATCTCCAGGGCCAGCAGCCGTTCCACGATGCCCTTGGTGTAGTCGAGGCGGTCGACCCCGAGCAGCAGGGTGCGGCCGGCGAACTGGTCGATCAGCGCGGCCACGTCGGCGTCGGTCTCCGGCGCGGTGGCGTGCCGGATGAAGTCGGCCGCGTCGATCGAGATGGGTGCCGCGACGGTCTCCACCAGCCGGCCGTCGGGCAGCGCGATCGCCGTCCCGCGCACCTCGATGCCCGAGCCGGACAGCAGCCGCCCGCAGGCCTCTACGAAGTTGCTGCGGTACCGCTCGGTGTGGAAGGACACCACGTCCGCCCCCAGCAGCCCGACCAGGATCTGCTCCCGCCACGGCAGCCGGGCGAAGATGTCCGACGGCGGCCAGGGTACGTGCAGGAAGAACCCGATCGGCTGCTCCGGCCGCCGCCCGCGGATGAGCTGGGGGACCAGCATCAGGTGGTAATCGTGTACCCAGGCGAGCGCGTCCGGCTGCTCAGCCAGCGCCGCCAGCGCCCGGTCGGCGAACACCGCGTTCACGTCCCGGTAGGTGTACCACCAGGACCGCTCGAATCGGGGCTTCTCGATCGCGTCGTGCAGCAGCGGCCACAGCGTCGCGTTGGCGAAGCCGTGGTAGTAGTTGCGGATCTGGGTGGCGGACAGGCTGATCGGCTGCAGCCGCACGCCGGAGTCCGGCAGCGTCGGCGGCATGCCCTTGGTGCCGCCGTCCCAGCCGACCCAGGCCCCGGAGTGCGTGGCCATGACCGGCCGCAGCGCGGTCACCAGGCCGCCCGGCGACAGCTCCCAGCCGTCATCACCGTGCTGCACCGGGAGCCGGTTGGCCACGGCTACCACCGGCCGGTCGTCTGCGCTGACCTCAGTCACCGCGTCACCGTACCGCGCGCGGGTCACTGGTCGCGAGTCACCGCGTCACCGTACCGCGCGCGGGTCACTGGCCGAAGCGCGGGCCCAGGATGCTGTCCGGCAGCGACGCGAGCAGGTCGGCTGGCGCGTCGTACACGGCGGCGGCGCCGGCCCGGTGTATCCCGGCCATCGGCACGTCGAACCCGGCCTGCCCGAAGGCCTCCCACCAGCACACGACGTGCAGGTAATTCGTGTCTACCAGGGTGCCGTCCACGTCGAAGAGGACGGCCGTCAGCGACCCATTCATAGCCTCCCGCTACCCGCCAGCCCCGCCCCGAACCTCCTCCAGCCAGCGAAGGTAACTTGGCTTACAGCCAGACAGCGGCGCGGGCGGGGGGACGATGAGCACCGGCTACGTACACGGGTACTCAGCGGGGGAGGCCACCCGGCTCACCGATCAGGCCACCTCGCTGACCGGGCTGCTGCACGCTGGCACCCACTACCCTCAGGGCCGCTGGGTGCTCGAGGCGGGCTGCGCGATCGGCGCGCAGACGGTCATCCTGGCCCGGAACAGTCCTGGCGCCTCGTTCATCTCCCTCGACGTCTCCGCCGAATCCCTGGCCGAGGCGCGCCGCCAGATCCAGCGGGCCGGCCTGGTCAACGTGGCCTTCTGCCAGGGCGACATCTACCGGCTGCCGTTCCCGCCGGGCCACTTCGACCACGTCTTCGTGTCCTACGTGCTGGAGCACCTGGCGGACCCGGCCGCGGCGCTGGCCGCCCTGCGGGCCGTGCTGCGGCCCGGCGGATCGATCACGGTGATCGAAGGCGACCACGGCTCGGCCTACTTCCATCCGGACAGCGCCGACGCTCGCCGGGCCATCCAGTGCCTGATCGACCTGCAGGGCCTGGCTGGCGGCGACGCGCTGATCGGCCGCCGCCTGTACCCGCTGCTGGTGCAGGCGGGCTACCACGACGTCGCCGTGTCGCCCCGGATGGTCTACGTCGACGCCAGCCGGCCCAACCTGGTGGACGGCTTTACCCGCAAGACGTTCACCGCGATGGTCGAGGGCGTCGGCGGCCAGGCGGTCGCCCAGGGCCTGATGGACGAGACGAGCTGGGCCGCCGGGATCGCGGGCCTGCACCGCGCGGCCGAAGCCGACGGCACGTTCTGCTACACGTTCTTCAAGGCCGAGGCCCGCCGCTGATAGGCCGGGACCACCCGCTCGGTGTCCTGACCGGCTTCCGCATTACCCTCGGCACGTGAGCACCCTGCAGCAGACGCCGATCCGGTGGGGCATCCTCGGCCCGGGGAACATCGCCCGCACGTTCGTCGAGGACCTGCTGCTGCTCGACGATCACACCGTCGCCGCGGTCGGCTCCCGGGACCTGCCCCGCGCGCAGGCGTTCGCCGCGCAGTACGGGATCGGCCGGGCCTACGGCTCGTACGCCGACCTCGCGGCCGACGACAGCCTCGACGTCGTTTATGTGGCCACGCCGCACCCGGGGCATTTCCGTGCGGCCCGGCTGTGCCTGCTGGCCGGCCGGGCGGTGCTGGTCGAAAAGCCGTTCACGGTCAACGCCGCGCATACGGCCGACCTGATCGCGCTGGCCCGCGACCGGCACCTGTTCGCCATGGAGGCGATGTGGACCCGGTTCAGCCCACTGGTCCGCGAGGTCGCCGACCTGGTCCGGGACCGGGCCATCGGCCAGGTGACCGCGGTCGAGATCGACTACGCCGGTGCGCCGGAATACGACCCGGACAGCCGCCTCTGGAGTGCTGAGCTGGCCGGCGGTGCGCTGCTCGACATCGGGGTGTACCCGATCTCGTTCGGCGCGATGCTGCTGGGGGAGCCGGACGAGGTGCACGCGGTAGCTGCGCTCGCGCCCACCGGGGTCGACGAGAACACCGCCGTCATCGCCCGCTACCCGGACGGGGCGGTCGGCCTCTACCACTGCGGCCTGCGGGCCGGCTCGCCGCAGGCCGCCACCATCATCGGGACCGGCGGCATCGTCACCGTCGGGCCGCCGTTCTACCGACCGGAGCGGTACACCCTGCAGCGCACCGGCGCCGAGCCGCAAACCACCACGGCCACGCTCACCGGGCACGGCTTCGTGTACGAGGCCCAGGAGGTCGCCCGCTGCCTGCGGGCCCGCCTGACCGAGTCCCCGTTGCTGCCCCTGGACCAGACGCTGGCCGTGATGCGCACCCTCGACGCCGCCCGCGCCGAGTTCGGCGCCGGCGGCGCGGCCCCGGCCTGAGGCGGCGCGGCCCCGGCCTGACCGCTGACCAGGCCCGTCGCGCCCGATGGCCGGGCCTGGCGGCCGCCCGCGCCGCCGCTTGGCGTCGTTTCAGGGCCCATGCGCCACGCCGGATCCGGACGTACCGTGCGGCCTATGCCGCATCGGCGCACGGCATGGTGTTAAATAGCCGTGGTTGTCGTCGAAGTTCGTTGTCCGTGCCACGGTGCTTGCGAATTTGACAGCGGGCGCCACATGACCCTCATGGAGCCAATCCTTCGAGGCCGGCGGTCGCAGCAGCCCGGGGACACACAAGTGGACCCGAAGATCGCAGTAGGAGAGATTGGGAATGGCAGAGGGAACCGTTAAGTGGTTCAACGCTGACAAGGGCTATGGCTTCATCGCACCAGACGACGGCTCCGCCGACGTCTTCGTGCACTTCTCGGCGATCCAGGCTGACGGCTACCGCAGCCTGCAGGAGAACCAGAGGGTCGAGTTCTCCGTCGGCCAGGGCAGCCGGGGCCCGCAGGCGGAGCAGGTGCGCCCCCTCTAACGAGCTTGCTTGAGCTCTGCCCGCCGGCCGCGTCCCATCCGCAGGCTGACCGCTTATCGCGGTCTGACCTGCGGGGCGCGGCCGGCGGTGCCGTTACTGGGGTTTAGCCCTGCTCGTTGAGCATGTCCTGGGTCTGGTTAGCCGACCCGGCCGGTGCCGGTGGGGCGGATCTCGTCGGCCGCGGCCGGGCGGCGGGCGGCGGGCACCGCGCTGCCGTTGAGGAAGGCCTGGATGGGCAGGGTGGCGGCGCCGCGCGCGACCGCGTCCGGCCCGAGACGGCCCACGGTGATGGTGGTTTCGGCGAACGGGTGGGCCAGGGCGTGCTCGCGCGCGGAGGCGCGGATGGCGGGCAGCAGGTGATGGCCGAGCAGCAGGCCGGCCCAGCCGCCCAGGATGATCTGGTCGGGGCTGTACAGGTTGATCAGGTCGGCGAGCCCGGCCCCCAGGTACAGGGCCGTCTCGTCCAGGACCTTCGCCGCCTCGGGCGAGGTGTCGGCCAGGGCGACGAGGGCGGCCAGGGCGGTCTCCTCGTCGTCGCCGGGCAGCGGCAGGCCGTAGCGGTCCAGGATCGCCTCGGCCCCGACGTAGGCCTCGAGGTGGCCCAGCGACCCGCAGCGGCAGTCACGGCCGCCCACCACGATCGTGGTGTGCCCCCACTCGGTGCCGCTGGAGGCGCCGGCCCGCTCGGTGATACCGTTGCCGATAATGGACGCGCCGACCCCGGAGCCGATCAGGCAGACCACCGCGTGCCGCGCGCCCTGCCCCGCGCCGAACCACAACTCGGCCAGCCCCATCGTGTTCGCACCGTTGTCGATGTATAGCGGCAGGTCGGTGCCGGCCCGCAGCAGCCGTTCCAGCGGCACGCCGTCCCAGCCGTAGGTCTGCCCGTACAGCACGGTCTCGGCGCCGTGCTCGACCACACCGGGCACGCCCACCCCGACCCCGAGAATGGCCCCGGGCGCCACGCCGCTGTCGGCCAGCACCGCCGCCAGGCAGGACAGGATCTTCTCGACCACGACATCGACGCCGTGCTCGCGTGGCTCCAGCGGGTAGTCGGCGTTGGCCCGCACCGTCATGGTCAGGTCGAACAGTTCGACGCGGATCCGGGTCTCTCCGACGTCGATCCCGACCACGTAGCCGTAGTCGGGGTTGATCCGCAGCAGGACCCGCGGCCGGCCGCCGTCGGAGTCCACCGAGCCCGCCTCGACCACGATGCCCTCGGCGATCAGCTCACGGATCACGTTGCTGACCGACGCCGAGCTCAGCCCGGTCGCCTCGGACAGATCCTGCCGGCTGCACGGCTGGTTGACGTACAGAGACCACAAGAGCACCGACCGGTTGTCCCGGCGCAGGTCACGAACCGTCCATCGCCTACGCTCCGGCATAAAGATCCCCCTTCGCTCACTTCTTATAATAAGTGCCGAGCGAAAGTGCCTGATGGTGCGGGTGGGCCAGTTGCCTCAAGGCTAGACCATTGGCCCGCCCCGCCGCCCTTCGCCGTGCCGTCTGCCCTGCGCAGCAGTGCCGTTCGCCCTCCGGGGGCCGGGCCCGCCCGCTAAGACCGGGCCGCCGTCCGGCGCCGCGAACGCCGCCCGCTGCCGGTGCGCGGCGATGATGTCGGCGTAGCGTCGGCCGCTGTCCTTCAGCAGCCGACGCTGGGTGGCGAAGTCGACGTGCACCAGGCCGAACCGGGCGTCGTAGCCGTAGTCCCATTCGAAGTTGTCCAGCAGTGACCAGGCGAAGTAACCGGCCAGCGGGACCCCGCGCGCCGCGGCCCGGCCGCACGCGGCCAGGTGCTCCTGCAGGTAGCGCTCCCGGTCCCGGTCGTGGATCCGGCCGTCCGCCGTCACCTGGTCTGCCCAGGCCGACCCGTTCTCGGTGACGTACACCCGCCGTGCCCCGTACTCGGTGGCCAGCCGGACCAGCACCTCCTCCAGCCCGGCCGCCCGGATCTCCCAGTGCAGCATGGTCTGCGGAACGCCATCGGGCGGCAGTTCGCGCGCGTAGGGGACACTGCCACCGGGGTCGTCGGTGATGACGGTGGGGGAGTAGTAGTTCACGCCCTCGAAGTCCAGCGGCGCGGCGATCGTCTCCAGGTCCCCGGGCTGGGCGGGCAGGGCGACCCGGTAGACCTTCTCCATGTCCGCGGGGAAGCCGCGGCCGTGGATCGGGTCCAGCCACCAGCGGTTGACGTGGCCGTCGTAGCGCGCGGTGGCCTCGATGTCCTCGGGCTTGCCGGTGGCGGGCTCGCAGGTGTGCATTACGTTGACGATGCCGACGCGGGCGCCCGCCGCGCCGGCGCGGACGGCCTGCACGCCCAGGCCGTGCCCGAGCAGCAGGTGGTAGGACACAGGCACCGCGATATCGATGTCGGCCAGGCCAGGCGCGTGCCGGCCCTCGAGATTGCCGATCCAGGCCGCGCAGCGCGGCTCGTTGATCGTGACCCAGTCTCTGACCCGGTCCCCGAGGACCCCGGCCACCAGCGCGGCGTAGTCGGCGAACCGTTCAGCAGTCTCCCGCGCCGCCCAGCCGCCCCGGTCCTGCAGGGCCTGCGGCAGGTCCCAGTGGTAAAGCGTCGGGAAGGGAGCGATGCCCGCCTCAAGCAGCGCGTCCACGAGCCGGTCGTAGAAGGCGAGGCCCGCCCGGTTGACCGGCCCGTAGCCGTCCGGGATGACCCGGGGCCACGCGATCGAGAAACGGTAGGCATCGACGCCGAGGTCCTTCATGATCCCGATGTCCCCGGCCCAGCGATGGTAGAAGTCGCACGCGACGTCGCCGGTGTCCCCGCCGCCGGTTTTGCCCGGAGTGTGGGAGAAGGTGTCCCAGATCGACGGGGCCCGGCCGTCCTCGCCGGCCGCCCCTTCGATCTGGTACGCCGAGGTCGCTACGCCCCAGGTGAAGCCAGTTGGTAGCACGCTGAGGTCGTCCATCGACCGCCCTTCTGCTGATGGGGAACCTGGTGGGAAACCTGACGGGGCCTGGCCGGGAGCCGGGGACGAGGGCCGGGCGCACGGCTCACTTGACCGCCCCAGAGGTCAGGCCGGATACGAGATAGCGCTGCATGAGCAGGAACCCGGTGACCACCGGCACGCTGACGACCAGGGACGCGGCCATGATCTGGTTCCAGTAGACGTTGTTCTCGGTCGAGTAGTCGGCCAGCCCGACGGCCAGCGTCCGGGTGGCGTTGGTGGTCATCACCGACGCGAACAGCACCTCGCCCCACGCGGTCATGAACGCGTAGATGGTGACCGCGATGATGCCGGGCAGCGCGGCCGGGATGACCACCCGGAACAGCGCGCGGACCGGCCCGCAGCCGTCCACCAGCGCGGCCTCGTCCAGCGCCTTCGGCACCGACTCGAAGTAGCTGGTGAGCATCCAGATCGCGAACGGGAGGGAGAACGTGAGGTAGGTGATGATGAGGCCGCCGCGCGAGCCGTAGAGCGGGATGCCGGTCGCGTTGCCGATGTTCACGAAGATCAGGAAGAGCGGCAGCGCGAAGAGGATGCCCGGGAACATCTGGGTCGCCAGCACGGCCGAGGTGAAGACCCGCTTGCCCCGGAACCCGTACCGGCTCACGGCGTACGCGGCGAAGATGGCCACCACGACGCTCGCGACCGCCGCCGAGGTGGACACGATCAGCGAGTTCAGGAAGTAGCGCGCGAGCGGCACCGTGTACCAAATGTCGTGGTAGGGCGCCAGGGTCAGCGGCGCGGGGATCCAGCGGAACGTGCTGGTCACGTCCTGCAGCGGCTTCAGCGAGCTGCTGATCATCACGTAGACCGGGATGAGCGCGAACAGGGCGAGCAGCGTCAGCACGATCCGCCGGGTCCACAGGAACGACGCCGGCGGCGCCATCACACCGCGGGAGCGCCTAGGCATTGTTCCTCCTCCGTGACGTGCCGATCAGGTACGCCGCCGTCACCAGCAGCAGGAAGATCAGCATGAGCACGGACATCGCCGAGCCCTCACCGAAGTTCCAGTTGACGAACGAGGCGTTGTAGATGTGGATCGAGATGACGTCCGCCGGGCTCGGGGCCGAGGTGCCGAAGAGCACGAACGGCGTGGTGAAGTCGTTGAACGTCCACAGGAACAGCACCAGGATCAGGACCTGGTTGACCGATCGCAGCGACGGCATCGTGATCTTCCGGATCTGCTGCCAGATGCTGGCCCCGTCGATCGCCGAGGCCTCGTACTGGTCGCGCGGGATGCCCTGCAGGCCGGCCATCATGCACAGGAACGCAAACGGCCAGTTGCGCCAGATCGAGATGATGACCAGCGCGAAGAAGCTGTTGTGCCCGATCAGCCAGAACGACGGCCGGCTGGTGATGCCGAGCACGTTGTGCAGCAGCTCGTTCACCAGGCCGTTGTTGTACTGGAACATGAACGACCAGATGATGACCGAGGCGTAGACCGGCAGCGCGAACGGCGTGAGGAAGATCGTGCGCAGCGTCCCCCGGCCGCGGAAGGTGTCCTGGGTCAGGATCGCCGCGGTGGTGCCGAACAGCCAGGACAGCCCGACCGCCAGCACGGTGAAGCTGCAGGTGACCAGGAACGAGTGCAGCAGCGCGCTGCCGACTGCCTCGTGGAAGTTAAGTGCGACGCGGTAGTTGGCCCACCCGGCCCACGGCGCGCCCGTCCAGTTCCGGATGAAGAACAGGGTGAGCTGCTTGAAGCTGATCAGGATCCCGAAGGCCATCGGGATGAAGTGGACCAGCAGCTCGAGCAGCAGGGCGGGCAGCAGGAACAGGTACGGTAGGCCGCCCTTCCGGATCCGGCGCAGCAGCCGGCCGGACCGGGTCTGTGAGGCGGGCGTGCGCCCCCGGCCGGCGTCGGAGCCGGCCGGGGGCGCGTCGCGGCGGATGCCGACCGTCACGAAGCCGCCTTAGCCATTCATACTTTGCTGGGCGGTAGCCAGCTGGGCCTTCACGGTTGCGGCGCTGACCGGCTTCCCGGACGCCGCGTCGGCCATCAGGTTCTTCACCGCCGTGCCGACCTCGGTCTCGAACTGCGATTCCTTCGCTACCTGGGGCATGGCCACGGC
>Ga0209890_10001484_pt1 | contig 10651 bp, 11 predicted proteins | sample OrgsoiDNA2013049_FD_185799 | JGI IMG/M metagenome (GOLD analysis project Ga0209890, IMG submission 185799) | Permafrost soil microbial communities from the Arctic, to analyse light accelerated degradation of dissolved organic matter (DOM) -... | ecosystem: Environmental > Terrestrial > Soil >... | reverse complement strand
TTCTGCGAGTAAGCCATCATGACGCCGGCGTCGGAAGCCTCGATGGCTTTTTGCGTTCCGGCGACGCCGACGGTGCCCGCGGATGAACTTTCACCGAAGTTTGCGAACAGCACATTGCCGAGGGAACGGTTCATGGCCTTCGCCATGAGTTGCGTCAGCAGTGTGCCGGCCGCTCCCACGACGGTACCGGCGATGATCATGGCGGCGTTGTCGAGTACGAACCCTTCGAATCCCACCGCCAGACCGGTCAGTGCGTTGTAGAGCGAGATCACCACGGGCATGTCGGCGCCGCCGATGGGCAGCGTCATCGCGATGCCAAGAAGCAGCGCGAACGCAAAGAACGCGGACACGACCGGCGGTTCCGAGTTGATTCCCGAGACGATCATGAATCCGAGCGCTAAGGTGACGAGCAAAATCGCCAAATTGAGGAATTTTTGGCCGCCGAAACGCACCGACTTCGTGATCAGCCCCTGTAGTTTGCCGAAGGCGATCAAACTGCCGCTGAAGGAGATGGCGCCGATGAAACCGCCGACCGCGGCCATCGTCAGATGCACGACACTGTGTTCGTTGCCGCTGTACAGCTCGACGGCCGCGATCGCCCCCGCCGCGCCGCCGCCCATGCCGTTGTAAAGCGCAATCATCTGCGGCATGTCGGTCATGGCGACCCGCTTGCCGCTGACCCAAGCCACGATTCCGCCGATGGCGATGGCGGCGCAGACGAGGATCAAATTGAAGGAAGAAGCGCCCATGAACGCCAATGTCACGACAGTGGCGAGCAGCATGCCGAGACCGGCCCAGCGCACGCCGCTCACCGCGGTGACGGGCGAACTCATGCGCTTGAGTCCCATAATGAAGAGCGCCGCCGCACTTAGATACGACAGCTGCGTGAGCGTTTGAATGGTCGATGTGGACAGCATGGCTACGATGCTTTCTTCCTTCCGGCCGAGACGAACATCTTCAGCATGCGTTCGGTCACCACGTAGCCGCCCACCGCGTTGCCGGCGCCGAGCACCACGCCGATGAAGCCGATGACGCGCAGCAGCGTGCTGTCGGCCGCTGCCAATGCGACCATCGCGCCGACCAACACGATTCCATGAACGAAGTTGGATCCCGACATGAGCGGCGTGTGCAGGATTACCGGCACGCGCGAGATGACTTCATAGCCGGTGAAAGCGGCCAGCATGAAGATATAAAGCGCAATGATGCCGTCGATCATTTTGATGGTCCCTCCACGGTCGTGCGGGTTGCTTCGTGCTTGATTTGGCCGTCGTGCGTGAGCACGGCGCCGGCAAAAACCTCATCGTTCCAGTCAATGGCGAGCTCGCCCTTGGCGAGAGCCGGCTTCAATAAGTTAAATAAATTTCGAGCGTACATTTCGCTGGCGTGGTACGGCAGCGAAGCCGGCAAGTTGAGAGGTCCGACAATTTTTACGCTGCCGTGAGCCACCGTCTCGCCGGCGCTCGTCAGATCGCAATTGCCGCCTTGCTCCGCGGCGATATCGACCACGACGGATCCCGGCTTCATGCGCTCGACCGCCGCTCGGCTGATGATCCGCGGCGCGGCTCGTCCGGGAACCGAGGCGGTACTGATGACGATATCGCTGGCAGCGATGCGAGCGTCCAGGACTTCCTGTTGCTTGAGTTTTTCCTCCGCGGTGAGTTCGCGCGCATAACCGCCCGCGCCCTCGGCGGAAACGCCGGTCTCGACGAACTTTGCGCCAAGGGATTTCACTTGATCCTTGGTGGCGCTGCGCACGTCGTAGGCTTCGACGACCGCGCCCAACCGCCTTGCGGTCGCAATCGCCTGCAGACCCGCGACGCCGGCGCCGATGACCAGCACTGACGCCGGACGAATGGTGCCGGCGGCCGTGGTCAACATGGGCAAGAACTTTTCCAGTGTATTGGCCGCAATGAGCACGGCCTTGTAGCCGGCGACCGCAGCCTGCGACGATAGTGCGTCCATCGACTGTGCACGGGAGATGCGCGGCACCAGTTCCATCGATAAACTCGTGATGCGGCGCTCTTTGAGCGCTCGCACCAGGTCGGGCCGAGCATAGGCCTGCATGTAGCCGACGACCACGGCGCCCTCGTTAAGGGAATTCACTTCAGCGATGCTGGGGGGCTGAACCTTCAGCAGCACGTTCGCGCTCTTCAAAATGGTTTCGGCATCGCTGAATTCCGCATCCGCGTACGCGGTGTCGGGGAAATGCGCCGCGACGCCCGCGCCCCGCTCGATAAGAACGCGCGCCCCAAGAGCCTTCAATTTGGTCGCTACCTCCGGGACGACGGCAACACGAGTTTCGTTCGCGGCGGTCTCTCGGAGGATACCGATAATGACAGCCATGAACGGAATCTCCCCAAACATTGAATTATGGCATAAGAGTCGACTATCTTTAGCATTGTTATGGAGCCAATGATCAAAGACAAGCCTCGTTCGCTGGATTGGGCGGACGACCTCGCGGTCGTTCCTCGAGCGCATCCGTTGTCGCAACAAATCTTGCGGACCGACGTTTCCGGGATGCCACTCGAGTGGGTCGACTATCGCGAGGCTGCGCGCCTCTATCACACCGAACAAGTGGCCTACACGTGCGGGACGCTCTTGTATCGCCTTTTCGGCGGGACCTGCGCCAAGACGGGTCTGCGCACGGTGGTCGATGTGAATTCCATTATCGCGACACATGGACATACCGGCAACCCCGGCAATCTACGGGGTGCCGGCTATACACCGCCGCTCAACAATCAAACGCTGTTCCGGCGCGATGCGTACCTTTGCTTGTACTGCGGCGCGCGTTTTCCCTACAGTTTATTGTCACGTGACCACGTGACGCCGTTCAGCCGCGGCGGTCAGGATACCTGGGGGAACGTCGTGTCGGCGTGCCGCCGCTGCAACAATGCCAAGGCGTCACGGACACCGGAGCAGGCCGACATGCAGCTGTTGGCCGTGCCGTTTACACCGACTTACGCCGAATACATCTTCCTGAAAGGCCGACGAGTGCTCGCGGACCAAATGGAGTACCTCATTGCACACTTTCCGCGTTCCAGTCCGCTGCACGAGCGCATGCAACGCTGGCCGATGTGAACGCCTATACGGCGGACGTCCGCCCCAGCGTTTCTGCCTGAGCGTATACTCACGCCGTGCAAACCGGTTCGCTTTCTGGCGTCGTCTATCACATTGATGCCAGTTACTTTATTTTTCGCGCTTATCACTCGATGCCGCCGGACATGGCCGACGCCGACGGCAACGCCACCCACGCGTTGTACGGTTTCGCGCGCTTCATCTCGGATCTACTCGAACAAGTCAGGCCCGAGAGGGTCGGCGTAGCATTCGATCAGAGCCTGCGGAGCGAGACGTCGTTTCGCAACGGCATCTATCCGGCGTACAAAGCCAATCGCGAATCGCCGCCCGTCGATTTGGAGCGCCAATTCGCGTTGTGTCGCGAATTTTGTCGTCATATGGGGTTGGCAGAGTTTGCAAGTGCAGAATACGAAGCGGATGACATCATAGGGACGTTGGCGACGCGCGCGCGCGCCGCCGGACTGCGCAACGTTCTGGTGACCCGTGACAAGGATCTGTCGCAACTGATACGCGACGGCGACGTATTCTGGGATTACAGCGGCAACGCCCGCTATCAATACCATGAGATTGGGCCACGCTTCGGCGCGATCCCGGAACTGATTGCAGACTTCCTTGCCTTGACGGGAGATACCGTCGACAACATCCCCGGCGTGCCCGGCATCGGTAAAAAGACCGCAGCGGAATTGTTTGCGAGATTCGGCTCGCTCGATGAGTTGTACGCGAATCTCGAGCGCGTCGCTGCGATGAAATTGCGCGGCGCCGCTGCGGTGGCGGCCAGGCTTCTCGCGCACAAAGACGCGGCCTATTTGGCGAGACGGTTGACTGGCATAATTTGCAACATTCCGCTCGAATTCACGCTGGATGAGTTGAAACCACGGCCGCCGGATGCTGCTCGCCTCGGGGCGTTTTTCGACGCGCACGGGTTCGGCAATATCTTGCGCCAACAGGTGCGGCGTATCGCGGGCGCTCAAACGGAAAGCGCGCGCAAGGAACTAGGAAACTAACATGACGGTATTGATCGCAGGTTTGGTAGTCTTTCTCGGGGTGCACTCCGTAGCGATTTTCTCGCCCGACGCGCGCGCGCGCGCGCTCAGGAGTTGGGGCGAAGGGCCCTGGAAAGCCGGGTACGGGTTGATCTCGCTGGTCGGCTTTGCACTGTTGATCTACGGCTTCGGATTGGCGCGTCAAGCGCCCGTTGTGCTGTATTCGCCGCCGCTGTGGATGCGGCACGTCACCTTACTTTTCATGCTGCCGGTTTTTCCGCTGCTTCTTGCGGCGTATTTGCCCGGACGAATCAAAGTTGCGACGAAGCATCCGATGTTGGCTGCCGTCAAGTTGTGGGCCTTCGGCCATTTGCTCGCCAACGGAACTTTGGCCGACGTGTTGCTTTTCGGGGGGTTCCTGGCGTGGGCGGTCATGGATCGAATCTCTTTGAAGCGCCGTTCGCAGGCGATAAAAACGGCTCCTCCGGGAAAGTTCAATGACATCATCGCCATCCTTCTAGGACTTGCGCTGTATGTTGTTTTCATCGTCTGGGCACATGTGCGGTTGTTCGGCGTGTCGCCGTTCAGCTAGCACTTTTCGAGCGGGTGAATGCTGGAGTTACCCACCTATGCGGACGTTGAAGCGGCTGCCGGTCGGCTCGCAGGACACGCTCACCGTACTCCCGTGATGACATCAAGGATCGTCGACGAGGCCTCGGGCGCCAGCGTATTTTTCAAGTGCGAGAACTTCCAGCGGATGGGAGCTTTTAAATTTCGTGGCGCGTTCAACGCGCTGTCCAAGCTGGCGCCGGACGAGCGTAGCCGAGGCGTCATCGCATTCTCGTCCGGAAACCATGCGCAAGCGGTCGCATTGGCCTCGCGTATCCTCGGCATCGATGCCACCATCGTCATGCCCGATGACGCACCGGTATCTAAAATGGAGGCCGCGCGCGGCTACGGCGGCCGCGTCGTGACGTACGATCGATACCTCGAGAACCGTGAGGAAATCGCGCAGCGGTTGGCGGCTGAGCGGGGCGCGGCCATCGTGCCGCCCTATGATCATCCTGCCGTCATTGCCGGACAGGGCACTGCAGCGGCTGAACTCATCGAACAAGCGGGTCGGCTTGACAGCTTGTTCGTGTGTCTAGGCGGCGGCGGTCTGCTCAGTGGTTCAGCATTGGCAGCCAAGGCCCTATCCCCTGGTTGCGCCGTCTTCGGGGTCGAACCTGAGGCCGGCAACGATGGCCAACAATCATTTCGTCGGGGGTCGATCGTGCGTATCGCCGTCCCGAAGACCATTGCGGACGGCGCGCAGACGCAGGCTCTCGGTCGGTATACATTCGAGATCATTCGCCGCGACGTCCTCGACATCCTGACCGCGTCGGACGGCGAGTTGATCGAGTGCATGCGATTTTTCGCAACTCGAATGAAAATTGTGGTCGAACCAACCGGATGCCTGGGATTTGCCGCAGTTCGCGCACTCGGGGCACGGCTTGCCGGTCAGCGAGTCGGAGTGATCATCAGTGGCGGAAACATCGATGGCGAACGCATGGCGAGCTTACTGAAGAATTCGTAACGTTTCGTGATGCACAAATTCTGCAATACTATTCCGCTACAAGGGATCCGCGCGTCGGCTCGGGCGGCCGCCCCAGGAATGCGTCATCATCAATAATAGCGATCAAAAAGAGTGAAGGAGATACCAATGTTTCGCAGCGTCAAACTGATTTCGCTAATGGCCGGCGTATTGATCGCCACGGTGAGCGTGGCGCAGCCGCCGGCCGGCGCGCCGGCGGGCTCGACCGGTGTATGCCGGGATGGCAGCTACTGGTCGGGAGCGACCAAGAAGGGCGCGTGCCGCGGCCACAAGGGAGTTCAGGATTGGTATGGTGGGACGGATGCGTCGTCCGGCAGCGCCGCTGTCAGCACCGCAGCTTCCGCCGGTGCACCTGCAGCCGCTGCTGCGGCGGCGGCCGCCCCGGTCGCTGCCGCGCCGGCAGCCCCCGCCGCCGCCCCGAAGGCGGCCGCCGCGCCGGCAACCACGCCCGCTCCCGGCGGCGGACCCGGTATGGTGTGGGTGAACACGAGCAGCAAGGTGTATCACTGCCCGGCGGACAAGTGGTACGGCAAGACCAAGAATGGTGCCTATATGAGCGAGGCGGATGCGATCGCCAAGGGCAATCACGCCGATCACGGGAAGGCTTGCAAGTAGCCGCTGACGAACGCGGGCAGCAGGGACTGCTGCGCTCGCGTTTGCGAAGAGTTGAGAGTCTGACGCGCCTGTGATGCGTGCGTTGCCTCATGGGACGCGTCGACACCCATGACTATCACCCATCGACGGGCTAATGAATGAATGTTCGTGCGTGGACATTAGCGTGGTGCGATCGGCACGGCCGGGGTGAATTACTCGCAGGCCCTGACGAGCATCACGACGCTGACAGACAAGCTTTTGATCGAATCCGGTTCGAGCGCTACGCTGGAGACGGTGAATCTGGTGTACGCGTTCTAATTCGGCATCAACAGGAAGGGGACTGGCATGGGACTACTCGACGGAATGCTGGGCGGACTGGTCGGCGGGGAGATGGCGACGTTGGTCAATGGATTGATCGAGAAGCATGGGGGCGTGCAAGGCATCGTGACGCAGATGGAGAGCCAAGGTCTGGGCAACACGGTGAAATCGTGGGTGGGCACGGGCGCCAACCTGCCGATTTCGGCCGATCAAGTGCACGCCGCGTTCGGCTCGGAGATGATCTCCGGACTGGCGGCCAAGCTCGGCTTGAGTCCGCAAGAACTCGCCCAAAAGCTCGCTCAAGTGCTGCCCCAGGTCGTGGATAAGCTCACGCCGAACGGCGTCGTTCCACACGCTTGATGGGAACGACGTGGATGACTCGGGTTAATCATCAATAAACAGGGGACGATATCGTGAGCGTTGCTTCGGAATTCAAAGAATTTGCCATGAAGGGCAATGTGGTCGACTTGGCGGTGGGTGTCATCGTCGGCGCCGCCTTCGGTAAGATCGTCTCCTCGTTCGTCGGCGACGTCATCATGCCGCCGCTCGGTTTGTTGATCGGCGGCATCAATTTCAGCGATCTCGCCGTCACCCTGGGCAGCGATCCGAAGGGTGCTCCGGTATTGCTCAAATACGGTGCCTTTTTGCAGACGATATTCGATTTCTTGATCATCGCGTTCGTGATCTTCATCGCGGTGAAGGGAATCAACAAACTCAAGAAGCCGCCCGCGCCGGCTGCCGACGCGCCGCCGCCCCCACCGCCGCGTCAAGAAGTGCTGCTGGAAGAAATTCGGGACGCATTGGTCAAACAACGTTAGACAAGCTCCCACCGGAGCATGGTGGGTGCCATGTAGACGGCGAAGATCGTCCGCTCGAATGTGTTTTTGGCGAGCCGCGATCCTGCGGAAGTTCTAACGACCGACGTTCAAGCGCCCGGACATCGGCTGCTCAAACTCATGGGCATCGATGTCGATCGACACCCCTCAGGGTGCCTGCGTTGGCGGACGCGATCGGGGATCACAAATTAGCCGGTCCCGGAATGAGTGCCATCGTGGTCTTTAGCAAAGGCCACCTCGGGGTGATCTTGCGCATGGGGTTGACGCCTGAGCGTGACCATTACCAGCCGGAGCCCCTGGTGCGCGCCGTACTCGATGCTACTCGGTGACTCATTTAGAGGGCTGCGGTGAGAGCGGACGTTTAACGATCTTCGGGAAATAGTTCAAGCCTGTTGCAAGCGCCCACGCCGGAAATCGGCAAGGATTTCGCGGGCTGAGTTGTGCCCGGGCGCGCCTGTGACGCCACCGCCGGGATGCGTTCCGGAGCCGCACATGTACAGGCCCTTCAGCGGTCCGCGATAATCGCCGTGGCCGAGCATGGGGCGAGCAGAGAACAATTGATCCAAGCTCAGCGCGCCGTGAAAAATGTCCCCGCCAACCAGCCCGAACGTACGCTCAAGATCAAGCGGGCTCATGATCTGCCTGCCCACCACCGATGCCTTGAAGTTAGGCGCATGAGTGTTCACCAGATCGATCATGAGGTCCGCGACTTGTTGGCGGTGGTCGTCCCACGAGGCGCCGTTGGGCAGAACGGGCGCTACATGTTGGCAGAACAGACTCGCCACATGCTGTCGTGGAGGCGCGAGGCTGTCGTCCAGCGTCGATGGAATGAGCATCTCGACGATAGGCTGTTTCGACCAACCGTCCGATTTTGCGTCGAGGTACGCTTGGTCCATGTAAGCGAGGCTCGGGGCCATAATGATCCCGGATGTGTGATGCTCGGCGAGAGTGCGGCCCGGCAGTGCTTTGAAATCCGGCAACTCCGAAAGCGCCACGTTCATGCGAAACGTACCCGAACCGCAGCGCCAACGGTTCATACGCTCGCGAAAGTGCCTGTCGAGCGCCGACGGGTCGATCAGTTTGCCGTAGAGCAATTTCGGATTTAGATTCGACACAACGCTTCTCGCACGGAGCGCTTCACCGTTCTCCAGGACCACGCCGCAGGCGCGACCCGCCTCGACGATGACTTCACGCACCGGACATGACACTCGAATCTCGACGCCGCGCTCTGCAGCGGCCTTGGCCATTGCCTGGGAAATGGCGCCCATGCCGCCTATGGCATGACCCCAGGCGCCCTTCTTGCCGTTGACCTCGCCAAAGACGTGATGCAGAAGAACATAGGCCGAGCCCGCGGAGTACGGGCTTGCATAGTTACCGACGATGCCGTCGAAACCGTAGGCCGCCTTGATGGGGGCGCTCTCGAACCAGCCATCGAGATAGTCGCCGGCGGATTTCACGAACAAGTCCAGCAATTCACGCCGCATGGCCATGTCGAGCTTCGCGATCCTGTTGCCCAGACGTGCGCTACGGAGCAATTCGGGCAGCGCCTCGAGCCAGCTTCCGGCGGTCACATTCGGCGGCGTCTCCAGCACCAGATCACGCAGCACGTCGGCAATCACATCGAGGCTTTCACCGTAATCCGCCAAGCGCACGGCGTCTCGAGCGGAAAATTTGGCAACTTCCCGTTCGGTTTTGCCGGCCCCGATCTTCAAGTACCGGGTGTCATCCAGCGGTAAAAAATTCGACAGCTTGCGCTCTACCACTCGCAGTCCGTGCCGCGGAAGATCAAGGTCGCGGATGACCTTTGGGTTGAGCAGCGAGACGGTGTACGCCGCCACGGAATTACGAAAGCCCGGGTGAAACTCTTCGGTGACCGCCGCCCCGCCGACGACGCTGCGTCGTTCCAGAACCGTGACCTTGAGTCCGCCGGACGCCAGGTAGGCAGCGCATACCAAGCCGTTGTGACCGCCGCCGATGATGACTGCGTCGCGCAATGCTGAATCAGCCACGAGACAGTCTACTCTTGATACCGCCCCAGCCGGGCGCTGGAGCATGTTCCAATCGACTTTCGGGTAGAAGTTCGCGCATGCGGTGCGCGAAGCTGCGCAGCGACACTTCGTTTCGGCCAAGCGGCCCAGGACTGTAACTGCGGGATCCCATGCCGGTTTGCACACGCTCGATGAGCACTTTATCGTCGGCGCTTACCCGCCGATTGATGCGCCAGTTCAGGTATCGAGCCGCGCGCATTTCGCGGCGTCCGTCCGCGTGAGCATAGGCGATTTCGCGAATCAATGTTTCGGTCGGCGAGATCGGAATCAAGAAATCCAGCGTGTGGTAGTCGCCGGGATCCGGAATGTCGCTCGAATGACAGACGATTTGCCAGGAGCTGGCGAAGGCGCGCTCCTTCTCGGCTTCCAAGAAATCCGCATCGCGATAGATCCAGCCTGGAAGACTGATTCCGTCAAGGCTCGGCGTTGTTCCCGTGGAGGTGTCGGATGTGAGGGCGCGTTTTGCGTCATTGAGCGGTGAGCCTCCATTTGTCTTACTGAACGTTAGTATAACAAGGCTGGCAGCACCGTGCACCCGCCGGGAGGGCTAGGAGCCTTTACGCGGCGCCGACGCTACCGATTCCGGGGTCGCGCACTCGCTCTCAGCAACCTCGGGAAGGCGCCGTTGCACAGGGCGTTGACCCAGTCCTCACAGAGAGCGATGGCTTCGCGTGCTTTGAAGGTGGAGGCGCTCAAGCTCAACTCCACCCACAGCCCGTCCAGCAGGGCAGCCAGCGCGATCGCCGCCGGACGAAGTTTGAAGTTCGGTGCAGCACCGGACCGCGCGAGTTGCCCCAACAAGGATTCCAACGTGGAGCGATACTTACGGTAGGTTCGGTCGTGTACTTCGCGGATTTCCGGCGAGTGCGCCACCATGCTCCAGAACACCAGCCAAACGTTGAACAGCTGCGGGTCCAGCAGTTCAGGGGCAAAGGAGGCACGAAAAAATCCGCTGATTCTGGCGCGCGGCGAAGCCGCGCGATCGTCGGCTTGGCGACGGATGGAATCCTGAAGGGATAGCGCCAGCGTTTCGTAGGTTTCCGCCACCAACCCTGACTTGCTCGGAAAATGATGGTTGATCAAGCCGATGGAAACGCCCGCCGCTGCGCTGATGCGGCGAATCGATACCCCTTCATGACCGTACTCCTTGAGGCACCGCAATGTTGCTTCGACGAGCGCCTCGCGGCGCACCGCGGGAGTCTT
>Ga0209890_10001483_pt1 | contig 10655 bp, 9 predicted proteins | sample OrgsoiDNA2013049_FD_185799 | JGI IMG/M metagenome (GOLD analysis project Ga0209890, IMG submission 185799) | Permafrost soil microbial communities from the Arctic, to analyse light accelerated degradation of dissolved organic matter (DOM) -... | ecosystem: Environmental > Terrestrial > Soil >... | reverse complement strand
ATGACGGCGCCGTCGTGGAGGTGGCCACGGTGGGGAACGAGGGTATCGTCGGGGTGCCGCTGCTGCGCGGCGGCGCACTGACCTTCCGAGCCGTCTGCTCGGTGGCGGGATGGTGCGATCGCATGGATGCGCCGACCTTCCTCAGCGAGGTCGAGCGCGACGGCCCTTTCAGCGCCCTCGTGACCGACTACCTGCAGGCCCTCTTCGGCCAGATCTCGCAGGCGGCGGCGTGCAATCGGCTCCATTCCAACGAGGAGCGCCTCAGCCGCTGGCTGCTGATGAGTCAGGACCGCGTCCGCACCGACGAGTTCGCCATCACCCATGAGTACCTTGCCCACATGCTCGGCTCGCGGCGGGCCACCGTGAGTCGGTCCGCAGGAATCCTCCAGGCGGCGGGGCTGATCAAGTACCACAGGGGACGGGTCACCATCGTGGACCGGGCCGCCCTTGAAGCCACGGCGTGCGAGTGCTACGGCACGATCGAGAGGGCAATGGACGGCGTCGTGCAACGAGCGTTTCGGCGCTCTTCGTCAGGGGCCGTGCCGACGACCTGAGTGAGTGCAGTCGCCGACAGGCTGGCGTACGCCAGGTTTGCCTTATCTCGGCAAGCAGCGCCGTCAATGAGGGCGTCGCGGCAACCAGGACGCGCTCACGGGGCAGGTGTCGCCATGCGCAGTGCGGTTCGGCTGTCCGTGAGAGGTAATTCGGGAAGCGCCCTCGGCGACGGCTCGAACGTGAGGTCAACCGTGTCCATGACGAGCGCGGCCGCGGGCTGTCGGGCGACCGGTGAGATGGCACGGAGCAGCCAGCGAGGTACGTGACGGACCTTCCGCGAGCGTCCGGTGACATTCTGCAACTCGGCCACCAACTGGTTGAAGGTGAGGTTGTCCGGGCCGCCCACGTCGATGATCTGACCGCGCAGGTTGGGATCGATCACCGCGAGCTCGACCACGGCGGCGACATCGTGTACCGACACAAAGTTGATCGGGTTGTCGCCGCGGCCGAAGACGATCCCCTTGCCCAGGATCTCCGCCCACATCTCGACGAACGCAGTGGCGCGCACGATCGTCCACCGCGCTGTCGAGGCCCTGAGGTGTTGCTCGGCCGCGTGTTTGGCGCGGAACAGCTCCATCGGATGGCGCGCAGTCGCTCCGACGACGGAGAGCATGACGACGTCGGCACCGGCAGCCGCGGCCGCGTCCACCAGGTGCCTGTTGCCTTCATGGTCGACCGACGCGGGAGTGACATTTCCCGGCCCGGCAAAACCCTGGACAGCTGACACAACCGTGGTCACCCCGCGCATCGCGCGGTCGAGACTCGCGCGGTCTCGCACATCACCTACCACGACCTCGGCGACGTCGCCGAGGTGCTGGGCCCTGGTCACGTCGCGGGTGAGCACGCGCACGTCGAGGTGGCGGCGGGCAAGCCCACGCACGACCAGTGTGCCCAGCCGTCCGCTGCCCCCGGCGACGAGGATCACGCCGGAACCACCTGGGCACGAACCGCCTCGTCGACGGTGCCATCGCCCTCAATGACCGGCTCGAGGTAGAAGCGCGCCCACTCAGCCATGCCATCACGCACGCCAAAGATCACCACGCCGCGCATGTGATGTGCCGTGCCGTCCCGTCGGGTTCCCTGCATCTCCCACTCGGTCCACGCCGTGTTGCCGGCGACCGCCAGCCGCGTGACCTCGGCAGTCAGGTTGGCGACGAAGCCGAAGATCTGCTCCCAGTTGCGGCGCACCTGGGCACGCCCGCGGAAGCTCCGCGCCGGATGCAGGGGCGTCTCGTTCTGATAGTCGTCGGTGAAACACTCGACGAGCGCTTCGAGATCGTGCGTGTTGGCGGCATCCACCAGCCGGTTGACCATCTCCGCTGCCTGCTCCGCCATCGCTGACCTCCGCGTAAGAATTCGTTCCAGCATGCTAGAATCAAATCGTGACTATGGGCGCACCCGAACCTGTTGTCAAGCGCCGTGCGTACAACGCCAGGGGTCGTCGAGCGGCTGCCGCGGAGAGACATGCGGCGCTCATCGCCGCCGCGGAACGCCGGTTCCTCACCGTCGGGTACGGCGCGACCACCATCGCCGCCGTGGCGGCCGATGCGGGCGTCTCCGTGGACACAATCTACAAGTCGTTCGGCGGCAAGCCAGGGTTGGTTCGGGCCCTCTGGCAGAGAGTGCTCGAGGGCAGCGGCCCCGTGGCCGCGGAGCGGCGATCAGACCGCCTGCAGAAGGAGGAGCCGGATCCCCGCAAGATCATCCAGGGATGGGGCACCTTTAGCGCGGAAATCGCCCCGCGTGCCGCACGGATCCTCGTGCTGATCCACGCAGCAGCGGCCGCCGACCCCGAGATCCGCGCGTTGCAGGACGAGCTCGATGCGGGGCGCCTTCGTCGCATGACCACCAACGCACGCCGACTGCGCGCGCGCGGTCACATCCGCGCAGGAATCACACTCGCCCAAGTGACCGACGTCCTGTGGACGTACAGTTCTCCCGAGCTGTGCGAGCTGCTGGTCTTTCGCCGGGGTTGGTCGCCGGAACGGTACGGTCGCTTCATCGCGGAGGCGATGATCGCGGCACTCCTCTGACCAGAGTCGAGCGGTGACCGCCCGAGGCTGGCTGGTCGCTCGTCAAGAGGCACGATCCTCGTCGGGTCACCGCCCGACGTCCGGCCGCGTCATCAGTCGCGTCCAGAGGTCGCCGAGCCACTGCGCGAAGCGCTCATCTGACCAGCCGCGCTCGTTGATGAGGCGGTGCCACAGCGCGCCGTCACAGGTCGACCAGAGCACGTCGAGGCACTCATGCTCGCTGACCACCAGCTGCCCGGTCGCCGCGGCGTCGCGGGTCATCACGCCGTAGCCAGCGAGGCGCTGACGGCCAATCTCCTCGAGCATGGCCTCGGCAGCGGGTTCTGACCCGCTCGCCGCCTGCAGCGCCAGCGTGAAGGGCACGATGCGGTGCGCCGTCTCGGTGTAGAGGGCTGCTTGCATGTGGAAGCGGCGCGCCAGGTCGGGCTCCGCGCGGACGGCACGCACCTCGGGGCGCTCATGGTATGGCACGTCCTGGTCGTCGCCCCCGATGGTCACGTCCCATGCACGGTGGAGCAGGCCTGCCTTGGTGCCGAACGCCGCGTAGACCGTCTCCACCGACACGCCCGCGCTGCGCGCGACGTCGGCCATGGTGGTGCGCCCGTAGCCCTGCGCGATGAAGAGGTCGTGGGCGGCTCGCAGGACGGCCTGCTGCGTCTCGCGAGCCTGGGCACGCCGTCGGGAGGAGTCGTAGGCACGCGCCGGCTTGACGGCACGGTCACTTATGGCTACAGTCCACCGGTATTGAATACCAACCACATGGAGTGATTATCTCATGACCACCACAGGAACGTTCGACTGGACCGCAGTGGCATCGGGCTGGGACGCGCATCGCGGTCACGTGGAAGGGATGAAGGAGGAGCTCTCCCGGCGGCTGCTCGCCCAGCTCGACCTCCAGCCCGGCGACCGGGTCCTCGAGCTCGGTGCCGGCACCGGTGAGTTGGCGCGCCAGCTGGCGGCGGCAGTCGGGCCGGAGGGCCACGTCGTCGCCAGTGACGTGGCCCAGGGGATGGTCGAGCTCCAGCGCAAAACCCTGGCGGGGCTCGACAACGCCGAGGTCGCCCAGCTCGACGCCTTCGACACCGGCCGAGAGGCGGGAACATTCGACGCCGTCGTCTTCCGCATGGGCCTGATGCTGGTCGACGATCCCCCGCGGGTGCTGCGCGAGTGCCACCGCCTGCTGGCCGAGGGTGGCCGCCTCGCGGTCGCGGTGTGGGCGGGGCCGGAGCACAACCCCTGGATGACGTGTGTCGGCATGGCGGCGATGATGCACGGCCTGGTCAGCGGCGGCCCCCCCACGGGCCCCGGCGGCATGTTCTCTCTGGCCGATCCCGCAGTCCTCGAGCGGGTGGTGGCCGATGCCGGCTTCACCGACGTGGTCGTACGCGACGTGTCTACGCCGTCCAGGTTCGCGTCCGCCGACGAGCACTTCGACACCGTCATCGCACTGGCCGGCCCGCTGTCGGCAGCCATCGCGGCGGCGTCAGAGGACACCCGGGCCGCCGTGCGCAAGACGGCGGCCGGCCTCGCCGCGGTCCACCGCACCGCCAACGGTATCGAGCTGGCCGGGCGCGCCCTGGTCGTCACCGCGAAGAGGTAGCGTCGCGCCACAGCTGGATGACGCCGCCTCGGGCAGCTCGTATGAGCGGCGCTGAGCCGTTGGTTGGGGCCTGATGCCACCTTCGTCGACCTTGCGGTGGGCCGAGCCGGCCCCGCGCCTGGTGACGCCGCTCGCCTAGCATGAACCCATGCTGACGGAGCTTGGTATGAGTGAGCGCCTTGATCGGATCACCGACCGGCGCCGTATCGCAATTCTTCCGATTCGCGGCGTCATCGGCGGCGCGGTGCGCACCGACGATCTGCTGCGCACCCTGGGCGCGGCGCGACGCAATCCTCGCGTGCGAGCGGTACTGCTGGAAATCGATTCGCCTGGTGGCGGAGCTACCGCTTCGGAGGCTCTGTACGTCGCGGTGAAGCGCGTCGCGGCGGTGAAGCCGGTGGTCGCCTGGATCCGTGGCACCGGCGCCTCCGGGGCGTACTTCCTCGCGTGTGGCGCGACACGCATTCTTTCGTTTCCCAGCGCGATTGTCGGTTCGATCGGTGTCATCAGCATCCGTCCCATTGCCGTCGAAGCACTGCAGCGGCTCGGGACTCGCATCGCCGTCACCAAGACCGGAAAGTACAAAGATCTGGGCGCGCCGTGGCGTGAAGTCACCGACGAGGACGCGGCGAAGGAACGTGAACTTGTCGATGCCATCTTCCGGCGCTTCGTCAGTACGGTACGCGCCGCGCGCGGTCTCGACGACGCCGCTGTGGCGCGCGTCACCACCGGCGAGGTCTGGCTGGGAGTCCAGGCGGTGGACCTCAAGCTGGTCGACGGTCTCTCCGAGCACGAGGACGCTGCGCTCGAAGTCGCTCAGGATCTCGCCGGATTACCGCATCGTCACGCGCTGCGATTGGGCCCGCGGCGCACGCTGCTACAGCGCTTGGGCGTGCCGGGCGCCGGCATGGGACCGCCCGGCGAGCGTTGGGTGATCGAACTCGAAGGGTGGTTGCGCGTCCCCCGCATGCGCGCGTAAAAAAGGCGGACACGACGTTAGATGGACATATGATGTTAGCGCGCCGCTACAACAATTTGATACACCGTTCTGCTAGGATGTCTGGATCCCAGGACCGAGGCGAGAGCCGCAAGGCGCCGGTCGGGGCGCCCCCTCCGGGTTGGCCAGCCAGTGCCTCAGCACCCTTCTTCGGCCCTCCAAACGCGCACTCATCCGTTGGAGGAAGCATCCATGGCCGTTGCCACCCCACTCGCCCAGAACACTCGACACTTCACTTCGTCGACGCGCGCGCTGCTCATCGATGGCAAGTTCGAGCAAGCTGCGAGCGGCAAGACCTTCGACACCGTTAATCCAGCCACCGGTGAGGCGCTCGCGCGCGTCGCAGAGGGCGACGCCTCGGACATCGATCGCGCGGTGCGAGCTGCTCGCCGCGCGTTCGACGACGGCCCGTGGAGCCGGATGAACCCCTCCGAGCGAGGCCGCATCCTGCATCGCATCGGTGACCTGATCATGGAGAACGCCGACGAGCTCGCGGAGCTCGACTGCCTGGACAACGGCAAGCCGCTGAGCGTTGCCCGAGCAGCTGACGTCCCACTCGCCGCCGACCTGTTCTGGTACATGGCGGGCTGGGCGACCAAGCTCAACGGGGGCACCATCAACCCGTCCGTGCCCTACCTTCCCGGCGCCGAGTTTCATGCGTACTCGTTGCGCGAGCCCGTCGGCGTGGTCGGCCAGATCATCCCGTGGAACTTCCCGCTGCTGATGGCGGCGTGGAAGCTTGGGCCCGCATTGGCCACCGGCTGCACCGTGGTTCTCAAGCCGGCCGAGCAGACGCCGCTGTCTGCTGTGCGATTGGGCGAACTCATGCTCGAGGCCGGTCTCCCCGACGGCGTCGTCAATATCGTGACGGGGTTCGGTGAGACGGCCGGCGCAGCGCTCGCGGCTCATCCGGGTGTCGACAAGATCGCCTTCACCGGTTCTACCGAAGTCGGCAAACTGATCGCCAAGGCCGCCACAGGCAACCTCAAGAAGGTGTCGCTGGAGCTCGGTGGCAAGTCCCCGAACATCGTCTTCTCAGACGCGGACATCGAGTCGGCCATCGCCGGCGCGGCGCAGGGGATCTTCTTCAACCAGGGCGAGGTGTGCTGCGCGGGCACCCGCCTGTATGTCCAGCAGGATCGCTTCGATGAGGTTGTCGAGGGTGTCGTTCAGGCGGCCAAGAAGATCAAGGTCGGGCCCGGCATGGATCCGGGCACGGAGATGGGTCCGCTCGTCTCCAGCGAGCAGTTCGAGCGCGTCACCGGGTACCTGGCCACGGGCAGGGAGGCCGGAAACCGCGCGCTCACCGGCGGGCATGCAATCGACGGTCCCGGGTACTTCGTGGAACCCACCGTCCTGGTTGACACCAAGCCCGAGGACGTCGTCGTTCGCGAGGAGATTTTTGGCCCTGTACTCGTCGCGCTGCCGTTCAGCGACGTCGATGACCTCGCGCGTCAGGCCAACGACTCCCCGTACGGCCTGGCCGCGGGCGTGTGGACCAGGGACATCTCGAAGGCCCACAAACTCGCGAAGCGCATCAGGGCGGGCACGGTCTGGGTCAACACCTACAACGTGTACAGCGCGGAGCTGCCGTTCGGCGGCTTCAAGCAGAGCGGCTGGGGCCGCGAGATGGGCGAGGAAGTCCTCTCCAACTACCTCGAGACCAAGTCGGTGATTGTCCAGCTCTAGTTGGTTGCCGCCACACGTCGTCGTCGGCCGGAGAACCGACGGCGACAAGGCGGTGGCCGAGGGACCGTCGGCACATGGGTCCTCTGACCAAAGGCCATGGCCTCGCCGCCGCCGCTCCGGCTTACTGAAACCGCCCGATACCGGGTGTCCGCCGACCCATTCGTTTAAGGAGCGACGCCATGAAAGCAGCCGTTGTGCATCAGTTCAAGCAGCCACTCGTCCTCGAGGACCGGCCCATCCCGACACCAGGCCCCGGCGAGGTGGTTGTGCGTCTCGAGGCTTCGGGTCTCTGCCACACCGACATCCATGCCGCTCATGGCGACTGGCCGGTCAAGCCGACACTTCCGTTTGTCCCGGGCCATGAGGGCGTCGGCATTGTCACCGCGGTCGGGGCAGGCGTGACGCGGGTCCGCGAGGGCGATCGTGTGGCTCTCCCCTGGCTCGGATACGCCTGCGGGACGTGCGAATACTGCGTCTCCGGGTGGGAGACGCTCTGCAAGGAGCAGCAGAACACGGGCTACTCCATCGACGGATGCTATGCCGAATACGCGAAGGCGTCGGCCGACTACATCGGCATCGTGCCTCCCGGCGTGGATCCCTTCGACGCGGCCCCCTTGAGTTGCGCCGGCGTGACGACGTACAAGGCGGTCAAGGTCTCGGGGGCGCGCTCCTCCGATCTCGTTGCCATCTTCGGCATCGGTGGCCTGGGACACCTCGCGCTGCAGTACGCGAAGATCGCCGGCGCCACGGTGGTGGCGGTTGACATCTCTGCCGACAAGCTGGCCATGGCCAAGCGCCTCGGCGCCGACTACACGGTCAACGCCGCGGAGGAGGACCCGGCACAGGCAATCCAGCGCCTCGGAGGTGCTCACGCAGCCATCGCGCTCGCGGTCGCACCGCAAGCGTTCGAGCAGGCGTTCGGCTCGCTGCGTCGCAACGGCACTCTTGTGTTCGTCGCTCTTCCCGCTGACAACACCGTGAGCCTCCCGATTTTCGAGACGGTCCTCCAGGGCATCACCGTGGTTGGCTCGATCGTCGGCACGCGGAAGGATCTCGATGAGGTCTTCGAGCTCCACGCCCGCGGGCGGACCACTGTCATCCGTGAAACGCGCCAGCTCAGCACCGTCAACGAGTCGATCGACGATGTGCTCCGGGGTCGTGTCTCGGGGCGGATCGTCTTCGATGTTCGGGGTTCGTCCGCAGAGCCAGTCCGCCAAGTGCAGGAGGTCGGTGCCCTCGCGTAGCTACGACTTGGATGCAGCCGCCGGGGACGGGCGGCTGCATCGGCCGCCCTGAACTGCGGCCCTGGGCCGCGCTGCCTATATCCGAAACCTCGGAGCCGCGATCAGCGCCGATCATCGCGTCCTCAAACCTGCGGGTTGGTTCGTGTTCGTGATCGGTCATTCGCGCTTCATGGCAGGGCCCCCCGATCATCGGCCGCGCTCACCCCCAGGAGATTCAATATCCCTTGCCGAGGGACGCAGCTGGGCTCGTGCTTCGCGACGATGTCCACGGACAGATATCGGAACCTGCGCGAGGGCCACCAGGAGTCCTGATGATCGCGTGGCGCCAGACGGGTCGCCGGATCGCACGAGCCTCGCCCAGGCGAGGCTGCTCTCACGAGAACCGTTTGACCGATCGACTATCCCCGAAAACGATAGCCGATAAGTGACAACGCTACGCTCGCCCTCCGACTGTCAGTGGTACGGCGCTCAGGAACGCTCCGGTGGTCACGGCTGGCTGCCGCCAGAACCACGCGGAGCCGCGCCCCGGCTGACAGCAGCAACCTACGACGCCGACCGCGCGAACAGCGCCGCGGCTCTTATGCGAACGTCTCACGTATGGCGGGGAGATCAGACATGGTCGAGGGTCACCGATGTTCGGCAAACAGCGCGCTACCCGTCCCGGCGGTCACCGAGCTGAATCGGCGTCTACTGCTCCACTCGGAACAAGACCCACTCTCCGGGAACGCCCTTCAAAGAGTGGGCGCCAAGATCGATGAACCGAATCCCAGATCCGGCCACGAGATCCTTCACCGTTCTGGAGACACGCACTTCGCTTGGTCCCGCTCCCGCCGCGACGCGAGCGGCGATATGCACCGCAATGCCGGCCAGGTCAGCACCCATCAACTCGCATTCACCCGTATGCAAGCCCGCCCTGATCTCAATCCCGAGCGACCGCACCGCCGCAGCGACGGCTTGCGCACAACGAATCGCCCGCGCGGGGCCATCGAACCTGGCCATGAAGCCGTCACCAGCGGTGTCGACCTCGATACCGCGATGGATCGCCAGCTCACGTCGCACCAGTGCGTGGTGAGCCTCCAGCAGGTCTCTCCAAGCCCGATCGCCAAGCGTCGCCGCGCGGTCGGTGGATCCCACGATGTCAGTGAAGAGAACAGTCGCCAGTATCCGATCGGTGTCGGGTGCCTGATGCGCGCCGGTGAGGAACTCCTCGATCTCGTTGGTAATCGCGTCGTAGTCGCCGAGGAACGGGATATGGTCATCGCCAGGTAGCTCGACGAACCTCGCTCCCGGTATCCGCTCGGCGACGGCACGCCCCTGGGCGACGTCTGAGATACGGTCGCCGGTGCGGTGGATCACGAGCGACGGAGCTTGAATGTGAGGCAAGACCTGCCGAACATCGACAGAGGTGAGGATTTCAGCCAGCTCGCGCCAGGCACCCGGCGACGCGCCGAGGCGCTCGAAGCGCGCCCACCAGTGCTTGAACCGTTCGTCGTGGCTCGGCCCCTGGAGGTCGAGGTTCTCTCCAGTACCCATCTCCCGGGTGAACCGCTCAAAGAACAGCAGTTGTTCTTCCTCGCTCCGGCCGTAGGGCCAGTCAGGCGCGCGTAGCGTCTTCGCAAAGGGCGCGTACAGGATGAGCGCTCGGGCGCGCTCCGGGTAGGTCGCGGCAAAGAGCAGCGTCATCGCGCCTCCGCGCGCGCCGCCGAAGATCGCCGCCGTATCCGAGCCGGCGGCATCCATGACGGCCCGGACATCGTCCATCTGCAACTCGAGGACTGGCGGTTCAGGACCCCGATCGGAGAGCCCGACCCCCCGCATATCGAACAGGATGAGCCTCGAGAATGACGCCAGGCGGTTGAGGTAGCGCGCCCATGCGGGCCACTCCCACATGATTTCGAGGTTGGACCAGATCCCTGGCGTGTACACGAGGTCGATAGGTCCGTCGCCGACGACCTGGTAAGCGATGTGCACGCCCTCGTGGACGGCATAGTTGATTGGCTTGTCCATCGGCGAAGGCTACCGCCGCTGAGGTGAGGCCGAGCTCTTTCGGGGATCGCTCTCGCCCTCCGTGATGTCGGCAGGCTCCTGTAGGGTTCTGAGCGACCCCTCAACCTCAGCGGAGCATCGCTGTCATGAAGCTCGGCCTTCACGTCTCCGACTACACGTGGTCGGGCGGCCCAGCGTGCCTGGGCGCCAACCTGGCCACCGTCGCCGAGGCGGCCGAGGCGGCCGGCTTCGACCGCCTCAGCGTGATGGACCACTTCTTCCAGATCCAGATGATCGGTCCGCCCGAGCGCGAGATGCTGGAGGCGTACACCACCCTCGGCTACGTCGCGGCCAGGACCTCGGCGATCAAGCTGCTCACGGTGGTGACTGGCGTGATCTACCGGCAGCCGGGCCTGCTCGCCAAGGCGGTGAGCACTCTCGACGTCCTCAGTGGCGGGCGCGCCATGCTCGGCATCGGCGCCGCTTGGAACGAAGAGGAGGCGCGCGGCCTGGGCTTCCCATTCCCGCCGCTTGCTGAGCGGTTCGAGCGG
>Ga0209890_10001482_pt1 | contig 10656 bp, 11 predicted proteins | sample OrgsoiDNA2013049_FD_185799 | JGI IMG/M metagenome (GOLD analysis project Ga0209890, IMG submission 185799) | Permafrost soil microbial communities from the Arctic, to analyse light accelerated degradation of dissolved organic matter (DOM) -... | ecosystem: Environmental > Terrestrial > Soil >... | reverse complement strand
GTGAGCTGCATTGACGTTACGATCATGGACCGCTCCGCACACAGTGCACTGCCATCCTCTTATTCCAAGATCTTTCCGGCCTTTGGGGCCGGCGCGGCTATTACACTCGCTGCAGGTGCTGTGCGTGTCGCTAGCCCTCGCCGGCCTGAAGGCCAGCGTCTCTCGCGAGGAAATAGGATGAGGCGGCGGGCTCTCGGACTCCTTATGCTCGCGGGCTTGAGCGCCGGCAGCGCCGCTCCCGTCGCAAGCGATCTCGACACGGTGATGAGCCTGCTCGCGATGCGCCGGCACGGGCGGGTCGAGTTTGTCGAGCAGAAGTTCCTGGCCATACTCAGCCGCCCGGTCGAATCATCGGGCGAGTTGCTCTACGACGCACCGGATCGTTTGGAGAAGCGCACTCTGCTGCCGCGGGCAGAGACGCTGGTGCTCGCCGGCTCCAAATTGACGATGCAGCGCGGCGGCCATGCACGCGTGTTGGATTTGCGCCGGTACCCGCAGATTCAGCCGTTCGTCGAAAGTATCCGCGCCACCCTGGCGGGCGATCGAGGCGCGCTCGAGCAGGTTTTTCATGTGGAATTTGCCGGTAACGTGCGGCGCTGGAGCCTGACTCTCACTCCGTTGGACCGTCAATTGTCGCGGGCCGTCAAGCAAGTTGAGATCGACGGGTCGCAAGACCAATTGCTGAGGGTTGAAATTCGCCAGACCGATGGTGATCGCTCACTGATGACCTTGCGCTCACCCGCGACGCCATGAACCGGCGGCGCTTGGCGGCAGCGGCACTCTGGGTCTGCTGCGTCGCTGTGGCGTCCGTCATCGTGGCGCGCGCCCGCTATGTCACCGACTTGTCGGCGTTTTTGCCCGCAAAGCCTACCCCCACGCAACAGTTGCTGGTGGACCAGCTGCGCGACGGTCCTGCCTCGCGGCTGATTCTGATTGCCCTCGAGCGGGGCGATGCCCGCGCCCGCGCCCAAGTGTCCGTCGCCATCGCGTCGCGCCTGCGTCGCGACCCGCAATTCTCGAGCGTCAACAATGGCGAGCCGGTGACGGCACAGCGCGATCGCGAGTTTCTGTTTCAACATCGCTATCTGTTGAGCGACAGAGTGACAGCAGCGCGCTTTGCACCCGCGGGGCTGCATGACGCGATAGGGGAGACGATCGACGATCTGGCATCGCCCGCGGGACTATTGCTCAAATCGCTGCTGCCGAACGACCCCACGGGCGAGATGCTGCACATCATCGACCAACTGCAGCGCACACCTCTGCCGACGACGAGCGAGGGGGTCTGGGCTTCGCCCGACGGTGCGCGCGCCCTAATGGTGGCGCAAACGGCCGCCAGCGGCTCCGATACCGACGCGCAAGGTAGTGCCATCGAGGCCATCCGCGCCGCGTTCGCGGCCGCGGTGCGTGAATCGTCCGCACCCGGCGCGCACGCCGTGCAGTTGAAATTGAGCGGACCCGGCGTGTTTGCCGTCGGCGCGCGCGCCAAGATCGAACACGCCGCCGTACGGCTGTCGATCGCCAGCAGCATCCTCGTCGTGACGCTGTTGTTTGCCGTCTATCGCTCCTTGCCTGCGCTCGCACTGGGTCTCGCGCCCGTGGCGAGCGGCGCGGTGATCGGAATCGCCGCCGTCGCACTGGGTTTCGGCGCCGTTCATGGCATTACCTTGGGGTTTGGCATCACCTTGATCGGCGAGTCGGTGGATTATTCGATTTATTTCTTCGTTCAGTCGCGGCGCGTGCCGCAAAACGAAGCGGCCGGCCCCAACTGGCAACAAACGTGGTGGCCCACGATCCGCTTAGGGATGCTGACTTCGGTGTGCGGCTTCGCCTCGCTTCTGCCGTCCGGTTTTCCCGGCCTCGCGCAGCTCGGCCTGTACTCGGTCAGCGGATTGGTGGCGGCTGCGCTGGTGACGCGGTATGTGTTGCCGGCGCTGCTGCCGCACGGATTCGCCATTCATGATGTCACGCCGCTGGGTGCCGGGGTCGCGCGCCTGCTCTGCCGGTCACGGCAACTTCGGGGCTGGCAGCTCGCGGCCATGAGCCTCGCGCTTGCGGGGCTGGCGCTCACCGTACTGCAGCGCCACCAAGATTCGCTATGGAATCGTGAACTCGCGGCGTTGAGCCCAATCTCAGCAGCAGATCAAGACTACGATGCCATGCTGCGCAGCGACCTGGGCGCCGCCGACGTACGCACGCTCCTGATCGTCTCCGCCCCCACGCTCGATTCGGCGCTTGGACTAGCCGAGCGTGCGGCCGAGGTTCTAGGGCCGTTGGTGGACTCCCACGTCATCGGCGGTTTCGACAGTCCGGCGAATTACCTGCCTAGCGCGGCGACGCAGGAGGCACGCCGCGCGAGTTTGCCCGGCACGACGCAACTACGGCAGAACTTACGGCAAGCCACAGCGGGTCTGGCACTCAGCAGCGAGCGGCTGCAGGCTTTTTTGCGCGACGCCGAAGCTGCGCGCAGCTCGCCGCCGATCACGGCGCAAGATCTGCAAGGAACGTCGCTGCGCACCGGCTTCGATGCCTTGATCCTGCACCAAAAGGATCGATGGAATGCACTCCTGCCGCTGCACGCATTGCCTAAGGCACAGACGATCGACACCGCCCGGGTGGCGGCGGCGCTGCAGCGTGCAAAGCTCACCGAGGCTCGAGTTCTCGACCTCAAGCTCGAGTCCGACGACCTGTATGCCGGCTACTTGGCCGAAGCGATTCATTTGTCGCTGGCGGGCATCCTGGCGATCGTCGTGCTGCTGTTGATTGCGCTGCGCTCACCCCTGCGGGTCATGCGCGTATTGGCGCCGCTGTTTCTGGCCGTGCTTACGGTGGCAGCGGGTCTCGCCTTGAGCGGGGCGCAACTCACCATTTTGCACTTGGTGGGCATGCTGCTCATCGTTGCGGTGGGCTCGAACTACGCCTTGTTTTTTGACAGGCAGGCCAGCGTGCATGAGGCGGCCGGTGAATCGCTGACCCTCGCATCGCTGGTCATCGCCAACGCGAGCACCGTGATCGGCTTCGGCCTACTGTCCTTCTCGCAAGTTCCGGTGCTGGTGGCACTCGGCACGACGGTCGCACCGGGCGCATTTCTGGCATTGCTGTTCGCCGCGGTGTTATCGCGTGCGTAGCGTATCCGTGCCCGCAAGCGCTTCGGTGGTGGCGCCGGCGCGCATGGTCTGGTTGCCCGGCGCCTACCAGACCGCGCAGGATTTCCTGGCTGCCGGCTTCGCGGAGGTCGCGCGCAGGCGGCAGGCCGTCCTCGACCTCGTATTCGTCGACATGGAATTCGCATCCTTGGGCGATCGCGCCGCGCTGCGGCTATTGCGGGCCGACATCGTGCAGCCTGCGCGCGCCGCCGGTGTTGCGATCTGGCTGGGTGGAATTTCGCTGGGCGGCCTGATTGCGCTGGATTACGCGGCCTCGTTTCCCAGCGAAATCGACGGACTGTGCCTGCTCGCTCCCTATCTGGGCAACCGGATCCTGATCACCGAAATCGCCCGCGCGCCGGGACTTAAGGCATGGCAACCGGGTGAACTTGCGGAAACCTGCGAAGAACGCCGAATATGGCGCTATATCAAGAGCCGTGGCACCGATTCGCGGCCGTTGTACCTGGGATTCGGGCGGCAGGATCGCTTTTCGGCGGCGCATGAGCTGTTGGCGGCAACGTTGCCGGCCGATTCGGTCGATGTGATCGACGGCGGCCACGAGTGGCCCACCTGGGTCCGGCTATGGGAGAATTTTTTGGAGTCACGCTTCACATGAGCCGGCGAGAAGGCGCGCGCCAAGCCGGCGTGCCGCAGCGTTGGTCGCCGTCGCCGTTATTGTACGCGTCCGCGGCCGTGCATTTGGGCGCGGCAACGGCGATGCTGGTGCGTCCTCGTGAGTGGCCGTGGGCACTCGGGGCCGTGGCCCTGAACCACGGTGTCCTCGCCGCGGCCGGACTCTGGCCACGCAGCCAGTTGCTGGGACCGAACTGGACCCGCTTGCCGGCGCAAAACGGCATATCGGGACGGGTCGCCATCACCATCGACGACGGGCCGGATCCCGCCGTCACCCCGCAAGTGTTGGCGCAGCTGGCCGAGCACCGCGCGCAAGCGACCTTCTTTTGCGTAGGCGCTCGCGTCGAGAGCTACGCCGACCTGGCGCGCGAAATCGTGAGTCGCGGCCATCACGTCGAGAATCACAGCCATCGACACCGGCACAATTTTTCCTTGCTGGGCCCGCGCGGAATCGCTGCGGAGATTTTGCGCGCCCAAGACAGCATCCTGCGAGTGACCGGCAGCAGCCCACGGTTTTTTCGCGCGCCCGCGGGACTGCGCAATCCTTTTCTCGACCCCGTATTGACTCGCCTGCAGTTGCGCCTCGCCAGTTGGACGCGCCGCGGCTTCGACACCGTCACCGCGAATGCAGATGCCGTCTACCGGCGTTTGGCGAATTCGCTGCAAGACGGCGATATCTTGTTGCTGCACGATGGCAACGCCGCGCGCAGCCGCGGCGGCAAACCGGTGATCCTGGATGTTCTGCCCCGGCTGCTCGAGACCATGGCGCTGCACCGGCTGCAGCCGGTGACCCTCCGCTCGGCGTTATCGCCCGCGACCGGATCATGAGTGCCGCGCGCGAACTCGTGAACAGCGCCAGCAAGCCGTACCGTGCCTGCGGCCGCTTCGCCTATCACTTCGCGCGCGGCAAGCTCAGGCAGGATCCGGTTTTCGCTGCCATTCTATCGCGCGGGCTTCTGTCGGGCCGCGCCCGCATTCTCGATCTCGGCTGCGGCCAGGGATTGTTGGCGGCATGGCTGCTCGCGGCCGGCAGCCATGCCGAAATCCGCGGCATCGAACTCGTGCGCCGCTATGCCCTGCGGGCGCGGCGGGCATTGGGCGGGCAGGCCGAGTTCGTGATCGGCGATGTGCGCGGCACGGATTTCGGCCGCGCCGACGGCGTGGTGATTCTCGACGTACTGCATTACCTTGAATACGCTGAGCAACGTGGCATTCTCGAGCGGGCACGCGGGGCGCTGATCGGCGACGGCGTGCTGTTGCTTCGCGTCGGCGATGCCGGCAGCGGATGGGGCTTCAAAATAGGCAAATGGATGGACCAAATGACATTGCTGATGACAGGCCGGGGATTCAGGCAGCTGTATTGCCGCTCGGCCGCGGAATGGCGGCAATTGCTGACGGCCGCCGGCTTCGACAGCGAGACCGTCCCGATGAGCGCGGGAACTCCGTTTGCCAATGTGCTGATGATTGCGAGGCCGCGGTGAGGCCGCTGCTTCTGCGCAATTTCACGGCGACCAGCTGCATCGGCAAGGGCGTTGCGGCGACCTTGGAGAGCCTGCTCGAACAGCGCAGCGGCCTCGCCAGCTGCAAATTCGAGACCGTGGATATCCACACTCACATCGGCGAAGTAGCCGGCGTGGACGAGGAACGGCTGCCGGATAATTTGCGCACCTTCGACTGCCGCAACAACAGGCTGGCCGAGCTGGCCCTCAAGCAGGATGGCTTCTACGAGGCTGTGCAGCAGGCGGCCTCGCGTATCGGCCGGCGCCGCGTGGGGGTATTCCTCGGAACCAGCACGGCAGGTATTCTGCAGACCGAGCTCGCCTATCGGGAGCGCGATCCGGTCAGTGGAGCGTTGCCCGCGAGCTTCGAGTACGGCTCGACCCACAACTCGTTTTCGGTGGCTGATTACCTGCGTCGGCGCTGCCGGTTGGAAGGGCCCGCCGTTGCGGTTTCCTGCGCATGCGCTTCCAGCGCCAAGGCATTCGGCTCGGCGCGGCGCATGCTCGAGGCGGGACTCATCGATGCGGCCCTGGTGGGCGGAGTGGATTCACTGTGCCTCACCACACTGTATGGTTTCCACTCACTGCAGCTTTCGTCGCCTGCGCCCTGCCGCCCGTTCGACGTCGCGCGCGACGGTATCTCCATCGGCGAGGCAGCGGCATTCGCGTTTCTTGAACGCGCACCGGACGACCTGGACGGCGACTCGGTGCTGCTGCTCGGGATCGGCGAATCGAGCGACGCCTACCACATGTCGGCGCCGCACCCCGAGGGCCTCGGCGCGCGCCGCGCGATGCAAGCCGCGCTGGCATCCGCCGCGCTAGAGCCCGGCGACATCGACTACATCAATCTGCACGGTACCGGAACGCCCAGCAACGATCGGTCCGAGAGCCAGGCGGTCACCGGCGTATTCGGCCCGACCACCCCCTGCAGTTCGACCAAGGGCGCGACGGGTCATACCCTGGGCGCGGCCGGCGCGCTCGAGGCGGTCATCAGCGCCCTTGCCGTCAAGAATGGGTTCATGCCGGGCGGGATTCACACGAGCACCATCGATCCGACGCTCACGGCACACTATATCAGGGACAATCGCCGCGCTCCGCTCGCGCACGTGCTGTCCAATTCATTTGGATTCGGCGGCACGAATTGCAGCCTGATATTTGGTCGAGCAGGATGAGGATTTCGGCTTACCTCGGCGGCCTCGGAGTCCTGGGGCCCGGCCTCGCGAATTGGCCGGAGGCCGCGGCCGTGCTGTCGGGTCAAGCGGCCTACCGGCCGGCGGCCACGGTGCTGCCCATGCCGGTGATTCTCGCGGCCGCCGAGCGCCGGCGCGTCGGCCGCGTCGTCAAGCTGGCGTTGGGCGTCGCGCTCGAAGCCACGTCGCAGGCCGGCGAGGATCCTTCGGAACTGGCCAGCGTGTTCTCTTCTTCCGGCGGCGACGGACACAATTGTCATGAACTCTGCCAGGCCCTGTCGCTCGCAGGCCGCGAGATATCGCCGACGCGCTTCGCCAACTCGGTGCACAACGCGGCCGCAGGTTATTGGAGCATCGGCACGGGCGCCATGGCCGAATCGAATGTCTTGTGCGCATTCGACGCGAGCTTCTCCGCGGGTCTCTTGGACGCGATGACTCAGGTCGCAGTCGACGAATTGCCCGTTCTCCTGGTCGCCTACGACAGCGAATATCCGCAGCCGCTGCACGCCAAGCGCCCCATCCCCGACGCCTTCGGTGTCGCGCTCGTATTGACGCCGGAACGACGCGCCTCGTCGCTGGCGCGCTTGGACGCCGCGCTCAGCGACTTGGGCGCAGATCGATTCGAGGAGCCGGCCTTCGAGGCACTGCGCACGTCGTTCCCGGCGGCGCGGTCGCTGCCGTTGCTGCGCCTGCTCGCATCGCGAAACAGCGGCAGCGCGATTCTCGAGTATCTCGACGTATCACGATTGCAAGTTGAGGTCGAACCATGCGCCTAGACCGTTCCTGGATCGAACGCAACATTCCCCACCATGGCCGCATGTGCCTGCTCGATGAGGTCATCGAATGGGATGCACGGCATATCCGCTGCCGCAGCGGCACTCACCGCTCGCCCAGTCATCCGCTGCGCTCCCGAAACCGCTTAAGTGTAGCCTGCGGGATAGAGTACGCGGCGCAGTCGATGGCCGTGCACGGCGCGCTATCGCAGGGCACCGGTGGCAGTGGTGCCCCCGCCGCGAGATCCGAAGTCGGCTTTCTCGCAGGGCTGCGGGATGTAGTGTTGCACGTGGCGCGGCTCGACGACATCGAAGCCGATCTCTACTCTGAAGCCGCACTGATTGCCGGGGATCACGGCAGCGCGCTGTACGAATTTGTGTTGACGTCCGAGGCGCGCCGGCTCTTGAGCGGTCGCGCGACCGTGGTATTCGACGCCAACAAACGGTTCACCCTGTAGCATCATGAGCAAGACGGCGACTCGGGCTTTGGTGACGGGCGGCAGCGGCGGCATCGGCGCGGCCATCTGCCGGCGCTTGGGGAAGGCCGGCCATTTCGTGTATGTCCATGCGCATCGCGGCACCGCGGCCGCGGAAACGATTGTCAGCGCGATCGTGACCGCCGGCGGCCGCGCGGCCGCGGTTCAATTTGACCTGACCGATGCGGCTGCGACGCGCACGGCGGTGGAGACGCTGCTGGAGGACGGGCCGGTGCAAGTTTTGGTGAACAATGCCGGCATCCATGACGACGCCGCATTCCCGGGAATGAGCTCCGCACAATGGCACCGCGTCGTCGACCTGTCGGTCAATGGATTCTATAACGTGACGCAGCCGCTGATGCTGCCGATGATTCGCACGCGCTGGGGCCGGATCATCAACCTATCATCGGTGGCGGCGCTTACCGGCAATCGCGGCCAAGTGAACTATGCGGCGGCCAAGGGGGCGCTGAACGCCGCGACCAGGGCGTTGAGTCTGGAAGTGGCGAGCCGCGGCATTACCGTCAACGCGGTGGCGCCGGGCATAATTTCGACCGGCATGGGCGATGCCGTCTTCGATGCCGCCACCATCGCCGCCATCGTGCCGATGAAGCGCGCCGGGACCGCAGAAGAGGTTGCGGGATTGGTGGGCTTTCTCGCCTCCGACGAAGCCGCGTACATCACCGGCCAGGTCATTTCCATCAATGGCGGAATGATCTAAGCCGTTTCAGGCATAGGCGTCGACGGCGCCGTTCGAGGCGCGCGGAATCGAACTTAAGGTTGATTGCACCGCGGTGGTGGATGGGCTGCGGTTCGCGGAGGGCGTCCATTCGTAGGGCTGAGAATGCGTGGAGCGCTCCTGAAAGGAACGCTGCGAAATATCCACGCTCACTTGGGCGAATCCTTGAGCCCCGAGCATTTCGCGAAGTTTCGGCGAGCTCGACTCCAACGCATCGCGGGTCAAGGCGCTGTGACTGATGAGCCAGACCTGCGCATGATCGCCCTGCACCGCGATCCGCACCTCGATGGGCCCGAGTTGCGGCGGATTCACCTGCAATTTCGCGCCGTTCAGATTGTTGTCCACCATCCAGGACACGTGGCTTGCCATCCCTTGTCCGAATTCCGGGGTTTCCACTCCTGCGGCGACTTTCAGAGTCGGCGTCGCAGCCGCATCGCTCACGGTCGTCAAATTCGCGCTCAATTGCGCGGCGCCCGCTGCGCCGCCGCCCGGGGTACCCGGGGAAGAAGAATCGCCGTTTCCGTTGTGCGAGTGCTTGTCCGCTGCGCCGATGGTGGCGAGCGGCGAGGCAGCTTGCGCAACCGCGACTTGAGGTCGCGTCGCGGCGCCGCCTGCCGAATCCGCGGCGTCCAGGACCAGGCCGCCCGCAGGTGTCGCCTTATCAACGGTGGACGATGATGAATCGGCGCCTCCCGAGGCGAGCGCGACAACGCCGGTCGCGGCGGCCGGTATCGCGGCGGCCGATATCGCGGCCGCCGTCGCCGTCTGAGCGGGTGTAGATGCGGCGGTGGTCGCAGCCGGATTGCCGTCGGCGGCAGCCGGTGAGGATGTCGCCGCATTGGTTGCCGCTGTCGCTGCCGCGCCCGTGGCCGGATTGACACCAGCGTCCGTCGCGGCAGCAGCGGCGGCGTCGCGCGCTGTCGGGAGCGGAGCAACTGCGCCACTGCGTCTTTGCGTCGCCGGCGGCGTGGCCACCGCCACCGCAGCAGTCCTCGACGCCGGAGCGTTTTCGCCCGGCGCAAGGTGTTGGTTTGCAGCACCGACGACCGAGATCGGTGCCGCTGCCGCGAGCGGCGCGGTGCCGCTTGTTAAAGTGCCTTGCACGCCGCCGCCGCCGATCGTTCCAGCCAAGGATGGCGCCGCAAGGACCACCGGTAGTGCCGCAGGCGGCGAAGGATTGCCGGGCGGCGGCGAATGGCCGCCGGTCGACCCCCCATCGGGTCCCTTGGTCGCCGCGGGCTTTCGGGTCGGTTTGGAATCCGCATTCTGCAGCGCCGCCGCAAAATGCGTGGCCTTGGCGCCGGGCTCCATGCCGACAGACTGCGCCGGGCCGCCTGCCTGCGCGGGGTCAGTGTTGGCTGGGGGCTGCGAAACCGCTGGAATGGCATTCATAGCGGAATGAGTTTGCAAGCGACGTGCCAGGCGCCACGGCTAGGCGGCTCGGTTGAACTTCAATACCAGGGTGGCGCAACCGAGCAACCCCGCGCCCTCGATCCAGGCCAACCAGCGGTTCATGCCGCTCGACATTCCAAACCGGGCCGAGGCACGCAGTGCGCGATGAGCGAGCCAACCGTAGCTCAGCAGAATACAGAATTCCGGCATCATCGATGTCGCTGCCAAGATCAGCATTTGAGGCACCACGGCCCGGGCCGGATCGATGAACTGCGGTAACAGCGCCAGGAAGAACAGCAACGCTTTGGGATTCGCAAGCTGCAGAGTGAGTGCCCCCAGGTAAACACGCCGCCGATCACCGGACTCCGTAAGGCCGCCGGTTTCGCCCAGGTCCACCGCATGACTCGAAGCGGCCGAGCGCAGCGCTTTGAGGCCCAGATAGATCAGGTAGGCGGCGCCCACCCACTTGGCAATCATAAAGAAACGCGCGCTGGCGGCAATGAGCGCACCGAGACTGGTCGCCGAGAGTGCGAAATAAATGGCATTCGCACTGATGATGCCTGCGGCCGCGGGCAGCGAGCGCCGCAGGGCGCCGCGCACTCCCTGCGAGACCACGTAAAACACCGCGGGACCGGGCGACAGCGACAGTGCCGTTTCCATCACCAAAAACAACAACCAAGTTTTGAATGTCATCGCGCGTCCCGATTGCAGGAGCTAGGAGCCTGTCTGAGTATTCCACGTGAGCCGCGTTGGCTCTGCAAGGGAGCGGATGCAAGGCGCGCGGCGCCGGGCGTGGTTGATTCCACGCCCAAGC